>Ga0210407_10002005_pt1 | contig 18061 bp, 12 predicted proteins | sample IncBWC27MmetaG_FD_150860 | JGI IMG/M metagenome (GOLD analysis project Ga0210407, IMG submission 150860) | Forest soil microbial communities from Barre Woods Harvard Forest LTER site, Petersham, Massachusetts, United States - Inc-BW-C-27-M | ecosystem: Environmental > Terrestrial > Soil >...
GCACCTGCGGTTCGCCCTATCTTCGCCCACAGCGTGCCTAATGCATAAAGCCGGCCTATCCGCCCCCACCATCCAGATTGCATACCAAACGATCTAATGGCCGTCATTCATAGGTCCAAACGATTCTGATAATCTTCGGACACAACATCGCCGCCGCATATCCGAGAGTTCTTGTCCTGAAAATTCTGCAGAGGAGATGGGCATGGCTCTCCTTCCTCTTGGCGATTTAGATGCTGGGCGGTGTCCACGCCGCTAGCCTGCCGGTGGTATGCTTAGCCGGCGTAGCTGGTAAGGGGCGAGCGGAGCGGCGTAGGCTACTGCACTCCTGAGGTCCCCACGAGCAGTTCAGACAGACGTTCAAAAAAAACCCTCAGTCTCAGCACTCGCAGACACTTGATTCCATTGGCTGCGCCTGCCGCTCATCAGCCGTTCGAGAAACATCTGTTTTTCAAATGCTTGCCGATTGCTGATAGGGTTGGTGCTTGTGGGTTGCGAGCGCGGTGTGACTTTGAGGGCGAAGCTTAATGCCAATACCAGACTTGCCGGTTTTCCAAACACTCCTGAATAGCCTCGAACTAACACGACAAGAAGGAATCGACTACAGCAACGAGATTGCAATTCCGGAAACACCTGCCGAGGATGTCTCGTCAGAACGCATTGACGCAGAATGTAGAATATGGTTCAAGCCGGTCGGGGACTTCACTCTCGAAACACTGATCGGACGGATACAGCGTGAAGTTCAATCTTCCGGCCATAAATCCCAGCGGAATGCACTCCTCACGCTTTTGTGCTTATTCTGTCTGCATCCGCAGCGTCGCAGCGCGCCGGTTCAATCCCTAAACGATCTCCTTTCACGCGTTGTTGATGGAGATCTTAGTCAATTCTTCGTCTTAAGAGTCCCACCACCTCCCACGTTTAGGGACTTCGCTTTTGGTTCGTTCGCCATTGGGAAAATAAATTCAGAACGAATAAGCTATAGATCGAAGAGAGCAGGCTCCGACTTCTTTGAGCGATGGCAGCGCGCACTGGTGGGTCGAATGGCTATTGAGCGCGATGTACGCCGCGTACGAGTATTCGATTGGACCTCGGTAAAGGAGGAACATCGCGCGGCCCTATTTAGTGACCAAGCATCCAAGGCTCTTTGGAACAGGATCACAGAAGCGTATTTCCACTATATCAGTCTTGCTCACTTCGAGGAATTCTGGCGGGAATTTATTGAACAACAAGAGATTCACGTTGCCATGGGAGGCCCCTTTATGGGTGACCGGGAACTTCGGCTGATACCTTCGTTTGCTGTGTCAATCTACATGAATATTGGGAACGGCTGGGGTTTTGTGGCTCCGCACGGTGGACGGTATCTGACCATGAATTTCGGCGGCGTAGATACGGGCATTCCTGAAACCTTGCATCGCCTCAAAATGGAATTTAGCTTTGAGTCCTACGGCGGTGACGAGCTTCATCAAACTATCAAGAGCTATGCTCGGTTTTTGTCAACAGCAAAACGTCACCTTATTGATCAGAGATCCGCGGAGGCCTATCTTCATTTCGTGATTGCTCTCGATCTACTCTTTGGAGACAAGGACGGCTTGACTCGGAACATCACGAAACGCGTCGCAGTCCTGGTTCACCTGAAGCTGGGGATAACGTTTGCCGAAGCGGTGAAAGTCCTTATGAGGATTTACGATGCGCGGAGTAAGTATGTACATCAAGGTGATGCGGGCGGTATGGCAGATATTAAGATGGTCCAGACGATATGCGAGGAGGTCCTCTACTGCCTCTTGAGAATGCAAAAGGACCACTCTAAACGTAAGCTTGGAATAGTCAACGAATGGCGAGCAACCTTGGATTATTTCGCCGCGGCAAACGAAACTGGCCGCACACTTTCCGAGTCGGATTTGGCAGCGAATGGAATTGCTACTAAATAACTAAATGATCCACTTTTGGCCGAATATCCCACAAGGGCACCTGGAGTCAGCATCAGCTCGCACAACGTTTCGGATAGCTTTGTAGGCGCGACCGTTCCATAGAGCGACTTACGACGATTAATGCGAGAACTGAGGTGTTAACCGGTTAGATATATAGAAGTACAATTAATTAGTTTTTCATCTGAATCAGAACTTAGCCTCGGCGCAATGAGCTCGTGCCGAGGGTTTCTAACGTTTGTCGATGGACTGGGAATAGAGCAAAAGCTAGACTCAGACCATGCTCGATGGACTCTTGATTCGCGCGCCTTGGATTGACGGCCTTGACAACGGCCTTGATCCGAACACTGTGTCTGGAGTATTACTAGTCTACTGTCGCTGTTGGTGAACACTTTTGTCTTCTCCCCAACCTAACGAAGCTGCCGTTGGAGGCCAGGGCTGTCCGGCCCCTCCCACGAAAGGCGGACTGGGGTTGAGAGATGTCACGTCGATCGTAACTGGGGCCAGCGCGCTAGTTGCGGGATTAGGAACTGCCATAGATGGGATGCAGAAGCTGTTCCCATGGCTGGCAAAAATTGACAAGCCATATTTATCCATTATTGCGTTCTTCCTGGCTGCCCTGACGGTTTTCTTGCAACGAGGCCGCCTGGAAAAGAAATCCGAGTTGAAGAGGCCTGATGCTTTATATCTTGACCCGACCAATCCAGAGAAACTTGTAGGACGAGAACAGGACATTCAGAACCTTTTGGTTCACCTGAGTAATGCGACGCTTCTCTGGCTTGCTGCAGACTCCGGCGTAGGCAAGTCCGCACTACTTCAAGCTGGTCTGCTGCCTGCATTGCGCAAAGATCCAACCAGGATTCCTATTTATCTCAATGCTCTTGGGTCGGATTGGGACACGGGGCCCTTAGAAGCCTTGACTTACGGATTGCGCCAGTTTTTCCATGAGAGGTTGGAAAAAAAAATTGAAAATTCAATCACCAGCACCAATGTGATGAAGACGTTGAGCGAGTTCGGAGCCAAGGGGCGCTTGCCGGTTCTCCTGTTTGATCAGTTTGACGATTACCAGGTCAAGTACAAGCAGAAGTTTTTGTCGCATCGAAAGGACGTTATCTCGCCAGAGCATCTGACACAACAGAACTCATTTTGGAAGAATATCCAGACGATGCTCCAAGAAGGCAGAATTCATTGTTTGTTCGCCACTCGCGACGCACTAGGGCTCGGGTGCGTAAGATTTGTTCCCGAGATATCCTACGCCCTGGATAGGTTGCAGCCCGGCGAAGCATTGACGCTGCTCGCGAAATTGACGGGCGGCGACGTCATCCTAAATCCGGAGGATGGCTGGGAACAGCTGAAGCGACGTGTGTGCGAAGACTTGGAGGCGGGTGGGAGCCTGCTCCCCATTCAGATGAAGGTCGTGTTTCGAGGTCTGGCCCGACTCCCTTACTTGACAGTCAAAGAATACCAACGGCGTCGGGGACTACCGGGGCTTGAAGCGCTCCATATTGCTTACCATATTTCTGAGACCGCTCGGCATTCCGGTTTAGAACCGGACCAGGTCCGAACGATTCTGCGATCAATGGTCGACACGCAGGGAGAAAAGACTCTCCCCAAGGCTGAAGAAGAGCTCCTCAAAGTTTCCGGCTACAAGAGCGACGGCGAAAAGATACACAAGGCTTTAGAAAATCTAGAGGCCAAGGAGATTGTACGCGAACAAAATGAATATGTGACGGGTTCTTCTACGTGGTTGCTCGACCACGACTACTTGTGTCGAGGAATTCTCGAACTAGAGGGCCAGGCCAGGTACTGGCCTAAGTTTCTTGAAGACGCCGCCCAAACTTTTGAGAGAGCTCGTGGGCTCTGGGGGTCCTTCAAGACTCTGCTTGCGCCTGCCGTTCAGCTCAGACTGCTTCTCGAAAGGATCAGGGGGCGCCTCAAATACGGAAAGACCTGGCCGTTCGCTCTCCGCAGCACGATAAGACTCCTGCTCAATGCTCCGGTATTAATTGCCGCTCTTTGTGCCTATGGCGGGTACTATATAAACGTTAGATCGAATGCGAGCCGGCTCTATTCGGAGATCGGCTTAGACCCTACCTATACTCCTATGACATCCCGAGAAGCGAAAGCACTCTGGGACCTACGTGATTCGTCTTACGACGTACGCAGGCAGGTGTTGGATGACGTGGTTTCCCAGGAGGCAGCGGCAAAAAGGTTTTTGAACCGACCGGAGGAGGTCATCGCCGCTATCGTTGGGTTAGATCAGACAACGCGCAGCCGGCTCATACGGGACGTATTGTTCAAGTGCTATAGGATTTCATGGGATGGCGACTCAAATACATCGCGTGCGTGTGCCCAACTGGTCCAAAGTCTCGACGCGGGTTCACCGCAAGCTGTTCAATTCGTGTTAGACGCGCTCAAGACAGGCGATATTGAGTCTTCTCGGTCACTGTCAATACAGTCTCCCGATATCCTTTTGGCTGGAATTGGGTTGCCCAGTGAGGCGGTAGGGTGGGCGGCGTTTCTCAATCTACTGGAAGCGGTCAATAGCGCGCGTGACCGGGTTGACTTGTCTTCCCTCGGGGTCGGCTTTGCAGCGATCGTTCCCAAGCTGACCGAAGCCCAAGCTTCCGCAGCCCTTGTTCAACTGATGCAAGCCAGAAAAAACCCCTCACTGCAGACTGTCGACAGGTCAACGGTTTTGGACCGCGGTCTAGCGACGGTGGCACAGGGGCTAAATGAAAAAGAATTGCCTCCAGCACTAAGTCAGTTCCTTACCCTCATAAAACAGGTTAAAGATGCGACAGAACTGCAAATCCTCGCTGGTGGAATGCTTACGATTTCTGACAAGCTTAATGAACCCGACGCACGAGCCGCTTTTGCCCAGCTAATGGACGCCAGGCAAGCTTCCAACAATAAAGATCGCTCGCTTGTACTTGCTACGATCCTTGGTAGGCTGGCGGCAAAAGTATCCGAGACGGAAGTAGCAAGCATATATACTCAGCTTTTTGGACTAGTGGATAACACGTCGGACTCCTCCGAAATGTGGGCTCTAATATTTGGCATGGAGAAAACTGGTGCCAAACTCAATGAATCGGCTGCACGAGCCGCTTTTCTCCAACTCATGGAGGCCAGAAAGACGTCGCATGGGGATCGCTCGACTGCGCTCGCTGCGGTTCTTGGCACGATAACCGCAAGACTACCCGAGACTGACACGTCGACTGCCTTTAGTCAGCTTCTAGAAGCAATGAAGAGAGTTACCAATCCATTAGAGCTTGGTGCTCTTGCTAGAGGCCTGAGTGCCCTTAGAGGAGAGAGGAAAGATGCCGACGTCCGAGCCGTTATTGAACGGCTGGTAAAGGAAGTGGAGACCGCCAGCAATACTCGGGCCCTGAGTTCCGTGGAAGCAGGCTTGACCGCTTTTTGCGAAAGTCTTACGGATAGTCAAGCAAAATGGGCGATTGCCAGGCTTCGACAGGCCTGGAAGAACACGGCTGATGAATTCAAGGAAGGTTCTTTCATTGCAGGAATGAAAGCGGTTGCAAATAACTTGAACGAGAAAGATACGTCTGAGGCGTTCGCACAGTTTTTACAGGGTCTAAACAGAACTTACTCGTACGTCTCAACTCGTTTCGGAGATGCGCTTGTTGCTACGGCTCCGAAACTGAATGAAATCGAAGCAACCCGAGCATCCAACGACCTCATGCAATACATAAAACAGACATCTGATCCGGAGAAGTTGGGCCTCCTCGTGAAGGCTTGGTCCGCCCTCCACTCTCCTCTCAACGAATCAGAAATACAAATCGCGGTTTCTCAGACCGTACACTCTATAGACAAAAATACTTCTGGGTCGGGATTGGACAAGCTTGATACTGGGTTAGCATCTCTTGCAGATAGGATGGATGGGAAAGAGGCGCTAGACGCATTCACTCAACTTCTCCAGTCTATAGATGGATCGGGTTGGTTCGCTGAACTTCGTTCACTAGTCGCCGGGTTAAAGGTCGTCGGCCGGAAAATAGATGACCGGGATATCGATTCAGTATTGTCTAAGGCGATGGATGTTCTTATCATGCAGCGTGAGCCGCCGTGTTCAGTGCTTGTTCCGTTGATTCGCAAGGGGACTCAGCCAAGAATCGTAGAAGTCGTGAAGTGGCCTACTTGCCAGCGCGGAGAAAGAGAGCAGCTTATTGCAGAAATTGCCAGGCTGGAGGGCAAGACTTTCACCATTAAGGGAATTTATCCTAGCTTCACAAATCAAACGATCCTTGATTTCTGGGGCTTCGCTGGGTGGGCCGAACATGAGGGGTTGGACTTGAAGAGCCCTCCCTCTAAGCGCCCTACGTTCGACAATTGACAAGTAAAGAAGTAAAGATACTGCTTCCAGCGATCCCCGCCAAAAAAGGACGGCAATTCCGACTTGGTGCACATGAACTTCGTCCTTCGGCGTCTTGCGACGTCTGCAACAGACCAATCGCTGTATAGGTAAAGTTCTGCTCTGGAGTGCTCGCCGCCACCCCAGGCCCTCGTCACGGTGGGCTGATCGATCTTCGCCAAAGTGCCGGTGTTTGGGTTGCAAGTGTAGGTCGTAACGTTGTTGTTCGGATCCGTGATGGTCCGGACCTCCTCGAAATTCGGCAACGACGTTGCCGGGACCACATACGTGAAATTCTCAACTTGTGGCGACAATGCTGAACCCGGCTTGGGAGTCCGGCGGATACTCAATGGATTCAACAATGCGTCATAGGCATAGCTCACGGAATTACCTTCCGGCCTGACCGCCGTGAGCAGTTCGCTCTGGTCTCCGTACGCGTTCAAAGTAGTGACATTGAAATGTGGCGAGGGACCGTAATCGTCAATTTCAATTGTGACGTTTCCGCTGGGCGTTGTACCAAACGTGCCGATTCCCCACCGGATCATCGGATCATCGAGTTCCGTACGTGCCCCGGCGAAATATGATTGCGTGAGGCTGCCGTTGGCGTCCTTTTGCTGTGCGACTCTCCCTAAGCTGTCGTAGAACGTAGTTGCGGATAGCAGGAAACGATACCAACGAGCAAGCTGCTCGTGGCTGGAAGTCCGGCCGGTTGCCCATCTGTTCGTTTTCTACTCTATCAATACCACTCTCCCGCCGTAGGTTACGGTTGACGATTAGACGATTATCATTTGAGATTCAGTTGAATCGTATTCAATGAAAGATCGGCGAAGGAGACAGCGTGCTTTCTTGGGGCGTTCTCAAAACGTGCATGCAAGGAATAAGGGTCCAGTTCATGTCTGGTAAGAGCAATCACTCTGTGTCCCGAGGTCACGAGTTTGTTGATCTCTATTTTTTCCCGATCCGAAAAGGATTCTTTCATAGTTGAAAAGCAGAGATAAGGTCGTTTGCCGAATTTCTCGGAGAGTCCGCTCATCTTATTGGTCTCTTCGGCATTGAACTCGGTAAAATTTTTCGCCTGACCAAAAACGAGATCGTATTCCGCGCTGAAACCTGCAACGTGAATATAGGCATAATCCAGTTCGTACTCGCGTCCATCCTTATCGCGCAGTTTCACGGAGCATTGGTATCGACCTTCGCCGAGTGACCGAATCTCGTCTATTCGCCACAGCGCAGCTATCGCTGCAATACTTCCCTGCGCTGAGTTCTCTATTCTGAAAAGTCCATCTGCCTTGTACTGCCATTCTCTTTTCGCCGCAAAGTTAACTCTCTGTTTCGTAAAGCAAAAGCGACAAATGTATTCTTCGGAAAACTCGCTGACATGATACCAGTCAGCGGCAAAGCAGTTCTCGCATCGCAATTCGAAGCCAGGTCTAACCACTCTTTTTTCTAATAGCTCCTGGAAAACAACGCTGAAATTCAATTTACCCGGTTGGCCACGACGAACGATCATGTCCTCGTAGAGTTCAGGCCGCCAATTTTGACCGAACTCGTCAGGAACAGTAGACATTATGATCTCATGCATATTACCTTGCGTGAGAATCGAATCGTTGCTGAGCTTCTTGATGATCTCCCGGACCCCGCGAATCTTGAAAATCCGACAGTCGAACTGCAAATAACCCATTTTTCGGATGATCTGCTCCATATATTGCCCAGGAATACTAATGCCCGTATTCAATCCGGCGCTCTGAAAGAGTTCGTCGAAGAGTTCCTTAGTGCGCAACGGAGACAAAAGCACACTACCTGTCGGAAAATCCTCTATCAGAACGAGGCCACGCCGCCCTATCCGAGTTTCACTGGCTAGCTTATGGGTAATCCGAGATGCAATCCGACTCTCGATCTTCGGCTCGTCGGGCATCGAAAACACGAAGTTCTCGTTAAGGAGCCCTCCCCGCATCTTTATTTCTATTGCCCACTCAAAGTCGCCTTTCTCCGCGTTAGTCTCTGCCAGGAATTTCGGTTGTATGAGTTTTATAGGAGTTAGAGTAGACCCTTCTAGGAGAGAAATTTCTTCTCCTCTATTCGCTTCGATGTCGCTGACGCGGATATCGCCCACATACCATTCTGCGGACACACCGAATCGTGGTCCCCAAGTTCGTCGAGAGAGTGAATCCAGTTCTAGCGACGAAATCCAATCACATACCTCGTTGAAAAGAGCTTCTCCGACATGTACTCCTTTCTGTAGATCGGCACGATTTTCAACGCGCTCGTTTATGCTATATTTTCCGGAGATTGCTACATCGCGAATCATGTCTTTGAAAATACGAAAGTGAGCCGTGGGCACGAAAACACATGAGCGCCCTGTTGCCCTGATATTCCAGAACTCGATAAGGTCGGCAAGATCGCGATGATCCCCAATGTAGATGATATGACTGGAAACACTCGCCTGTCCGCCGTAAAGGCTTAAACCGTACGCGGTCAGCTTAATAGGAGTGAAAGGGGCTTCCGAAATCTGCTCAAGAGTTTTTGGGTCAAATACAAATTCCAAGGCATTTAGTGCTCTGACGAAGTGTGTCTTGAAATCAATATCGAGTTTAGGCAGATTCGTGAACGAGCCAAACTGAAATCCGAAGAAGCTATCCCAATCTTCTAATGACGGGCATGAATACAAAGACGCGATGATCTTGTCTCGGATAAACCGCGTTTCCTCGTCGAATATGTACCTAAGTAGCGGAATTATATTAAATCCGAATCCAAGCTGAGGATGGTCCCCAGACAGATCGCCCACTGTCACGTGATTGCCATATATGATTCGATCTTTAAATGGGGCCGACAACTTCGCGCTTAGCGATCCATCTGTCAGATCAATGAGCTTATCTGGATCGAACTCATTCAGGATTCCCAGGCACCTCTCCTCGGGACTGATTTCAACAATCGGATTAAACATTCCGCCCCAAATCACTGTATTTAGGGAAACGGCGCGGTTCGCGGCAGCGTGATCTCCTTCTCGGATTAGGAAGGCATATCGTGCTGGCCGAAGAACCTGTTGAATACGGATCGATTCCACTTTAGATATTCCTCGTCGTCCGGTGCCATCATCATCGCAACCTCACATACGGGTGAGCGACAGCATTGGTATAATTATCGTTGCTGGTGGTAAGCCCGTCAAAGGCTTGCACTCGGGAGCGAAGCGCTACGTATGGAAGAATCTGTCGCGTCACTGATGGATGAAATCCGTAGAAACCTAGAGCTGCTTGAATCTAGCCTGCCGAAACGGGTTGACGGTTGGGCTCTCTCACAGATGTCCAAACTTCCATTCAAAGTTTTGGTTTATCGAGAAGCACTTGCCTGGAGAATCGCGGAATTAAACCGCGCTGCGTTCGAGGAGTTCAAGAAAGATAGATTAGCAGCCGCAGTCGTGCTGACGCGGGCTGCGGTCGAAACCAGCGCCGCCTTATGGTATTTGTGCGGGAAAGTCGAAGCCTCGCTGGAATCGGCTGAGGTCGGGGATATTGACGATTACCTGATGAAGATGAGTATGGGCATTGCAACAGATCCGCCCATCGATCCTAGGACAGGCCAGGCCGTCACGCCGCGGCCCATCAAAAGTGGCAAGTTTCTCGACAGTGTGGAGAAGGACATTAGCGGCTTCAATCGCCAGTACGGATACTTGAGTGAATACGCTCACCCCAACTGGGCCGGGACCGTTTATCTGTACTCAAAATTCGACGAAGAAAGCGACACGGCTGATTTCGGCCAGAATATCCGGGAGCCTGACGGCACAAAGGTCACGGGCGTTGGCAATCTAAGTGTCGCCTTGCTGATGTTCGAGAGAAGCTACAATCGCGTCGCCGACCTCATTCCCGACTTCACGAAGCTCTGCGAAGAGAGATTGAAAAAGGTGGCTAAACAATAGGACATGGGCTAAATTGTTTTTCAAAGAGCTTGATACAAATCGCGAAAAGGTTTACGAGCCCGCAGCTCAGTTGGATAGAGGGGTCTGCCTTCTTTGACGGTGGCTAAATTTACCTACCTTGCCCTTGCTCGCTGCTGTTCACTTGTTTTGTTAGAGTTAGACGTTCTCATTTGCGCTGGGCTCATCTCATTTGCAGACGATTGGCCAGCAACTGGCCAGCAGATTCCGTCTTTTTGAGTCTGGATAACGACCTGCGTACTTGGCTTCGAGCACTCATTTCCTCTCCGAGCTTTGAGGAACCAACCCCTTTGCCAAAACTCTGCGGGATGAAAAGAGATCCCACCGTGCCTGGCTCGGGGCCAAGAAGCTCTCCGAGTTCGATATTCTTGCGGAGCCGGAAAGGCGAATACCGGTCTGCAGTGAACCTTGATTGCACTGTGGTATTCGCGGATCCCTACCACAGGTAATTCACTGTCGAAAGTCTTGGCGAAGGCTCCTGGACCTTTTGCTTGTACCGCAGTTTTAGGTGCTTGGAACTCTATGCTTTCTTTGGTCTGGGCTGGCGCGGACGCCGGTCTAAGCTTTAGAGCGACCGGTCCGGTTCGAATCTTCAGTGGTGGTCCTCCTCTGACCCTCCAGGCAGAACTGGGACGTCCATTGCCGACTCAACCAAATCACAGGGCAGGTTTTTGGATGGCTTCACGCCCAAGTCTCTAAGCATTTCCGCTCGGCGGATCACATTTCCTTTCCCGGTGCACAGCTTCGCGTGCGCACTGTCGTAGCTATCCTTGGCCTGTTCCAGCCTTTGTCCCACTGCGTCAAGGTCCTCAACAAACCCCACCAATTTGTCATATAGCTCGGCCCCACGCCGCGCTATCTCTTGGAAATTTCTTTTCTGGCCTTCTTGGGTCCACAGGTTGGCGACAATTCGCACCACGAACAGTAGGCTGGTTGGGCTGACCAGAATTACATTCTTTTTCCACGCCTCTTCCCAGAGTTTGTTGTCCGTGGTCAGCGCGACGATGAACGCGGATTCGATGGGGACAAACATCACAACGAAATCTGGTGTGTTGAGATCGTCGAGTCCTTGGTAGTTACGCGCGGAAAGGCCGTTCACATGGGCTCGAAGCGCGCAGATATGCCGTTGGAGTGCGGCAGACTGGTCAGAACTGCTAGTAGCACGAACATAGTCCTCGTAGTCGGCGAGTGAAGCTTTCGCATCCACGATCAGATTTCTTGCTTCGGGAAGAAGAACCACGGCATCGGGTTGAGCTCGTGTTCCATCGGCTCTTGTGTAGGTGCGCCTTATGAAATATTCTTCGTTTTTCCGTAGGCCGGAGTTCTCTAGTATTCTCTCAAGGATCATCTCACCCCAATTCCCGAGGGTCTTGCTCGACCCCTGAAGCGCCTCCGCCAGGTTGTTCGCGTCATCGGACAATTGCTGGTTCAGTTCGACGAGTTGCCTGACCTGCTCTGTCAACGCAGCATGGTCTCGTCCTTCTTGAGCGTGCACCTCGTCTACTCTCAATTGGAATTCTTGAATCTTCGTTTTCAGCGGATCCAACATTTGGCCAATATTCGTCCTGTTTAGCTCGGTAAACCGCTGCGCCTTTTCTTCTAGAATATTGTTGGCTAATTCTTTGAAACTGGACGTGAGTTGCTCCCGTGCCTCATTCAGAAGAGCCAGTTTCTCGCTTGCATGGCCGCGCTCGGCCTCCATCCGCGTGTTAAGTTCCGTGACTTGATTCTGGAGCCACTCGTTCGCCTTGGTCCCCGCTCCCAGCGCTTCTTCGAGTCCCGAAACCCGGTTCGCCCGTTCCTCAAACCGCACGCGCTCGCTTTGTGCAACCTCAAGTTGCTTTCGAGATTCTTCGGCCATCGTTGCCGCCGTCTCTTGCTTCGAACGCAGGTCCCCTATCTGTGTGCTCGCTGAAGAGAGTCGCTCACTCAGGCGAGCAACCTCAACCTCGTATTCTCGCTTCGCCAGACCGACTGCCGTATCGGCCGTTTTTCGCATCCCGAGCCATGCTCCAAACGCTCCCAGGGAAAGGCCGACTACCAACGCGATCACAAACGGAATCCACATCTGCGCCTCCAGTAAGGCTAATGACCTCGGTTAAATAACCTTAAAAATATCGTCGGGCATTTTGCCGTTACAAGGACGCCCATCACCTTCGCATGCCCTACCCCTGCGTCCCTTGTAGGCCCAATTTCAAATATGCCGGCGGCTCCCGTCTCCATCTGACGCCTCACCTACCACTTCCAATCAGGGGAATTGAACGGGGTGTTGCCGCATCCAGCGCTAAATGCGAGACGTAACCTGCCGCAAGACCGCTCAGAAACCCTGCCAAGAGCCGCCAAAACAACTCAGCCGCGGATGAGAAAAGTTGGTGCATCGGGTCGGACGGACCGGCAACAAACGTCCCTCCCGGTGCCCGAACCATACGTATTGCTCTGCAGTTCTGCGCTTGCCAACGACACGCAGTCTCCCAGTCCGAAAGAGTTCGGTAAACACAGGTCGCCAGCGTGGCACCGCTGACATAGCTGTGCGCCGTTCCGCGATGCCAGGATGAAACCGCGGGCTCGAGAATGTCGGGCAATATTCCCCCGACGTATCCGCCGATCGCCCCTCCCGCAACTTCGACGATCCAATCTCCAGGGGACTGACCTTTCGCCCGATAAGCCGCGAATATCAGCCCACTGCCGGTGCCGGCCAACTTATGCGTAACGCCATCAGCCATTTTGATCCTCCCATTTCTTGAACTCCCTATAAGAGGGCCCGCTGGAGCACTTAACACGTGGCGACAGGTACGTGGCCCCATTCGTATAACCGACCCTCCTGTAGCGAGACCTCAATGTCCTCCAAACAGGACATCGATCCGCAAAGCAATTCCAGCGCGCGGCCGCCATTCAGTCGCCTTAGAATCTCGGAAATGACAAATGCGGCTGCCGTGAGGCTTACAAATGGAATGCCAACAGACCGCGACATGAGTTGCGTCAGGCCGCAGTCATCAAGCTCAGGATGTTTTGCGGCTTCATAAGCCGGCATACGCTCGGCGTCGCTTTCCGTGTAAGACACATCGTCACGCCACAGGTCAGCCGCCTTCAGTGAACTCGGAAACGCGTGCACGGAATAGTTCTTGCAAGCCCAACGCCCACGGCCGAGCCCTGCCTCAACGACGAGGCCGAATCCCGCGCATTCCAGACTTCTTCTCGCGTCGATATTGTCCACGCCGCAGACCGCGACCCCGGGCTCGAGCTTGTTGCGGCGCGTCCATTCGCCGAATGGGCGTTCCTCGATCACCGTACGGAAGTCTCTTCTTTCCAGCCAGTCCGCCATCGCTCTGCTCTTCATTTGACCGATGACCGAGTGATCGGTCAGCAGTGACGTACTCTCGTTCGAAGGAGCTATTCGATCAAAGTCCTCCAGCACCAATTCCACTCCCGCTCGGGCCGCATACGGTAGAGTCGTCAGTAGCCAGAGGCATGCCTGACCCAAATTTCCTAAGCCGATCATCCATAGCCGCGAAGGCAAAAAGCTCAGAGCGGGCTCGGTTTCATCGCTAAGAAACCAATCACGTCCTGGATTCCAGAGCGATACCCCGGCCCGCCGTCTGGCGGCCATGGGATGATCCCCAGCAAGAAACGAGAACACCTCACTCGCACAGGCTGCAGCACCCACGGCGGGCGCCAAACTGCACAGCGAACGGTCCGACAATCTGTGACTTCGCTGGTCCACGGGAACGACTCCGCCGCGCCAACCATCCCATGTGATCCGCCAGGCTGGCCCGGCGCCGGACGACTTGCTTGCCGTGCCAACCAGAGCCGTCGGCCAGTCATGATTTGAGGTTCCAACAATCCGAGCCCCCAGTTGTTCAACCGCTTCCTTGAAGCAATTGGTGTCCGCCAAAGGTACCAAGAGCGGATAAGTATCGACCCCGCGAACTCGCACCCCGCCGAGGAAAGTCCTACGTGCGAGATTGATCAGCGTAAGCACCGCGATCTGATGATCTCGCGATGTACGTGCCTCAGGACCAACTTCGATTTGAATACCGAATCCGCCGAGCAACTCCATCGCCTCCCGATGGCTCTGAACGCGCCCGCTATCCATGAAATACTTGGCGGTTCGGTGCAGCGTGGCGGCGGTCACATTCTCCAAGCTCTCAGCTCCACAGTCCGACATAAAGGAATCGCCCCTGTCTACCTTCGTTGTGATGTGTCCATTCGTGATCGCCCCGATATTCATAAATACCGAGCGCCTTGGTCTCGACTGGAGGGATCGCATAGCGAGGGACGATGATCGCGATGTGCCCACTGCGGGCGATCATGGGGTTGCGGCGATCCGTGTCGCTCTGTCCAGCGCTTCTGGGATGTGTATGCACGTCAGCCACAACCGTCAATCCGGTTTTCCGACAACGAGCCCAGAGATTTGCAAAAGCAGAGCCTGATAGGATGCAAATGCCGCTGCTGTAGGCGCCGGCGTCCAGCTCGTCATAGAAGATGAAGTCCCTAACCTCGCAGCGTTGCTTCCTTCGAACTCCCAGCAGAAAAGCGCCTGACTCGTGCACACGCTCACCCCGCTGATCAAGCTGCGCCAGGACTTGCTCCCAAAGCTCGCGACGGCAGCTCACCTGATGTTCAGGAGCAACGAACGCCCGTATAGTCGTTTTGATTGAGAAGCTCATAAAGTTGCTCTAAGTAACAGACGATCCCCCGTGTTGGATCCCACAACCGGCTCCGATATTCCTGGGACCAGTTCACATGCCCCTCAATGGATAAACGATCGCAAGGAATGTACAAACACACTCCGCCCTTCCACTCGATTCGAAAGACTGACGGCACGATCGCCCGTCCCGTTGGCCAACGGCTGAACGCCAACGCGGAGTTCGTTTCGAGGTCCCACGGCTGGCATGTCACTGCAAGCTGTGGATAGCCACTGCATAGAAATCGGAACCCGTATTCCGCAGGCGCATTTGGACGCATCGCGGCCGAAACAGCGATGGTCACGTAGGGCCAGTTCGTGGCCACGTGTCTCCAACGACCTTCGGTCTCGCCCAGCCGAAACTCTGGAGAAGACAAGTGTCGCTGCACCAGCAACAGGTCCGGTGCGACAACGACACTCAAAACGCACCTTCGACGCGCTTCTCGGGAACGAGATTGAAGCACAGCGCGCATCCCCCGTGCAGCAAGGTGTGCAGAGGCGTGTCGCCTGAGGGCCGCTCTGCCGATTCACAGATCTGCAGGACATGTTCGGCCGCGTCTTTGTGATCCAGGTGAAACTCGCGGACTGCCCAGGCTTTCACGTTTCGAACGCGGGTGCCCGGCGCAAAATCCCGCTCGGCGGTTTTTTCAACGTAATGGACAGCGACGCGAATTCTTCGGCAGCCGGTGATATGCACGCGGGCACCATGACGTACGCCTTCGACCGGGCGATCCGCCTCTCCCCGTACTTGGTCCTCTGCTTCGTCCACGAACACCAGCAAATTCGGTGCGCCCAGCAACCCGAGCTCCTTCAAGCGAGCCATGAGGGCCGACTCCGAAACTTTCTCGGGAACGACCATCTCGACGACGCGGCTGTCCCCTTCTGCCTGCACAAACAGTACGCATTCCGACATAATCGCAGCTCCTCTTGATGTTGGCGGCCGACTTGCGCCGCTATAGGAAGTCAACCGCGGAGTTTTGTCGGACGGAAATCAGCAAGGACTGAGAACGAAAGCGGCGCTTATCGTGCGGGGCAAATAAAGAAATACGGGCAACGTGGACACCTAAAATCGTCCGGCTCCGGCTCGAACTGCCCGGACTCAATCTTCTGAAACGAACTTTTGATCTTCACAATCTCATTGGCGAGCGCGTTACCGGGGAACTTCTCCCGTCTCCGCTCCCCAGAAACCAGCGATACGTGCTCAAAGTGAACGTTCCGCCCGGCATATTGTTTCTGGACCGCGACTTGCATTAGCGCGTGACGTAGCTTTGCCTTTTCACCTTTCGCCAGCTTCGCCGCCTTGAAACGCCGGATCACAATTCCATCAGGTTCGACGCTGATCTGGTCCGCGCGAGAAGTGACGACAAGATCTCCGCTCTTGATGCTCAGCTCAACCGGCAGATTGGACCCTCGCATCAGCGAAAGCGCAGTCCCTAGCATCTGCTCCGCTGCAACGCGATAAATCGATTCAAACGCATGCCCCCGGGGACCGAATTGCTCCCAATCGCTGTCGAGTTGCGCGGATACGCCCGCTTTACGCTCCTCGGTCAACGGTGCATCTCGAAGCCAGGCCAAAGTATTGTGCAAGGCGGACTGAAATTGCAGATAGGGAGTCGATCGTTCACTGCCGCCAAGATCGACCACTTCGTCGTAGTAAAACCGACGAGGACACTCCAGGTAAGTTTCGATTGCCCGCGCCGGCCACGACTCTCGGCGTGCCGGAGCCGGCAAGGGGGTTTCGTGCTCGTCGTGCGGCGCGGCTGCGATCCAATTCGGCGCCGCATCAGGGGGTCGCGGCAGGTGGTCGGCAATCCTCCAAAGATACGGCGATGGCTTAACATCCGCCCACGCCCCTCCACCGTACGAAACGGCACGCGATAGGTGCAGCGCGTCTTTGGCGCGAGAGAGCGCGACGAAAAAGAGACTCTCTTCTTCCGCGCTGCGGCTCATCAGCGAATCGTTTGGAACCAGACCGCGGGGAGGAGGGTCGAGGTCAGTCCTGTTGACCGGAAAGTGTCTCGCGGTCAACGACGGCAGGTGTACCTGTGGAAACTCCAGTCCCTTGCTCGCATGAACCGTCATCAGTCTCACGGCATCGATCTGACTTGCCGCCGCCGGCAAATGGCGCAACTCTTTTTCTTCATCCAGGATCTCAAGGCGGCGGATGTGTTCGAGGAACGCTCGCTTCGGATCTTCCGCCGCACGGGAACGAAATGTAAACGCAAGCTGAAGTAGTTGATACACCGCGAGGCGACGCTGTTGGGCCGCGACACTCGGATCGCAATCCAGCACTCGATTCTGTCTTCCTCGCCCAAAGAGGACCTCCAACAGAAATTCATGAGGCCGCATCTTATAAGCGACATCGCCCACATCAGCCGCGAGTTCGCTCAAGCGAACACGCCCTTCGTCAGACAGGTCCGGAATGTCCTGCAGCCGGCCAAGGGCCTTCAACATCGGCGTGTTCTGCTCTCGTCGCCATCGGAACAACTCATGAACGTCCGCAAGAGGAACGCCGTATTGCGGAAACTGCGCTACCCGGTACAATCCAAGCCCACGCCGCTCGCTGACAACCGACAACATCGACAACAAGTCGCGAACTTCGCTGCGTTCGAAGTAATCGCCGAAATAGAGACAAGGGACACCCCTTCTTTCCAAGTGACTCGAAAGGCGTGCCAGCGTGCGATGCGAGCGGGCCAATACGGCATGATCTTGAAATCTTCCACCGCTGCCTACGGATCGCAAAATCGTTTGAGCGATACCTTCCGCCTCCGCCTCGGGTGTGGTGGCCACATCAAGAGTGACCTCGCCAGCACGCTCTCCCCGCTTGGCCTCCAGCTTTATTGTGTCTGACGAGTCTCCAACCGTCATTTCTCGTCCAAAGGCTTCAAACGTTCGGATGAGCCGGCCCGCCGAACGATAATTCATCGCCAGGTACTTTGTCGTGGCGCCCGGGAAATCGTCGGCAAACCGCGCCATGTTGGCTGGTGAAGCTCCTCGAAAACGGTAAATAGACTGCCGGACGTCACCCACCACCCAGGGTCCGGTTCCCGGCGAAACAAGGTGGTTCAACAAAACACCGCTCGCCCGGTTCATATCCTGATACTCGTCAACAAGCACGTGTCTGAACTTCTCGCGCACAAAGTCCCGGACTTCGG
>Ga0210407_10002008_pt1 | contig 18036 bp, 16 predicted proteins | sample IncBWC27MmetaG_FD_150860 | JGI IMG/M metagenome (GOLD analysis project Ga0210407, IMG submission 150860) | Forest soil microbial communities from Barre Woods Harvard Forest LTER site, Petersham, Massachusetts, United States - Inc-BW-C-27-M | ecosystem: Environmental > Terrestrial > Soil >...
AGGGACTACGCCGAATTCAAATCCAGCTATCGTTTTGAAAATCACCTCCTCACCGCGCAGCGCACCTTAAATTTTAAAATGCGCGAACTGCCTGCCGCACGCGTCAGTGATTACCTTGCGTTTACGCGCGCCGTCGAAGCCGACGAGACGCAACTCCTCGTCGTCGAAAATTCCACCACCGGCGCGCCCGAGATTCCCTCCACCGTCACCGCGGACGAGCTTCTGGAAGCAGGCATTGCCGCGTTGAATGCCGGAAACGCCCGCGAAGGCATTCCGCTGCTCCAGCACGCGGTCGAGATTGATCCAAAGAGCAAACAAGGCTGGAACGATCTCGGCCTCGCCTATCTGCGTCTCGGACAGTTCGAGGAAGCCGCCGCCGCATTCCAAAAACAAATCGCCGCCAATCCCTATGACGAGCACGTTTACAACTACCTCGGCCTCACGCTGCAGCAACAACAAAAATTCCCCGAAGCCGCGGACGCGTTCAAAAAACAGATCGCGATGAATCCCCTTGATCCCATCGCGCACGCCGCCCTCGGCGCACTTTTCCTCGAACAGCACAAGTACACCGAAGCCGTGCCCGAACTCGATAAAGCCACGGTTCTCGCGCCGGACAACGCCGAACTCGAAGTCAGCCTCGGCCAGGCGCTCCTCAACACCGGTAAAAAAGATAACGCTCTGGAAGCATTCGAAAAGGGAGTGGAACTCGCGCAAACCCCTGTGGTGTGGAACAACGTCGCCTACGCTCTCGCGGAACACAATCTCGAACTCGACAAGGCCGCGCAGTACGCCGAATCAGCCATCGCCGCCACCGACGCCAATCTCCGCAACATCGAACTCGCGCGCCTGTCGCGTGACGATCTCAATCAGGTCTCGAGCATCGGCGTGTACTGGGACACGCTCGGCTGGGTAAATTTTCGCAAAGGTGATCTCGATCAGGCGGAACGCTACATTCGCGCCGCCTGGCTCCTCAATCAGCACGGCGAGGTCGGAGATCATCTAGCCCAAATCTATGAAAAACGCGGCGAGAAGGACCAAGCCGCCCGCATGTACGCCGATGCCATCGCCGCCCCGCACGCCGTGCCCGAAACTCGCGCACGCCTGATCGTTCTGCTCGGTGGCAACGCCGGAATTGACGAACTCGTCGCGAAATCCAAACCCGAGCTTACGAAAATTCGCGTCTTCCCAGCCGGAAATCTCTTGAAAGAAAATGCTCGCGCCGATTTCTTCGTCCTGCTCTCGCCCGGCACAAAGAATCCAAAAGTTGATGCTGTAAGATTCGTAAGCGGAAGCCAGGACTTGCGCCCCTTCACAGAACAACTGCGCGCCCTCGACTTCGGCCCGATGTTTCCCGACGCCTCGCCCGCCAAAATCGTCCGCCGCGGAACCCTGGCATGCGCCGCTGCCACCGGAACCTGCACCTTCACCCTGGCTCTCCCCGAAGATGTCCGCACCTTGAACTAGATCCTGCCTGGGAACGCCAATCTCCCGATTGGCGTTTTTGCCTTTGACTTCGCTTCTGTAGCGGCCGCCTTCAGACGGGCGCCTTTGACTTTGACCCCGCCTTTGAAGTTGACCCTGACTTTGAATTTGACTTCGTCTCTGCAAAAAACGCAATGAGGATCAAAACAACAACGAGGAATTCCCAGAAGTCCGCACCAAAAAAACGTCGCCCTACTTAATCTCCATCACTTCCTTCTCTTTCGCCGCCGACAAATCCTCGATCTTCTTCGTCTCCGAATGCGTCACCTTCTCCAACTCATCCAGCGACCGCTTCCGCTCATCCTCGCTGATCTTCTTATCCTTCTCCAATTTCTCCACGCCTTCCTTAATGTCCCGCCGGATATTTCGTATCGCCGTGCGATGATTTTCCAGCACCTTGTGGATGTGTTTCACCATATCCTTGCGCCGATCCTCGGTCAGTGCCGGAATCGGTACCCGCACCACTTTCCCGTCATTCGTCGGATTCAATCCCAGATCGGTGGTGCGTATGGCCTTGTCAATCAGCGCCACCGCCCCCGGATCCCACGGCGAAATCACGATCGTCGAAGCGTCCGGCACATTCAACGTGCCCAGCTGATTGATCGGCATCGGCGTGCCGTGATAGTCCACCCGGACGTGATCCAGCAGCGCGGTGTTCGCGCGTCCCGTGCGCACGCTGCCCAATTCCTTGCGGAAATCCTCCACCGCTTTTTCCATCCGCACCTTGGCTTGCGCCAGCGCGTCCTTAATGTTGCCAAACGCAGTCATCGAGAAATTCGCCTCCCCTGTTTGAGCTCACGCCGCGGTAACTGTCGAACCAACCTGCTCGCCCAGCACCACGCGCTTCAAATTCCCTGGAACAGTCATATTAAACACCACGATCGGCATTTGGTTGTCCATGCACAGTGAAATGGCCGTTGAATCCATCACCGAGAGTCCTTTTTGCAGCACGTCCAGGTAGGTGATCCGCTCGAACCTTTTCGCATCCTTCACCTTTTCCGGGTCCGCGTCGTACACACCGTCAACGCGCGTAGCTTTCAGAATCACCTGCGCTTTGATTTCCATCGCGCGTAGCGCCGCAGCCGTGTCAGTGGAAAAATACGGGTTCCCTGTGCCCGCCGCGAAAATCACCACGCGACCTTTTTCCAGATGCCGCGTCGCCCTGCGCCGGATAAACGGCTCTGCGACCTGATGCATTTCAATTGCGCTCAGCAATCGCGTGTGGCAGCCCGCCTTTTCCAGCGCGTCCACCATCGCCAGTCCATTGATTACAGTCGCAAGCATGCCCATGTAATCGCCGGTCGCGCGATCAATCGCCAGTTCCTTCTGCCGCGTGCCGCGAAAAAAATTTCCGCCACCCACCACGATCGCCACCTGCACACCCAGATCGCAAATCTCTTTCACCTCATGCGAAATTCCCTGGATCGTCTCCTTGTGCAGCCCGAATTCCTGCGGCCCCGAAAGCGATTCCCCGGAAAGTTTCAGCACCAGCCGCCGATACACCGGACCGCCATTCGCGGCAGCGGTTTCCGTCACGGTGGTTTGGATCGAAGACTTGCCCCTGGAATTCGTGCTCGCCGGCGCCTTCTGTCCTCTGCTTCCTGTGGCTTTTTTCGTCACGGATTGGCCAGCCCCCCTGGCCGCGCGTATTTTAGCAGAGATTCCCCGCAACCTCACACAACGATGCGCGTGCTCTGGATGCCGCGTTTGTAGCGGCCGCCTCATCCCGCGCCATCAATTCGGCACCCGTAGGGGTGGGTCTCAGATCCACCCGCTTCCGCCGCACCGTCCGCGCAAAAAAAAATCCGCCACAAACGTGGCGGATCGCAAGACCCTTCACATCGAGCAGAATCTAAGCGCTAGGCACCACGGGCACCGGAGCCTCGGGTTCAGCACCAGCCGCTGGCCGTTGTCCCGCTCCATCCATCTCGCCCACCTTAAATCTCGAAAAACGCCGCACCGCAATATTCTCGCCGATCTTCGCGATGGTGTGGTCGATCAACTCCTTCACCGTCAAACCTTCGTCCTTGATGAAATGCTGCTCGTACAAACAATTCTCTTCGTAGAATTTTTCCATCTTGCCGTTGACGATCTTCTCGATCACCGCTTCGGGCTTGCCCGTCGCCTTGGCCTGTTCCTTGTAAATTTCCCGTTCGCGGTCTAGCGCATCCTGCGTCACGTCTTCGCGCCGCAGAAAACGCGGATCCAGCGCCGCGATATGCATGGCCACGTCGTGGCACAATCGCTGAAAATCATCCGTCCGCGCCACGAAATCGCTCTCGCAGTTCACTTCGATCAGCACGCCGATTTTTCCGCCCGCGTGAATGTAGCAACTCACCAGTCCCTCGGACGTCGCCCGCTGCGCCTTCTTCGCCGCCGTCGCCTGCCCCTTCTTGCGCAGCAGATCGATCGCCCGTTCGATGTCGCCCGCGGATTCTACCAGCGCCTCGCGGCACGCCGCGAAGCCCACGCCCGTGCGATCGCGCAGTTCTTTCACTTGTTGCGCCGAGATATTCGGTTTTCCGTCTGCCGTTGCCATAATTGTACTCAATTCCTTTTCATGATTTGGGGACGCACTCTGTGCGCAGCTGGACCGCCCCGCTCAACTCCAGCGATTGCAAATTTAAACGCGAGGAATCGCTCTTACCGAGGCAGTGTCTCGTCTTCGGTCGGGATCGCTGCGGCGGCCGCTTCTTCTCCTACCGCCACATCACCCGGCTCGCCTTCCACGAAATCGCCTTCCTGTTTCTCGTAAACTTCGTAGGCGCTGGTGTCCACGTAATCCACGCCTTCTTCACTGCTGCCTTCAATTGCCTTCTGATCGGCGATCTGCGTCTGCTCGAAGGATTGGTGGCCCACAATCACCGCGTCCGAAATCTTGGAAGTGAACAGGCGAATCGCGCGCAACGCATCATCGTTGCCCGGAATCACCCAATCCACCAGGTCCGGGTCGCAATTCGTATCCACGATCGCCACCACCGGAATGCCCATGCGGCGCGCTTCGTGCACCGCGATCAGCTCCGCGTTCGGATCGATCACAAACAGCGCATCCGGCAGCGTGGTCATGTTTTCCACGCCGGAAAAATTCTGCTTCAAATGCTTCAGTTCGCGTTCCAGCCGCGCCGCTTCTTTCTTCGAAAACTGCGCCATCCGCCCGTCTTCCACCATGCCCTTCAGCAGCTTCAATCTCTTGATGGATTTCTGCAGCGTCACCCAGTTCGTCATGGTGCCGCCCAGCCAGCGGTGGTTCACATAAAACATCCCGCAGCGGTTGGCTTCTTCGGCGATGGCTTCCTGCGCCTGGCGCTTCGTCCCGAGAAAAAGAACTCGTTTGCCCTGCCCCGCCAGCTCAGCCACGTAGCGCGCGGCGTCGCGGAACATCTTCAAGGTCTTCTGTAGGTCAATAATGTGGATTCCATTGCGTTCCCCGAAAATATATTCCTTCATCTTCGGGTTCCAGCGGCGCGTCTGGTGGCCAAAATGAACTCCGGCCTCCAGAAGCTCTTTCATCGTAATTTCGACTCCCAAAGTTCCTCCTCTCGTGAAGGGATGCTTAATTCCCCGCGACCCGCGTGCGATCGCTAAGGCAGCATCCTTTTTTGCCGGTCCCTTCCCGGCCGTGAATTAATCAGCCCTCGATCGCTCGAAGCCTGATCCATACCCAACAACCAACGACTGATTCGTCATCCTGAACCCGCGAAGCGGGTGAAGGATCTCTCTTCGGCCGCCAGCGCACCCTGGCTTTCGCGGCAGTCCGCCGAAAAATTCCGACGGTTTGTGGGTCGCGGCTTTAGCCGCGACATCACTTCCACCGTTCGACAAGGGCTTTAGCCCCTGAAGCTCCCTCCGGCCTGAGACAAACCTTCGCTCGACCGCCCTACGACAAACTACCGCTTGCTGAACTGGAACCGACGTCGCGCGCCCTTCTGCCCATACTTCTTGCGTTCCTTCATGCGCGGATCCCGCGTCAGAAATCCATTCTTGCGCAGCGCCGGACGCAATTCCGGGTTCAACCTGGAAAGCGCGCGCGAAAGCCCCATGCGCACCGCTCCCGACTGTCCACCCACGCCGCCGCCCTTCACAATGCACTTCACTTCCACTTGGTCCAGCATCTGCGTGAACTTCAGCGGCTCCACCGCCGCCGTGTTCCACGCCACGTTGCGGAAATATTCATCCACCGGCCGGCCGTTCACCGTGAACCGCGCCGCGCCCTGCTTGATGTACACGCGCGCGATGGACTCCCGCCGGCGCCCCGTGCCGTAAAATTGTTTAGCTGTTCCTTCCAGCGAACTCGCACCTGAACTCAAAGTTCCTCCTAATTTTCCCGAGCGCACTTCCCCGACGAAGCGCTGCTGCTGACAAGCCTGAATCGTTCCTGCAGACCAATCCGCGGAACAGTTTTTTTTCGGTTCCCGTGACGAGGTTACAGCGAGAGTGGCTGAGGCTTTTGTCCGGTGTGGCGGGCGAGGCCTTCACTTCCGGCATAAACACGCAGCTTCTTTGCTCGACGCGCGCGCAGCTTGTTCTTCGGCAGCATTCCCAGCACCGCCTCGCGCACAACCTCTTCCGGCCGGCGTTGCAACAACGTGCGGATCGGCACTTCCTTCAATCCGCCCGGCCAGCCGCTGTGATGACGATACAACTTCTGATCGATCTTGTTGCCCGTCAACTTCACCTTCTCAGCGTTCACCACCACTACATGATCTCCGCAATCCAGATGCGGCGTGTACGTCGGCTTATCCTTCCCAATCAGCAAACGCGCAATCCGCGTCGCCAGCCGCCCCAGCACCACCCCTTCGGCGTCTATCACGAACCAGTTCTTCCCTACCATCAACTCTTCGGCCTCGCGGCCTCTTGGTATATACGTCGGCATCTATCCAGTCACACCTTTCCGTCTAAGGACAAACTCTGAGTCTAAAGTACGTCGCCATTTATGTCAACGAGGACTCACACGCAGAAACGCGAAAGGAGGGATGTGACCAAGGCGCAACACAACGAAGTCAGCGGCGGACCACCCCAGGCGGCCCGCCACCATGTAACACGCAGAACCCAATCCTACGAAGTAGTCGTCGCCGCCGCGCCGCGATTCGCGCGTGAAAACGCCTTACTGCTGTCCTCGGCCGCATCGCCGGTCTTGTCAATCTCGATCGAGCCCTTAAAATAAGCTCCATCCTCGATCGAAATCCGCGCCGTGGTCAAATCCCCCACCACCGACCCGTCCTTCTTGATCTCAATGCGGTCCCGCGCACGCAGGTTGCCCTTCACGTTGCCGTACACCACTACCTCGCGTGCAATCACATCCGCCGTGACCTTGGCGCTCGCTCCCACCGTCAGCTTGCGGTCCTCCAGCTGAACCAATCCTTCCACGGTGCCGTCAATCATCAGGTCTTCGTTGCCAGTGATCTCGCCTTTGACATGCAGGCTCGAACCCAGCCGTGCCGTATTGCCCGAACTCGTGGTTGGATACGTCGAATCATTCGGTGCCATCGTTTTTGCCTCCCCAGGAAAAGCCGGTGCGTTTGCACTCGGTACGGTTGGTTTACTTTGCTGCACCTGCTGAGACGGTTGTGGCTGCTGCGGGACCGCCTTCTTCCCCGGAGCCTCCGGTTTCTTGTCTCCCCACATTACATTTACCCTCCTAGAACCCAAATACACCCAAACCACATACTGCGCACATATAAGGACCGGGGTCTTTGAATGTAGTCCCGTGTACTAGCCGTGCCAAATCCAAAATGGGACAGGTGTGTCCGGCGAGATAACTCCGTCCGGTCAAGCTGGGGAACGCCATCCTAAATCTTCGCACCCCAAACCGCAAGCGCGAACTGTCTCGAATGTTCGGCGGCCCGCTCTTGAGTTGCCGGCCTGTAGGGGCGGGTCTCAGACCCGCCCCTACAAGGTCAGCTCAATCGCAGCCGCGCCGTCATCCTGAGGAGCGCAGCGACGAAGGATCTCTCCTCGCGCCGAAACAGCACCGAGGGCGCCTGCCGTTTAGGCAGGCGTCTTTGACTTTGGTTGCCTTTTCGAACCGCAGCTCCTACAAATACCTCTCCTCCAAAATCGCCACGTGATGCGAAACGTGCCCCGCGATAATGTACGCGAGGGCCCTCACCGATACGGCGTTCCCGCTAGCCACGCCGCTTCGCGTCCACGCCTCACTCGGCAACTTCCGAAACAGCGCCAAGGTTGACCCACGAATATCGCGAAACTCCGCCACGTGGCTGGCCCAAGAATACTCATCCGCTCGCGCCGCATTCACACTGATATTTTGATCGAAACTAGCCAGCGGCCCATGACAATCGCGCCCGAACCACAAAGCGCGAAACGCGAACGCGCGTTCCGTATCATTCAGATGGCTCAGTACCTGCCGGATGCTCCACTTCTCCGGCGCGTACCGGTGCAGCGATTTTTCTTCGGAGATGGATGCGAGGAACTTGCCGACATCTTGCAGCTGGCTTTCCATTACGCCAACAATGTCGTCCTGCTGAATGCGATCAATATAGGTGAAATAATACTCAGCTGCTTCCGTGCGCTCGGGCCGGCTCATCGGATGACTCCCCGCCCGATACTAATACTTGCGCAGCACGCCCACAACCCGCCCCTGAATCTTTACGTCCGCGCCTTGCACCACAATCGGCGCCATCGTCGAATTCGCCGGCTGCAGTCGCACTTTCCCGCCCGGTTCTCGATAGAACCTCTTCACCGTGGCGTCGTCTTCGCCCACCAGCGCCACCACAATCTCTCCGGGGTTCGCCACCTGCGTCTGCTCCACCACAATGTAATCCCCATCCAGAATATGGTCCTCGCGCATGGACTCGCCCTTCACCTGCAACACAAACGTATTCTGCCCGCGCGCGAAATCTGCCAGCGATATCGTCTCATTGCTCTCCACGGCTTCCAGCGGACGCCCTGCCGCAATCCTTCCCGCCAGCGGCAGCTCGATCACGTGGCGGTCCAGCACCTGCTCGCGTATCGGCTTCGGCAACTGCACCACTTCGATCGACCGGCTCTGATTGTACCCGCGGCGAATGTAGCCCTTCTTCTCGAGCGTCGAGAGGTGCTTGTGCACCGTCGCCAGCGACGTCAGCTTCAGCGCGTGCGCAATCTCCTCAAAACTCGGCGAATAACCGTTCTTGTTGATGAATCCCACCAGGTAATTCAGTACTTCTTTCTGTCTCTTGGTCAGCGCCATTTCACACCCCTCAGGGTCCAGGTTGAAGCCTACACTCTAGGCGAACTAAAAGCGAAAGTCAATGGTACTCTGGGACAGGTCTAGGCCAGCTTCGCACCGTCTGAACTTACGTTTGAGCGTCGCAGCACCAAGAGAGTACCGGACGAGCCAGGTCCCGCTTAACCGCGCCGCCTTGCGTACTGTTCCTCAAGTTTTTTCCATGTCGCTGACTTAAGAATGAACCTCGCTAGCTTAGCTGTTGGAAACAAGATAGGTCGCAAATACCAAAAGCGTTTGCGAATGAAGATTCCATTCAGCTTTCGTTGCCAATCTTCAGCGACGTTTTCCCGGCCGTCGTGTACAGGCCGACGAACCGCGTGGACGTGGTGTCCGATTTCGTGGTACAGGACTTCTGATAGCACCTGCCAGCTCAACCGGTCGATGCAACACCTTCCAGTGCATTGATTCGACAATGCTTGCGCGGGGAAACCATCTGTTTGGCTGAACTCGGTCAAAACCCAGCCAGAACTACGTTCCGCCTGTTCTAACCCTAGCAAGCGATTTTAGCTTTTGTTTTCAATGCTAGGTGGGTTCAAGCTTAGTGTTGCGTCGACCCATTGAGACCGCCCCCTATACCGGAGAAACGGCACTCGCAGTGCCCAAGAAGGCCATGAGCTGAGGGGGTTGTCGATCAAGAGTACGACGTGAGCCGGACTGAGATTCGTCTCTCGATAGTAAGCACCCCGTGCATCCGAGAGTTTTTCCCGCCGCTGATCGCGAGTCAGTGCCGCTTGATTGGTTAATAGGACGGTCTTGAGACCTACCAAATATCTTGGCGGGACGGCATTCAAAAGACCTTCAACTAGGGCCCGCAGCTGACTTGGCGGCTGGAAATCCTGGTAGTTCTCAATGATCTGCGGAACGGAATCAGCAGCACTCTGGCGATTACTTCCTGACTCGAACGCTTTCGTCATACGCCGCCTTCGTAATCCGCGCAATCACCGCGTCGCGCGTATCATCGTCCGCCCTCGAATCCGTCACGAAAACCGCAATCGCAAGCCGCCGCCCGTCCGGTAGCACGATCAAACCCATATCGTTTGTCGCAAAAGCCACCCCGTCCCGCGTCCCTGAACTTCCGGTCTTGTGCATCACGATCGTTCCCGCGGGTAATTTCCCCTTGATCCGCTCCGCCCCACTCGACGCCTCTTGCATCCATTGCAAAAGCATCCGCGTATGCTCGGCCGTCAGCGGCGAATCGTCGCTGATCCGGCGCAACAATTGCACCGCTCCCGCCGGCTCAAACCAGTTGCGATACTGCGCCTTCACGTCGCGCGCCAGCCCCTGCTCGTCATCCTCCAAATGGAATCCCCGCACTCCCAGCGACCCGATGTACTCGTTCACGATTGCCGGCCCCCCGACGTTGCGCAGCACAATGTCCGCCGCAACGTTGTCGCTCTCAGAGATCGCCAAGCGCAACAACTCGCGCGGCGGAACATCCACGTTCCCGTCCGGATACTTATCCTGCAGCGGGCTGTGCGTATGCGGCAAAATCCGATCGCCAGGCAAAAATCGCGAGGCCTGATCCAGCGAAAACTTCCCCGCTTCGACCAGATGCAGCGCCGTAACCGCCAGCGGCAGCTTGAACAACGACTGCATCGGCGGATGTGCATGCGCATCCAGGTCGCAGTTCAAGTCCGAATCCGGCAGCGCGCACGCCACCGAAACTTTGCCATGCGCATCAGCCGCAATGTCGCGAATCTGCCGCTGCAACGCCGTTTGTGCGCAGAGGGGAGTCGTGAGCAGAAAAAATACAATCGCGAAGCGCATGGCTTGTTTGCTAATCACCACTGCCTGCCAGCGCTTCCCGTTTCCGCCTGAAACGCAGCAACAACAAAATCGCTGTTACGGCAACCGCCACCCCGATCGTCACATACAACGCCACTTCCCCATGCGCCAGCACCACCGCAAATATCTTCCGCCCGTACACCGCTCCCAAATACGCGAAAATCCCGTACCGCACCAGCCGCCCCAGCGACATCGCCACCAGAAATTTTCTCGGTGAATACTGCAAGGCCCCGGCCGCAATCACGAAGGGCACCATCGGCATTGGCGGCGGCAACAGCGCCGGAACAGCGATCGCCCCAAATCCCCAGCGTTCAAACGCCAGCACCACCTTCTTCGCGCTGCGCTTCGAAAGCCTGTCGTTCAGCGCCTTCTCCCCGCGATTCCGCGCGATACGGTAGGTCAGGTACGCGCCGACTACTGATCCCACCGTCGCCATCACCGCATAGTACGGCCACCAAGTGCGCTGATGCGCCGAAAGCACGATCGTCATCGCATCCATGCTCCCCGGCACGGGGATCACCGAGCTATCAATCAATCCCAGCAAAATCAGACCCGGCCCGCCCAGCGCTATAAACCAATGCCTCACCGCACGCGCGGTCGAAGGCGCTGCCATCGCCAATTTTCCTAGGTCGAATTTCATAGCAACGCCGCCATATTCCGCGGTGATCTTTGGTTCATGTAGCGGCCGCTTCGTCCCGCGTTTTCCGGGACGAGGTGGGCACCGATCCGCTCACTCGAAGCCCCAACATCGTCGCGCCTCCGCTCAAACAACGCGATAGAACTGGGACGTTAGCGCGGATTCCCCGGTTCCGTGCCGGCTCAACTCGCGCCCGCCGTCCGCTCACCAATCCCTCGCGCGGGCATCTAAACTTTTACGCAACATCATCTAACTGTGTACCGGGCAAAGTCACGCTCATTGTGGTAGCCTATTATTGGACTTGGGGCCCCTGTCTTTGGAGTTATGCGAGAAGAAGCGAACCCGCGCAAGATTCAGCGCCGCGCTCTAGACTACGGCGCCTCACCCGCTCCCATTACTGTTTCCCGTTTTGATTCACAGCACGCCACGTGGCCTACGCTCCCTGGCTTGCACGCGTCTAGCTCCCTCGCATCGTCAAGATCCACTCCGCAGCCGAACTGTTTAATCGCTAGTCGTCAAATATTAGAAACGCCTGTAACTCATTCAAAACAAACAACGGCGACCGGTTCTAATCGCTACTTTTTCGGCTATTTTGCCGCGCCACCAGCCCGCCCTTTGCCTTTCGCGAAGGTCGGCTCTTCTGGGCGATTTTTTCCAGCCACTACGACGAGGGCCGATTAGTAATGTCGACGACAATCTCAGAGATTTTGGGCCGCAAAAGAGAAACCATAGACAAGGCGGTCATCCGCTTCTGCGGTGACTCCGGTGACGGCATGCAGATCACCGGCAGCCAGTTTACCAATACGGTCGCACTCTACGGCAACGACCTCGCCACCTTCCCGGACTACCCCGCCGAAATTCGCGCTCCCGCCGGCACTCTGCCGGGCGTCAGCGGATTCCAGGTCCATTTCTCCTCGAGCAACGTGTACACCCCCGGAGACAGCGTGGATGTGCTGATCGCCATGAACCCCGCCGCGCTGAAAATGAATCTGCCGGACCTGAAGACCAACGGCATCCTCATCGTCAATTCCGACGATTTCAAAGAAACCGATCTGCGCAAGGCGCAAATCACCGTCAGCCCGCTCGAAGATCATTCTCTCGACGGCTATCGTCTTTTTGCCGTCGAGCTCACCAAGCTCACCCGCGCCGCTCTCAAAGAAGTCGGCCTCGACGCGAAGAGCATGGACCGCTGCAAGAATTTCTTCGCGCTCGGAATGTGTTATTGGCTCTACAACCGCTCCATGGAACCCACGCTCCGCTGGCTCGACGACAAGTTCAAGAACAAGCCGCAGCTGGTAACCGCCAATAAACTAGCCATGCAGGCGGGCTACAGTTTCTGCGAAGCCACCGAAGCGTTTCAGATCAGCTACGAAATTCCTCCGGCCAAGTTGTCGCCGGGCGCATACCGCAATATCAGCGGCAACGCTGCGCTCGCCCTCGGATTCGTCGCCGCTTCGCAGCAAGCCGGAATCCCGCTGTTTCTCGGCTCTTATCCGATCACGCCGGCCTCCGATATCCTGCACGAGCTTTCCATGTACAAGGATTTCGGCGTCACCACTTTTCAAGCCGAAGACGAAATCGCCGCCGTCTCTTCCGCCATCGGCGCGTCCTACACTGGAGCGCTGGCCATCACCACCACTTCCGGTCCGGGTATGGCACTTAAAACCGAAGCGATTGGTCTCGCCGTCGCTGTCGAACTGCCACTGGTGGTGTGCGATATTCAGCGCGGCGGCCCATCCACCGGCCTTCCTACCAAGACCGAACAAGCCGATCTTTTACAAGCGTTATATGGACGCAATTCCGAAGCTCCCGTCCCGGTACTCGCTCCTTCTTCCCCCGGCGATTGTTTTTGGATTGCCCTGGAAGCCAGTCGCATTGCCATCAAATATATGGTGCCGGTAATCATTCTCTCGGACGGCTATCTCGCCAACGGCGCCGAGCCCTGGAAAATTCCCACCGTCGCGGAGTTGCCGCAAATTCCCGTGCACTTTGAGACCAATCCCGAAGGTTTTCTCCCTTACAAGCGCAATCCTTCCACGCTCGCGCGGCCATGGGCCATTCCGGGCACTCCGGGCCTCGAGCATCGCGTGGGCGGCATCGAGAAGCAGGACGTCACCGGCAATATCAACTACGAGCCGCTGAATCACGAGCACATGGTGCGCACCCGCGCCGAAAAAGTCGAAGGGATAGCGCAAGATATCCCTGAAATCGTTCCCGAAGGCGATTCGTCGGGAGATTTGCTTATCGTGGCCTGGGGCTCAACGGCTGGACCGATCACTGCCGCGATGAAGCCCATGCGCGAGAAAGGCCATCGCATCGGCCACGTGCACCTGCGCTACCTGAATCCTCTGCCGCGCAATCTCGGCGATATTCTGAAGCGCTATAAAAAAATCCTCGTCCCGGAAATGAATATGGGCCAGCTGTCAATGATCCTGCGCGCAAAATTTTTGGTGGACGCCGAAAGTTACGGCAAGATCCAAGGCAAGCCATTCAAACAATCCGAAATCGAAGCAAAGATCGAAGAGCTGCTCGACTAAGTAGCGCCGGCGTCTCGTCGGCTCTCGGCTTTTGACTTGTCTTTGAATTTGCTTTTGACTTTGTAGGGACGGGTCTCAGACCCGCCCGCCGTTGAATTTGTAGCGGCCGTCCCGCGAAGCGGGACGGGCGCCTTTGGGGTGATTGAAAATGACCACGGCCACGCTGCCGGTTTACACGAAAAAAGACTTCCAGACCGACCAGGAAATCCGCTGGTGTCCGGGCTGCGGCGACTACGCCATCCTCGCCGCCGTTCAGGCTGTCTTCGCCGAACTCGGCGTCCCGCGCGAAAAATTTGTTTTCATTTCCGGCATCGGCTGCTCCAGCCGCTTCCCCTATTACATGAACACCTTCGGCTTCCACACCATTCACGGCCGCGCGCCCGCCATCGCCACCGGCGTAAAATTGATTCGCCCCGATCTCGACGTCTGGGTGGCCACCGGCGACGGCGACTCGCTCTCCATCGGCGGCAATCACACCATCCACATGCTGCGCCGCAACGTCGGCCTCAAAGTCCTCATGTTCAACAATAAAATTTACGGTCTGACAAAAGGCCAATACTCGCCCACGTCGGAAGTCGGTAAAAAAGCCAAATCCACTCCTTTCGGTTCGGTGGATCGCCCCTTCAGCCCGCTCTCGCTCGCGCTTGGTTCCGAAGCCACTTTCATCGCGCGCTCCGTAGACGTTTTCCAGCAGCACCTGAAAGAAACGCTGCGCAAAGCCGCGGCCCATCAAGGTTCCGCCTACATCGAAATCCTGCAGAATTGCAATATTTTCAATGACGGCGCGTGGGAAACCATCACCGAAAAAGAAGCGCGCAGCGAGCAAGTCGTCCAACTCGAACACGGCAAGCCGCTCATCTTCGGAAAGAATCGCGATAAAGGAATTCGCCTGGTCGGCCTGGATCTAGAAGTCGTCGCGCTAGGAAATGGAATCACCGAAAAAGATTTGCTCGTCCACGACGAGCACAATCCAAATCCAGTTTACGCCTTCGCTCTTTCCCGCATGGACTCCATGCCCGGTTTCCCCACCCCAATCGGCGTCCTGCGCGCCCTGCAAGGCGTCCCGCGCTACGAAGATCTGATCCAACAGCAAATCAAGGAAGTAATCGCCAAAAAAGGCAAAGGCGACCTGGCCAAACTCCTGCGCGCCGGCGACACCTGGGAACTAAAAGCATAAGCACGCCGTATCCCGGTTTTTGACTTTGTGTTTGAATTTGTAGCGCCGGCGTCCCGCCGGCTCTTGGCATTTGAATTGTCTTTTAAATTTGCTTCTGATTTTGTAGCGGCCGCCTTCAGCCGGGCGTTTTTGACTTTGCTTTTGAATTTGTAGCAGCCGTCATCCTGAACCCGCGATAGCGGGTGAAGGATCTCTCTTCGATCCCTCTTCGATTTCTCCACGTCCCTATCCGCGCAACTTGCGTTTTTTCCCCGTCGGATCAATCGGCAACGACGCCGCTTTCCAGTCCATGCCTTCAGGCCTTTTCCCCACGCCCGCGACGTACAAGACTCCCTCCGTCACTCCATCAATCCCCAAATCCCGATCAATCTTCGAATCCGCCATCGCCATCGTGCAAAACGGCGCAAGCCCCAACCAAGTCGCCACCAGGCAAAACGTCTGGCACAAATGTCCCGCCTCCGTCAGCACCACGCGATACGCGCGCGGATAACGATATTTCCATTGCGTCCGCGTGAACACCGCGGTCATGACTACGAATGCAGCGGCCTCGGAAAACCATCTCTGCCCGATCACGTAATCCGACATCTGATCGCGCGTCATGCCGCGCCGCAGCAATTCCAGCCGGTGTCTGGTCGCGTCGTAGTGATAAATCCCCGGCGCAATTCCCTCCACGTCCCGCGCCACCACATAAGCCTCAATCGGATGTAGTGCTCCTCCCGATGGAGAGGTCTTCACCGCGAATCGCCCCAGCGGCGGCACGGAAACCCACTCGCGAACTCCCCAAGTTAATCCCAAAAGCGTGGCCAAGTCCGGGAGCGCAACTTTCCCCGCGGCGAATCTTCGCCACGTTCTCCGCGATTTAAGCACGCGCGTGAATTCGCCCTCCTCGCGCGGTTCAGGCAAAATAGTCTGTGCAGCCCGCGGATAACGCTTCACGGGAACGGGCATCGCCTTTTCGTGCGTCAATTCTTCCATGTAATGTCCGATGCTCACGAGGTCCGCTTCGAAGCGAAGATCGCGCCCCGTGAAGTGAAAGAACCCCGCAGCGGGATTCCAATCCTTCCACGCAGGCATAGTCTGTTCCATAGGGTGTAATTTGTGGTCGGAGCGTTGCAGTAACGTATGTCGCGCCAGCTCCTGAATCGCCGCGCGCAAAGACGAAGCAGAATATTGCGGGAAGTGACGGAAAAGTGCGTCAGCAGAACGCCAGCGACTGAAGAAGTTCAATACTTCGGTGGTGATCGGCGCGGCGGTCGCGCCTTTGCCCGTGGCGTAATTCTCGAAAACCAGTTCCGCATCGTTCCAGTAGGAAACTACAAAAGGAGAACGCCGGAATTGCACCCTCTTCGGTTTGGGCATGCAGAACAGCTCGCATCCACGCGCACAGAAACAAATGCGCCAGCTCTCCTGAGTGCGTTACTTCGGATTGGTCGTGAACCACTGCCCGAACGGCAGTAGCTGCTGCGCCTTCACTTTCGGGCAAGGCAATCGCAGCAGACGATAGGATTTTTGCAGCATCCGCAGGTTCAGATCGATTTTCTTCCGCTCGGCCTTGCTGACTTTCGGCCGAATCGCGCGCAACTTCTTTTCGGCCCTGCGGATTGCGCTAGTAATCGGATGAACCGAAAAAGCAACTTTGGCCATGAGGTTCTCCTTCCGCGCACTTCAAGTCGTGGAAGCGGAAATACCTCTCCCGCCCCAGGCGTTGCTACGTTCTGGCCTTCGTTTTGGTCTTAGTCGTGAACGTCTGCCCGAAGTGCATGGCGGGTGGCCTGCAAAAAATCCTGACGATGCCTCGACATTTCTCGAGGCCCCGCAAGTTCAAATCGATTTTGCGCTGGTCGTCCGCGGTGACTTTGCGGCGAATCGAGCGCAGTTTCTTCTCGGCCTTGGCGATTTCCTTGGAAATACCCTTCAGCGTGAAGCTAATTTTGGCCATCTTGCTCTCCCGGGTCGGCGCACGAACAATTCCCTGGACGGAAGACTCGGGCCGATTCGGGGCGGCGTGCGCGGGACGGCGAAAGTGTAGTTGAGGCAAAACACAGCGTCAAGAAAGATTGCGCCACAATTCGCTATTCAACGCGGAGCGTTGCCACGGCTCTGCCAATTCGCGCCAGCGCATCACCGGCGACATTGCTGAACTACTCTTCACTTCGAGCCTGCGGCTGCGGGCGGCAACGGCAGGCCGATGCGCCGCACCAGTGCGGTAAACCGCGGGTCGGAACGCAAGCCCACGAAACGGGGATGCACTGCAATATTGATCAGGCGAACCGAACGCTCTTCATATGCTTTGTCCAGCCACTTGAAAGCTTCATCCCTATCCTGCAGGCCCGCGTAAATCAGCGCAATGCTGTAGGACGAAACAAATTGCCGCGACGACATCTGCAACAGATCGTGCAGGCTCGCGAGGGCCTCCGGCTTCTTGGCCGCGACGGCGTAAGCATTCCCCAGCTCGGCCTTAAACGATGTTTCGTTTCCGGAAAGCGCCAGCGCCCGCTGCAACTCTTGCAACGCCTTCGCGTGTTCCCCCTGCGCCAGATAGGCCTGGCCGAGATATCCGTGCGCGACCGCGAAGCTGGGATCCATCGCCACGGTTTTCTGCGCCTGCGCAACAGCCTCGTCGTTCCGGCCGGCCAGATACAGCACCCAGGATAAATTGGCGTTGATAATCAGCGAGCGCGGATCGAGTTCCTGCGCCAGTTTCATTTCCGAGATTGCTTCGTCGCTCCTGCCGGCACACGCCAGCGCCAGCCCATGCCAATGGTGACTGTTCGCTTCTCCCGGATTCAGTTCGATCGCGCGTTGGAATTCATCCAGCACGCCGGGCCATTCCAGGCGATAAGCGCGAATCTGGCCCAGCACCGAGTGCGCGGAAGCAAGATTGTCGTCGAGTTGCAAAGCTTTCACCGCCGCCGCTTCGGCCTCGGGCAGCACTTGCGAAGATGGCACGTCCTTGTAATCCGCCGCCAGCGTCAGAGCGCCCGCCAAACCTGCATACGACGGCGCGTAGGTTGGATCCAACTGGATTGCTTGGCGATAATCGGCAACCGCTTGCGTCACTGCCTCGCCGGTGCGTTTCGCGACGAAGTAATTCCCTTGCAGGTACGCGTCGTATGCGGCCGGGACCACGGTACGCGTTTTCGCCAGGCGCTCTTGCTCCGGCTGCGTCAATTGAATCTGAATTTGCGTG
>Ga0210407_10002010_pt1 | contig 18019 bp, 14 predicted proteins | sample IncBWC27MmetaG_FD_150860 | JGI IMG/M metagenome (GOLD analysis project Ga0210407, IMG submission 150860) | Forest soil microbial communities from Barre Woods Harvard Forest LTER site, Petersham, Massachusetts, United States - Inc-BW-C-27-M | ecosystem: Environmental > Terrestrial > Soil >...
GCTTCAGTATCGTGAGGATCGCCCGCCCTCAGAACAAGACACCTACCTCGAGCATGCCGCGGGTCTGTGTGGTGTTGGTGCCATTTGGGCCGAAGACTAGGCCGGGTGTCGTGCCGTTGGTCCCGACGTGGGAAATCTCCGCGCGGGCGAAGAAGATCTTGTACTGATAAGTCGGCGTAAAGGTTATTGACCACGCCTTGCTGCCGGGACCGTACAGCAGATTGGGCGCGCCATTGGCGGCGGAGCCGGTCGAGCCGAGGTACTCGAAGCGAACCGGCAGGCTGACGCCCGGCAAAAACGAGTCGTCCCCGAAGCTGTAGTTTGCCAGGATCGCCCCGCCAATTGTCGATGCCGAGGAGAATGCGCCGATCGACGATGCCTGCGGGACATGGGTAAATTGGAACCAAGGCGTAACCGTCCAGGGGGCTGAACTATAGGTCCAAGCCAAAGAAAATAGTGTCTCGTTGTTCTGGAACAAAGGGGTCGCAGTTGTTTGAAAGAAAGGTGTCGTCGTGGTCACTTTAGCGGTATGTGAGAGATTTCCGCCTGCGGCGAGTACGAAGCTGTTAGCCGGGTCGAGCGTGTAGGTGGCCGACCCCGTAAGCCAAGTGTAGCGGTTTGAGTAGAAACCGTCGGTCCACTGCAAGGCGAGAGCCAGAGGTCCCTGCGTATAGCCGAGTTGTGCGCCGCGACTGAAGATGGGTTCTTGCGCCCATAAGAGGCCGCGTTCGATATTCATATTCTGGAAAGTAAAGGGAGCCTCGACACCAACGAGCCCTGGCATCTTCCCGCCTTGGATGTAAAAATTGTCGGTCGGCGCGATCTTTGCGAATGCCATCGGAACCGGTCCGAAGAAGTCTCCTACTGTAGTTCCAGTGCTAAAATAGGGTGCACCCAACGCCGGAAACGTGTAAGCGCCTACAGCAAGGAAATATTGGAATAGGCCCTCAGGTTTCTGAAGAAACAGCTGTCCGTTGCTCAAACTCGCCTGGGAATGCTGCTGGTCCGGAAATTTATTATTCTGCCACAGCCCGAGGCCGCTGACCGCACCCGTGACATAGACCGGACCGAGGAAGCCGGCGTCCACGCTCATCGGGTTCGGATTCGCCGTGAGAGGAGCGCTCATCCCGGGGGTCGCCATTGCCGTCGGTGCAGCCTGCTCTTCACCGGGCTTCTCAGCCGGCTGTTCCTCGCTCTGCTGGGCGGGTGCGGCGGTGATGCCGAGAGCAAGTAACGCCCAAGCGCCGGCGCCGGTGATGATGCTTTTCTTGAACCTGTTCATTTCGAGAGCCTTTCATAGCACCGTGCGAGATGAAGGAGACGACGCGACCTACGGGCACCCCATGCAGCGCTGGGCCACCGGTTGTGATCCAAAGCAAGCGGCATACCACCGACGAACCAGCCGGTTGCGTAGCGGTTTATCAGTTCTCGTTCTTTTCGCAAACCGGTGTATTTGTCAACTCGCGTTCCAACAGCGAGGCGAGAGGGGACCAAAATTGCGTCTGCGGGTTTGATCTGCCTCCTTTTTTCGATAAGGATGGAGGAGCGGCCAATCGAGTTCGCTCTCTGGTTACCTTGGATGATGCTTAAAAAGGTTACTCGCCGCTTCGTTTTGATTAAAAATGAAGCAATCTAGGCCGCAACTTTACGGACCGCGCGATCATGCCAACTGTGTACATGGACGTCCTCGGGGTGGTGGGGCGCGTACGGCAACGCCACCCCACCCATCATCAAGCGATTCGTAGCGAACCCTCGGTTATTCGGCGGCCTCTCCCACGGTGATCGCATACGCGGTCTCGCCGTGAACTGCGTCGTCGCCGATCGCCAGCTCGGCTTCACTCATGCGCAGCGGCACGAAGATCGAGATCACCTTGAGGATGATGAATGTGGCGATCGCGTTGTAGATGATGATGAACGCCGCGCCTTCGAGCTGGAGCAGGAGCTGGTTTCCCGTGTCGCCGTAGAGCAAGCCGGTAACGCTGACGCCGGGCGCCTCCTTGTCGGTGCCGATGTATTCGAGCATATCCGGGTTCGCCAGGACGCCGACGAGCAGACCACCGCACAGGCCGGCAATGCCATGTGTGGAAAACACGCCCAAAACATCGTCGACCTTCATCATGAACCTGGTTCTCTGGAATTTATTCATCGAGAGCCACGGAATGATGCCGGCAACGATACCGATGATGATGGCGCCCCAGCCATTGACGAAACCGGCGCCGGGAGTGATTGCCACCAAGCCCGCGATCATGCCGTTGATCGCACCGATGATCGACGGCTTGCCGTAGGCCATCTTGTCCATCGCCGTCCAGACGAGGAGCGCCACCGCCGTCGCCGTGTTGGTGTTGAGCACGGCGGCACCCGCATCGTGGTTGGCGAAATAAGGATCGCCGCCGTTGAAGCCGTTCCACCCCAGCCACAGGATGCCGGCGCCGATCAAGGCAACCAGCAGGCTGTTCGGCGGGAATAGCTCGCGATCGGCCAGCAGGCGTGGCCCGACCACGGCTGCGGCGACGAATCCGGACGTGCCGGCGGCGAGATGGATGACGTAGCCGCCCGAAAAATCCTGGACCCCCAGCTGTGAGAGCCAGCCGCCACCCCATATGCTGAACGCCCCGACGGTATACACGAGGGTCATCCATACCGGGCAGAAGATCGCCCAGGCCGTGAAGTTCATGCGGCCAAGCACCGAGCCCCCGAGGATGATCACGGTGATCGCAGCGAACACGAACTGGAAGAAGATCAGGGTAGCCATCGGGAAGGTCAGCTCCGGCATGCCGGCGGCCGCTGCCGGTATCACCGCCTGGCCCGTGGTGAACGACGCGGAGGTCGCCAACGCAGGTTTGCCGAGGAATGGAAACCACTGCTCTCCGAACGCCATGTTGTAGTCGAATAGAACCCACACGACCAACACCGAGGCGAAGGCGTAGAAGCACATGAAAGCAGAATTTATCGCCCATTTCTGCTTGACATACCCGGCGTAGAGAACCGCCAGGCCGGGAATGCTTTGCAGACCGACAAAAGTCGCAGCTGCTAACTGCCATGCATTGTTGCCGGAATCGAGCCACTTGGGTGATGGTACGAGCATTATTTGCCCCCTATCTCTTCGGTCGTCATGGAGCACACAACCTTTGGTGTCCAAAACGTGGGGTTGAATAGCACATATATTAATGGCGGAGGCAAGAGCCATGCCATTGGCGTAGCGCTACCGAGCCGCCCGCAAACCGGGCTTGCCGAGAAATCGAGTCTGGATTTGACGAATCGATTGAACGCTTAGACGCCTAAAAATTAGGCAAACCATAATCGCCATTTTGCATGAGCCTGCCGCCTCGATTTATATGTGATTCCGTATGCCGGGTTTCGGCATGGGTCGGCGCAAGGCGAAGTGGACGCAACAATGTTTCGCGATCGCGTTCTAGCGGCGGGGATAGCCGGCCTGGCAGCAGGTTTTGCTGTTCCGACGATCGACGGTGACGCGCAGGACACCGAAACCGCGATCACCTGTACCAATCCGGTGAGCGGCACGTCATGGCAGATCATGATCGATTTCGCCAAAGCCACCGTTGATTCCAATCGGGCCAAGATTACCCCGGCCGAGATTTCCTGGTTCGATCCTAGGGACGGCGGCAACTACACGCTCGACCGCAAATCCGGCGATCTCAGGGCAAGCGTCGCGTCGAGCACCGGGGGCTATTTTCGCCATGGTCGTTGCAGCCCGGAGAAATCGCGGTGACGGCGTCAAGCCGCGACGGTGCAGCCGCGCTCGCGCCAACTCCTGGCAATCTTCGAGGCGACGGGCAACTCGGAATCGGTGCGACGCCGACGGTTGAGACCGGTGTACGGGCAAGCGTCGGCTTCGCCTCGAAGACCGGGCCGCGCAAAGCAAACGAGGATTTCGCCGGTGCCCTGTTCGGAGCGGAGCTGCCTGAGCCGCGCCAGGAGGTGATCGCGGCGATCGCCGACGGCATCGGGGGTGCCAAGGGCGGCCGCATTGCGGCCGAGACCGCCGTGCGCGGCTTCCTGGACGGATTTTGCGATCTGCCCGAGACCATGGAGGTGCAACGAGCGGGCGCCAAGATCGTGAGTGCGCTCAACGGCTGGATCAATACCATGGGCCGCCAAGACCCCAAGCTCGCCGGAATGGGTTGCACGTTGACAGCACTAGTGCTGCGCGGCCGCGTCGCCCACCTGCTGCATGTCGGGGATACGCGCGCCTACCGGTTGAGCGGTGACCGCATGACCTGCCTCACCACCGACCATGTGCGCCGGGAGGGCACCGGACGCTCGCACACGCTTACCCGCGCTCTCGGAGTGGAGGCGGAGGTGCGCCTCGACTACGCCACGCAGCCGGTGGCGCTGCATGACCGTTTCCTGTTGTGCAGCGATGGTGTGCACGGGTCTCTGACGGAACAGAGCATCGCCGACATCTTGCGCGAACGCTCTGCTCCCGAGGATACCGCTGGCGCGTTGGTTGCTGCCGCGCTCCAATCCGGCAGCACCGACAATTGCACCGCCCTGGTTCTGGACGTGATCGCGCTGCCGACGGCGGGATCGGCCGACATCAGCGCCGCCATCCTGCAATTACCGGTGATCCCGGTGCCGCTCAGAGGCGAGACGATCGACGGATTTGTCCTGAAAGCCCTGATCTCTGAGGGCCGATACAGCCGGCTGCTCGGCGCGGAGGACGAAGTCGAGGGCGGCACTGTCGCCTTGAAGTTCCCCAAGCCGCAGCTCGCCAGTGTCGAGGCACACCGCGAGGCGTTCGTCCGCGAGGCCTGGGTCGGCGCGCGGGTGCACAACCCCTGGATCGGGCGCGTCATCGAACTGCCGCCAGGACGCCAGACCTGCCTCTACACGGTCATGCCGCTCTATCAGGGCGAGCTTCTGGAAACACGGCTTTCGCGCAGTCCGGCGCTGGGATTGGAAGAGGGACGGAACATCACCGTCAAGCTGGCCCGCGGGGTGGCGGCGCTGCATCGGGCGGGCATCATCCATCGCGACATCAAGCCGGAAAACGTAATCCTCGAAGGCGGCGGATCGCTGAAGCTGATCGATCTCGGGGTTGTTCGCGTGCCGGGGCTGGAGAATTTCCTACCCGGTGAGATTCCGGGTACCCAGGCCTATATGGCGCCCGAAATGTTCGAGGGCGAGCCCGGCAACGAGGCCACCGACATTTATGCTCTGGGCGTGACCATGTTTCGCGCTTTCACGGGTGAATACCCGTACGGCAATCTCGATGCCGTCAGTCCGCCGCGCCGCAACCGGCCACGGGATTTTTCCGCGCTACGACCGGATCTTCCCGCCTGGCTCCAGGCGGCGCTCGCGCGGGCAATCGCGGTCGATCCTGCGAAGCGCTTCCATGACATGACCGAGTTCGCATTCGAGATGGAGGCCGGACCGGCACCCACCCCGACCGCAAATCGCCGGCCGCGCACGCTCTACGAGCGCGCCCCGCTCCAAGTCTGGCAAGGCGTGGCCGCTCTGCTGGCGCTGGCACTCTTAGTGTCACTGCTGGTGCGTTAAGCCTACGCGCCTCGGCGTCAGAGCCCGATCATGGCGAGGAGGGTCGATTCTCGCTCGCACAGATGCAGCGATGCAGACCCAGCGGTCGCAGAGTTATTTTTGAATTCTGCCTAAATTTCCATCATTCATTAACACTTCCCACCAGGCTCAGGCTCTCATTCGGCGGCTCGTTCTGCCGCGCCGGATAATCGGCGAGCGGGCGGTTGCGGGGCGACTTCGCACAAGAGCAGCCGGCCCAGAGTTGATTGGCACGATTCTTGGTGTAATGACGTCTGGACCTAACATCGCGCACGGAGCCTGCCCGTGAGCGGTTCCAAGACGGCGTATTTGGAGGGATGGAATCGATGGGTGCGTTTCTGCAACGAACCTTGCTCGCCGCGCCGGTCACGTTTTTGTGGACCGTTGCAGCACTCGCGCAGCAGACCCCGGAGGCTACGGCTCCTGCGGCTCCTGCTGCCAGCACGCTCAACACCGGTGACACGGCGTGGATGCTGACCTCCGTGGCACTCGTGCTGATGATGACCATCCCGGGTCTGGCACTGTTCTACGGCGGCATGGTCCGCAAGATGAATGTGCTGGCGACGGTAATGCAGAGCTTTGCCGTGACCTGCCTCGTCACGGTGTTGTGGACCGTCGTCACCTACAGCATGGCCTTCACGCCCGGATCGCCGTTTGTCGGCGGCATGAGCCGGTTTCTGCTAATGGGGATGACCCTCGATTCGGTCAACGATCTCGCCAAGACGATCCCCGAATCGGTCTATATGTGCTTCCAGATGACCTTTGCGATCATCACCCCGGCGCTGATCTGCGGCTCCTTCGCCGACCGCATGAAGTTCTCGGCGTTGCTGTGGTTCATCGGATTATGGGCTGTCTTCGTGTATGCGCCGATCGCCCACTGGGTGTGGGGGTCCGACGGGTTCCTCAATGATGCCGGTGTGCTGGATTTTGCCGGCGGAACGGTGGTGCACGTCAATTCCGGCGTTGCCGGTCTGATGGCTGCCTTGGTGATGGGCAAGCGGCGCGGCTTCGGCACAGAGCCGATGGCCCCGCACAATCTGGTGCTCAGCGTGATCGGCGCATCGCTGCTGTGGGTCGGCTGGTTTGGCTTCAACGCCGGCTCCGCCGTAGCAGCCAACGGCAATGCGGGCATGGCGATGGCGGTCACCCAGATCGCCACCGCGACAGCGGCGCTTGCCTGGATGTTCGCCGAGTGGATCGTCAAGGGAAAGCCGAGCGTCCTCGGCATCATCTCGGGTGCGGTTGCTGGGCTGGTCGCAATCACCCCGGCATCGGGTTTTGTCGACCCGCGCGGCGCGCTGATCATCGGGATCGCCGCCGGTGTGATCTGCTATTGGGCCACCACCGGGCTCAAGCACGCGTTCGGCTATGACGACAGCCTCGACGTCTTTGGCGTGCATGGCGTCGGCGGCGCCACGGGCGCCCTGTTGACCGGCGTGCTGGCCGTGGCCTGGGTGGGCGGCGAAGGTAAGAGCGGCCTGATCGACGGCAATCCGACTCAGGTGGTCACTCAGCTCTACGGGATTGGCGTCGTGGCGGTCTATGACGCGATCGCCTCGCTGATCCTGCTCAAGCTGGTGGATCTGACGATCGGCCTGCGTGTCGAGTCCGACATCGAGCGCGAGGGCCTCGACCTGGCTATCCACGGGGAGGCCGTGCAATGAGCGGCGTCTACCTCCCGCTTGAGATGTCGGAAGAGGCACACGATTTCAATGGAATGCGGCAAAGCCGCCTAACCCGAGCCCGCGCCGAGCTCGACACCGGATGGTGAATCGATGAAAAAGATCGAAGCAATCATTAAGCCCTTCAAGCTCGACGAGGTGAAGAACGCGCTGCACGACGTCGGCGTCACCGGGATGACCGTCACCGAGGTGAAGGGCTTTGGGCGGCAGAAGGGTCACACCGAGGTGTATCGCGGTGCGGAGTACGTGATCGACTTCCTGCCCAAGATCAAGATCGAAGTGGTGCTCGACGATGCTCTCGTCGAGCGCGCTGTGCAGGCGGTCATGGATGCCGCGCGCACCGACAAGATCGGCGACGGCAAGATCTTCGTGGTGCCGGTCGAACAAGCCGTCCGCATCCGCACCGGCGAGCAAGGGCCCGACGCCGTTTGATATCGGGTGGCCGGTGGACCCGGGTACAGAGCACGGAGGCCGTCCGATAGCGATAAGCTACAGCGATGCAACCTCGGTGGCGCGATCGCGGTCACCCTGGTTCATCAATTGGCGCGCCTGGGCGATGCGGTCGATCGCGGCTCTGGCTTCCGGGTTTGTCGCCATGAATCGCTCGAAGTCGGTTTTTCTCAGCACGAGCAGCCGGCAATAGGTCAGAGCCGTTATATCCGCCTGCCGCGGCCGGCCGGAAAGCAAGGCCATCTCTCCGAAGAACTCGCCACTACCGAGCCGCACCGGCCCGGCCGGCAGCGCCACCTCGACCGCCCCGGAAGCAATGAAGAAGACGGCGTCACCCCGGTCCCCCTTGCGGATGATGCGCTCGTTCGGGACCGTAAAGCGCGGGCGCAGCAGCCTAGCCACTCGGTCGAGCTGCCGTTCGTCGAGGCCCGACAGGATGTCGAGCCTTTCGATCAGGCGATGCGTGTCCAGTCCGATGTCGAAGCGCGGTAGTGGTTCGCCGGCGCTCGCCCCGGCGACGCCACGCCGCAGATCGTCATGGAGCTCCTTCGGGATCAGCCCTTCCTCGAACAGCGATTGGTATCGCACCACCTCTTGCCGCAAGGCCGATTGACGGAGAAACCTGATTTCCAGGGCCGCCACATAGTCGGGATATTGGCGACGCAGCGCGTCGAAGGCGTCGCCTAGCGCTTCCCGTCGCCGCTCGATGATCTCGCTCGTGAGCTCGGTGATGCGCTCGCCGAACACCGGGCTCAGCCGCCGATTGTTGAAGCCCGGGAGCCTGTCGACCAGCAGCCGGGTGACCAACAGCAGCTCGACGCGGTCTGCCAGGCGATCGGCGAGAAACCCCACGATCCGGAAATATCGGTAGAAAAAATAGGCGATCCGGAAGCCGACCGGAAACGCGAGCGTCCGTTCGGCGGCTCTGCGGTATCCGACGCGCCCTTCAGCGCGCCCCCCCTCGATTAGGAGATCGGCATTCCGGAGCAACACTTGCACCGTGGCCGCAGAGGTGACCCGATCGGCGCGCGCCTCGAGGACAAGCACGCGTTCCTGGTTCGCCAGCGCTGTGAGAGCGATGGCCAGCCGGTCTCGCTCGGTGAGCCGTTCTGCCGCATCGCGGGCGTTAGCGGCCACAATCCAGGCTTGGTAGGGTTCGACGACCTGCGCGACGGCACTTTCAGCAAGCGTGTGGTCGTGTGCCATGTCGCGAACCCAATCGCAGACCTCGGCATAGGAAAGTGCCAGCACCTGGTCGCGCAGGACCTGGTTTCGTGGCGACAGTCGGCTCAGTCCGAGGAGATCGATCACGAAGCGCAGGGTCGTGCCATTGACAAAAAGCGTGAACAACACGAGGCCGGTGGCGAGCACCGCCACGAAGCGCTTTACCTCCGGACCGAGTGCCGCATTCTCGGTCGCCGCCAGAGCCAGTACCAGGGTCAGCGCGCCGCGCAATCCGCCCCACGTGATTGCGAGCTTGTATGCGGAGTTGATCGGCTGGGTGAGCTTGAAGTACTCGAGCGGTGGCATCAGCCCGAACAACACCAGGATGCGCGCCGCCAAGGCTGCCGCCACCAGCACGGCGACGAGCACCAAGTCATGGAGCCCGATATCGCCGAGCAGTCTCGGCACGAGGATCGAGGCGAGGATAAACACCAGAGAGCGCGCCCAGAAGGCGATCTGGTCCCACAAATCGGTCAGAAAAGACCAGTTGTAGGGAGCGATCCGGGAACGGCCGAGCGCGCTGACGGCCAGCCCCGACCCCAGCACCGCGACCACGCCAGAGACGTGAAAGAAGCGCTCGGCGGCGATGAAGACGCCATAGGCGAGAGCTAGGGTCAAGGTGGCTTCCGCGAGGCGGTCGTCGCGGACCCAGGGGATGACCCAGAGCAATGCCCGGCCGGCCAGCACCCCCAGTAGGCCCCCACCGATAAAGGACAGGAAGAATTCGCTCAGCCCCGAGCCGATGTCCGGCTCTCGTCCGCTGGTGATCATCCCGAGCAAGACCGCGAACAGCGAGATCGCGGCGGCATCGTTGAGCAGCGCTTCGCCCTCAACGAGGCGTGTCAGGCGCGCCGGCGCGCCGACATCGCGAAAAATCGCGATCACCGCGGCGGGATCGGTGGTCGCGACGACGGCGCCGAGCAGCAGACACACCACCAGCGGGACGCCGGCGAGCGGCCACAGCGCCAATCCGATCACGGCGGTCGTGATCAGGGTCGCGACGATGGCGAGGAGCAGGATCGGTGCTGCATCCTCCAATGTTCGCCGCACGTCGGTGACGATGCCGGCCTCGAACACCAGGAGCGGCAGGAAGACGTAGATGAACGTCTCGGAGCTGACCGGCAACTCGGCAAAGATGTCGGCCAAGGGATCGGACCTGGCGGACCAGCCGAGCCGAGACAGGATGGCGGGAAAGCCCCCCAATGCCACCCCGACTACCGCGAGAAGGACGGGGGGCGGCAGTTTCAAGCGAGCGGCGAGCGGCTGGCAAAACCCGACAACGACGAGCAACGCCGCGATGACGAGCAGGACGAAAGCGGTGTCGAACATCGTGTCGAAAACTTGCTGGACCCAGGAAGCCGGGCGTATCGGATGCCGCGCTGTTGGCCGGCATCCTACCTTGCACCGGCCCGGCGGGACACCGATACCGGAAGAACCGGGGGAAGTTTCGCCTTCTCTATGAGCGCCGCCCCGGCTCCGATCCGAGTTGCCGCAAGCGGAGCGATCCAGCGTTCAGACGCATTCATAGCTGCGCAAAGCCAAATCGGCCGTGTTCCCCGGCGCAAGGGCACCTCTCGCTGTTTTTGCTGTTTTTGCTGTTTTTTGCGGCAAATTATCAGCCGTCGACATCTCCTTAGCCGCGGAAATCCTCGGCCGCCGGCAGTTTGGCGTATGCAAGAACAGCGGCGGCGTCCGCTGTTCTCTCGCTGTTCTTCGCTGTTTTGATTATAAAAATCCAAGAACCGCAAAAGAGGCACGAGCGCCGGGGACAGGTTCACCGCGCTGGTGGGAGACTCGCATACCCATACCGATATCACAGCAAGGGGATATTGTCAATTTGACGAATGCCCCTTTTCACACGAACCTGAATTTGCCATTGCGGCCGCATCCTTAATCATCCGCATGCGCCTCTACACTAGGGCGCGGCCGCGCGTGCGCTCGGCTGCGGAACGCGCGATGCCGACGGCCGCAGCCGCTTTTCACCGAGGAAGAGGAGAATCGGCGAGGCGATGAAGATCGACGAGGAGGTGCCGATCACAATGCCGAATATGATCGCCAGACCAAAGCCGCGCATCACCTCACCGCCGATCAGCGCGAGCGGCAGGATCGACAGGACCACGGTCAGCGACGTCGCGACGGTACGGCCGAGCGTCTGATTGATGCTGAGATCGATCAACGGCCGCAGCGGCATGGTCCGGTACTTGCCGAGGTTTTCGCGGATGCGGTCGTAGACGACGACCTTGTCGGTGACCGAGTAGCCGATCAGGGTCAACAGCGCCGCCACCGAATTCAGGTCGAACTCGATCTGTGTGACAGCGAAAAACCCGACCGTCTTGGTGATGTCCAGGATCAGGGTGGCGACACAGCCGACCCCGAACTGCCACTCGAAGCGAAACCATATGTAGACGAGCACGGCGACCAGGGCGAGGCCGGTCGCGAGCAGGCCGTTGCGAAACAGCTCGCCACTGACCCTGGCGCCGACGACCTCGGTCCGCCGAATCTGCACGCCGGGCAGTGCCTCGGCTACTCGGGACGCGATCATCCGCTGCGCGTCCTGGAGGTTCGCCGTATTCGCGAAGCGCACCAGGACGTCTTGAGGCGAGCCGAATTCCTGCACTCTGAGGTCGCCGAAACCGAGCGGCGCGAAGGCTTCGCGGATCACGTCGACCTGGAGCGCTTGTGGCCCGCGCAGTTCGACCACCGCACCGCCGCGGAAATCGACCCCGAGATTGAGGCCAGGGTAGAAGAAGAGCACGACCGATAGGGTGCTCAGAATCGCTGATCCAATAACGCCGGCGAAACGACCGCGCATGAATTGGATGTTCGTATCATCGGGAACTAGGCGAACCGGTCGCAAGGTGCGCTCCTTCCAAAACGGGCTCAGCGGCGGAGGCGTGGGCGGCGGTCAAGCCTTTCCGCCCTGATGTCCGGCCACGGCACGCCTTTCGCCCAGGCCCTGGCCTTGATGATCAGGTAAGGCAAGATCACGAATAGGAAGGCCGCGACATAGAACAGGACAACGGCATCCTGGTCGACCCATGCGTACCCTTGATCGCACCACGAGACGGGCTCACCCCGGAGAAGGTGCCGCTGGATTGCCTCCGCCTCGCCGAGATTGCGGGCGCCTGTGAGCGAGTTTGCATCGACGACCCAGGTCGACCCGGAACCGAGATCGAACGCCGGATCCGCCGGCCCATAATCGCCATGGAAGAGACAAACCATCTGAGTTCAGGTGGTTTATGAACCAGCGCCGCATAAAAATTCGAGAGTGTGAGAGCGCGGGCTGCATAAAAAAGGCGTAAGGCGGTGCCGGGATCAATCGCCGGCCGGATTTGGCCCGGGATCATCGATGCTGCTCTCCTACAACCTTTATATAGCCTTACCTAACGTCGGATTGTGGGAATATGGAAAATTTAGGGGACCGGCCCAAACTGGAAGCGCGAACGTTTAGAATGGGTGCACGAGACGGTCTCTAGGCGCCGGTGCGGTCGACCAGCACAATGGTATCGCGCGACAGCGACAACGATTACAGGCAATCGCTTGGCGTGGTCAGGCGGTTTTGCGCAATCTTATTATTTTTCGCATGTTGGGCTGCGGTTCGCCACTGGCCGCATCCGGTCTATTATCTAAGCAGTATGCTGAAGGTAGCATTCCTCGCGTGCTTGATCCTTGCATTGCTTCGTCGCGAACGTTTCGCCGATGCAAATTTGAATTATTGGGATGAAGCGCTAGCATACATTGCTACCGCTGTCTTCCTTGACTATTTCGAGGCTCCATGACCAGCAACGGGTGGCTGCAGATCGGCCTATTCAGCCTGATCGTCGTCCTGATCACGAGGCCGTTTGGCGGCTACATAACGCGGGTGTTCGCCGGCGAGCGGACGTTTCTGAGCCCGCTGCTGCGTCCGGTCGAGCGCCTCGTCTATTGGTGCTGCGGCGTGGATGAGACCGAGGAGCAGTCCTGGCTCATCTATGCAGTGTCGATGCTGTTCTTCGGCCTCGCCGGCTTCGTCACGCTCTATGCGCTGCAGCGCCTGCAATGGTATCTGCCGTTCAACCCGCAGGGGCAGGCAGCGGTGGAGCAGGTGCTGGCGTTCAACACCTCGGGGAGCTTCGTCACCAACACGAACTGGCAGTCCTACGTACCCGAGACCACGATGGGCTACCTCGTTCAGATGGCAGGGCTCACGGTCCATAATTTTGTCTCGGCCGCGGTCGGCATAGCACTGGCGATTGCCTTGATTCGCGGCTTTGCCCGGCGCGAGGCGAGCGGGATCGGCAATTTTTGGGCCGATCTCACCCGCTGCACGCTCTACATCCTGCTGCCGATTTCGGTAATAGTAACTCTTCTCTTCGTCTGGCAGGGCGTGCCGCAGAACTTGAGCGCCTATGTCGATGCGACGACCTTGGAGGGTGCGAAGCAGACGATAGCCCAAGGGCCGGTCGCCTCACAGGAGGTGATCAAGGTTCTCGGGACCAACGGCGGCGGGTTTTTCAATGCGAACTCCGCCCACCCCTACGAAAACCCGACGGCAGTCACCAACCTCATCCAGATGCTGTTGCTGATCGGGATCGCCGCAGCACTGACCAACGTGCTCGGCCGCATGGTGCAGGACGAACGCCAGGGTTGGGCCATCTTTGCGGTCATGGGCATCCTGCTCTTCATCGGGATGATGACCGTCTATTCGGCGGAATCGCAGGGCAACCCCGCGTTCACGGCGTTCAACGTCGATTCCGCGCCGCGCGCGCTTCAGGCAGGGGGCAACATGGAGGGCAAAGAGGTGCGCTTCGGTCTAGCCCCGTCTGCGCTCTTCGCGACCGTCACCACTGACGCGGGCGGCGCCGTCGACGCGATGCATGACAGCTTTCTGCCCCTGGGCGGCATGGTATTGATCGTCAATATGGCTCTCGGCGAGGTCACCTTTGGCGGTGTTGGATCGGGTCTCTACGGCATGCTGGCCTTCGCCATCGTCACGATGTTCGTCGCCGGGCTGATGGTCGGACGCACACCCGAGTATCTCGGCAAGAAGCTGGAGGCGAGGGAGGTCAAGCTGACCATGCTCGCTCTCCTAAGCTATTCGCTGTCAATATTGGGCTGCACGGCGCTCGCAGCCGCGGTGCCGCAAGGGGTGGCGGGGATCGCCAACGCCGGCCCGCACGGGTTCAGCGAGATCCTCTACGCCTTCGCGTCCGCCACCGGCAACAACGGCAGCTCGTTTGCCGGTCTCTCCACCAATACGATGTTCTACAACATGACGCTCGCCGCGGCGATGGCGATGGGACGGTTCATCTATGTGATCCCGCTGCTAGCGGTTGCCGGGTCGCTGGCGCAGAAGAAGCGCGTCGCCCCGTCGGCTGGTTCGGTTCCGACCCACAGCCCGCAATTCGTGGGATTGTTGGTGGGTGTCGTGCTGATCATGGGCGGTCTCGCCTATTTCCCCGCCGTCTCGCTCGGACCCGTGACCGAGCAGGTGGCGATGAACCGCGGTATCCATTTTCCGCCTCCGGGCCCATGACCCGCGGCGGGAGCCCCCATTCGCTTCAGGACGTCGCCGAGCTTAATCTGGTCAATTCGTTCGGCTCGCCGCAACGGCAGTCGATCTGCCGGATCTTTATCGTTCCTTTACGAGAATTAACCCAACCACGTCTCGTATCTTAATCCCTAAGGGGACATTTCATCCGTCGAGTTGATCCCGGCTCGGTTTCGGTGCCCTGAGGCACGCCCGCGAACGGTTGCATGCGTGGCGAGTGGCGATGGTCCCGCACATCGAGGTTTCGCTACGGCAGTCTTTCGCTGAGCGCTTTGCAAATTGGAACCCTCCCGAAGGTAATGAAATGCTTGACATTGCGATGATCGCGCTCGGCGTCGGTTTTTTCGTCGCCTCCATCCTCTACGTGCTCGCCTGTGAAAGAATGTGAGACAGCCATGCTGCTCGACTATGCCCTCGGCACGATCGTGACCATCGTCATCATGGTCTATCTCGTCTACGCGCTGATCAATCCCGAGCGCTTCTAGGAGCCTGCGATGACCATTGTCGGATGGGTGCAGATCGCGCTCTTCAGCGTGATCGTGATCCTGATCGCCCGCCCGTTCGGCGGTTATATGACGCGCGTCTTCGCGGGCGAGCGCACTTTTCTCACCCCCCTCCTGCGGCCGGTCGAACGCGCCGTCTATTGGTGCTGCGGCGTCGACGAGAAGGAGGAGCAGCACTGGCTGACCTACGCCGTCGCGATGCTGCTCTTCAGCGTCGTCGGCTTTCTGACCTTATACGCGCTGCAACGGCTGCAGTGGTACCTGCCGTTCAACCCCCAGGGTCAGACCGGCGTCGAGCAGAGCCTCGCCTTCAATACCTCGGTCAGCTTTGTCACCAACACTAACTGGCAGTCCTATGTGCCGGAAACCACGATGGGCTATCTGGTACAGATGGCCGGGCTGACGGTGCACAATTTCATGTCCGCCGCCACCGGCATCGCGCTGGCACTCGCGCTGATCCGCGGCTTCGCCCGGCGCGAGGCGAAGGCGATCGGCAATTTCTGGGTCGATCTCACGCGCACGACACTCTACGTGTTGCTGCCGTTGTCGATTGTGGTCGGCCTGTTCTTCGTGTGGCAGGGCATGCCGCAGAATCTGGGCGCCTATGTCGATGCAACGACATTGGAGGGCGCCAAGCAGACGATCGCCCAGGGCCCCGTCGCCTCGCAGGAGGTGATCAAGATGATGGGGACGAACGGGGGCGGCTTCTTCAACGCCAACTCCGCTCATCCCTACGAGAACCCGAATGCGCTTACCAATCTCGTGCAGCTGGTGCTGATCTTCTCGATCGGGGCGGGCCTCACCAACGTGCTCGGCCGCATGGTCAGTGACGAGCGCCAGGGTTGGGCCGTGTTCGCCGCGATGGGTGTGTTGTATCTCGCCGGCGTGACGACCGCCTACTGGGCGGAAGCGCACGGTAATCCTGCCGTTGCCCAGTATGGCGTCGATTCAACGGCCAGCGCCACGCAGGCGGGTGGCAACATGGAGGGCAAAGAAGTCCGCTTTGGCATTGCCAACAGCGCGCTCTTCGCCACCGTGACCACGGATGCGTCGTGCGGGGCGATCAATTCGTGGCATGACAGCTTCCTGCCGCTGGGCGGGGCGGTGCCGCTCATCAACATCCAGCTCGGCGAAGTGATCTTCGGCGGCGTCGGCTCGGGTCTCTACGGCATCCTCGCCTTCGCCATCATCGCCATGTTTGTCGCGGGTCTGATGGTCGGGCGCACGCCCGAATACCTCGGTAAGAAGCTCGAGGCGAGGGAGGTCAAGATGACCATCCTTGCGCTTCTCAGCCTGCCCTTGTCGATCCTCGGCTGGACGGCGCTCGCAACGGTTTTGCCGGCCGGGCTCGCCGGGATCGCCAATACGGGTCCGCACGGCTACAGCGAGATCCTTTACGCGTTCACCTCGGCGACCGGCAACAATGGCAGCGCCTTTGGCGGCCTCAGCGCCAATACCTGGTACTACAACCTGACCCTTGCCGGCGCGATGCTGATGGGGCGCTTCATCTTCGTGATCCCGCTGCTCGCCGTCGCCGGTTCGCTGGCACAGAAGAAGCTGCTCGCCCCTTCCGCCGGCACCTTCCCGACGCACAGCCCGCAATTCGTCGGATTGCTGGTCGGCGTCATTCTGATCATGGGCGGTCTGACCTACTTCCCGGCCGTCTCGCTCGGGCCAGCGGTCGAGCAAGCCGCGATGAACCAGGGCAAGCTCTATCCGGCGCCGTGAGCGACAGAATTCTCAAGGGACATCCACGATGACCGACATCTCCCCGATTATGATCGGCTCGCCGGACACCGGGCTCTACAAGCGTCAGCTCCGGCCCCTCTCGATCTTCGACCGCTCGCTGATCGTACCGGCGATCTGGGCATCGTTCCGCAAGCTCGATCCGCGGACCCTCGTCAAAAACCCGGTTATGTTCTGCGTCGAAATCGTCTCGGTGCTGACCACGATCTTTTTCCTGCGCGACCTGATCGTCGGCGCCGGCACAGTCGTCGGCACCAACGCGCTGTTCTCAGGGCAGATCACGGTATGGCTCTGGTTCACCGTGCTTTTCGCCAATTTTGCGGAAGCGGTGGCCGAAGGGCGCGGCAAGGCCCAAGCCGATGCGTTGCGCCGCACGCGCACTGAGACCAAGGGCAAGCGCCTTCAAGCTGCCAACTCGCGCAACTTCGAGCTGGTTGACGCGACCGCGCTCAAAGCCGGCGATCTCGTGCTCGTCGAGGTGGGCGATCTGGTCCCCAGCGACGGCGAGGTCATCGAGGGCGTGGCCTCCGTCGACGAATCCGCGATCACCGGCGAATCCGCACCCGTCATCCGCGAGAGCGGCGGCGACCGCTCGGCGGTCACCGGCGGGACGCGCGTCACGTCGGACTGGCTCAGGGTGCGGATCACGGCGGCCCAAGGCTCGACCTTTCTCGACCGCATGATCGCGCTCGTCGAGGGCGCGGTGCGGCAGAAGACGCCGAACGAGATCGCGCTCAACATCCTGCTCGCCGGCATGACGCTGATCTTTGTCTTCGCCACGGTCAGCATTCCCAGCTTCGCCTCTTACGCAGGGGGCGCGGTGTCGGTCGTCGTCCTCATCGCGCTCTTCGTCACCTTGATCCCGACGACGATCGGCGCGTTGTTGTCGGCGATCGGCATCGCCGGGATGGACCGGCTCGTACGCTTCAACGTGCTCGCCATGTCGGGCCGCGCGGTCGAGGCTGCGGGCGACGTCGACACCTTGCTGCTCGACAAGACCGGCACGATTACGCTCGGCAACCGCCAGGCGACCGAGTTCCTGGCACTCCCCGGCGTCGAGGCAGCCGAACTCGCCGATGCAGCGCAGCTCGCCTCGCTTTCCGACGAGACGCCTGAGGGCCGCTCTATCGTCGTTCTGGCCAAGGAGAAATACGCGCTGCGCGCACGCGAGATGGCGCCGCTCAACGCCAGCTTTGTGCCGTTCTCGGCGCAGACCCGGATGAGCGGCATCGATGTCGAGGGGGTCTCGATCCGCAAGGGAGCCGTCGATTCGATCATCGCGTTGGCCGAAGGCGGCAGCACGGGCCCGATGTGGCGCAGTGGCACCGGAGGTGCGCAGGCGGCAT
>Ga0210407_10002011_pt1 | contig 18018 bp, 15 predicted proteins | sample IncBWC27MmetaG_FD_150860 | JGI IMG/M metagenome (GOLD analysis project Ga0210407, IMG submission 150860) | Forest soil microbial communities from Barre Woods Harvard Forest LTER site, Petersham, Massachusetts, United States - Inc-BW-C-27-M | ecosystem: Environmental > Terrestrial > Soil >...
ATGGGAGGCAACAACTCTCGAGTGGACGACCGCCACTCCGCCGCCGCACGACAATTTCGGAGGACGTACGCCCGTCGTCAATAATGGCCCGTACGAATACAGCGTTCCGGGAGCGCCGCGCGACTACGTGATGCAAAGCGATCCGGCAACCGTGACAGCACATTAGTAGAATAACTAGAGAGATACGACGGCAAGTATGGCGAGCTTTACTCCTACGATTCCGGCACCTCACCCGACAACGTCCCGGGGCAAACGGGGCGATCTGCCGCCAGTGGTGGGCGGCGGAGACGGCGGGCGTCCTGATCCGGGCTCGCCTGACTACGGAGCACGTTTACGCAGGGCTCGCCTCGGATTGGCTGTAGCTCTGACGTCAGTCGTAATGTTGTTCGTTGCGTTTACCAGCGCCTACATTGTGCGTCAGGGGTTACCGACCTTCGATCCAAGCACAAACAGTGTGGTGCACGACTGGATCCCCGTGCGGCTGCCCACACTTTTGTTTCTGGTCAATACGTGTGTGCTGCTGTTGAGCAGCGTAACCATCGAGCGTGCGCGGCGGCAACTTGCGAGGCAAGTCGCGCTCGAACCCGTGCAGTCTATTCCGGGAGTATCCCTGGGTACGGAAAGGAAATTTCCCTGGCTGGTGCTGACCATTGTGCTTGGACTGTGTTTTCTGGCCGGACAATGGCTGGCTTGGAGCGATCTGGCGGCGCGGGGGTTCTACGTCGCCACGAGCCCCGGCAGTTCCTTCGTGTATCTGCTCACGGGCGCGCACGCCCTGCATCTGCTCGGAGGAATCCTGGCGCTGCTGGCGGCCGGAATGTCCGTCATGTTGAACCGGCCTTTGGCATCGCGCCGGATTGTGGTTGATGTCACTGCCTGGTATTGGCATTTCATGGCGTTGCTGTGGATTTACATTCTGGCTCTGCTGGAGTTCGCACGCTAGCCAGAACACGCTAGTCAGACAAGGAGAATGAACGCATGGCGGAAGCTGCCTTGCCGCAGAACGTCCCGGCAATTTATGAGCCGTCGCTGTTTGGCACGTATTCGAAGAAAATCGGGATGTGGCTGTTCCTGCTGTCCGACTCGCTGACTTTCGGCGCGCTACTGTACGCCTACAGCTATGGACGCGTCTCCACCCCAAATTGGCCGACACCGTTCCACTCCGGGAGCATCGTCAATGCCACCATCATGACCGGGTTCCTGTTGACCAGTTCGCTCACCATGGTCCTGGCGGTCAATGCGGCGGCCCGTGGAAATGACAAGGCCCGGGTCCTCTGGCTGTTAGCCACCATGGCCTGCGGGTTAGGTTTTATCGTTCTCCATGCCAAAGAATGGAGCAACCTGATCACCGAGGGTCTCCGCCTACCCATCTTCCCGGCAGTCCCGAACCAGCAGGTTGCGTCCGAATTCGTCGATGTTTCCAAAACCGTACCCCAGTTCGCCGCAACTTTTTTTGGGCTGACTGGAATGCACATGCTCCACGTCACCCTGGGAGTGGTTTATCTCGGTGTCATTGCGCTGCGGCGTAAGTTCATCCCGATTCTTTTCGCGCTTTGGCTGGTGGCGTGGCTGGCGACACCCGCTTACAGTCCGTTCCACTATGGGGCTCAGGTGCTGCTGATTGCGGCGCTCGTGTGCTCCCTGATTTTATGGCTGAAGCCGAAGGTTTATGACGCCGCCGATGTCGAGGTCGCCGGACTGTACTGGCACTTTGTGGACCTGGTGTGGATGTTCATCTTCCCCCTCGTCTACATAATGTCGACCAAGATCACCTAGGAGCCAGAACGGATAAAGTTATGGAAGACGCCTCTCAGCTGGCAATTGAAGAACGGGTAGCCGAAGAGCAACGCCACCACAGTGTCACTCCCTTTTTCTGGGTCTGGGGAGTGCTTCTGGTTCTGACGGCAATCGAAGTTTACCTCGGCTATCAGAACATGGAGCCCAAGCGCATGCTGTCGATCCTGATGTGTCTATCGATCGTCAAGGCTGCGCTGATCATCGGGTATTTCATGCACATGAAGTATGAGGTGTCGCGCATGAAGTACCTCACCATGTGCTCGCTGGTGTTTTGTCTGGCCATGATGATGGTCTTCTTTCCGGATGCGTTCCGCATTATCTCGTTGGGGGTAAAGTGAGAGGTTGGATGCAGACTTCGATAGAACGTGCCGTGCTGGTTGGGCTTCTGTGCCTGTGGACGCTGCCCGGCTTCGCGCAAGGCTGCGCCATGTGCTACAGCACGGCCTCGGCAACTTCCAAAGATGGGCAAAGGGCGATTGGTAAAGCTGTTGCAGTCTTGGTGGCTCCGCCTCTTGGAGTGATGACCTTGGGCGTGGGGCTGGCTTTTCGCTATGGCAGGAAGCGTGACCAGGAACAGAATCTCGACGACGATTCTCGGCCCCTATAAGCTCATTCCGAAGACAAAGTCACTTGGAAAAGTGGAGGAGATACACCCCAGCGCACCCGCCGCGCGGAGTTTTCTTGCGTCCGATTGCAACCACACCCGCCCTTAACTGGCAAAGTACAGAGCGGCGTAGTAAGCAAGCACCCCGAAAGCCACGATCCCACAAATTGCATAGCAGGTGAAAATCCACGTATTGCGATCTTCGTGCTGAACAGGTTGTGGATTCCCAGATTTCGTCCCAGTGGCCGGTGCATCCATGCAAGGCTCCTGAACGTGCTGAATTTGACTCGTTTGTAAAACGAACCGTCCACCCGCGGCCCCACAACGGATGGCACGGGCTGAATTGTACTCCGGCAGGAAGCCGAAAACAGATAAAAATTTGCAGGGGTGGCCGGCGCGCCAAGCCCAGGCGATGACTGCCTCAGCCCGGATATCGCCCCGTAATGTAGCCTTCCAACTCCTGGATGGTTTGTGCCTGACCGGAGATGATCCAGCGGACGAGGTCTCCAATCGACACCACACCCACAACCACGTCGTCCTCGACGACGGGAAGATGGCGAAAACGTTGATTTGTCATAATGGCCATGCATTCGTCCACCGTATTTTGAGGAGTAACGAAGACCACCGGGCTGGTCATGATCTCCCGCACATGCGTCTCCTTCGAGGAGTGCCCTTTGAGGATCACTTTGCGGGCATAGTCGCGTTCAGAGAGTATGCCGACCAACCTGTTCTCGGATATTACAAGCAGTGCGCCGATGCTCTCCGCGGCCATTTTCTCAACGGCCTCGTAGACGGATTGATCGGGCGTTACGGACAGAACCCGATTGCCACCCTTGTCTTTCAACAGCATTTCAATTGTGTCAGTGATTTTCATGAGGCTCCGGCGGTTGTGTACACACCAATTCTGCCGCTAAGAAAAGCCCCTGCGCAAGCAGAGGCCTTTTCACAAACCAAGTTATAGAAATCAAGCTCGCAAAACCACGAACTCGCTCATGCGACTTTCACGAAAATAATCACGAGCGTGAACAACACCAGCGACTCGATGAAAGCCAGACCCAGAATCAGCGCCACCTGAATGCCAGTCCGCGCCGCCGGATTGCGTCCGAGCGCTTCGCAAGCCGCCGACGCGGCACGCCCCTGGCCCTGCGCCGCTAACCCTGCTGCGATGGCGATCGCGAAGCCAGAAGTGATTGCCACCCAGTTGGTCGAACCCGCTGCGGCTGCACCCGTCTGCGCAAACGCCGGGACCGCAAGGATCGAGAACATCATCATCACGAACAACAACATCACGATTTTCCGCATTTTTCTCCTTAATGAATTGCCCCCAGTGGGTGGTTGACGCCGTGCTCATGTAAGCCAGCGCCCTCACGCTGAAGGGCAGGTGCCAGGTGTCAGTTCTCAGGAAAGCCTTTCCGTTGAGTTTTCTGAGTTCATACACGTCAATCTGCTTTTTGACTTCAAAAGCGTAAAAATTGTACACCGATCCCGCTTTTCGCCGCCAGTGTCAAAATGATGGGCAGCGCGGGCGAGGGCGCCCGCGCCACACAATCTTTGTGAGCCGATTCCTTTCTGCCCTTGCGCCCAGCCCCCGCATCCTCGAATATGTTCTGTACCCTATGCCGCAAGTCATCGCCCCACCTCCGGCCCGGTCCACCCATCTCGACGCCTTCGCGCTTGAAGGCGCTCTCCGCCGCCACCTTCGCGGAGAGGTTCGCTTCGATTCGGGCAGCCGCGCTCTTTATGCAACCGACGGCTCCAATTATCGTCAGGTACCGATCGGCGTCGTAGTTCCGCGCGATAAAGAAGACGTTCTCGCCACGGTTTCCCTCTGTTGCGACCATCGCGCTCCACTGCTTGCACGCGGCGGAGGCACGTCACTCGCTGGACAATGCTGTAACGCCGCCGTCATCCTCGACTTTTCGAAGTACATGGCAGGCATCCTCGAAATCGACCCTGACCGCCGAATCGCGCGCGTTGAACCCGGTGTCGTCCTCGACCGTCTTCGCGCGGCGGCCGAGAAGCACCATCTCACTTTTGCGCCCGATCCCGCTACGCACGACCGCTGCACACTCGGAGGCATGATCGGCAACAACTCCTGCGGCGTGCACTCAATCATGGCCGGCAAAACGGACGACAACATCGAGGCGCTTGAGATTCTCACTTACGGCGGCCAGCGCATGCACGTCGGCGCGACGAGCGCGGATGACCTCGACCGCTTCATTCGCGAAGGTGGCCGCCGCGCCGAAATCTACACTGGCCTCAAGTCAATCGCCGACCGTTTCGGTGAGCAGGTCCGCCGCCAGTTTCCCAACATTCCGCGCCGCGTTTCCGGATACAACCTCAACCACCTGCTCCCCGAAAGCGGCTTTCACGTGGCGCGCGCTCTCGTCGGCTCGGAAGGAACTTGCGTCACGGTTCTCGAAGCCACTTGCCGCCTTGTCGAGAGTCCACCGGCGCGGGTGTTGCTCGTCATTGGATGGCCCGATATTTATCTCTGCGCCGACCACGTTCCGCAGATCATGGAGCATCGCCCCATCGGCCTCGAAGGTTTTGACGACATCATGGTCGACGCGAGCCGCCGCAAACGTGTGAACCTCGCAGGCCTCGCCCTGCTGCCCGAAGGTGGTGGCTGGCTGATGGTGGAGTTCGGCGCCAACACCGCCGCCGAAGCCGAGTCGCAGGCGCGCAATCTGATGGAGACGCTCGATCGCTCAGCGGCTCCTCCCAATCTCCGCCTGTTCACCGACCAGAAACAGGCCCGGCGCATTTGGGAAGTCCGCGAGTCCAGTCTTGGCGTGACATCGCACGTCCCCGGAGAACCGCTGCGCTGGGAAGGCTTCGAGGATTCCGCGGTCGCGCCCGAAAAACTCGGCGCTTATCTGCGCGATCTGCGTAGGCTGATGCAAGCCTTCCACTACGAAGGTTCGTTCTACGGACACTTCGGCCACGCCTGCGTCCACACGCGCATGGACTACGATCTCGAATCCACCGAGGGCGTCCGCAAGTTCCGTCAGTTTATGGAGGAGGCCGCGGACCTCGTCGTGCGCTACGGCGGCTCGCTCTCCGGCGAACACGGAGACGGGCAGGCCCGCGCCGAGCTTCTTCCCAAAATGTTTGGGCCTGAAATTATGCAGGCCTTTCGCGAATTTAAGACGCTCTGGGATCCCGATTGGAAGATGAACCCGGGCAAGCTCATTGAGCCTTACCGCCTTGACGAAAATCTGCGCCTTGGCGCGGGCTATGATCCTTGGCAGCCCAAGACGCATTTTAAATTTCCCGACGACCACGGCAGCTTGGCCGCCGCTACCCTGCGCTGCGTCGGAGTCGGCAAGTGCCGCCGCGACGAAGGTGGAGTCATGTGTCCGAGCTTCCGCGTCACGCGCGACGAGGAGCACTCCACTCGCGGCCGCGCCCACCTGCTCTGGGAGATGACGAAAGGCGACGTCATCAAAGACGGCTGGCAGAACGAGGCGGTGAAAGAATCGCTCGACCTTTGTCTTGCCTGCAAGGGCTGCAAAAGCGATTGCCCTGTCGGAGTCGATGTCGCGACCTACAAGGCAGAATTTCTTTCGCATTACTACGAAAGCAATCGGCGTCCGCTGAATGCGCTGGCGTTTTCGAATATTGACCTGTGGGCGAGAGCGGCCTCGCATGCGCCGGGGCTGGTGAATCTTACGACGCAGCTACCCGGGTTGCGCGACCTTGCCAAGCTCGCTGCCAGAATGCCGGCCCAGCGGCGCATCCCGGCGTTCGCTCCGCAGACATTTAAACAATGGTGGGAGCGTCGCGGAGCTTCGCTCCGCGGGACAGACGAGGGCGGCCGTCCCCACGTGGATCGCGGCAACTCCGTGCTGCTTTGGGCTGACACTTTCAACAACCACTTTCTTCCCTCGACCGCCAAGGCCGCTGCCGAAGTCCTCGAATCCGCGGGGTTCGACGTCACCGTACCTCGCGGTCACCTTTGCTGCGGGCGCCCGCTCTATGACGTCGGCATGCTCGACCGCGCGAAGAGCTTGCTTCTCCAGATCATGGACGAGCTTCTCCCGGAAATCGAGGCCGCGACGCCCATCGTTGTTTTGGAACCCAGCTGCGCCGCCGTCTTCCGCGACGAACTTACTAACCTTTTCCCCAAAGACGAGCGCGCGCAAGCCCTCTCGAAGCAAGTCTTCCTGCTAAGCGAATTTCTCGAGCAGCGCGCGAAGAATTTCCCGCTTCCCAGACTACCGCGCCGGGCGCTTATCCACGGTCATTGCCATCACAAGGCCGTCATGAAGATGACTGCCGAAGAGTCGGTCCTCAAGCGCATGGGGGTCAAATTCACCGCGCCCGCTCCTGGATGCTGCGGCATGGCCGGAGCGTTCGGCTTCGAAAAAGACAAGTACGAGATCTCGAAAGCCATCGGCGAACTCGAACTTCTGCCCGCCGTCCGCCAGGCTCCGACCGACTGGCTCATCGTCGCCGACGGTTTCAGTTGCCGCGAGCAGATCGCCCAGGAAACCGATCGCCACGCGCTCCACCTCGCCGAAGTTTTGCAGATGGCTTTGCGCGAGGCCACCGAAACTCCGGAAGGCTTCCCGATGTTCGACCCCGCGCCGCACCACTATCCCGAAGACGCCTGGGTGCGGCCGCAGCAGGCCGCGATCGAAAAAAACATGAAGCGAACTGGGTTGGCCGTGGCTGGAATCGCGACCGGAGCCGCGCTTTTGTTCGCGCTCGCTCGTAGACACTAGGTTGCGCGTCGCCGTCGGCGGCGCTGTTGAGCTTCGTTCAACTTGGACCCTGCGGCTTCGCTCAGGGCAGGCTCGCGAGGCTCCCCGTCCCCACACAAGCCGGGACAGTCTTCACGCAATCTATTGATAAATATAGACTTACTGGCCTACTCCCCATCCGGCCCGCTTTCTGGGACAATAGACATAGACACTTGGCCTCAACGCAGCGGCTTGCGGTCGACCGTCGCACCGCGTAGCGCAGTTCACAAGAGCCGAAAACAGAAAGCTGACTCTATGGAAACCGCAAACTCAACCGTCATAGTCTCAACCCCAGTCCCCGTTCCAGCCCCAACTATTGCCCAGAACAAATCGCTGCAGGGGTCGGTTCTGGTGCTGATCCAGTTCGACGTTTGCGAAGAGATCAACCTTGACGCCCTGCGCGACATCTTCGGAGCTCGACGCCAGGAGGCGAGCTTCAAACACCCTGCACCTGGATATGTCCGCTTCGAGCGGGCTCCGGTCGTCGAACCGGTCGAACCGCTGATCCTTGAAAGCGGGGAACGGCTTGACGTCCAGATCAAGTACTACGATTACGGCGTGCTTAGTGTGGTTTTCGAGCTGCCATTTGCTGGCGACTGGGACACGCTTGTCCGTCTGGCCAGCCGCTGGGTTTGGGATACCGACTTCGCCAGCTTCGCCCAGAAAATCGTCAAACAGAAAATCGAGCGAGCCCGCCCAGCGCTGGTCAAGCTGTATGACAGCTGGCTGCATGAAGATTATTTCGTCTTCCACGTTCGCGATATCGCCGGCAATCCGTCCACGGCCGAGCTGCTTTCGACCCAGGGTGGACGCATCGCGCAGATCGTCCGCGGCGAAAACGTTCCGCTCTCCGACGGCGAGCAGCAGGAAATCATGCAATCGAAAATCTCGTACTATCCGAACGACCTGGCCGTGATCAGTTGGAATGGCGCATTTCTCTATGACTCTGCCGCCGGAGCGGAAACCGTCATTCAGCTGCTCGAATACGCCAACTCACAGCTCCTGGAATTCCGCCACTACGACGAACTGCTGACGCGCGAACTGAAAAGCGTTTACGATTTCATGGACAAAGGCTCCGGCATCTGGGCCCGCTGGCGCACCGCCAGGCGCGCCAGCCGTCTGCATACCGTCCTGCTCGATGTGGACGAACTGACCGAGCGCGCCGACAACGCCATCAAGTTTCTCAGCGACATGTTCTCCGCGCGGCTTTACAAAGTTGCGGCGTCGAAGATCGGCGTCACCGATTACAAAAACCTGGTCAACCAGAAAGTTCACACCGCCGAGGAACTGTATCGCTTCATGGTGGAGCAATTTCATCAGGGCCGCGCGTTTGTGCTGGAGTTGATGGTCGTGATTATTCTGATCATCGATTTAGTCTGGCTGTTCAAGGGCAAGGCGCCAGTTTAGGGGCAGCTCGCAGGCGGACGGCCACCCGGCCGTCTCCTCGCTGTTCAATCTTGAGGGTACTCCCCCTATCCGTCGGTATATTAGAATCACAGACTTAGCGGGTGCACCCTGCGCAAAGTCTTGAAACAGAGATAGTTATAGCTAAAGTCTTGATTCTTCAAGGGTTGGTCCGATCGCATCCTTCTCCGCCGGATAGGTGACGGCTGGCGCGGGGTTATGAGTGATGGATAAGCCGCGTCCGGGTTTGTGTTCTGCCTTTACCTCTATTATAAGACGCCTTGTCAAGAGTTATTGGTGAAAGAAGTAGGACTAGTACCTCGGAGCGTGACTTTTTTGGCTTCACGACTTCGGCGATCCCCTTACACCTCTTGTGCCATTGAAAGTGATTTGCCAAGTCTTGCTAGCTTTCCTGAACGCATTTCTGCTGGGAAGAATGATCCGAATCAGCCCCTGGTAAGACCGAGCCTCGGACCTTCCACGGAGTTAGCGAAAACAAACTAAAAAAATTGAAAAGGACTTTACCTTTCGTTGTCGTTCTGGTAAGTTGAGGCCCCCCTCGAAAGCCAGAGCGGTATGGGGCTCTGGCGAGCGCAGTATTTTTCACATTTCACTTGCACGCTCTAAGGAGAAGTTATGCCTATGATCCCTGTTTTTTCGCGCCGGAACGGTTTGCTTCTGCTGCCGGTCCTCCTGCTCGCGCTGGCGCTGCCCTCGTTTGCTGCGGACGGACGCGATTTCGCGGGCTTTTACGCCATCAGCAACGTTGCCGATCTGGGTGACAAAGTTCAACTTCGCATGTCGGTTCAACTCTCCAACTTCTCGGCTGGCGATCTTCAAAGCCCGGTCGTGGCGCTGATGCACTCCGGGCCGGCTAACACCGCGCCCATCGGGTCGTTTCCGGCTCCGAAACAACTGAAAGCCGGGCGCGACGTCATTCTTCACCAGCAATTCACCGTGTCCAAAGAAGAGTTCAAGCAGTGGGACATGCGAGGCCGTGGCCCTCGCGTCGTCGTGCTCTTTCGCGACAGCACGGGTGGCGTGGTCCAGCGCGGAGTTCAGATCTCGCGCCGTCCCGCACTGCCTGAGTCGGTGAACTAGCAGGGGCAGTTCTCAGTTCCCGGTTCTCAGTTCTCAGTTTGAACTGGTGAGCCTTTTATTGAGAACTGGGAACTGAGAACTAATGGTGGACCAAACTTCCAGGAGAGAGTACTTATGCGCGCTTCGCGAAATTTGCTTCTGATTTCTACGGTTTTGGGCCTGACTCTTGCGGCGGCGGCCCAGCAAAACGTGATCTCCACCTTGATCGGTGGCGGACCAAACAACGTGCCGGCACTCGACGCCGATATCAACGGCCCGCAGTATGTGGCCTTCGACAGCGCCGGCAATTACTATGTTTCGGACTATTACAACAATCGTGTTTTCAAGGTGAACGCTTCCGGCACGCTGACCGTTCTTGCCGGAACCGGGCTGCCGGGGTATTCCGGCGATGGCGGGCCCGCTGCGCAGGCCAATCTCAGCGGCCCTAACGGAGTGGCTGTGGATGGTTCCGGCAACGTGTATATTGCCGATTACTCCAACCAGGTAATCCGCATGGTGAATTCCAGCGGCACCATCAGCACCATCGCGGGTACGAATACCTGTCAGTACGACGGGGACACGACCGGCACCGGCGGTGACGGAAAACCGGCGACCCAGCACAGCCTTTGCTATCCAAATCAGATCACGCTCGATTCCAGCGGGAATCTGTTTATCGCAGACGCCAGCAACTATCGCATCCGCAAACTGGTGATTTCCTCCGATAGTATTTCCACGGTTGCGGGGAACGGTACTGCAACTGCCTGCTCCAACGGAGTCCTGGCGACGAACTGCGGCTTTAATCAACCGAGTGGGATCGCAGTGGATAGCGGCGGAGATCTCTTCATAGCCGACCGATACAACTATATTGTCCGCGAGGTACCTGCCACGGGTACGAACGCAGGCAAAGTTAAAACCGTTGCAGGAACCCTTGGCACCCCTGGCTTCTCCGGCGATGGCGCCCTGGCCACCAGCGCTACGATCAACCAGGTTTATGGGCTCTCTGTGGATGCGGCTGGCGCCAACGTCTGGTTGGCGGATTTTTACAACTGGCGAATCCGGGAATTTGCTGTAGGCGGCAAGATCAACACTGTGGCCGGCAGTGGCAACGCCGGCTTCTGCGGCGATGGCGGCCCGGCCATCAGCGCCTGTCTTTATTACCCGGTCTCGCCCAATTTGGATTCGGCGGGCAACCTCTTTATCGCCGATCAGAGCAATAACCGCGTGCGCAAGGTGGACACCACCCAGACCATCAATACCGTGGCGGGGAATGGCAGCGCCAATCAGACTACTCTGGTCAACGGCACTTCGACCGGCATTACGCTTTACTATCCGCTTGGCATTGTCGGCGATCCTTCGGGAGACATTTTCGTCGCGGATCAGTACGATCACGCGGTTCAGGAACTCGTGATCTCTTCCAGCCTGGTCAACATCATCGCCGGGACCGGTACCGGTGGCTACAACGGCGACGGCATTCCAGCCAACACGGCAGAACTCTACTACCCCGCGGACGTGGCTCGCGATAGTACGGGGAACATATACATCGCGGACCAATACAACCAGATCATTCGCAAGGTGGACACTGCCGGCAACATCAGTACCGTGGCAGGTATCCCTGGGGCCGCAGGCTACGGCGGCGATGGGGGTCCGGCCACGAGCGCCAATCTCAATTACCCGGCAGGTGTCGCAATAGACTCGAGCAACAACCTCTACATTGCTGACACCAACAACCACATCGTCCGCAAGGTGAGCGGCGGCACCATCACTACCGTGGCGGGCATGCCGGGAACTGGTGGCTACAACGGCGACGGCGGTCCAGCCACCAGCGCCAAGCTGTATTACCCGTCCGACATGAAGGTCGACTCGGCGGGCAACATCTATATTGCCGATCAATATAACCACCGCATCCGCGAAGTCAGCGCCGCATCGGGCAACATCAGCACTGTGGCCGGCAATGGCACGGCGGGATTCTCGGGAGATGGCATCGCGACGCAGAACTCCATCCAGTACCCGGAGGGCCTCTGGCTCGATGCGAATGCCAACCTGTTCTTCGCCGATCAATATAACCACCGCATTCGCATGGTGGACGGCGGCGGAACCATGACCACGGTGGCAGGCAACGGCACAGCCGCGTTTGCCGGCGACGGCGGCCCTGCCATCAACGCCAGCTTGTACTATCCGTACGGCGTCTATGTCGACGGCACTGGGAATCTGTTCGTCGCGGACCAATATAACTTCCGCGTGCGTGAGATCAACGCTTTTGCCGCAGTCGGGCGCTCGACGGGGAGCCTAGCCTTCGGCATCTCTCCGGTGGGTACTACGGCTACTCCGCAAGCGGTTACGCTTAGTGGCGTTGGACCGGCGGCGATCTCGAGCATCACCGCCACCGGCGACTTCAGCGAAGTTGACAACTGCGGCGGCAGCCTGCTCAACGGCACCACTTGCACCGTGTACGTATACTTCACGCCCACGGCCAGCGGGCTCCGGACGGGCACGCTGACCATCAACAGCAACGGCTACTTCGGCACGGTGAGTTCGGTTGCGCTGCAAGGCGAGGGCACGGCGCTTTCGATCAGCGGCACTCTGGCGTTTGGCTCGGTAACGCTGAACACATCGTCCACGAAGTCGGTTACCCTAACGAACGCGGGTTCAACCTCTGTGACCATATCCGGCATCACGCTTACACAAACGACTGACTACGCCTTCAGCGGCACCAGCACCTGTCCGCTGACGGGTGGAGCGCTGGCGAGTAAGGCGAAGTGCACTATTGTTGTGACCTTCACGCCGCACAGCACGGGCGTCAAGAAGGGCACATTGGTGGTGAAGAGCAACGACCCGGCAAGTCCTCTGTTGCTGGGCTATAGCGGCACGGGCAGCAGCTTTGAATCGTTCACGCCTGCGTCGGTGACTTTCGCGACGACCGTGCTGAATACCAACAGCAAGGCTTCGAAGGTTACCTTTAAATACTCGGGCACCGGAACTCTAACCCTAAGCAGTCTGACGCCATCGGCGAGCTACAGTCTGAATACCACTGGCATCCCATCTGGAGCCTGCAACCTTACCGGCAATACGGTGTTGTCCGCCGGCGGAAGCTGTGCGTTCAACGTGGTGTTCACGCCGACGGCAATCAATACGACCCCAGGCACGGTTACGGCGAGCTTCACTGGCGACCCCAACAACAGCACGCTGGTGTTGCCGTTGACCGGCGTCGGCACGGAAGTGACGTTCACTCCGGCCAGCCTGAGCTTCGGCAACGTGGTTCATGGCAACACGAAATCGCTGAACTTGACGGTCAAAAATGTCAGCGCGTCAAACACGTTGACCGTGAGCGGAACCTCGTTCACGGGCACCTACGCCTCGGTCTACAGTGTCACGGCTAACACTTGTGTCGGGGTAGCCGGGGGAGCAACTTGCACGCTGACCGTCCAGTTCGCGCCGACAGCGGTGGGCACTGGGCAGAAGGCGGTGCTTAACGTGGTCGATGATGGAGGTGGAAGTCCGCAACTCGTAAACGTCACCGGCAACGGGACATAAATCGTTCTCTGGTTGAGAGCGGCGGGAATCCGGGGAAGCCCTGGTTCCCGTTTTTATTTTGGGTACCTGGAGGGTTGCAGACAAAAAGAGCGAACCACGGGGGGCACAGAGGTACACGGGGAAAGAGCACGGGGGAAACCGGGATGCTAAGCGGAGGATTACACAGCACGCAAAAATGCCCGGGATTCTTGCGAATCCCGGGCACATTTTTCTGTTATCGCTAAGAGCGTACCCTAGACAGCAGTAACGTTCTCCGCTTGCCAGCCTTTGGGGCCTTTGGTCACGTCGAACTGCACGGTTTGGCCTTCTTGCAGGCTCTTGAAGCCGCCAGCTTGAATAGCGGAGAAATGCACGAAAACGTCTTCGCCATTTTGACGGCTGATGAAGCCGTAGCCTTTGGCGTCGTTAAACCACTTCACTGTTCCTTGTTCTGCCATTGATGTTCCTTTTTCTTGTTTATTGAAATGTGCTGAGGTGATTCTCTGCTGTAGAGGGGGTGACGCTGGTTGGCGATACCGACCTTCAACTGCTTGTGAGTCAAACTTAGCGACTTCTAGTGTAGCACGATGAGCGGCGAAAATGCTCTAATTTTTCGTCGGGAGGGCGACGGCTGGCTTGGCAAGTCCTGCTAAGTCATTGCGGATCAATGACATGGACCCATTCTGAGCGGCATTGCTAGAGAGTGGCCGAGCGGCATTCGACTTCCCGCTTCGAGCAGCGAACGACGCCCTGATTGCGTTAAAGTAAAAAGCGAACATGATGCAGACCCTGGGCCATGTCGCACTGGTCGTCCGCGAATACGATGAAGCGCTGGCATTCTTCACACGCACGCTCAACTTCGGAGTGATCGAAGATACTCGTTTGAGCGAAGACAAGCGTTGGGTACTGATCGCTCCGCCGGGTCCTCAGGGCACAAGCCTGCTTCTGGCCCGGGCAGCAACTCCCGAGCAGGTGAGTCGTATCGGCAACCAGAGCGGTGGGCGAGTCTTTCTGTTTCTGTACACCGACGATTTCTGGCGCGACTACAACGAGATGACCGCGCGCAAAGTAAAGTTCACGCGCCCGCCAAGCGAAGAACCATACGGCACGGTCGCAGTTTTCGAAGACCTGTATGGCAATCAATGGGATCTGTTGCAGCGAAAAACCTAGGCGGATTTGCCGGTCAAGTCATCATTTCGCTATTTCGCTCTGAGAAGCAGCACCGGCGCACTGATATTGTGCTGGACCCGGCTGGCTGTAGTGCCAAGAAAAACGTCGGCCAGAAATCTATGCCCGTGCGTGCTCATGGCCACCAGGTCGCAACCCTTCTTCTGGACCCATTCGATAATCTCTTTCGCCGGTTCACCGTACGCGAGTTCGGCCTGCGCAGGGATGCCAACGGATTCGAACTCAACCCGCACTTTTTCCAGATAGGCCGTGTCTTCCGCGATTTCCGCACTGACCGCGTCCCGGCCGTAGGTTCTAGCGGCCCATCCATCGGCCACGTGAAGCAGCACCAGGCGGCTGTGCGCGAGCTTCGCAAGCTGTTTAACGTGTTCGACAATCGCCCGGTCAGTCGGCGTGCCGTCCAACGTCACCAGGATGGTGTCGTACATGGTTCTTCCATTTCTGCCGACTTGGGATTCCGGCGTCATCCGCCAGCAATCACCTGCCAGGCGGCTTTAAGCGAGTCGGGCAGGCCGTAGAGGTCCATCGCGGTGATCAGAATAGCACTGCCCCAACCAGCGGCCAGGAGGAACCAACCGTTCTTCCAAGCTCCCATGCGCTTTCCGGAACTCGTGAAGTGGAGCAATGGGAGCATCGCAAACGGAAGCTGCAGCGCTAACACCACTTGGCTCAACGTCAGCAAATCGGTGACGCTGCTGTCGCCCCGCAGTCCGATAATCAAGACCGCCGGCAAAATGGCGAGCGTGCGGGTGATGAGCCGCCGTACCCACGGTTTGAGTCGCCAATGCATGAAGCCTTCCATTACCACTTGCCCGGCGAGCGTTCCCGTGATGGTGCTGCTCTGGCCGCTGGCCAGTAGCGCGACCGCAAAGAGCGTGCTGGCGGCAGCCGTCCCTAACAACGGCGCGAGGGTCAAATAAGCGACCCGAATCCAATCGCTGTCGGCGCTGAACCTGACCACCTGCCCGCCCGACGCGATCACGCTTTCCTTCCCAAAGAACACCGTCGCCGCCAGCACCAGAATCGCAGCGTTGACGAAGAAGGCGACGGTGAGTGCCACGATTGAGTCAATCGTGTTGAAGCGGATCGCGCTCCGAATGGACGGCTCGTCCTTCTGCAGTTTGCGGCTCTGCACCAGGGCCGAGTGCAGATACAGGTTGTGAGGCATCACCGTGGCGCCGATGATACCGATGGCGACATATAACATCCCCGCGTGACCGAAGCGCGGCGAAATTAGCGCCCGCCCCATTTCCAGAAAACTGGGCTGCGTCTGCGGGAGAATGAAAATCTCGATGAAGTAGCACACTCCGATGGTCGCGATCAGCAGCAGGACTATGGCCTCGATGGTGCGCATCCCAAAGCGCTGCAAAGCCAGGAGCAGCAGCACGTCCAGGCCCGTGATAATGACCGCCCATAGCAGGGGGATGTGGAACATCAAATTGAGGGCGACGGCGCTGCCCAGCACCTCCGCCAAATCGCAGGCGCCGATCGCTACTTCGCTCATCAGCCAGTTTGGCCAACGAGTCCACTTGGGATACCAATCGCGGCAGCATTGGGCGAGATCCTTGCCGGTCACCACGCCCAAGCGAGCGGAAATTACTTGCATGAAGATTGCCATCAGGCTGGCGAGGCCCACGACCCACAAGAGCGCGTATTTGAACCTTGCGCCGCCTTGCAGGTCTGTTCCCCAGTTGCCGGGGTCCATGTAACCGACGCTGACCAGAATCGCCGGCCCCACGAATGCCCGCCACTGCTCCCAGAATCCCGCCTCGTGGTGCGGCACCTCAACGGAACCGTGGACGCCTTCCAAAGACACGTGGCCGGTACTCCGAGCTTCAGTCTCGACCTCGGCTGGTGGCAAGCCTGAGCCCGCCGGGGTCTTCATGTCCGCTGGGACTTCCGTCTTTCTCATCTTCCTTTCTCATCGTCCGTGCTTCCGATACTCAATGGGTCAACTGCGGTATATCACCTGATGTTAACGATAGTTAAGTAAGACAGTTAATTATACCGGACGGGATGTCGTTGGGGAAATCCACACTCTGTCCGCTGCGGGGCGGCCCAAAACTACAGTGCGTGCGGCAGTCCGGATAGCGAGCGTCTTATCATAGTTACGCTCGATCAAGCTGAGCTTTGCCCCGGGCCGGATGCCGCGCGCTTCCAGAAACTCCAACAGGTGCCGGTCGCGCTCGTAGATACCGCTTACGCTGTAGTTCTTCCCGGCTTCAGCTTCCGAGAGCAGCAGCAGGCCGCGACGGCGCCGGCTGGCGGGACTCTCCAGTTCAGTGAGATTGCCGTGCGGACAAGCTACTCCACGCCCCAGCTTGGCAAGCAGCCTGGCCTCGAAATCCGGCGACACCGCGTGCTCCAGGCGTTCCGCCTCGTCGTGCACCTTGTACCATTCCATCCCAAACATTTCGGCGAGCATGCGCTCAATCAGATGATGGCGAACCGTTAGCTTGCGGGCGATTTTCTTTCCGGCAGCGGTCAGGCGAACGCGTCCGTCCGTATTCACCCGCACCAAGCCGTCTTTCTTCAGCCGGCGCACAGCCATGGTTACGGCCGGAGGCGAAACTTTAAGCCAGTGTGCGAGCGTCGCTGAAATGACGGTCTCGCCTTCGCTCTCGGCCTCGAGGATGGCCTTAAGGTAGTCTTCTTTGGAAACGGTGATCACGTGAACCTTATTATACGGCGAAGCGTTAAGCACGGTTAACGAGAAGATTGCAGAGGTCAGAGGTCAGATTGCAGAGGTGCTCAGGCTTTGCGGTGAGAGGGCCTTTAGCGAGAACCACCAGCGAGTGGGTCTGAGTTTTCACCTCTGCAATCTGACCTCTGCAATCTATTTCCGGTTTGACATCATCTTCTTCCACCCCTACCCTTGAATGTCTCGACTATGAAAGTCCTCGTCATCGGCAGTGGCGGACGCGAGCACGCCTTGGTGTGGAAGCTCCGGCAGTCGCCGCGGGTTGCGAAAATCTACTGCGCGCCGGGCAACGGCGGGATCGCCGACGAGGCGGAGTGCGTCGCAGTCGACGTCAAGAGCCTCGATTCAATGATCGCGCTCGCGAACCAGATCCAGCCCGACCTCACCATCGTGGGGCCGGAGTTGCCGCTGATGCTCGGCCTGGTCGACGAATTCACGCGACGAGGCTGGCGCACATTCGGCCCAACCAGGGCCGCAGCGCGGCTTGAGACCAGCAAGAGCTTTGCCAAGGAATTCCTGCAACGCCACCGCATTCCTACGGCTCATTTTGCGATTTGCGATTCTCCAGCACACGTTCGCGATGCGCTGCCGCACTTCCACACGCCCATCGTGGTGAAGGCCGATGGACTGGCTGCTGGTAAGGGCGTGGTCATCGCCAAGAGCAAAGATGAGGCCTCAACCGTTGCCAATGAAATGCTCAGCGGCAGAATGCTGGGCGAAGCCGGAGCGCGTGTGGTGCTGGAGGAGTTTCTGCAAGGCGACGAACTCTCGTTTCTGGTCGTAAGCGACGGCGAGCGAGTCGCGCCGCTGGTCGCTGCGCAAGATCACAAACGCGCGGGAGACGGCGACACCGGCCCAAACACCGGAGGCATGGGCGCCTACACAACGCGGACTATCGTGGATGACCAGATGCGCGATTGGCTGGTCGCCCACATCGCGCGGCCCGTTGTCGCCGGCATGAAGGCCGAAGGCGCGGAGTATAAAGG
>Ga0210407_10002013_pt1 | contig 18009 bp, 10 predicted proteins | sample IncBWC27MmetaG_FD_150860 | JGI IMG/M metagenome (GOLD analysis project Ga0210407, IMG submission 150860) | Forest soil microbial communities from Barre Woods Harvard Forest LTER site, Petersham, Massachusetts, United States - Inc-BW-C-27-M | ecosystem: Environmental > Terrestrial > Soil >...
GACACCATCAACCAACTCGGCGGCCTATTCGGCAAAAAGAAGCCGTAAGCCCGAGCAGCGAACAGGATTCAGAAAGAGACAAGCGCCACTCCGCTTGTCTCTTTTTTTGTGCTGGCTCTTGACGTTCTCGTACGTTGCCACTAGCCTCAATAGCCTGCGAGGGTTGCAAGTCCGACGGGGACTTCGCAAAAGCAATAACTAAAGCAAGACGAGGAGCCGGAGATGAGTTGGAGGAGCGTTCAACTACGCCTGTGGGCATTTGTGCTTCTTGAAGTTTCGCTTGGATTGCTCGGAGCCGATGCCGCGCGCGGGCAGGGCGGCGAGCCTCGCACCTTCGCAATTCGTGGCGCGAAAGTTTTCCCGGTGTCCTCAGCGCCGCTGGAGAACGCGACCGTCATCGTGTCGCGCGGGATTATCACCGCGGTGGGAACAAACGTCACCATTCCCCCGGATGCCTGGGTTATTGACGGCAAAGGGCTGACCGTCTATCCCGGACTCATTGATGGATTCACGGACGTTGGCGTTGCCTCCGCGACTCCTCCCGCGCCTGCCGGAGACGCTGGTGCCCGGCCGCAGCAGATCGTTTCGCGCGGTCCGGAAGATCGCCCTGGGACCACGCCGTGGCGGAATGCCGCGGACGAAGTGAACCCCGGTGACCCGCACGTGGAAACCTGGAGGTCGGCAGGATTTACGACCGTGATCGCCGCGCCCAAAGGCGGAATGTTTCCCGGCCAGGCCGCCGTGCTCGATCTGGGCGGCGACCGCGCCGGTGATTTGGTGGTGAAATCACCCGTCGCGGTTCCCGTTTCACTGCAGGCTCCCGGAGGATTCCGCAGTTTTCCCGGCTCGGTGATGGGCGGGATCGCCTATGTACGCCAGGTTTGGTTGGACATGAACTGGGACACGCAAGCGGACGCAATCTACGAGAAAAATCCCCGCGGCACGGAACGGCCGAAGTACGAGCGCAGCGATGCGGCCCTGGCGGCGGCGCTTGCGAAACACGCGGTCGTGCTGATTCCGGGAAACACCTCGCTCCAAATCCGCCGGGCGCTTCGCCTGGCCGAGGAATGGAAATTGAATGCGGTTCTTTACGGCGGGCAGATGGGCTACGAAGTCGCGCCGGAAATTGCCGCGAAGAAAATGCCAGTGCTTGTGGACTTGAAATGGCCGGAAGCGGAAAAAGATGGTGATCCGGAGGCGACGCCTTCGCTGCGCATGCTGCGTTTCCGCGACCGCGCGCCCTCTTCGCCGGCCGCGCTCGGCAAAGCCGGCGTGAAATTCGCGTTCTATTCGGGTGGCATCACCGCGCCGAAGGACATTCTTCCCGCGGTGAAAAAGTCGATTGACGCGGGATTGAGTCCCGAAGCTGCCTTGCGCGCCCTGACCCTTTCGCCGGCCGAGATTTTTGGCGTCTCGGAAACGCTCGGCTCGATCGAAAACGGGAAGATCGCCAATCTCGTCGTCACCGACGGCGACCTTTTCGACAAGAAAACGAAGGTCAAAATTGTCTTCGTCGACGGGCGCAAGTACGAAGTGCTGGAAATTCTGCGGCCCAGCGAACCACCCAAGGGCGACCTGACCGGCAAATGGAAATTGAGCTTCACAACACCGCAGGGCCAGGAAGAAGCCACCGCCGATCTGGCCATGCAGCCGGACGGCACCCTGACTGGCAGCGTCACAAGTGATCATGGCACCGGCAGCGTATTCAGCGGCTGGGTGAGCGGCGACAAATTCAACTTCAAAATCAACATCTTGATCGAAGGCAGCTCAAGCGATGTTATTTTCACCGGCACATTCGAGGGGACTTCCATGAAGGGTTCGATTCAGGCGATGGGCTACACCTTTGAGTTCAGCGGCACCAAGCCCACACGAATGGCAGCTGTGCAGGCGGGGGGTGCGCAATGAAACTGCGTGTAAAAGGAATTTGTACCACCGCTGCGTTCCTGCTCGCCGCCGCGGGGTTCCTCAACGCCAATGAAAAGGTCACAAGCGGAACAGCAATGGATACGTTTGCGCCGGTGATACTCATTCACAATGCGACCATCCTCACGGTTTCGCACGGCACGATCGACAAGGGCGACATCCTGATCAAGGAGGGGAAAATCGCGGCCGTGGGCGGCACTCTGAAAGCGCCCGCGGATGCCGTGGTGATTGATGCCACTGGCCAGTTCGTTACGCCCGGCATCATTGACTGTCACTCTCACATCGCTGTGGACGGCAGCGTGAACGAAGGCTCCGTTTCTGTCTCATCCATGGTGAACATCGCCGATGTCTTGAACTCCGACGACATCTCGATTTTCCGTGATCTCGCCGGCGGCGTCACCACTGCAAACATCCTGCATGGTTCCGCAAACTCCATCGGCGGGCAGACGATCGTCATCAAGCTTCGCTGGGGCCAACCCGCAGCGAAGTTGCCCTTTGAAGGCGCGACTCCTGGCATCAAGTTTGCCCTCGGCGAAAATCCCAAGCGTTCGAATATTCGCCTCGGCGGCGCACCGGAGCGCTATCCCGCTACGCGCATGGGTGTCGAGGAGACAATCCGCAGCGCCTTCACCGAAGCGCGCGACTACAAAAAGTCCTGGGATGACTACAATAAGCGCGTGGCCACGGGAGAAAAGAACGCGATTCCGCCGCGCCGTAATCTGAAGCTGGATCCGCTGGTGGAAGTCCTCGAAGGGAAGCGCTATGTCCACGCGCACTGCTACCGCGAAGACGAAATCCTGATGCTGCTGCGCGTCGCCAAAGAGTTTGGCTTCCATGTGCAGACTCTTCAGCATGTGCTAGAGGGCTACAAGGTGGCCGACGAAATCGCTGCCGCGGGCACCGGTGCATCCACGTTCTCCGACTGGTGGGCCTATAAGGTAGAAGCGTATGACGCGATTCCGTATAACGCGGCGCTGATGACCAGGCGCGGCGTGATCGTCTCCGTCAATTCCGACGATGCAGCGGAAGCGACGCACCTCAATCAGGAAGCGGCGAAATCCATCCGCTACGGCGGTTTGACGCACGATGAGGCGCTGAAGATGGTCACCCTGAATCCCGCCATCCAGTTGGGCATCGAGAAGCGCGTGGGCACGATTGATATCGGCAAGGACGCTGACCTCGTCATTTACAATCGCGATCCTCTCAGCGCTTATGCCGTGGTGCAGAAAACTCTGATCGACGGCCGCGTCTATTTCGACCGCGAAAAAGAGATAGCCGGGCGCGCGGCCCTCGAAAAGGAAAAGGCAGATCTTCTCGAGAAAGCCAAGAAGAAACAAGAAGAAGAAAAAAAGGCCGGCGCGAAGAAACCGGAAGAGAAGAAGACCGAAGAGAAAAAACCCGGCGAGAAGAAGTCTGAAGAAAAGAAACCGGAAGACAAACCAAAGCCGTCGCAAGGCGATGCGGATCAGGGAAGTGCACAGTGAAACGTCTCCACCTGAATTTCCTCGGCTCGATTCTATTCCTCGCTTTATTTGAAGCGCGTGCCGTCAATGCGCAAACTACCGCGGCGGCTGACATTGCGATTACGCACGCAAAAATCTTTACCCTGGCGGGTCCGCCAATCGAAGACGGCACGGTCGTGATTCATGAAGGAAAAATCGCAGCCGTCGGCGCGGGCGTTCCGGTTCCTGTGGGAGCGCAAGTGATCGACGCGAAGGGGTTGCAGGTGTATCCCGGCCTCTTTGATTCCGTTACCCAAATGGGCTTGAGCGAAATCGGCGCCGTGATTGCCACGGTGGATACCACCGAGACCGGGTCTTTCAATCCGGATGTGACCGCCGCAACGGCGATTCTGCCTTCCACCGCGCACATTCCCGTCACCCGCGCCTCCGGCATCACCGAAGTGATCGCGGCGCCGGCCAGCGGCGGTTTCGACAGCCGGGGCGCAACCAATCTGGTGGGCGGCCAGGCCTCGGCGATCCACCTTGCCGGATGGACCGTTGAAGAAATGCTCATCAACAAGCGGGCGGCCATGGTTGTTGATTGGCCGAGCATCGAGACGCGCTCCTTCGATTTCTCTACCTTCTCCATGAAAGAAAAGTCCTTCACGGACGCGAAGAAAGAGTACGACAAGCAGGTCAATGACCTTGCCGACTACATTGAGCAGGCGCGCCACTATGCGCAAGCTCTGCAAAGCTCTGCCACCGCCAGTTTTCGGCGCGACGTCAAGCTCGAAGCGATGGCTTCCGTGATTCGCGGCGAAATGCCACTGCTGGTTTTTGCAGACCGCGCACGGCAAATCCGCGACGCCGTCGAATTCTGCGACAAGCAAAAGTTGAAAATCATTCTCGCCGGCGGCACCGAAGCCTGGAAAGAGAAAGACCTGTTGCGCTCAAAAAGCGTGCCAGTCATTCTGCGGCCGACGCTCGCCGAGCCTCCCGAAGAAGACGATGCCTACGACCGGTTACTCACCCAGCCCGAAGAGCTTCGCGCAGCCGGCATAAAAATCGCGTTTGGCAGCTTTGACAACAGCTTCGCGCGGCGGCTAGGTCAAAATGCCGCAAATGCTGTGGCGCACGGTTTACCATACGACGAGGCGCTGAAGGCGGTAACACTCTACCCCGCGCAAATGTTTGGCCTGGACGCGCAATTGGGCACCGTGGAAACGGGCAAGACCGCCAACTTAATCGTGACCAATGGCGACCCGCTCGATGTCACCACCGACGTGCGCTACCTCTTCATCAAGGGCCAGCTCACATCCACGGACAACAAACAAAAGGCCTTGTACGAAAAGTATTTGAACCGCCCAAAGGCCGCCCACTGACGCTGTCAGGGAAAACGAAAAAAAAGCAGCCTCCGGCACCGCAACTTTTTGCATGATTCCGCGTATCTAAGAGTGGACAGCCATGCGCAAATCCATCCTCATTGCTCTCCCCCTAATTCTCGCAATCTTGTCTGGCTCCCCGGCGCGCGCCGACGAAGCGCAAAAAATAATTGACCAGTATTTGAAAGCCGTTGGCGGAAGCAAGGCCGTCTCGCGTTTGCAGACCCTCGCCATTGACGGAAGCGTCGCCTCCATCGGGGATGCGGCTCCGGGGACGTACACGTTCAAGGTTAAGCGGCCCAACCGCTTTTATACTGAACTTCGCGCGGGCGGCGAAATATTGATCGAGTCCTACAACGGCAAATCCGCTTGGCATCAGGTAGCGGATGGGGAAATCGGCACGCTCCTCGGCCATGATGCGGTGGAGATGGAAGTCGCCGCGCAATATTACAACGCGCGCCTCGAATCGCTGGCCAAGCGGAAGGTCGGCGCCGCATACAAGGGAGAAGCGCATGTGCGGGGCCGCGCGGCTCAGGAAGTGGAATTAACCTACCCGACGGGAGTACAGTGGCGCGTCTTTTTCGATTCGCAAACCCACCTGATCGTGGAAGAGAGAGCGCAAATCGCCGGCGCCCTGCGGGAAATTTACTACGACGACTATCGCGCGGTGAACGGCCTCAAAGTGCCCTACAAAATCGACCTAACGCGGGGAACCGAAAACTACTCGATTAGCGTCACCCGCGTCGGCGTCAACGAACCCATCGGCGAGCGCGTGTTCGATTTTCCAATGAAGTCGCAAGTGAAGCTGCCCGACCTGAAAAAGCTCTTTGAACAACTCGATGCGAACCAGAAGCAGATCGACAAAATCAAGGAAAACTACGCCGGCGTCCGACTCGAAGAAGAAACCGAATACGACAAGTCCGGCAAGGTAACGAAGAAAGAGGCGAAGGAATTTACCTTTTTCTATCTCGATGGCGAAGAGATTTCCACGCTGGTGAAAAAGGACGGTAAAGAGCTTAGCGAGAGCGAACAGAAAAAGGAAAACGAGCAGACACAAAAACGGATCGAAGAAGTCCAGAAACAAAGCAAAAAGAAAGAAGAAAAAGCCGAAAAAGCGAAAGAACAGGGAAAAGACCAGAAAGAGAAGGACGAGCCGGGTATCGAAGTCTTCCTGCGAACTTCCCAGTTTGTAAATCCGCGCCGTGAACGCTTCCGTGGTCAGGACGTGCTGGTTTTCGATTTCGAACCCAATCCTGAATACAAACCCAAAAACCTGGTCGAGCGCCTGGTAAAGGAATTGGCCGGAGTTGTCTGGGTGGACGAAAAAGCCAACGATGTGGCGCGGCTCGAAGCCTATTTCGTGGGCGACTTTCACCTCGGCGGCGGGATCCTGGCCAGCGTTCAGAAAGGCACCAGCTTTGTTTTTGAGCAGGCTTACCTGAACAACGAAGTCTGGCTGCCTACTTACGAAGAAGCGCACGTAGGAGCGCGCGTACTGCTTGTGAAGGGGTTCAAGCTCAACGCTATTACGCGCTATTCGGACTACAAGCGCTTCAATGTCGAAACCCTTAACAGCATCGGAAAGCCGAAGGAAGCTCCCCTGGCAACAGCGCCAACAACAACACCAACTCAGACTCCAACACCAACGCCCGCAAATCCACAGTGAATTATATTTGTTTTTTCAGAGATGACGAGAAGAAGAATTAAACCGCGGGAGTCTCGCTGAGCACTTCGCGCACTTTCTGCACCAGCGCGCCCGGTGAAAACGGTTTCTGCAGGAACGCCAATCCTTCTTCCAGCATCCCGCCGCTGGTAATTACGTTATCGGTGTACCCGGACATGAAGAGCACGCGAATATCCCTGCGCCGAGCCGAAATGCGCTCAGCCAATTCGCGTCCGCTGGTGCCGGGCATGACCATGTCCGTCAGAAGCAGGTGAATTTCTCCGGGGAAGCGCGCCGCGATCTGTTCGGCGTGTTGGGGATCGAGAGACGGAATCACGTCGTAGCCCTTTTCCATAAGCACCGTCTGGATGAGTTCGCGGACAGCTTCCTCATCTTCCACAACCAAAATCGTTTCCGTGCCGCGTTGGGCCCGGGGCGCGGCCTGAGCCGTGGAAGCAGCCTCGGAAACGTCATCCACACGCGGGAGGTAAACCTTAAACGTGCTGCCCTTGCCCGGTTCGCTGTACACCCAGATGTACCCGCCGCTCTGCTTCACAATGCCGTAGACCGTCGAAAGACCAAGCCCTGTCCCGCGGCCGCTTTCCTTCGTCGTGAAAAACGGTTCGAAAATGTGCGCCACAGTCTGGCGATCCATGCCCACGCCGGTGTCCGAAACGGCCAGCATCACGTACCGCCCGGGCTTCACGGAAACATGATCCACGGCATAGTTCGCATCGAGGTCGGTGTTGCACGTCTCAACCATCAACCGCCCGCCTTCGGGCATCGCGTCGCGCGCGTTCACCACCAGGTTCATAATCACCTGCTCCACCTGCGCAGGGTCAGCCTTAACTTTGCCGAGATCGTCCTTCACTCGCGTGACCATTTCGATCCGCTCATCCATCAGCCGCCGCAGCAGCGAATCCAGATTCAGCACGATTTTGTTCAGGTCCAGAATCTTCGGCTGCAACACCTGTTTGCGGCTAAACGCGAGCAACTGCCGCACCAGCGCCGCCGCGCGCCCCGACGCATTCTCGATCCGCTCAATGTCGGCATGTGCTTCACCAGGAAGGCTCGGCCGGCTCAAAGCAAGCTCGGTGTAACCCGAGATAATGGTCAGGAGATTGTTGAAATCGTGGGCGATCCCGCCGGCCAGCCGCCCCACGGCTTCCATCTTCCGCGATTGCTGCAGCTGCGTTTCCAGTGCCTTTCGCTCGGTGATGTCCACCATGATGCCTTCCATCACTGGGTGGGAATCGCTGCCTTGCACGATCACCGCAGTATCGCTCAGCCACACTTCGCGCCCATCTTTTCGGCGCACGCGGAATTCCGCCTGAAAGGGAAATCCGTTCTGGCTCTGCTCTTCCGCGCCGAGGACCACCGGCAGATCGTCAGGGTGAATGTGCTGATCCCAGTTGGGGGCAAGAGCCAGCCATTCCTCCGGCGTATAACCAAGAATATTTTCCACCTGCGGGCTGATGTAATACCATTTCCCGTTGATGCCGATTTCAGCGATGTACGTGATGGCGTTGACGTGCTCCACCAGCATGCGGTACTTGGTTTCCGCATCCGCTCTCGCTTTTTCCGCTTGCTGATGCTGCGAAAGATCGCGGCACACGCACACTGTCCCGCCGTCCGGCATGAGCCCCACGTGCAACTCCACCGGGATACGGCTGCCGTCCGGACGTCGCAATTGCAAACTTCCAATCCACTTGCCGCTCTCACGCAGCCCTTGGCGAACCTGCGATTCCATTTCGCCGAGGGGCTGGAACGCGTACACAACTCTCCACGGTTGGCCCACAATGCGCTGGGGAGAATCGAATCCCAGCATCGAGGCAAGGGCGGAGTTGGCGTAGCTGTGCACGCCCTTTTCATCCAGAATTCCTATCCCTTCGATGGAAGAGTCCATTGCCAGCGATTGCCGCCGCACGGTCTCTTCATCCTGCTGCTGGCGATACTGCGTCAGTCCGATGCGTACGGCGTAGCAACTGAACGAAATGCCCAGCATGGTGAAACGAACCACTCTTAAGCCGGGACCGAGTTGCGCCACCTGGAGGAGAATGACCATCGGCGCGAAGAAAAACATCGCGTTGTTCACCAGGATTTCGGCCAGAGTGTGGTTGCGCCTTATTGGCCGCGCTTCCGGTTCAGGAATCGGTTGCCAGGTTGCCGCCCAGAAAGCTCCAAAAAGCAGCGGGATCGACCAGCACAGGTCACGCCAGGTCCCGGTTGGCACTTCATGAGAGACCTGCAGCCGCGAAACGATGGTCGCAAGGACCCCATAGAACAAAATGTAGGCGGCCAGCCCGCCATAAAGGCTCTTTGCCTCGCGGGTGTCGCCGCGTCTCCACTGAAGAAGAGCGAGGAGGAAGATGCCGGACATTTCGGCCGTCATCACTTGAAATTCCCGTTCCAGCGCTCCCTGATATCCGAGATTGATCGCAGGCAGATAATAGGCGCCGAAATAGATCAGAAAGAACAGAATGCCAATTTGCAGGAAATCCAGTGTCTCGGGTACATCGACTCCGGAATCCTCTTTATCCTGGTTCAGGAAAATGGCCATCACGAAGAACATGCCATGTGTGTCGAAAAGGAATCGGATCAATGAGGCGGGTGGAGGCTCGATGTGCAGAAAAAGCTCATAGTAAGTCCAGCCACAATCCGCCAGTCCCCAGACGCCCAAACCAAATCCCACCAGAGTCCAGAACGAGCGGGCGAACCCCGCGCCGCGCCTCGCCGCCTGAAAACACATGGCGGCGGCCAAGAGGCTGGAAAATATCTGCAGAGCATTTCCGAAAAGAGAGCCCACAGATGATGTGCCAAGAAACACCACGGACAACACGTGGAGGGCTACCACGGAAAGGGCCACTACGGCCAAGGACCGGGGAAAGGGACGAAAAGTCAGATACAGTCCTAGTACTACGCTAGTAACTAGCTTAGTTTAGGCGAGTTCTAATTTGGGAGGAGTTTCGATCGTTTCACCTGTGCCCGGTTGGTCATCGCCGGCTTCGGCCGTCTTGGGGAAGTCTCGCTAATCACCAGGGCCATGCCCGGCACTGGTCGTGATTTGACGGTGCAACGCCGGTGCCGCACGCGGTACCGCTTGGCTGATTTTTCAGCCTGGCTATCCGGGGCCTGGATAAGTCCGCTCGGAACCCTCAGCGGCCTTCGAAGGGGTAACGATCCTGGGATTGTACGGCCGCCGCTACGCGGCGGCGCAGCGCGATGGTGTCAACGGCGGGCCGCTTGCCGAAACGCTTCAGCACGGCCATTTGCGTCGTCAGCATGTCGCCTTCGTGGACGGCGGCGATGGCGCGCTTCGCTTCGTGATCCACGCGCTCCGCGGCGTCAGCGATGAAGACGCGCGCGGCGTCTATCATCACGGAAGAGGCGGCTTCCCCCTTGCTTGCCGCAGCCTTCTGGGCGCGAAGCAGAGTAGATTCCATCGCGTAAATCTCCATCACAATGTTGGCGAGCGCGCCGATCAGTTCCTGCTCGTCCGCCAGCTTTTCACGGAATTTCTGCACCGCGCCGCCGGCCGCCTGCAGGAACATTTTCTTGGAATTGGCAATGGTGCGCGCTTCTTCGGCCAGCACGCCTTCCGGAGTTTCTTCGAATGACGGCCCGGCGAGAATTTCGTCGGCCAGTTTCATCGCCGCGGGGATCAGCGCCAGTTGCCCGCCCATGGCCCGCTTCATCAGCATCTGGATGATCAGCATGCGGTTGATTTCGTTGGTGCCCTCAAAAATACGGTTCACCCGTGAATCGCGGTAAGCGCGGCAAACGGGATAATCTTCGTGAAATCCGTAGCCGCCGAAAATCTGTACACCCTCGTCCACCACGAAGTCCAGCATCTCGCTGCCATAAACTTTCGAAATGGAGCTTTCGACCGCGTATTCTTCCAGCACCTTCATCGTGTTCTGCGCCTTGTCGCCGGAACCTGAAGCGGCGTGCATGGCCGCTTCGATATTGCCCGCCGTGCGATAGATCATTGATTCGACCGCGAAAATCTGGATCGCCATCTCCGCCAGCTTTTCCCGCATCAATCCGAATTCGCCAATCTGTTTGCCGAACGCCTTGCGCTCTTTCGAATATTTTGAGGCCGTCATCAGCACGTACTTCGATCCACCAACGCCCGATGCGCCGAGCGTAAACCGCCCCGCATTCAGCACGTTAAACGCGACGATGTGCCCGCGGCCGATTTCGTGCAGCACGTTTTCCTTCGGCACCATGCAGTTTTCCAGAAAAATCGGCGTCGTCGAGCTGCCGTGAATGCCCATCTTGTGCTCTTCGTTGCCGGGCTTGCAGCCGGGGAACTTTCGTTCCACGATGAAGGCAGTGAACTTTTCTCCATCCACTTTGGCAAACACCACGTACAAATCCGCGAAGCCCCCGTTGGTGATCCACATCTTTTGGCCGTTCAGGATGTAGTGCGTGCCTTCCTTGTTTAGCTCCGCGCGCGTCAGTGAATTCTGCGCGTCGCTGCCGGCCTGTGGCTCCGAAAGGCAATAGGCCCCGATCAATTCACCGCTGGCCAGTTTGGGCAAGTATTTTTTCTTCTGCTCTTCCGTTCCGAAATAAACGATGGGCAGCGTGCCGATGCCGGCGTGCGCTCCATGAGTGACGGCAAATCCGCCGTAAATGGAAATTTTCTCCGTGAGCACCGTAGTCGCGATTTTGTCCAGGCCCGCGCCGCCATACTCTTCCGGCGTCCCGCCGCTCATCAAGCCGAGCTCTGCGGCCTTGCGCACAAGTTCCGCCATCAACCCCGGCTTCTTGTTCTCCAGGTCTTTCGCCAGAGGCAGGACCTCCTTAATCACAAACTCTTCCGCGGTCTGCCCGATCAGCTTCTGATCATCCGAAAGGTCCGCCGGAGTGAAGATGTCCGAGGGCGCGGCTGATTCCAGCAGAAAGCTGCCGCCCTTGGCAGCGGGTTTGGTCAGAACGGAGGTGGCCATTGGTGATGCTCCTTGCCGGCACGGGGCCGCTTGTAAATTCAAACAGGTGTTTGAAAATTCCAGACACGAAATTTTACCCATAGCGCGGTCATTTTCGCAATAGTCCTTTGCGCCGGCGTGGAGGATTTGGCAGGGCTCTCTGCCTGGGGGCTCTCGCTTCACAAGGCGAGAAATTGGGCGACGCCCCAGGGGTCCTTGTGGCAGACTGCGGGCTGCCGCCCGAATCCGAATCGCTCAGGAGGAGGAACCATGGGACGCCCCGTCGTGCATTTCGAAATTGGCTGCCGCAACTTGCAGAAGGCGCAGGAGTTTTACTCCCAGATGTTCGATTGGAAGCCGCAGCCCATGGGTCCCGCGGCGATGATCGCGGCCGAAAGCGGTGGGATTGGCGGCCACATGACCGCACTTGGCCACGAACCGCATCACTACACGATTTTCTATGTGGAAGTGGACGACGTTGCCGCCTATCTGAAAAAGGCGGAAGCGCTTGGCGGCAAAACCCTCGTCCCGCCCGTGAAGATTCCCACCGGCACCTTCGCCTGGCTCCAAGATCCCGAAGGCAATACCGTTGGGTTGTGGAAGGCCGGCAACTGAGAAGTTAGACGCGTTCGAAGATCCCCGCCGCGCCCATGCCGCCGCCGATGCACATCGTCACCATTCCATAGCGCGCGTTGCGGCGTTCGAGTTCGCGCACAAGTGAAGCCGTAAGCTTCGCGCCGGTGCAGCCCAGCGGGTGGCCCAGCGCAATCGCGCCTCCATTCGGATTTACCCGCGCGGGATCGAGATTCGCTTGTTGAATCACGGCCAGCGATTGTGCCGCGAAGGCTTCATTCAATTCGATCACCGCCACGTCGCCGAGCGACAATCCCGCCAGCTTCAGCGCCTTCGGAATCGCATAGACCGGCCCAATGCCGAACTCCTCCGGCGGGCATCCAGCGGTGGCGTAGGAAATAAACCGCACCTGCGGCTTCAAACCAAGCTGCGCCGCCTTGGCATCGCTCATGATCACCACCGCCGCGGCGCCGTCGCTCATCGGCGAACTGTTTCCCGCGGTCACCGTGCCCTTCGCGTGAAACGCCGGCTTTAATCCCGCCAGCACTTCCATGGAGGTCTCCGGCCTCGGCATTTCATCCTTCTCGAAAGAAAAAGTTTGCGTAGCAGGTTTTGCCGGCCCTTTGCTCTTCGCCCCGTTGCCGTTCGGCAGGGAAGTGATCTTCACCTCCACGGCCACGGTCTCATCCTTGAACCTGCAGGCGGCCAGTGCTTCCACCGCCTTCTTATGCGAATTCACCGCGAACTGATCTGCCTGCTCCCGCGAAATGCCGAATTTCCGCGCGATGTTTTCCGTTCCCAGCCCCATATTGATGTACGCGTCTGGATAATGATCCACCAGCCACGGATTCGGGGAAACTTTGTTGCCACCCATCGGTACCAGCGACATCGATTCCGTTCCGCCCGCAATAATCACTTGCGCTCCGCCGCCGCGGATGCGTTCCGCGCCCAAGGCAATCGCCTGCAGCCCGCTGGAGCAGAAGCGGTTCACGGTCATCGCGGAAGTCTCGACAGGGAGCCCCGCGCGCAGCGCCGCGATCCGCGCCACATTCATCCCCTGTTCGCCTTCTGGCATCGCGCAACCAAGAATTACGTCGTCAATTTCCTTGGGATCAAGCCCCGGCACGCGTGCCAGCGCTTCCTTGATCACCAGCGCGGCCAGGTCGTCGGGCCGCGTAGTGCGCAGCGAACCCTTGAAACCACGTCCCACGGGAGTACGAACGGAAGAAACGATAACGGCATCAGCCATGGCAAACCTCTTTCCTGCTCAATTCTCCCGATTGTCGGCCCCTGCGAAGAAAAAAGCAAATCGGCAATCTTCTGCCACAATGCCGACTGAGAAACTTGTCATCCTGCCTGCCCGCCGTAGGAGGGAGGCTATCCGACAAGGATAGCCGAAGGATCTCAACGTCAAAATCTAGCACGATGTTTCATTTGAGATCCTTCGGGGGGCAAACGACGCACCCCTCAGGATGACATTCTATTTTTCGCGTGTAATCAATCGATTGATTATAGATTCCAAGAAGTACATGCCGTTTTCTAAAATTGCAGCCGCAACCCGAATTGCACAACACGCGGCCCCCCGCCGCCGAGTCCCGGATTGCCCTGAGCGACGTCAGGCGTCTGCGTGACGAAACCCGCTTGGGGAAGGGGTGTGACACCTGCTCCGGGGGTGATGAAGGCGCTCGGGAGCGCGAAGTTTGGATGGTTCACGATGTTAAAGATTTCCGCGCGGAATTGCAGCATCGCGTTTTCCCAGAGCTTCGTGTTTTTCGAAACGGAAAAGTCCACGTTCCAGAATCCTGGTCCGAACACGCGATCCCGGCCCAGATTTCCAAAGCTACCCGTGGGCGTGGGCGAAGCGAAAGCTGCGGCGTTCAAGTAGCCGGTTGATGGATTCCAGTTTGGCAGAACAAACGGCTGCCCGGGCACAACATCCGGCCGCTGATTCCCGCCGAAGCTCGTGCTCCCTCCCACGATGTCAATCGGGCGGCCGCTCTGCACGGTAATAATGGAATTCAATTGCCAGCCGCTCCCGAACCGCTCGCCCACAAACGCGAGCACCGGAACCTGGTAGTTTAGCGCCGTCGTCCAGCGATGCCGGGTATCAAAGCTGGACGGCCCTTTTTCCGCCCGCAGATTCGTCGAATCCTGCGGCAAAGCGACGAAAGCAAAATCATAGTTGATGCCGTCCGAGGCTCCATCCAGCGACTTGGAATAAGCGTAAGTACTAAATCCCGACAGGCGATGCCAGTTTTGCAGTCTGGCCGTGAACTGTCCCGCGTGGTAAGTCGAACTGGTTCCCGTCGAGAGAACGTCGATGGACGAGTAGTTGGAATTGATGCCGTTCTGATTCAAATTGTACAGCCGCACCAGGCGCGTTCCCTTGCTTCCCACGTATCCTGCTTCGAATGCCAATGCGGAGCTGACTTCACGCTGGATGTTCAGATTCCAACTTTGAACATAGGGTGTTTCCAAATTGTGATCGGTTACAAAAATGCTTGGTTGCGCAGGAGGTCCTGTGACGGTTGTAAAGACTGGTCCCGTCGCCGTTCCGTTGTAAGCGTCCTGGTTGTAATTGAGTGGCACGACGGCCTGCGGCCCGATGGGATTCGCGCCGATGCCTGCCGAGTTCGTGAAGTTTGCCTGCATCAAATGCATCGGAATATAGTCGTAATAGATTCCATAGGCAGAGCGCACCACCGTCTTCGGCGATACATTCCACGCAAAACCCAGCCGCGGGCCGAAATTATTCAGGTCCCGGTTATAGGGGCGCGGCAACCCGGGCGTCCCGACCATGGCCAGAGTCCCCGTCGGGCTCAAAAGATTCGACAGAAGATTGTGAGCTTCACTCACCGGCCCGAAATATTCCCAGCGCAGACCTGCATTCAGGGTAATGCTGGAGCTCACGCGGATATCGTCCTCGGCAAAAAAACTCAGGCCATTGCTGGCCAAATTCCGCGCCGTGTTTCCTGTCAGTGCGAACCCGCCCTCGATCCCCAGAAAATAGTTAGCAAGGGTGTGCACAATGGGGTCCGTCGTGGGCAGGGCGATTGGGGGCGGCGTGGAATTGAAGGAAAAATTGCCACGGGTGAAGTTGTCATTCGAGAAGTCCACCAGCGCTCGACGATATTCGCCACCAAATTTCAAGGTATGGTGGCCATGATTGTAGGTGAGGTCGTCGAGAATCTGATAAGTCTGACTGGTCCGGCCTCGTGGAATACCGAAGCTTGTCGCGCCAAGATTTTCAATGGGACCATTGAAATCGATCTCCGGCAGGCCGGTGCGTCCAGTTCCAAAATCAATGCCAAACGCCGCGCTGGTAGCGAGGTTGCCATCCGCGGAATCGAAATGATTTCGGAATCTCGAGTACCCAAATCGCACTTCATTTAACAGTGTTGGACTTAATACCGCCAGCCAACTCCCCGACACGACCTGGACGCGCGTTGGCGACTCTTGCGCGAACGCTCCCAGGCGAGAGCCGCTTCCTGTCCCGCCGGTGGAACCCAATGGGAAGACTTGATCGTCGTTGCCGAAGGCATATCGAACCACGATGGAATGCACCTCATTAAAACGGTGATCCGCTTTGACGATGAAATTATCGTTATCGTTCTTGTCGCTGACGGTGACCGGGATGGAATTCGTGGGACTCGTGGGCATGTACGTGGCCAGAATCTTCACCAGCGCCGGGTTCAGCCCATTGGGGATGATGGTCGGGTTCAGGAGAGCTTCCTGTTTTGCCTGCGCAATTTCAGCGGCTGTCGGCACCTGCAACGCAAAGTCGGAGCCAACCCTTTCCCGCTGCCCTTCATATGCCAGGAAAAAGAAGGTCTTGTCTTTAGAAATGGGGCCGCCCAGGGAGCCGCCAAAATTATTATTGTTGAAATGGGACTGGGGATTGGGCCCTCCCGTGGCGGGATCAATCTTCGTATTGAAATAATTTCTGGCGTCGAACGCGGAATTCCGGTTGTATTCATACGCCGAGCCATGAAATCTGTTGGTGCCGGACCGCGTTACGATGTTCACAATGGAGCCTGAATTTCTCCCGTATTCGGCACTGAACTGAGATTGCAGATTGAATTCCTGGATGGCGTCCAGCGGCAAAAGCGTCGCCGGTGCCCCGGTGATTCCCACCTGATTCAAGGCCGAATTGTTGAACCACGGGTCGTTGTTATCCGTCCCGTCCAGCGTGTAATTGTTCGAACGGTCGCGGTTGCCGTTGATATTGAACTGCCCAAATCCCTTTTCGCTGCCAGCCACGCCGGAGCCTTCCACGGTCACACCGGGAGTGAGCGCAACAAGCTTCCCGAAGTCGCGCCCATTCAGCGGCAACTCCTGCACCAGTTGCCGGTCCACCACCTGCGACAGTGTGGTGCTCGAAGTCTCCACCAGCGGCACCGTCTCTACCACGGTCACGGTGTCCCGACGATCCTTCACCTGGCTCAGCGTCACGCCGATAATCGTCTCTGCCCCCACTTCCACACGCACGCGCGAAACGCGCGACTCCTGAAGCCCCGGCGCCACCGCCGAAACTTCATACTCTCCCGCGGGAAGTTCCAGAAAACGATACACGCCATCCGCGTCAGCAGTTACCTCGCGCGTTTCGCTGGTGCCCAGATTCCGCGCGATCACTTTCGCCCCCGCCACGCGCAACCCATGCGCATCCGTAATTTCTCCGCGAATCCCACCGCGGAAAGATTGCGCCGCCACATTCCCGAAATTCTCACTGAGTATGAAGACGAGTAGAAATACAAATCCCAACCGCAACCCCGAAACAACTGCGCTCCGTAAGTTCATGACCTGTTCCTTTTTCTATTGGGATCCATCCTTCGAGTGATGGAATCCCTGCACCAGCGAAAAGCCCGTGCAGCCTGATTTGACCCGTGGCAATTATCCCGCCGGCGGAAGTATCAGCCGGCCTCACCCGTGCGGCGACACCACCGCAATCCTGTACATCGCCTGGTTAGACGAACGCGCCAGTACGGCGAAAGCAAAACAAAACGACGCATCTTCCAATTCTCCCGCATCACTTCCCTCCGAGCGGCGCACCCTTTTTCGGAATAAAAATGGGCACGGGAGGCGTAATCTTGTTCACCGCCGAAAAATTCCGCTCGTTCAGTGCCAGCCCGACTCTCCCCCGCGAATCAACGTACAGCAGCGGATCGCCAACAGGCACATCCATAAACGTCTTCGTATACGGCGCGGTGAACGGTTTCTTGTTCAATAGCAGCGTCACCCGGTCACCCACTTTGTAGCCAAGATTTTTGAACTCATCGCCGGGAATATCCGTGATCAGCGAACCGAATGGATCATCCAGCGCGATCACTTCGCCTTCGATCCCCTTGTCCGTAACACTGGCCGTCTTCGGCGTCAGCCGGACGAGCTGCTGCACCTCCGGCCCAACCAGCGTGTAATCCCAACCCGCCGCAAGATGGGCCCCAACTGGCGAGAAAATATCGCGGCCGTGGAAAGTCGAGGAGATAGCCTCCCCGATCATCCAACTGGTGTTGGTAATTTCCCGCGCGGAGTCCAGCCCATCGCGGTCAATCACCGGCGAAACCAGCCCGTTATCCGGTACCACAAAATACTGTCCCCTCTTCGATTTCACCACCACCGCCTTGCGGCTGGTGCCCACACCCGGATCAATCACCCCTACAAACACTGTCCCCCCAGGATAGTAGGGCGTCACTCCCGCCAGAAATCGCGCCCCCTCTTCGATCGAAAACGGAGTCACCTGGTGAGTTATGTCCATAATCCGAATATCGGGGGCAATCCCCACCATCACGGCTTTGCAAATGGCCACCGCATCGTTGGCCGTCCCAAAATCGGTCATAAAGACTACGAGGGGCCGAGAACTCGCTCGTTGCCCGGCCGCGGCCGGACCTTTCGCCACTGGTTCCGTTCTAGAACAGGCGACGAGCATCAAGGGCATAAATGAAAGCACGAGAATCAAAAATGTATGGATTACTCCGGAACGGCAAGACTTCATCGAAGACATCTCCGTATTTGGAATACTGCAAAGGCCGGAAAGATTCCGGACTCACTCATTCTGTTGGAGTTGGGAAGCCCGCGTTCCCCGGACGCACAAGCCA
>Ga0210407_10002016_pt1 | contig 17999 bp, 18 predicted proteins | sample IncBWC27MmetaG_FD_150860 | JGI IMG/M metagenome (GOLD analysis project Ga0210407, IMG submission 150860) | Forest soil microbial communities from Barre Woods Harvard Forest LTER site, Petersham, Massachusetts, United States - Inc-BW-C-27-M | ecosystem: Environmental > Terrestrial > Soil >...
GTCGCCCGCGTCGAGCTGGGAGCGCAAGACTACAGCATTGTCAGCCGCTTGAATGGCAAGCCCGCCATCGTTATCCCCGTTTACCAGTTGCCCGGTACGAATGCGGTGCAAACGGCCGCGGGCGTTCGCAAGCTGATGGCCGAGATGAAGCGGAGCTTCCCGGAAGACATGGATTACGCCATCTCGCTGGACCAGACAACAGCAGTGACCGAAGGCATGAAGGAGATCATGCAAACCCTGCTGATCGCCATTGTGCTGGTCATCCTTGTCGTGTACCTCTTCCTGCAAGACTGGCGCGCTACGCTGATCCCGCTGTTGGCCGTGCCCGTCTCGCTGGTGGGCACGTTTGTTTTCTTTCCGCTCTTTGGCTTCTCCATCAATACCCTTTCTATGTTCGGGTTGGTGCTGGCCGTCGGCCTGGTGGTGGACGATGCCATTGTCGTCGTCGAAGGCGTGCAACGCCACATCGAGGAGGGTCTTGCTCCCAAGGACGCCGCGCGAAAAGCCATGGCGGAACTCTCGGGCCCGGTCATCGGTATCGCCCTGGTTCTGTCTGCCGTATTCGTACCCACCGCCTTTATCCCCGGCATCACCGGGCGGCTCTACCAGCAATTCGCCGTGACCATCGCCATATCGGTTCTGCTCTCGGCATTCAACGCGCTTACTCTCAGCCCGGCACTCGCAGCTCTGCTGCTGCGGCCCAAGAAACAGACCACGGGGTTGCTCAACCGATTTTTCGACTGGTTTAACCGCGTCTTTGGACGTGCCACGGACGGCTATGTCCGTTTGTGTGGCGGGCTGATCCGCAAGAGCGCCGTTGCCATGGTGCTGCTGGCGGCCCTCGGCGTCGCCGCTGGTTTTCTTGGCAGCCGCCTGCCTTCGAGCTTCCTGCCCGATGAAGACCAGGGCTATGTGTACATCAACATGGACCTTCCGAATGCGGCTTCGTTGGAGCGCACCAGCGCGGCGGCGACCCAGGTCGAGGAGATCCTCGCCAACACGCCAGGTGTCGAATACACCACGAGTGTTGTTGGCTTCAGCTTGCTCAGCTTCGTCCGGACTACTTACAACGCCTTCTTTTTCGTCACGCTGAAGCCCTGGGGTAGCCGCGAAACACGAGCGGAACAGTTCCAGGAAATCAAGCAGCGTTTGAACCAGCAGCTCAGCAGACTCCCGCAAGGGACTGCTTTCAGCTTCTCGCCGCCAGCGATCCCCGGCGTCGGCACTTCCGGCGGCTTTCAGTTCGTGCTGGAAGACCGTGCTGGGCGAGATGTCCCGTTTCTCGCAGGCAACCTCGATAAGTTCATGGCCGCCGCTCGCAAACGCCCCGAGATTGGCTATATCAGCACCTCATTTTTGCCCAGCGTTCCGCAAGAGTTCCTGGAGGTCAACCGGGAGAGGGTGCTGAAGCAAGGTGTTGCCATCAGCGACGTCTACAGGACCATTCAGTCTTTTATGGGGGGCCTGTTCATCAACTACTTCAACGATTTCGGCCGTACCTGGCAAGTGTACGTCGAAGCCGAAGCTCCTTACCGGGCGAATGTCGAGAACCTCGGGCAGTTCTATGTGCGCAACAGCGGGGGCCAAACGGTCCCCCTTTCCGCGCTGACGAAGTTTGAGTCGCGTTCCGGCCCCGAATTCACCATGCGCTACAACGAGTATCGCTCCGCGCAAATCAACGGCAGCGCTGCACCGGGCTATAGCTCGGACCAAGCCACCGCGGCTCTGGAAGATGTCTTCAAGCAGACCATGCCCCGCGAAATGGGCTTCGATTACATGGGCATGTCTTATCAAGAGCAGAAGGCACGCCAAGGCGTCCCGGCCTGGGCGATCTTTGGATTGTCGTTGCTGTTTGTCTTTCTGATTCTGGCGGCGCTGTATGAAAGCTGGTCGCTACCCTTCAGCGTACTCTTGAGCACGCCGGTCGCAGTGTTCGGCGCCTTCGCGGTGTTGTGGCTGCGCCGGACAGTGCTGGGCGTTTTCTATCCCGCTTACATGGTGCAGATCGAGTCCGACGTGTATTCGCAAATCGGGTTGGTGATGCTGATCGGTCTGGCCGCCAAAAACGCGATTCTGATCGTCGAGTTTGCCAAGGAAGAATACGAGAAAGGAAAGCCTTTGGTGGATGCGGCGCTGGAAGGCGCCAAGCTCCGCCTGCGGCCAATCCTGATGACCTCCTTCGCGTTCATTCTGGGTTGCGTGCCCTTGTGGATCGCCACCGGCGCCGGTTCGGTAGCTCGCCAAATTATGGGGACGGCCGTGATCGGCGGCATGCTGGCCGCCAGCGCGATCGGAATTTTTCTGATCCCAGCGATTTTCTACCTGGTTGAGAAATGGTCAGGTGTTGGCAAGCAGCACGCCCCCTCCGCAGTGCCAGCAACGCCTGTGCCTGCGACGGGAGACTGAGGTGGGCCACCAACTCATGGATCAGCAGGACACAAAGTGGGGCGATTGATGAAGAAGCTTCGGCCTTTGATTTCTGTTGTTTTGGCATCGAGTCTTAGCGGGTGCATGGTTGGCCCCAACTACCATAGGCCCGTCGTGCAACCTCCGACTGCGTTCCGCGATCTGCGAGAAAGCCCGCAGGCTCAAGCTCAAGTAGCTTCTTACGCGGACCTCCCCTGGTGGCAAGTCTTCCAGGACCCGCAACTCCAGGATCTGATCCACACGGCCTTGAAGCAGAATTACGACCTGCAGCTAGCCACGGAGCGTATCAACGCCGAGCGCGCTCAGCTTGCTATAACCCGCTCCTATCTATTTCCCCAGATACAGGGGAACGGCAATTTCACGGGCGGCAAAGAACAGAGTTTTCAGTCGAAATCAAATTTCCTGGCGCTCACGGCAGACGCCGCCTTCCAACTCGACTTCTTCGGCAAGTTGCGAAGAGAGACCGAAGCGGCGCGTGCCCAACTCCTGGCCACTGAGGATGCGCAGCGCACGGTAATGCTTACGCTGGTTAGCGATGTGTCGAGCGATTACTTCATGCTCCTGCAGCTTGATCTCGAACTCCAGATCACGCGTGACACTGTGAAAACCCAGCAAGATTCCGTCAAACTGACTTCGCTGAGACTTGACCACGGCGTCGCCACAAAGCTAGACGTGCTTCAGGCTCAGCAGGTGCTCGACACCGCAAATGCGCAGATCCCGGACCTCGAGAGGCAGATTGGCCAGGAGGAAGATGCCATCAGCATTCTCATTGGCGAATATCCCCAAAGTGTACCCCGCGGACGACCGCTCACAGAACAGCCGATGCCTCCTGATGTGCCGCCGGGATTGCCTTCCGCACTGCTCGAGAGACGGCCCGACATTCGTGAAGCCGAGCAAATGCTGGTTGCCGCGAACGCCGAAATCGGCGTCGCCAAAGCGTCGTTCTTCCCGCAAATTTCGCTTACCGGCTCCGGCGGCGGGGCATTTGGCCGCAGTTCTGTTTTCTCCAGCTTGATGAGCTCCCAGGCCGGGATTTGGTCCTACGGAGTCCACGTAACTCAGCCCATTTTCACAGGCGGAGCCCTGCGCGGGAATCTGCATCTGGCTGAATCGCAGCACCAGCAAGCTTTAATCGCCTACAAACAGGCCATACAGCGCGCCTTCGGAGATGTGTCCGATGCCCTGATCGGATATCAGAAATTCTATGAGGTCCGCGTCCGCCAGGAGCAGGCCGTAGCGGATCTGGAAGAGTCTGTCCGCCTCTCCGTCATGCGCTATCAAGGCGGTACTGCCACTTATCTCGAAGTGCTGGACGGCCAAAGGTCGCTTTTCGCTGCGGAGGTTACCTTAGCGGAGGCGCGAGGCAACGAATACCAGAGTCTCGTACAACTCTACCGAGCACTCGGCGGCGGGTGGCAGACTTAGACGCGAACGAAACGAGACGAAATACCTCACCGGTTTCGCGCAGCACCAAGGTTTTCTCGAACAGAAAAAGGAGATTTCTATTATGCGATACCGGCTATTGGGCCACTCTAGACTTCGAGTTTCGAAGGCGTCAGTCGGAACCATGACCTTCGGCGCCCGTGAAATTCGGATGGAGGACGTCTGGCGTTCCCTTCCCGAATCCGGTGGCTGCCCATAAACCACCCGCTGATCAAGTAAGCGTCCTGAAATGAGGCAATTCCGGTTAGAAACGTCGGCAAACGAAATTCATATCTTTTTGGGCTGGCTGCGAACAGCCCGGCGAGAGCGGTTGTCAATACGGAAAACCCCCATTCAGCGGTCCTCATACGTACGTAACGCAATGTTACATTGCGTTGGAAACGGCCACCGTATCGATTCGCCAGGGACAGGCTTTTCACGACACTGGCGGTCCCGTCGGTGGACTGATCATTCACCACCAGGATCTCGCCGATTTCCGGCTGGCTCGCCAAGGACGCAATGCACGCTGCAATGACCGCCTCCTCATTCCGGGCCGGAACGATGGCCGTGACGGAGCCCGCCGTCGGGGCCTCGACGGCAGGGCCGATGGAGGGTGAGTTGAGGGCGTCGTTAACCATTGTGTGTTGGATGCGGAAGGATTGTTTCCCGATCTGGGCGATTGGGTTAGCATGGCATTTGATGAGAATCGGACCGAAGATACTGGCTTGGGGAGGGCTGGCAGCCTTCCTCGGGATAATTGTCGTTTTTGCCACTCCAAGTTACCGGCATGGCGAGGCCTCTATCGCAGGGAAGCGCGCGGAAGATTTCACAATGGAGCTCAGCGGCAAGCCGTCACACCTTTCCGATTTTCGCGGCAAGGTTGTTGTGCTGAATTTCTGGGCGACCTGGTGTCCGCCTTGCATCGAGGAAACACCGGCGCTCAACCGGCTTCAAAAGTACATCGAATCGCGCAACGCGCTAGTCCTGGGTGTGAGCGTTGACGAGGACCCCGTAGCTTACGAAACGTTTCTGAAGGATCATGGCGTCGTTTTTCCGACGTTTCGCGAACCCACGCGGAAACTCGCGCTCGACTACGGCACTTCGATGTTCCCTGATACGTACGTCATTGACCGGCATGGAAAAATCTTGCGAAAGTTTTTCTCATCTCAACAGTGGGATTCTCCGGATATGCTGGCATATTTCGATGCCGTCCTCGGACAAACCTAAGAACGAGACTCAAGAAAAATCTAACGCCGAGACGCAAAGAACGCAGAGGAAGCGCAGAGCGGAGGCAGAACAATGCTCGTCCGCTTCCTGTGGGTTTGACTTTCGTTGCGAACCGCGCGTCTCCGCGCGGACTTTTCTGGGCGATTTACTCCTCCTACGAAAATACCTTCAGGTGGTCTGAGCAAGCGGCTCCAAGGTCACTTTGTGGCCCAGACGTTCCAGTCGGTTGACCAAGGATCGGCGGATTCTGGTCGCCGCCAAAGCGTATTCGTACTTTCTGTAGATGCTTGGCAAACGAACTTCATTTCTTGAGAAGTTTGGCGGTGAGTTTGACGTCGCTGTCTTCAAGAACTTCTAAGTCTCTCTGCCATACTCCGCCAGTTTGATCTTTCACTTCGATCTTATGCGTGCCACTTGGCAGGGTGAATGTGGCGGGCGCGTTGCCGACGAATTTCCCGTCGATATAGACATCCGCACCTTCGACGTCAGCGGTGATCGATACATGTCCTTTTCCCTTGTGCTGCTCCTGGCCACTCTGCACTTGAGTTACGTTCGGAAAGAACTTCTGTAGGACCGTAAGCAAATCAGAAGAACTCAACGCGAAACCAATTCCCTGGAGTGGGCGACCATCGCCTGAGAGGAATTGCTTCTGGGTGGTAATCCCGACAACGTCACCGGCTCCGTTCAACAAGGGGCCACCGCTGTTTCCGGGATTGATTGCGGTATCGGTCTGGATCCAGAGCCCAGGTTCATTTTGCGCACATGTGGCGGACACTTATTTTTCCGGACACCCCGCTCTAGAAAGTCGCAGAAAAACGCGGTAATCGCGGGAGTGGCACTGGGAACTACAGCGCCCGATGCTTCGGTGACGGCGCCAAGGCAGCGTGGCGCTAGCGTCCTGTGCCTGCAAGGATGCCGCCAGCAGGAGTGAGAACGCGGGCTCTCGACTTTCGAACCGACTTGTACGATGTCGTTTATATTCGAAGTCAAAGACGATTACTTGATATCCGGCCCGTGAGCCGGACATAGCATTGCTGGCAGACCAGATCGAAAGAATGCGATGTCACGCGGCGTCTCAGGCATAGTGTCCAACCAAAGGAAGTCGATAGACGGCGCAACCTGTGCCAGCGTGCGCCGGCGGCCCTTCGCATTCTACGAAGCGAACGCGAAATACAGCGCCGCGAATACCACTATAAAAACCCAAGAGCGCCAATCGGAGGATAGCGACTGCTTGCCGCGAGAACGCAGATCAAAATGAAGCACATAAGGCTCCCACTTGTTAACTGAGCCAAAGTTCAGAGCGAGCACAAAATGATTCCACGCTAAGCCTGTACAGGCTGCGCTGACTGCCCCGCGGTTGCGGAAGATTTCGCCTCTTCAATCATCTCCTCAGCGATCTCACGGGCGATGGTTTCGATCTCCGTTCGCGCGCTACCCGATGTTCGACGGTATTGGTAGGCCAAGAAGGCAAACGCTCGTTTGTTGGTGATGAATCGCCAGGCTGACAACAAGCCATCCAACCCACCAGTCAACGAGACTTTCAGCGGAATCTTCGCGAGCGTGCCGTGGATGATGTAGAGATCGAACGCGATCGCGACCATGCCTGCAATCACGAACAGGTAGACCGACATCCAGCCGTCGGCGGTGACGGCACCCAGTGCGGTTGCTAAAAAGTTTCGAATGCTGATGCGATAGTTGTTTTGGGTGTGGTCCAGGACGGCCCAGCAATAGCCCGAAGCCGCGATCGGAAGCGCGATGATGCCGCGGCTCCGCAAGAGCAGGGCGAGACCTATGGTTGCGCCGGCCAGCCCCGTCCAGATGGCATGGGAGGCGATCATGTGCGCTCCGAGAATATTCGTTGTGGGCAGCCAGGTTAGCCGGTTCACATCACCGTGCATAAGGATGTGCGCGTCCTCCAGCAACGAAAATCCCGCGCCGCACGCGGTTGCCAGCAGGACGACGTCGGTCATCCCCATGGCCCATGTGTCTTTCTTACGCCCCCGCCAAAGGTAATACAAAACCGGCAGGAGCTTTAGGCTCTCCTCCAGTATCGTCACCCCGAATTGGCGGAGGAGCGCGCCGCGATCTGGGACCAGCAGTCGCAAGGAATCTCCCCCCAGCACTGCCAACCCAAACATAAATCCACCCGCGCAAAATATCGTGGCCATAGCTCCAATACTGATGGTTCGGGTTGCCGAGCTCAGCACGATGAGCTCGAGCATGAACAGTGCGCCAGTCCATATCGCGATCACGCCTCCTGAACCGGTTTGCACCAGTGTCGCAACGATCCAAAATGCGACGCTAACGATCGCAATAATGGTGCGGCGGGGCAGATTCTGCCGCAATTGGGTCAGTGCGTACGCAGCGGCGCTCATCAGTGCCCCCCGCGAAGCAAATTCAACATCTGTTCCCCCGTTATGAGAGGCGGAGGGGGCGGCGGTGTAGGGGTCAGTCCCTGATTATTGAACGGGTCGTTCGGCGGTGGAGGACCGTAACCGCTCATGCCTGCGAGCGCCCCCTGTGGGTTATCGACGCCGGGCTGCGGATCAGCCGTGCCATCAGGGACATCCGGGTTACCGGCATATGGGCGCCACTCCGGAGGCCAGTCTCCGGGGATTTCAGGCGTGTCAGGATTTTGCGGCTGTCCTAAATCAGGCTTGCCGGTGACCGGATCAGTCCCGGGATCGCGGGGCTTCCAGTTAGGGTCGGGGCCTGTTGGCGGGCCGCTCTGTTTGCCCCCAGTACCGCCTCCGCCAGACGAACCTCCACCCCAACCCGGTCCCTTCCCACCGGTCCCACGCGGACCTTTTCCACCCCTTCCGTAATGCGGCCCTCCGCCACTGCCTCCTCCAGCGAACCCTCCGCCGAGTACACACGCCGCCGGGTTAGTGCAGTTGTCGGACCCGGATCGAAGAATCGGGTTGTCGCGCAACCACGCCCAGTCCATTGCCCACCCCAAAAGTGCCAGCCACTTCATCAGGACAAATCCGAGCAGCGTGCCTGCCGTAAGGAGAAACGCCAGCCCGATCGGCGTTCGTGCCCAAGTTGCAAGCTGCTCGCCAATAGTGTTCTCACCGTAGGACACGCACGTTGCACTTGCTAACCGGGACGGCATAAGCGTGGGGACCGAGGCTGGGTTTGATGCTGCTCGTTGCAATGGATCGTTTGTGATCGCCATTGATTTTCCTTTCCCGAATCGGTAGTCGCACCCTGCTTACCAGGGTGCGTACTGTCGTTATTTCAAGTTGGGTCTCGCTTTTCTGTTTTTCCTGCTCCAGCTAGATGCTTCATCGCTTACGCCTAAACCGCGCACCGGGCCTGGGTTACGACCACGGCTCTCACCTCCGCTTTATGCTGAACGGAACCTGTTTCGCGAGCGTGTCGCCGATGTAGATCTCCAGGCGATACTTGCCAATCGGCCAACCATTCGCCGGGCTCGTAACATAGAATTTGCCCTCATTGACCCCTGACATTGATTTCGCCGCCAACTGATAATTTGGCGGAGCGGCATTTCCGACGTCCTCCGCTATCCAGACGGACTTGAGTGGCTTGTTGAAATCGGTTCCCGCAATTTCCCATACGCAGACAATCTTCTCGGTGTCCGTGTAAAACTCAGCGGCAGAGCCGATAATCTGGAAGGTATCCGTTGAGTCCGTTCCCAATTCTGCCCGGGTCACGCGGGGCTGCGTACCAAGCGTGGCTCCCAGTGGCGTGGCCTGCGACGGGATCGAAGTAGAAGCAGTGGTAAGAGGTGCGGCCGCTCCCGCACCGGGGTGCAATCGATATGCGCCCAAGAAGCAAGCGATGATGATTGCGGCCCATGCTATAGCCGCTATCGCACGCGTCGCCTTGCCTGAGTCCCCTTGTACCACCACGGTTCCTGCCAGGTGGTCGCCGAGCCGTTTTTTGCGATCCGAAAAGTTCGCGATCAAAAAACCGACGAGGTAAACACCAATGCCGTCGACGACTCTGGATAAATTGCGGACCAGCGACTTCGGCAAACCTATGCCGCTTCCATCCAGGCGCCGCACCCGCAAATTGAGGATGAACTTCCCCAGGGTGGCGCCGAGCAGACCCTCGAGCAACCAAACATAAAGGAACCAGAGAATCACGACGAGCGAAATGGTGAAGAGTGCTGCAATCCCGTGAAGCTCGAAACCGTTGGGCGTAACCCCACCCCAGCGCACGGCCGCCCACATTCCAATCACTGCGAACGGCGACGCCGCAACGACGATGTCGAGGAGGGTTGCGATTGCGCGATCGCCGATTCCGGCAAGCGCACAACCCGCGGCCAACGCAGGAGAATTTGTACTTTGATTAACTGTCGCAGTGGCTGGCGCGGCCGCTGAGCCAACTTGGCCGCTACTCGCTGGCGCAGCCGCCATCGCTAAAGGTGATCCGCATTTGCTACAGCTCATCGAACCATCTGGATTGCTATGTCTGCAAGCGGGACAAAACATAGTGACCTCCGGTGGGGTCTTTCAGCATTGCGATAATTGCTTTGCAGCCCCGGAAGTCATCTGCATCACCATCCCGCAGGCTGCGCACCTGGGGCAGGCTCGAATTTTTCAAGCGTCAAAACCACGTGGCTCAGCAAGTGATCTCCCAGGCGATTTTCCGTTTCTTGCTTGACGTAGCCCACTCCGAAGGCGAACCAACTCTTCTGGCGTATTGTGATCATTCCGCCTTCGATCTCGTACGTAGAGTCATAAGAAAGCTGAGTGGTGTGGAAGGTTCCCGCCGGAACTGTAAGATCAGCCTGGCCGATGACTTTAATGCGCATTACAACAGAAGCGTCGGCGGCTTTCCAATCCCACGATTCGCCCATCTTCAAGGTTGGGCTCAGCAACTTCTCCGGAGGATCAATGAGTACTTCTTGACCTTGTTCGGCGTCGCTTGACTTGCCCAGCAGAAGTCCGTTTGGCGTCTGACGAAGCCACTCCGTCTGCCAAAGGGTACTTTTCATGCGAGTCTCCCGACGCATGTATTTTTCTCCATTGATGAAGTCAGATCCGACGACTTCGGTGATCACAAAAACATCCAAGGAGTTCCCCTTGGCCAACTTGGCGAGCATCGGCCCGAAGTGAACGCCCTCTCCCATCTCCTGGTGAAGGTGATTGATCCACTTGGTATTGGGCGCTAGCGGAAAATCAGCCTGACCAGGTAGCGCCGAAGGCCGAACTGCATAAGCGAGGGAGAGCACTAGGCTGCCTAGGAAAATCAAGGAGAGTACTGCCTTCGCTGGTCGGTGTTCTGGCAGACAGTTGACGGAGTTCATTGCATCTGCTCCCCTTCCACTCGAAGATCCCGCAACGTGGCAGCCGCAAATCTTTGCATCACTGCCCGCGCAAGTCGGACCAGTTCTTGTTGACTGCAACATTCTCTATACCGCTCCGACGGTTATCCAGACCGTTTCTAACCGGTACGAATTGTGATCTCCACTCTTCTGTTTTTCTGGCGACCCGCGGGGTTGTCGCTGCCATTTGGGTTCGTGTTGGGCGCAACTGGCTTGGTTTCTCCCCAGCCGCGAGTGCTAATACGCGCTGCCGAGACACTCGCGTTCTGCATCAGCCAGTGCTTGACGGAGAGGGCGCGGTTGTCGGAGAGCTTCATGTTGTAAGGGGGAGAACCCTTGCTGTCCGTATGGCCTTCGATCAGCACGGGCGAGTTTCCATAATTCTTGGCAACCTCGCCAACCTTGCGCAAGCTGTCGGCAGCTTCCGGACGCAAGCTGTATTTATCGAAGTCGAACAGAACATCGGCGTCCAGCTCGATCTTTACTTCGTGCTCGGTGACTTTCGCCTTGAGATCCTGGAGCAAACCCTGAATGCCGCTGGTCATGCCCACGATGTCCACAATTTTGGCGTGCGGCAGCGCCGCCCGGGCAGCGCCCTGTACCGCCGGAGAATCCGGATCGGCGTACTTCGTCTGCGCCGATGCGAAGCATGGGACGAGAAGTAATAAGAGTAATTTCAAGGTTCGCGGCATCGCCAGAGTTCCTCCCCAGGTGGAACGAGCCTCAGCGGCTATTTATCGGTTATGGGGACGTCCTCAAACGGGGGAGTGACGGGCATCATGAAATTAATCTTCTTTACGTCGGCCGAGGGGGCCGGATACTTCGCCCACCATAGGAAAGTTTGCCCCGGCTCCAAATTAAGCTCGGCGGGATTGCTGGCGCTATTGCTCGACAAATATGTGCCTTCCGAGTCTTTAAGCATGAAGTATTTCCTTTTATCGGCGGTGGCGTAAAACTTTTCGTTATCCCCGGGAGCGTTCCAGTTTGTGAACTTCAGATGCGACGGTTTAGTTGAGGTGTTGCGGAATCGGACTTTTATGGTGAGGACACCTTCGGAGCGCCGGCATTCGGTGAGTTCGGCTACCAAGCCCTCCTGGTTTGTTTCCTGAGTCTGGATAACACCCGCCTGTCCAGTGCCAGGCGTCGCAGCGAAGACTGATCCGAGAAGCGCGAGCGGCAGAACAAGGAAAACAATGAGCAGGACAGGCACGAGCCATTTCCAATTGCGCGAGAACCAGCCCTTGCGTGCAGCGGTGGGAGTTGCGTTGAGGGATGCTGATACCGAATTTGGCATGTAGTTGGGCTGCATACTCATAGTTACTCCTTTTCAGATATCAAGAACTCGTGCGGACCGATTGTCGTTATTTGCCTAGAGGGGCGCATATGTATCGGCAATCTCCCTTACGTTGTGGAAACATGAAACACCTGTAACTAGGCCGGTCGTATTGAGAAAGGCACGGGACGGTGAAAGTGCTGTTCACGACCGCGGTGGCGCCAGTCATTGGTTTGCTTGTTTCTTCTTCAAGGCGCTGGCTAAATTTCTTGGCGTTTGCCCGGAGATCGTTCTCCAGCAGAATCCATTTTGATTTGTCCCCCTTTTGCGGGTGTTGAAGCAGGTCTCGCCAGCGCGTCCCAAAAGAGTTCTCGTATTGCTGCCAAGTTTCTTTGTCTGCGCTCGTTTGAGTTGGCTTCCCCTGTGGGCCAGCCTGGGTAAGGGTCTTCTGGTCGGTGGAAGCGAGTAACAGAACGGCGGCGGCCAAGAGCAACCTCGTACCGAGCCGAAGGCCTGAGCCAGACTGGCCAGCCGGACCAACGATGGGATTCATCGCCAGAGTTCTCGCCGTCCGTATTCTTTTCAAGAGCGGGCCACGATCGCAGAAGATCAAACCGGGGTGGAAGGTACCGTAGCGCAACCAGTTAGTCTTGAAATAAGGCTCAAATTCTGTTCAAATCTCGCTAAAATCGTTCCCATCTACGCAGCCCATGGCAACTGTCCGCCACATTCGATCGGCTTTCACTTTTGGCCCATTTCGGCTGGACGCGAAAGATCTAGTACTAAACAGAGGTGATACGGAGATTCCGCTTACCCGGAAGGCAGCCGAAACTCTGCTCGTTCTGGTTGAAAATGCCGGTCACGTTATGGGAAAGGAGACGCTGCTCGAGCGGGTTTGGCCCGGCACGTTTGTGAATGAGGCCACGCTCGCGCAGAATGTTCTGACGCTGAGGAAAGCGCTCGGTAAACAAGCCAGCGGTGAAGACTACATAGGTACAGTACCCAAGCGCGGGTACCGCTTCGAAGCAGCGGTGACGGAGAGCACGCCCGCTGACCCTGCTGTCCGGCCCTCGAGGCTCTCTCCTGAACCGCTCGGCGCCTGGCGGGCTGCCCCATCTTTCCGGCATGCCACCTTGTATGGGTTGCTGAGTGTCGTTGTCGTGATCGCCATTTCTGCTGTGTACTTCATGCGCGCCCAACGCGTCCCGACCGCGAGGAATATTGCTCCAACAAGAATCCAGTCGATCGCGGTCCTCTCCCTGACGAACCTGTCGGGTGATACTTCGCAGGATTACCTCGCCGACGGAATCACGGAGGCCATCACGACGGACCTGGCGAAGTTCCGGTCTTTGCGCGTAGTTTCACGGACATCGGCCATGCAATTCGACGGACGCAAGAAACCGCTCGCTGAAATCGCCCATGAATTGCACGTCGACGCAGTCGTCGAAGGCAGCGTGATGCGTTCCGGAGGCCGCTTGCGCGTCACCGCGCAGCTTATTGACGTGGTAAACGACCGACATATCTGGGCGGAATCGTACGAGCGCGAACTGCGCGACCTAATGGCGCTCCAAAACGACGTCGCGCGCGACATCGCCGAGCATGTGCAAGCTCAGATCACCGCACAGGATCGCCAGCGCCTGTCGATCGCGCGTCCTCTCAATCCGGCGGCGCACGAGGAATACCTAAAGGGGCGGTTCTTCTGGAATAAACGGACAGAGAACGGGTACTTGGATGCGATTGATCATTTTCTCCGTGCCATCCAGATCGATCCCGAATATCCGGAACCTCACGCCGGTCTGGCGGACAGCTATGCGTTACTCGGCTCTCTCGGTGGAGCTTCCATCCCGCGACGTGACGCTATGAACAATGCTCGCTCGATTGCCCGCAAAGCTCTGGAGCTCGACCCCACGATGGCCGAAGCGCACACTTCGCTCGCATTCGTGCTCATGCATTATGATTGGGACTTCGCTGCTGCCGAGAAGGAATACCTGCGCGCCATCGATTTGAACCCGAACTATCCCACTGCTCACCAATGGTATGCCGTGAACCTCGAGGCGACCGGCCGCATGGACGCTGCTCTCGCCGAACTTCGGCACGCCCAGGAGCTTGACCCGCTCTCTCTGATCATCAGCGCGGATATCGGCGGGCTTCTTGGGGGCGCGCGACGCTATGAAGAAGCCACCGCGCAACTGCAATCCACATTAAAAATGGACCCCAATTTCCTGCTTGCTCAATTAGAACTGGCCACCGTCTTTGTCTACCAGCAGAAATATGCGGAGGCAATCGACCATGCGCGCAAGGCTTTGGCACTCGCGCCAGGGAGCTTGTGGGCAGAATGCGTCTTAGGCACGGCCTATGCTCTGAGAGGGCAAAGAGACAAGGCACAAAAAATGATGGAGAGTATCCAGCGCTCCTCTCATAGTAAAGAAGCCGCTACTTACGTGGCGACAATTGCCACTGGCCTGGGCGATAAGGATGTAGCGTTTCGCTGGCTCAAGGTCGCCCGGGACGAGCGCGCAGGAAGCCTGATCCTGATGAAGATTACCCCTTACTGGGACCCACTCCGCTCTGACCCTCGCTTCGCCAGTCTGCTTCACGACGTCGGCTTGGATTCCACGGGAAATTCGGATTAGCATTGAAGGTGTCGGTCTTTAACTCCCGTCATCCTTTTCGATGCCTGCCAGAAAACCTTTGAGGATGTCTATGAAGCCGAAATAGGAACCAGGTCCCGAATCCGACATACGCAACCTACCATTCCCCCGGAAAAAACTGCTCACGCACCTGAGCTTCTCGTTCCTGGTTTAGCTCGAACTGTCGCCGTCGTACAGTTGGCGGTTGCTGCAACACCGATTCCAGAAGACCTTCTGATTGTTGTGGGTTCAGGCCAAGACGGCTTAGCAGTTCCAAAACTTCATGATCCGCGAGGTCGGCGTGATCGCCTTCCGCATGTTGGAACAGCATCGGCACTCTGATTTCCGACCCTTTCACGGCTCGATAGCCCTGCCTGCATGTACCTCTTCAACGCTTCACGTGCAGCCTTGCGACTACCCGCGCATGACTCGGGGCCAGGTTGGCTTGCTACGCCTTACCTGTGCGACTCTTGCATTCGCGACTTCACGCCGGTTTGTCCCGGCGCACTCCAACTGCGTCTAAAACCACGCGTTTTATAGGCCAATTCCAGAGATGAAAACCAGTAAAGCCAACTGCGTCAACAGGTTTTATGGAGCGGGCGATGGGAATCGAACAAATCCGAATGAACCAAACAAAGGCGTTACCACCCGCTTCTCAGTCCAATTGGAGTCAAATGGAGTCAAATTCGCTACGCACCGTCCACTGGCAGACAAAATCTGACAAACACGGTCTACGCCTGGGCTGTTGGTCCGTCTCGATGGCACCGTGATCTCTAGCCGGAAGCGAAATCAGGCGACAAACCACGACGCCACGAAGGATGTCGCACACTACCGCTTGCCATACAACACGAATTGTCCGATAAGGCCGTATGCAGATCGGATTGACGACCGGTCCGAACCCCCGAAGCGGGAAGCTTAACCGAGCTGCACGACTAAACGTTGGGAAACAAATCGAGAGAAAGGATATCTTATGAATAGCAAGACAAACCTTGTTTTTGCACTGTCCCTATTTGTTCTGACGCCAGTATTTGCCCAGTCTCCCAAGCCAGGGAGCGTCGCAGCGAAACAACTTGTCACTGAGAAGGAGTTGGGCCGTAAGGGACCTTGGGGCGAGCCGGGAGCACCAAAAAAAAGCCCGCCCGTGAACATTTCCGTCAACTGTAATCTCACGACAGGCCCCAACACCACCATCACCGGCGCAATTGCTCACCTCAACCCTCTGGGTGCCTGGGTTCTCAGCGTTTCCGGCGCTTGCAAGGAAAATGTGGTCATCCAAAGCTTCGAAAACATTTCGATCATCGCACAGCCCGGTGCATCGATCACTGACCCTTCTGGAGGGAACCTCGACGTGGTCGACGTGTTTGATGCGCACGAATTCAGTCTTCAAGGATTTACTATTAGCGGCAGCGTTGGATGCAGTGACTTCAGCCTGTGCCGGTTTAGCGGAAATACCATTCAATCTCCAACTGGACCCGGCGTAACCATCAGGCGTTCCAGGGCCAGCTTTCAAAGTGACGTGCTCCAGAACAATAACGGTCGTGGTCTCAACGTGCTCAGCGGCAGTACCGCCGTCCTCATAGGCGTTACTATCCAGAATAACGCCGCAGCGGGCGTCGCCGCTTTCTGGGGCAGCAGTCTGATCGCAGCAAATTTGGTCGCTCAAAACAATGGAGGCGTCGGTGGAATTCGTATCAGCGATCATTCCAGCTTGCGCCTCATCGACAGTACTCTGACCGCCAATTTGAACGCTGGCGTCTTTCTTGACAGTAGTTCGGAAGCGGAGCTCGAGGATAGCGCCACATTCAACCTGATCTCGGGGAATGGGGGCTCCGGTGTAGTTCTGGGCGATCTCTCTTTTGCAAATTTCCAGGGCGCTGACCAGATTACCGGCAACAACCTTGGCAATCCCGGCGGCGTCGATGTCTACTGCGGACCCCAATTCTCCGCTACGCGCGGCGCTCTAGCGAACATCGGCGGTGGCACAACAAACTGTACCGAGCCATAATCTACTCGATCTACTTTGACGGTAGCGGGCCAGCGCAGCTGATTGTGATTCATTGCGCTGGCCCATACAGTCGAGAGGTCGCCCTCTCTGAAATTCTGCGAGCAGGCGTACCAAGAATTATTTACTCCCGATAAGTCTTAGGGCTGGCTAACCGGATAAGTTCCGTACCGTTACTTGACTTGTCCGGTTACCCGTACGAACTGATCCCCATCAACTGAAGGCGGCAAAGACTTTTGGGATGGATAGCCACAACCGCACGTGCGCTAAACAGCCAATCTGACCTCCGGCCCCCCTAAGGTAGCAAGTCAACCTAAACAAGCGGTAGCTGCGCACGTGCGCAAAATGGCTTAGGTCCATCCATGTATAGCTTTCCTTGCCGGAGGAGTCTGCCCCAAGATTCACGTATTTAGGCTTCCCCGCTGTGCGCTAAGACCCCAAAAACAAAATACCCGCCCGTCCCTAAAACCTTGTCAAGGGGTTGCGCACGCGCGCGCGCGTGTGCGCAAAATTCGGTTTTTCGACCACCCGTATACTCCGCGCATGCGAAAGCTACACCGCGCAAGCGGAAGCAAGACCGTGAAACTGGGAAAGGCGAACATGCCGCAAGTTAGCCTTACTCGTCTTTCGGCATTGCCCCGCGTTCGAGGTCAATGGGCAGATACAGGCCGGTCCGCCCATAGGAGCCCTGGGGAAAGATTCGCCTCCCCAGGGCCTCCCAGCAGGTGCTTAAAACCCCGAAATACGGAAATCTCTCTTTTCCCAAAAACCTCGTCAAGGGGTATAGCACGCGCGCGCGCGCGTGCTAAATCCCGATTTTTCGACCGCCCCTATAATCCGCGCATGCAAGAGCATTTCAGCACGTGCGGAGGCAACGCCGTGAAACTGGGACTGGCAAACATGCTGCATGTCGGTCCTGCTCGTCTTTCGGCATTGCCCTGCATACAAGGCGAAAGGGCAGACGCAGGTCATTCTGCCCATAGCCTTTCTGTGGACTGGCAGGCATGGGGCACTCAGGGCGGGCCCTGCTGGCGAGCACCCCGCGACGGCGTACGGCACGTGCCTGCTGGTCCTCCAAAATTGCGCTCTCGGAAAAACCCCTCAAAACCCGATGCCAGAGATGCCCTCAAACCGCGGTTCCCCGCGCGTACAGCCACGATCTCCGTCGAGCACTTGTCTCAGGGCATCTGGGCGAAAACAGCGCGGGAAACCACACTTCCAAATCGAAATCCAGTTTTATGGCGTGCCCCATCTGCCGGGGCCGGAAAAAACGCGCACTTCCCCTCGCGCAGTTTTTCCGCGCGAGGGGCTCTTGGGGTTGCCGTTGGGGTTGGGGTTCGCACAACTGATTCCCACGCACTAAGTAACACGTGGGAATCAGTCCAAAAATTCGGACTATTGGGCCTCTGGCCTCCTTCAACAATTGATTGTGCAGATTCCTCAGCCCGCATTGAGAGCGCCGCCTGATCGTGGAACCCGTGATACCATCCTCGACGGTAACGCCTTCTTTGGTCACTGGAGGATCAGTGCCACGAAGAAGGTTTCAAAGGGGCAGGCTCATCCAACGCGGAAAAATTCCGATGTGGGTGGGCATGTTCAGGGAAGACAGGTTGCAACCAACATTCAAGCGCGTCAGACGCACGGTGACACTGGGGCCTTGTAGCCACATGTCACGCCGCGCTGCTTTGGCCGCGTTGCAGCCTTATCTGGATGCAGTGAACG
>Ga0210407_10002017_pt1 | contig 17997 bp, 16 predicted proteins | sample IncBWC27MmetaG_FD_150860 | JGI IMG/M metagenome (GOLD analysis project Ga0210407, IMG submission 150860) | Forest soil microbial communities from Barre Woods Harvard Forest LTER site, Petersham, Massachusetts, United States - Inc-BW-C-27-M | ecosystem: Environmental > Terrestrial > Soil >...
GCGTATGTTTTCGCAATCCTCAAGAGGACCGGATTCCGCGGCTATCTTTCGATGGAGTACGACGCCTCCGGCGACCCTTACAAGGAAACCGAGGAACTGATCGCCAAGTCGCTGCAGTTTCTGTCTTAGACCCGGAAAAGTTAACGGAAACTCGCGACTGTATGAATCCCCGTTTAAGGTTCTGACCTCATGCGCGGTCGTCGCCGACGCGGTAGCTCTATGGTGAGGGTGACATCTCGATAGAGCGACAAGAGGTCGAAATTCCAGAAATCGCTTCTGGTAGCGAAACCACCGTTGCTCTCACTTTTGGCCAGGCGGCTGCACCGCTCCACATCCGGTTTGATGTCTTGCGACCTACTTGCTTTTTTCCGTCTATTTTCCACGGACTGGAAGCTGTAAATTACGGGCTGGACGGCTTTTGTGCCTCACCGGCGCTGGCTTCAATCAACTGCTGCACCGGCACAACCACCATGAGCAGTAGGTCGGCTTTGGGAGTTTTTGCTCGCTCGAGTAATGCGAGTTGTTGCGCCCTCCACGACTCCGTGGAAGGTGTGGATTTATCGAGATGATCGAGCGCGGACAACCCGGCCACTCCGAGGGCGGAAAGGTCTTCGGAAAGGGGCGCGAGTTCATGCAGCAGAAAGGACTGCTCCAGAAGAGGGCGCAGTTTGGCATCATTGTCGCGCCAAGCGGCGAGAAGTGTCCGAATCTCTCCCTCAGCGGCCCGGTTCGTATAGCCGCTTCCGATATATGCCTGCACGGAATCCCGAAAATGCCGCGCCTGATCGCTCTCCGGGCGAGCTACGTCCACCAGTCGGTTCAGTGGGGCTCGAAAGTCCCAGGTAGTTTTCAGACTACTCATGCGTGTGTAGTCCTTCACCGGTTCGACGATTTCCGCAAGGGTGCGGAGCGCAGCAACTTCGTCCGTTCCCGCCATGCGGTGCAACGCGGGAATCAGGGCGGATCTGTGCGTCAGGCCAAGCCATTCGAGACGCCAACTTAACTCACCAAGTCTGGTGTACATCGAGCCCGGATCTTGCACCTCGGGCGGAGACCACAGGCGTTCTGCGATCGCGGCGTTACGCGGCCAGATTCTAGAATCGATGTTCTCTGGAGTAACCCACTCCGACCACATACACGCCTCGCCTCCAAGGATGCGGCTCTTTTCCTCAGGATTCAGCGAAGCAGCCGCGCCGCTCATCGGGTCCACGGCGTAGTGCCGCGAGGCGGGCCACATCAAGTCGAGGTAATAACCGAAAGAGAGCAGGCCGCTATAGCCTTGCTGGGCGGCGGTTGCCAATGACTGCTGCCCGCGCCAGGACTGCACGACGACGGTCTTGGGCAAATCAGGATGCAGCACCTCATCCCATCCCATCATGATTTTGTGATGCTTGCTCAAGATCTTCTGCAGGCGTTGATTGAAGTAGGCTTGCAGGTCCTGGTTGTTTTTCATCCCATGAGCGTGGATGAAAGCCTGGATTTTTGGATTGGCGTCCCATTGTTGGCCGTTGACCTCGTCTCCGCCAATATGAAAATAGTCGTCCGGGAAAAGCTTGGACATCTCATCAATGAACTTGTCGATGAACTTGTACGTTTCCTCCCGCGTCGGGTCCATGACGGCATCAGCCCCGCCAGGCTCGACTATATAGGGCCCCGGCCCGCTCGCCAATTCCGGATATCCCGCGAACAGTGAGCGGCTGTGTCCCGGCATCTCGAACTCGGGAACCACGCGGATGCCGCGATCATGGGCGTAGGCCACGAACTCGCGAATCTCGTCTTGCGTGTAATACAGACCGTCGGATCCCGCCTCCTGCAGCTTGGGGAACCGCTTGCTCTCGACGCGGAAACCTTCGTTGTCATACAGGTGCCAATGCAGGACATTCATCTTTACCGCTTCCATTCCATCGAGGTTGCGCTTGAGCACGTCCAGCGGGATGAAGTGGCGACCAACGTCAATGAGCAGGCCGCGCCAGGCGAATCGAGGCTGATCCTTAATTGTCACGACCGGCACGGCAAATCCGTTTGCCGTGATTTCCACCAGTTGAAGGAAGGTCTGGAGGCCATGCAGAACGCCAAGAGAGGTGGCTGCGGTGAGCTTCGCGCCCGAGGGGTTGATTACCAGTTCATAGGATTCATCCTCACCGAGTCTTTGCGCTTTCTCACTGCCGTGAATGGCGTGGATTAGCAGCGTCGGGTTAGCCGAGTTGGTAGGTTTCTGCTTGAGAAACATTCCCGTTTGGCGAGAAAGCTCGGCAATAAATCTTGGTACTCCGCGCTCAAGCGTTGCATCCCGGAAACCCGTGATCGCAACGGAGAAAGATCGATCAACCGGCAGCTGCCCAACTCCAGCTCGCACAGAGGACGGCATGGGCATGAGGTTGAGCCCCTGCTGGGGTTGTGCCACAGCAAGAGATGCAAATACAAGTGCCGAACTGACGATCAGCAGAATTCGCATATAGTGTTCAAAAGCATCCCGAATTTACCCACAGTGCTTACTCAAAATATGCTGGTTGCTTACGTGCGCGTCTACCGGCGGTCGGAGCCCGCAAAATGAGAACCCCTTGACAGCGAATACCTCGGACGCTAATACTAAATCGCTTTTGTGCTTAACTGAATAGCGCTCACAAACGAATGTTAAGCGTCTCGCCCACGATCTGTCCTAGTTTGCCACCAGCAATTCGCCCCGGAGGGAACCATGTCGCGTCCGTCCCAGGAGATCACATTCATGAAAAAGGATCGGTTCTCGCGCCGTGAATTCTTACAAACAACCGCCGGAGCGGCAGGCGCTACGCTTGCCGCGAATGCCATACTCCTGAATTCCGAGCCGCTGTTTGCGTCGACTCCCCCGATGGCTGCGAGTGACCGCGTTCGTTTCGGGATCGTCGGCGTGGGGATGGAAGGCAGTAATCTGCTCACGACGGCGATTCAACTTCCGGGAGTGGAGTGCGCGGCGGCTTGCGATCTTTACGACGGCCGCCATGAGTTGGCACGGGAAATTGTCGGCAAGCCCATCCCGACGACGCGCCGGTACAAGGAACTGCTCGACAACAAAGAGATTGATGCGATTATCGTAGCGGTGCCCGACCACTGGCACAAGCAGGTCGTCGTCGACGCCGTGGCGGCTGGAAAGGATGTCTATTGCGAGAAGCCGTTTTCGCATACTCCAGCGGATGGCTTGGCTCTGGTCGCAGCCGCGAAAAAGTCTGACCGCATCGTCATGGTGGGAGCGCAGCGGACGAGTTCGGTCCTATGCGCCAAAGCGAAAGAACTCTACGACCAGGGCGCGATCGGCGCGTTGAGCCTGGTGGAAGCTACATTGGGACGGAATGATCCCACCGGCGCGTGGGAATATCCGCCGCCCGCGGACTTGTCGCCGGAAAATCTGGATTGGGAGACTTGGCTCGGAACGGCGCCGAAGAAGCCTTTCGACCCGCTTGCCTTTGCGCGGTGGCGTTGCTGGAAGGAATACGGAACCGGGGTTGCGGGTGACTTGCTCGTGCACCTGATTAGCGGAATGCAAGCCGTTCTCGGAATCAACGAGATTCCCAAACGTGTCTCGGCCTTCGGAGGTATTTATCGCTGGAAGGACGGACGCAATATGCCCGATGTGCATGCCGTTCTCTTCGAGTACGCTAATGTTCCGGTCTACATGCGCTTGAGCTTGGACACGGAGTCCACCGAAATTACTCGCTTCATGGGCTCCAAGGGTGTCATCGAACTCACCGAGTTCGGGGTCAGCTATTCTCCGCAACCCGGAGTGGATCTCTCTCCGAGTTATTACTCGGGGTCGTTTCCTGCCCGTCTGAAGACACCTTACCTTGCGCAGTGGCACGAGGAACACGACCCTAAACCCGGCCAGGAGCCGGCCCCCGAGAGCCTGGTCTTTAAGGGAAATGACTATGACGATTTGCGTCCCCACCTGTGGAATTTCTTTCAGGCCGTCCGGTCGCGCAAGCCGGTGCTGCAGGATGCGGTGTTCGGGCACAACGCGGCCCTCGGCTGCCACATGGCCAATGAATCCTACTTCAGGAAAAAACAGGTGTATTGGGATTCAACTTCGCAAAGTGTCAAGGCGTAGGGACAAAGCAGTTCTCGACGTGAATGTTTGGCTGTAACGCACCTCCGGCGAAAGGAGCCGAAGTAATATGAATATTCCGCGGAGCGTAGTCGCGTTAAGCATGTTAGTACTGGCGCATTCTATCCAGGTGTATTCCGAACCACACAGCTCTGCGGAGACGACAACCGTGTCGGCTCAGTCGTTTCTGGGCCGTTGGGATCTCACCCTGAAGACTCCAAGTCGCGAATATCCCTCGTGGCTGGAGATAACTCAGGAAAGTGGGCAGCTCAAAGCGCTTCTGGTGAGCCGTTGGGGACACGCGCGGCCGCTGCCGAAAATCGAGCTCTCACATGGGCAAATAACATTCGTTTCTCCCAAGGACGAAGAAGACAGGAAAGACGACATGGTGTTTGTGGGCACACTGTCGGGGCAGAAACTGAGCGGGACGACGAGCGGGCAGGATGGCACTCCGTGGCAATGGACGGGCGAGAGAGCGCCGGACCTGAAGAGAAGGACCGAGCCGAAGTGGGGGAAACCGAAGTCTTTGTTCAATGGCAAGGACCTGAGCGGGTGGAGGCCGAGCGATCCGAATGCAACGGCTACTTGGAAGGTCGAAAACGGAACGCTCTTGAGTCCCGGACATGGCCCTGACCTCATCACCGATGCGAAGTTCGAAGACTTCAAGTTGCATGTCGAATTCAATTGCGCTCCGAAATCGAATAGTGGCGTCTACGTGCGGGGTCGATACGAAGTTCAAATCGAAGACGATCCCGTGCCAGAAGGACCGACCATGCGTACTGGAGGCGTGTATGGATTCCTGGCAGCTTCGCCGGAACAACCACGTAGGCCGGGAGAATGGCAGACCTACGACATCACACTTGTGGGCCGCGTGGTCACTGTGGTGCAGAACGGCCAGACCACTATCGACAAGCAGGAAATCCCGGGTATTACAGGCGGCGCCTTGGATAGTCACGAAGGACTACCCGGCCCGATCTATCTGCAGGGTAGTGAAGATGGACACGTAGCTTTTCGGAACATCACGATTACGGAGAATTCTGCCGTCGGGCCGAAGCGGTAGACCTGCGAACTACCAACTCCGTTTCCAAATAGTAGTCGGCACCCTTTCGCCGCTTCAGTTTCAGTACTTTCTCCAGTGCCTCAAATGCAATTACCCCCAGACGTTCCCGGGGAACACTGATGGTGGTCAGTGGCGGGCGAGCGAGGAAAGCAAAAGAGATATCGTCGATGCCCACCACAGAGACGTCGTCGGGAACCTGGACGCCTTCTTCTTCGAGTGCCGTCATGGCTCCCATCGCAATGAGGTCGCTTCCGCAGAAGATCACCGTAGGTATCTCTGGCTGGGAAAGAACGGCGCGCACGGCCGAGGCCCCGGCGTCGACGCGATAGTTGCACTCGATGACCGGGAAAGGATTCAGCTTTCGTTCGTTCAATCCTGTGACCAGCGCATGCCGGATGGTAATCGCGGTGCGATTGTTACCTGGCCCCGCAATGACAGCGGCCCGGCGATGGCCAAGTGCGACCACGTGTTCAATGGCCTGTGAGATTCCACGCTGGTAATCAATTGAGATGTTGCTGATCAGCCGCTCGGGGGCGCCGAGATTGCAGAATACTACGCCAACCCCAGCGGCGGTCAGTTCCGACGTCGTACTCTTGTCAACCGACGAAGTCATGATCGCGACTCCGCGAACATCACTTTCGATCAGCTTCCGGATTACGGATTCGGTGCGAGCCTTCTGGTACTCGGTATTAAAGAGCAGAACATCGAATCCCCGATCCCAGGCAGCGGCTTGGAACCCGCGAATGATTTCCGGAAAATAGGGATTGGCTATCTCCGAAATCACAAGTCCGAACAAATCGCTCTGGCCGGTCGCCAACCGCCGCGCATGAACGTTCTTGTAATAGTTGAGTTGGCGCACCACTTCAAGCACCCGCTGCTCAGTCTCGGGAGAGATGTACTGGGTCTTGTTGAGCACACGGGATACGGTGGCAGGGGAGACCCCAGCCTTCTCAGCCACCTCCCGCATGGTGTGGCTCATCAACTATCCTTTCCATCGAGGCGAGGTTCCTCAGTGCGAGAAGGCAGCAAGAATTGTTCATGCTGTGATCAAACCTGCGGACAAGCTTTAGCAAAACGCACTGTTCGCGCGTACTGGGAAAACGCTTTCCGATGCCGTTTGCCATCCTCCGGTTGAACGTATCATGAGTACAGCGGCGAAGGCCACGGGGAGAATAGCTTGCACACGCTGTTGCGGCAATAAAAAGCTTGACAAGCTGGCGGGGTGTGCTAAAAAGGGCAGCCATGAAAGCGGTTTCCGAAACCGGTTCTTCTGGGGCGAACCTAACTCATGACGCACTTCCTACAAGACATACTTCGCCAGCCCCTCGAACTCCAGCGGGCAATTAATTATCTACGTGGTGCTGGTCACCGCCGGCTGGCCGAGGCAGCGGAGGCCGTCCGGACCGCCCGCCATGTCTATCTGACCGGAATCGGTAGCAGTTGGCATGCCGCGTTAACAGCAGCACCTCTGTTCTCCCTAGGCGGTCGTCCGGCGTATGTGCAGGATGCCTCTGAGCTCGTGCAGTTTGCCACTATTCCATCCGATGATGCTGTAATCATCGTCATCTCGCGGACGGGCCGCAGTGTAGAGATCGTGCATCTGCTGGCCAAAGCCCGCGAGTGCGGCGCCATCGTCATCGGTGTGACGAATTCAGAGGACGGTCCGCTCGCCCAAGAGGCGCAGATCCCGATTGTGGTAGCGACTACGTTCGATCATGGAATCTCGGTCAACACGTATTCCACTCTAGCCGCTGCCGCTGGTGCTCTGGCCGGCGCCACCGTTGGTTTTTTTGATGACGCCCTCACATCGTCACTGTCACACGCGGTCGCCGAGACGGCTCGATCCGTCATAGGCTGGCAGGAGCAGGTTGCAGACTCAGCGTGGTTTTTGCCCGGCAGCGTTTGTTATTTTCTGGCGCGTGGTTCGAGTCTGGGAAGCTGCCATGAGGCCAGACTCCTGTGGGAGGAAGGCGTCAAGTCGCCGGCCACAGCCATGGGGACGGGCTGCTTTCGGCATGGCCCCCAGGAGATGGTCGCTGAAGGTTCACGTTTCGGTATATGGATTGATGGGCGGAGCATGCGCGGCCAAGATCTTGCGGTGGCACGGGATCTGAGACGGCTGGGTGCTTCTGTCATGTTGATCGGCCAGGACATCCCTGAGGACGCCGGAGACCTGGTCTTCCGTCTTCCTGAAGTGCCATCCGAGTGGCAATTCCTGATTGATGTCATTCCGGCCCAGCTCGCAGCGGAGCGCATGGCACGGCTGTCAGGAGTTGACTGTGATTCTTTTCGCCTGTGTTCGTACATCGTCGAAGACGAATGGGGCCTGTTGCACGAGAGAGTGGAAGCGCCGAAAGAGGAGACGTAGCCTCCGTTTGTGAGCTTGCTGGGCAACTCATGGCCAAGGACGGAAAAGTGAAGGTTGGCATCATCGGATCGCAGTTTGCAGCGGATCTTCATGCGGAGGGCTCGACCTTCGGAAACTCGGGCCCGGAACAGTCTCAATATGCCTCATCGCACCAACTTCGACATGTCGGCGCGCCAATTTCGAGCGGAAGGGTTGAATATCTTCAATCAGACGCAGTGGTCGACGATAAATAACTACGTTGGGTACGCAGAATTTCCTCTACTCCACCCGGGCGCACATGCCGCAGGTGCTGAAGTTTGCACTTCGAATTACATTTTGATGGTTTCCTCGGTGAAGCTGATTTGGCGCGGTAAGGAACTGGCAAGGAATGTCTCATGATCGGGGCCGTTGACATCGGCGGAACAAAACTAGCGGTTGGTATGGTGACTGAGAGTGGGCAAGTATTGTCCCGGAAGGAGTCGCCGACTGATGCCGGCCGCTACGTGAACGGCTTGGCCACGATTGCTGGCCTGCTGCGAGAGACGGCACAAATTGCCGGGGTTGAAATCACCGGCATAGGGATTGGGTCCACCGGTCCGGTTGACCCATTCACCGGAAAGTTTGGCGAAGTTGATTTTCTTCCCGGGTGGCGCGGGCAGAACCCTGCGGAAGACCTGGCTCGCATGTTCCATGTACAGGTGGCCCTGGAAAACGACGCCGATGCCGCCGCCATGGCGGAGGCAGGTTGGGGAGCCGGAAAGAATAAGTCGCGACTCATCTATGTGACGGTTGGGACCGGGATTGGCGGCGGAATTGTCTTCGACGGACACCTTTACCGCGGCGTCGATGGATCTCATCCCGAACTTGGCCACCAGGTCATCGACCCATCTGGACCACTCTGTTCGTGCGGTTTCCGGGGCTGCTGGGAATCGTTGGCCGCAGGGCCCGGGATGGTCGCTTGGCTTGATGCTAAAGCGCCGGCTGAGTATCCGCATCGCGAACATCTCACCGCCAAGCGCATCTGCGAGCTCGCAAAGAATGGCGATGTTCTGGCTCGCCAAGCCGTTGAACGAGAGGCCTACTACCTGGGTCTTGGTCTGGCCAATCTCATCAATCTGTTCACACCCGACGTGATCGTCTTGAGTGGCAGCGTAATGAAGAGCGCGATCCTGTTTCTCGACGGCATCCGCAAGGTGATTTGCCAAGGCTGCCGTTTTGTCCCATTCGAAAAGACCGAGCTTGCCCTGGCTTCGCTCGGAGAAGATGCCAATCTTATCGGCGCGGCTAGGGTCTGGCACGATCGCATCCAGCGGGGGACTGCACGTGCTTCCTGACCGCCCCACCACGGGCAGACGCCGGCACAGGCCTAAGGGATACTAATGGCAAGAAATCGCTACATGGTGAGTCTGGTTTTTCTCACGTTCTTCGTGATGTCCTTGTTGACCAATATCCTTGGCCCAATTGTGCCGGACATCATCAGCAGCTTTCACGTAAGTCTGACCGCCGCTGGGTTTCTGGCCTTTGCTTTCTTCATTGCATATGGGGTGATGTCGATTCCCGCAGGCTTTCTGGTGGAACGATATACCGAGAAGCCTGTAATGATAATGGCGTTTCTGTTGGGTACGCTGGGATCGCTGAGTTTTGCTCTGTTTCCGCAATATCGCGTTGCCATCGTTTCATTGTTCGTGATGGGGGCCGGGATGGCCACGCTGCAAGTAGCGGTTAACCCTTTGCTGCGCGTGTCGGGCGGTGAGGAACACTACGCTTTCAATTCAACTCTGGCCCAACTGGTTTTCGGCAGCGCATCCTTTCTTAGCCCGCGAATCTATTCTTATCTCGTCCTCAACCTCAATGGGTTTTCGCCCGGGCAAAATGTCTTTCTGCGGGTTCTAGGGAGATTGACCCCCGCCGGGCTGCCGTGGGCCTCGATGTATTGGATCTTCGCGGCTTCCACGTTGCTGATGGTCGCTGTTTTATCTTTCTCCAGGTTCCCACGCGTTCAGCACACAGCCGAAGAACGGGCTGGATCGTGGGAGATGTATCGCAGCCTGGCGCGCCAGCGAGTAGTCTGGATGTACTTTGTCGCTATGTTCGCCTACCTTGGTTGTGAGCAAGGCACCGCTGACTGGATTTCAAAATTTCTTTACCAGTACCATGGTTTCGATCCTCATACCACAGGCGCGACGGCGGTCTCCTGGTTTTGGGGTCTGCTCACTGCAGGATGTTCCATCGGCATGTTGCTACTGAAAATATTTGACAGCCGCAAGGTGTTAATTGGCGCGTGCGTCGGCGCGCTCCTCTGTCTCTCCGCGGCTTTGTTTGGACCGGCGAATGTCTCGGTGATTGCCTTCCCCGCGATCGGCCTGTTCACTTCGGTGATGTGGCCGATTGTCATTTCGCTAGCGCTTAATTCCGTCGCTGAGCACCACGGTTCTTTTTCGGGGATCTTAAGCACTGCCATTGTGGGCGGGGCTGTAGTCCCTGTGATTATCGGGGGCATCGGCGACCGTCTGGGGCTGCGCACTGGCGTGGCTTTTCTTTATGTCACATTTGGCTTAGTTCTCAGCGTCGGCTTCTGGGCCAAGCCATTGATCAGCAATGCCACGATCAGCCTGAAGAGAACTTCAACTGAGGCTGTAGTTTGATGGAGCACCGCTTTAAAGACGACATTCCTGTGCAGATTGCGCGTCGCAAGATTCTCGCCGGTATCGGAGCCGCGGATTCTTGCCTTCACCCTTCGCACCAGCGAATATCTTGTGGAACAGCTCCGCCGGGGAGGCCACTAAATGACTAGAGACAACGGCAGGTTGGCGGTCGCTATTGTTCTTCTCTCTTTTGTGCAGTGTGTCATCGCACAGTCCACGCCATCGAAAGTGGATCTGGAGAAGCGCGTTGATTCGATTCTCAGCAAAATGACGCTGGGGGAGAAGATCGAGATCATCGGAGGCATCAATGACTTTTACACTCGGCCGATCCCCCGGCTCGCTATTCCCTCGCTAAGAATGTCTGATGGGCCACTCGGCGTTCATGATTACGGTCTCACCACAGCGTATCCCGCCGGCATCGCCCTGGCCGCTTCCTGGGATACCGAGCTCGCCGAGCGATTCGGGGCAGTGATGGGCAAAGACGCGCGCGCACGCGGCGTGCATTTCATTCTCGCTCCCGGTATGAACATTTATCGCGCCCCGATGAATGGCCGCAACTTCGAATACTTCGGAGAAGATCCTTTTCTCGCGTCCAGAATTGCCGTTCCCGTCATCGAAGGAATCCAGTCACAACGCGTCATCGCGACTACAAAACACTTTGCCGGGAATAACTCGGAATTTGCGCGCACGACTCTCAGCTCCGACATTGATGAAAGGACCTTGCGCGAAATTTACTTGCCGGCGTTCGAAGCTTCGGTTAGAGAAGCAAAGGTGGGCGCGGTCATGGATGCCTACAACCTGGTAAATGGCGTTTACATGACTCAGAATAATCATCTAAACAACGAAATCCTCAAGAAGGAGTGGGGTTTCAATGGCATCCTCATGTCAGATTGGGGGGCGACGCACGACGGTGTTGCTGCTGCAAACGGTGGCCTTGATCTTGAGATGCCCTCGCCAACCTTCATGAACAGCGACACTCTACTTCCAGCTCTCAAGGAAGGAAAGGTCTCGCAGGCGACCCTGGACGATAAGGTTAGAAGGATTCTCCGAAAGGCAATCGAGTTCGGGTTCTTCGACCAACTACAGACGGATACAGACATTCCTTCTTACAGTCAAGAAGGCCGGCAGGTTGCCCTCGAGGAGGCCAGGGGCAGCATGGTTTTGCTGAAGAATTCCGGTAATCTGCTTCCGCTGAATGAAAGCAAGTTGAGAACCATTGCTGTAATTGGTCCGGATGCCTATCCCGCCGTGCCGGGCGGGGGCGGCAGCTCTGAAACCAAGCCGTTCAACGCGGTCAGCTACCTGGAAGGCATCAGCAACCGACTGGGGACCAAAATCAGAGTCTTATACGCGGTTGACACCCCTCCCCTCAACGAAGTCTTTGAGAACTCTGAATTTGTTACTGCGCCCGAGGGCGAGGCCGGCTTAAAGGGGGAATATTTCAGCAATCAAGAGCTGCAAGGTTCTCCTGTTCTGACGCGCACCGACAAGCACGTCCAGTTCGACTGGGGCGAAGGCAGCTTTGCTCCGAACCAGCCAGTCGATCACTTCTCCGTTCGGTGGACGGGCTACTTCGTTCCGAAAAATACCGGAGATTACAAATTCTTTACGTCCGCGGACGATGGTGTTCGACTCTACATCGGCGACGATACGGTGATTGACGACTGGCAACGTCATTCTCAGACGGTGGATAGCTATGCCAGACATCTGGAAGCGGGCCAAGCATATAAGATCCGGCTCGAGTATTTCGAAGATGTAGGCAGTGCCATCGTTGGGTTCGGCGTGACTCGAGCGGAGGCGTCCATTGGCCGCGAAACCAAAGCTCTCGCAGCGAAAGCTGACGCCGTGATTATTTGTGTTGGGTTCGATCCTAAGACGGAGGGGGAGGGTGCTGACCGAACCTTCCAGCTTCCTGGTGGACAAGACGAGCTCATCCGGCAGATCAGTGCGGTCAACAAGAACACGATCGTGGTGCTCACCGCCGGCGGCAACGTGGACATGACGCAATGGATTGACAATGTTCCAGCGATTCTGCACGCATGGTATCCGGGACAGGAAGGCGGGACGGCCCTGGCGCAACTCCTTTTTGGCGACTATAGCCCGTCAGGCAAGCTGCCGGCATCTTTTGAGCGCCGTTGGGAAGACAACCCGACCTTTCACAACTATTACCCCGGTAAGGGCGGGAAAGGGGTTCAGTACTCGGAAGGTGTTTTCGTGGGATACCGGCACTTCGATCGTTCCGAAACAAAACCGTTATTCGCTTTCGGTTACGGCCTTTCCTACACAACGTTCGCATACAGCAAGTTGTCCGTAGCGCCACAGGCGGGAAACTTGAACGAGTTGGTCACGGTTTCTTTCGACGTAAGAAACACGGGTCATCGTGAGGCGGCCGAAGTGGCGGAAATGTATGTCGGTGAGTCGCACCCCAGCGTTTCCCGACCGGTCAAAGAGTTGAAGGGGTTCGCAAAAGTAAATCTAAAACCGGGCGAGACCAAGCGCGTAACACTCAAACTGGATCGCAGAGCGTTCGCTTTTTATGACGTCAAGAAAAGTGATTGGCGCGCGGAAGCGGGTGACTTCACGATTCTGGTTGGCGGTTCTTCCGACAACATCCAACTGCAGGACAAGTTCACTCTAACACGCTAGAAACGGTTGCTTTTACTTTCATGCGAGCGTCGTAACGGAATCGTTTTCCATGGTTAGCGCTGCTACCATCACGCCCGTCTGTGCCATCGCGCGACGTGCCGCGGCTTCCGCACATTTCGCCGCGTGAAGTTGTTGAAAGAAACGCTCCAAGCTTGCCTGCGGAGTGCCAGAGATTCGGTCCTCTGGCCTAACATCGAACAGATCGTCAGTGGTTTTCAGATGATGCTCCACTAGAATTCCCACCGCAATCGCCAACAGGCGATTTCCGGCCTTCGCCCATTCGGCTAGATACAAGGCTCGGTTTGTATTTTCCACTAGCCGACTTCCAGACTAATCTCGTGATGACGGAACAGACTTTTTCCGGATTGTCGACAAACCATCGAAAAAACGGAAAATACGTGCAGGCGGGGATCGATGAGTGAGCTGGAAAAGACTCCATATCGTTCAGGCGATTGGGCCGCTATCTCAGGCAACAGATTCTTCCATCGTTTTTTTTTAACCCGAGGATCGGCGGACGTCCCTATGAAATCCGCCCTCCGTGCTACAGCTAAGACTATTGCTGGTGTGCAGGTGGCTCGGCACATGATCGGAACTCCGGCTCGGGTTTCTTGCACTGCGCCAGTCGCAGCCCATTCCACAGAGCGAACAAATATTGAGGAAAGCCTGGCATTCCCATAGCTTTCACGTCATGTCCTGGCGGTTGTGTAAACGGTTCTCCCCCGGCCATAGTTCACCGGTCCGCGAAGGCCATAAACCGAACGGCGGACGTGCACGTACAGGAGAAGTCGGACTGTGCCGTAGTACCCGTGAACCAGCCGAACAAGGGAGGGCAACCTTCTGCGGAGGCCGGGGAGGGAAGGGCACAGACTGAGGAGAACCTCGTTCAATCTCACATGCGCCCGACACAGAGCGGAAAACGCATGTCCCAGGGATTGCACGGTCTGCGACAAGGAGACTTTGCCGCTACTCATCCTTGGTAAGAGTCGTATGCATAGACGCGCTCGTCCGGATCTGTGCGGGGTGTCAGGTCGCTTCCCGGCTGACTGTCGGTCAGTCGCCCGCTTTTGAGATAAGTTCTGTTAAGCCGAGTTCTCATTCCCGATGCAACCGGGCTTGAAATATTGTCTACGACCCCCGAGTGAAATTGAATGCCCGGAAGCCGTCGGCCACAACTGGAATAATGAAGCCGGTCAGCTGCGCACCCCACAACATGCATGACCCGGATTGGAGCGCGGGCATTACGACTGGCGTCGCGTGTCCTCGGTCAAGGCACTACCGCGAGGATCAAGGCCGAAGGGTGTGCCGTGTCGTGGAGAATGCTGTTCGTGGCTTTCACCCATGTGGCAGAATTCGCTGCTAGCTCCGCAGTGTTGAGGTTACGGTCGAAGCGCGGAAAGTTGCTGCTGGAGAGTTCGAGGCGGAGCCCGTGACCGGTGCGGAAGACATTGCTCGTGGCCCAAAGGTCGATTGAGAGCAAATAAGGTTGCCCGCGAATAAGGGGAGCAGGTGTGGCTTGCGAGTCCCGGTAGCGAACACGGAGGATGCCCTCAGTGAGGTTGATGGCTGTGCCATCCGGCGCAACGTCGAGGAGTTTGGCAGTGAAGTCGGTGTCCACAACAGAGGATGCGGCAAAGAATTCGAGGCGGACAGGGCCGGTGACTTCGAGGTCATGAGCGAGGGGGGGAGTCGAGTAGACCAGGACGTCATCGCGTTCTTCGACGGAACGCTGGTCGCGCGGACCGGGGGCGAGATGACCGCTATCGCAGCAGAGCGGGCCGCCGATGGTAGGAACGGGCCTGGCGGGATCGTAGACGAATTCGTCGGAGGGTTCGGGCCCAGGGGCCAGCGTCGAGAGCGAGCCATTGCCATGACTTGTGTTCGCTCGTCCCTGCGAATGGAGAAAGTATTTGGTCGACTTTGCGCGGGCGAGCGGCCACTCATCTTCGTCACGCCACTGATCAATTCCCATGACGAAGATCTTCACTGCCTTGCCGGTCACGAATTCATTTCGCGCGCCCTTGAACAGGAAATCATACCAATGAAGAGTTACCTCGCCTTCGTTAAACTTTTCGGCTTCCGGACCGAAATCGACTTCCCCGATCTTGCGTCCGTCGCCCGCGTGCCCGCCGATGGTGACCAAAAGGTGCTGACGGTTTCTGGTTTCTGCGCTTGCAGCGCGCGCTTTCAAGCCGATGTAGTTACGCAGTGAACCGCCAAGAAAAATGTCATACCAGGCGGCCACGTGAAGTGCCGGGACACGAATGTCCGCGTAATGCTCTTCGATGGACCAGCGCCGCCAGTAATCGTCATAGGAGGGGTGTGCGAGCCAGTCGAGAAAATACGGCGCGATTGTGGAAGCCGAAACATTGATCACACTGGCAGGATTCGGATTGAAAATTGGATAGGCTGTGAGCGGGAGGACATTAACCTCCTCCGGAGGACTAGGCGTGCGTTCGATCTGGCGCGTGAGGGTGTCTTGCACGAGGCCACTGGTCCATGATTCGTTAAACCATTGTTCGAACGCACCGCCTTGGTAGGTCCAGCCGTTGTGATAGTCGCTGGCGGTCATAATCGGACAGATACCTGCCAGATGCGGCGGATGCGCGATGGCGGCGAGCAATTGCGTCGCCCCAACATAAGAGCCGCCGAACATGCCAACTCTGCCGTCCGAATAGGGCTGGGCGGCAATCCACTCGATCGTGTCGTATCCGTCTTCCGATTCGTGGAGAAAGGGGTACCACTCGCCATCGGAGGTGTAGCGACCGCGCACATCCTGGAGAAAGACAACATAGCCGTGCGACGCGGCTCGCTGCGCAAAATCCACATCGTAGCCCCAAGTTACGGCACGGCGGTAAGGAGTGCGCTGGAGCAGAACCGGGAATTTGCCTTCGGTGTCGGGCCGAAAGATGTCGGCGCGAAGGATGACGCCATCGCGCATTTTTACGGAGACGCCGCGTTCAACCTTGACTGGATAATTTTCGGCAGCAAAAAGGGATGTGGCCAAGAGTAGAAGAAGTGATCCGAATGCCAACGTTCTCAGTGTCATGGTAAAGGCCAAGCCAGTCAATCACAGAAGCAGTCGCACCGTCTGCTTGACTGAAATCTCCTCGTGGATTTCAAAAAGAGAGAAATATACCATTGCGCTCACTCGCATGGCGTGAAGAGATCTTTTGTCGCGAGCATCACTCGATAACCCGCCTCCACAGTCCGATAAGTGCCCTAGAGCGCTATCCGTACCGTTTAATTCTGGCTGTGTCGTAACACAATTAGGTTTTGGCAGCGAGGCGCGCTGGGTCAGGGGTATCGCGAATGCCTCCGGCCTCCACATCGGCAAGTACCGTGCGGAGCCAGCGCAGATCGAGGCGGCACTGCTCCGCCATGTGCTGTATCAGGTGGCGGCTATCCACGAACTGTTTCCATCCCTTACTGAAACCGCTTCAGGTAGCCATCCGTGTTGCGTACTTTCACGGCGGTAACACGGGTTCAAATCCCGTCGGGGACGCCAAACCTTTTCAGGAGCTTACAGGGTGCCGACACTTTTGGCGCAGGCACAAAAAGGCACAACTCCGTCGCCAATTTCTGGCCCGGTTTGCCTAATCGCGAGTGTTCTCGGGCATCCGGAGCTGTTCTTGTAGGCACAAAAAGGCACATGCAATTCAGTCAGATCAGGCGGCCCCAACCGCGGGGGCGCGAAACAGGCGAATGACTCTACTCTGAGCCCTCCGTTTGTGAATTGTGACCGCTTGAGTGTAGGTATCCAATGTGACTCGGCTGGAAGCATGACGAAGCAATTCTTGCATTACCTTGATGTCTGCTTTAGTTGCCCTTAGCAGAGACGAATACGTGTGCCGGAACGTATGCCATCCGATGTGTGCGATTCCGATCTTCACCGCAGCAGGACGGATAAAACTCCTCATGATAGTTTGCCCCCAATACGGGTTTTTGCCGGACGTAGCGGGACTCGCAAATACCCAATCATCTGGTTTTTGGTAAGGTGTGTGCTCCCGCCATTTCCTCAGCGCTTCCGCTAGGTAAGCATCGAGCGGAATCGGTTTCTGGGACGCCTCGGTCTTGCATGGTCCAACTACCTGAAACACGATCGACCGTGTGACATTGATCTCGTGTGATTGGAAGTTGATATCCCGCCATTTCAGAGCAAACAGTTCGCTCATCCGCAAGCCCGTGCCAGCGTCAAGCAAGACAAGAGTTCGCTCGCGCAGCGCGAGACCAGCAATCAGCTGCCGAATCTCGCTGGCACTCAGCACTGCCGGGAACTTCTTCCGTTTCGCGCCTTGTCGCACCAATCGAATCGGATTGTACTTGCAAATCTCATGCCGAATTCCGTGGTTGAAAAGGACGCTCATGATATTTCTGATCTTCGCGCAGCTTGACTTCGCCAATGCTAACGATCTCAGCCAAAGTTCAACCTCCCCAGCGTTGATGCGGTCGAGCGTGTAGCTCCCCCACCTCGGCACAACCCACTTATTTAGATAACCTTCGTATGTCACCTTTGTCGAGTGCGTTTTCCAAAGAATATCGGGCTTCAACTCTCTCTACCGATAGTGATCGACCAATTCGGATAGAGTGATTTGGCGTACTTTAACTCTTTCATTCCATGCATTCATGCGGAGATGAAGGCCCGCAATCGCTTGGCGAGCCGCAACCTCGTCGTCGAACTCATTCGTTGTACCAACGACCATTCTGCGATGTTTACGTTTGCCATCAGGTCCAGGTTCTCGCCACCTGAATTCCCAAACGTCTGGTCCGCCGTGTCGTTCTGTTCGCATCATGCTTCCGTTTTGCATGGATTTTCCTTTCTGTGCCTCCAATGTGGAAATTGCCGAGCAGGACTTGCAGGCACAATTCAGGAACAGATTGTCGACGAGGAATGGCGACAACCGCAACAAATCGAGGAAAGTTATTGCTTTCCTGCGGCGAAGTCCTTAACCAGTTGAAGTTTGAGAAACCGCTGCCCTGTCACGGCACGGCCAGATGGTACAGCATGGAAGGAGAGGGCATTCGGAGGGAACCGGAAGGAATCAGACAATCCTTATTATGCGGGGGCGTAGTTCAGCTGGTTGGAACGCCTGCCTGTCACGCAGGAGGCCGCGGGTTCGGGTCCCGTCGCTCCCGCCAATTCTTCGAATCGGTGCCGCATTTGTTTGTCAAAACGTCACAGGCCAAATTACTTCGCGTTTTCTGTTAACCACCGCACTCTTAGAAA
>Ga0210407_10002018_pt1 | contig 17993 bp, 12 predicted proteins | sample IncBWC27MmetaG_FD_150860 | JGI IMG/M metagenome (GOLD analysis project Ga0210407, IMG submission 150860) | Forest soil microbial communities from Barre Woods Harvard Forest LTER site, Petersham, Massachusetts, United States - Inc-BW-C-27-M | ecosystem: Environmental > Terrestrial > Soil >...
GCCTTTCCTCCCTTTCCCCCCGTCCATTGCGCCACCTCTCTCCATGTGTTAATTTGCACTCCAGAGCGGTTCCCGCGCTCAAGGACGCCGGTTCATCTACGGCCGGAGAGCGATAGTGTCGGCAGAAGTCCTAAAGCTTAGCGCGGATTCTCCCGATCCTCGCTTCATCCGTTACGCCGCTGGTTGGCTGAATCGTGGTTCTGTGGTCGCCATTCCCACCGACACGCTCTACGCTCTCGCAGCCGATCCCGTCAATCTCTCTGCTGTCGACGAAATCTTCCGCGTCAAGGGACGCCCCGAATCCAAAGCTCTCCCTCTTCTGATCAACTCGGTACACCACGCGCACATTCTCGCTCGCGAACTTCCCGACAATTTTTATCGTCTCGCCGACGCTCTCTGGCCCGGCCCTCTCACCATCGTTCTCGACGCATCCATGCGGCTTCCCCTGAAAGTTACCGGCAACACCCGCCGCATCGCCCTTCGCTGGCCCGCTTGTGAAGTTGTCAGTAAGCTCATCCAGGAAATCGGCGTCCCTCTTACCGGTACCAGCGCTAACGTTTCCGGCTCTCCCACCTGCGCCAGCGCCGAGGAAGTCTTTCGCCAACTTGGCGACCGCGTCCCGCTCATCCTCGACGCCGGCGAAACACAGGGCCTGGTTCCTTCAACCATCGTCGAACTTCGTGGCGACCACTGGTGCATTGGCCGCGAAGGCGCCATTCCTGCCGACATCATTCAGTCCACTCTCCACCCCAACGGTCGCACCGCGTCCGACGACGACCCCGCCGTCCCTGCCTAATTTCCTGAGTCAACCCGACCGGAGAATCGGCAGTTTTTGCCGCTTCTCAGTGGAGGGATCATGGCAACCACTTCACTTAGCTGAGGTTATTTTTGTTTTTGTTGGGTGATCCACTGGATGGTGCGGGCTTCCAGCATGTCTAACGGCAGGGCGCCGCCATTCAGAATTTCGTCATGGAAAGTGCGGATGTCGAACTTGGGGCCTAGCTCGTTTTGAGCGCGGGTGCGGAGTTCGCGAATTTTTAGTTGGCCGAGCTTGTAGCTGAGAGCTTGCGCGGGCCAGGAAATGTAGCGATCGGTTTCGGATTGGATCGTAGGTTCGTCGACGGCGCCGGACTTGCGAAAAAATTCCACGACTTGATCGCGCGACCAACCTTTGGAGTGGATGCCAGTGTCGACAACCAGGCGGACGGCGCGGAAGAGTTCAGAGGAGAGGCGGCCGTAATCAGAAACGGGATCGTGGTAGAAGCCAACTTCTTTGCCAAGTTCTTCGGCATACAGGGCCCAGCCTTCACTGTAGGCGTTGAAGCCGAGGCCGTGGAGACGGAATTTCGGCAACCCGGTGAGCTGCTGCTGCACGGAAAGCTGCATGTGGTGGCCGGGAACGCCTTCGTGATAGGCGATGGCTTCGTCGTCGACGAGAGAGCGATCCTTGAAATTGGAAGTGGCAACGACGACGCGGCCGGGGCGCTTGCCGTCGGGAGTGCCGGTAACGTAGTGAGTGGCGGCTCCGGTATCGAACGCGGGGATGGCCTCGACGGTGACGGGCGATTTGGGAAGGAGGGTGAAGAGTTCGGGAAGTTTGGGCTCCATCTGAGCGATGTAGTGGCGAAAGTCTTCGAGAATCTGATCGGAGGAAGTGGGGATGTATTTGGGATTGGTTTTGAGGGCAGCGCGAAACGCGGCGAGGTCCGAGAATCCTTCTTTTTTGGCGATGACGGTCATCTCCTCCTGGATGCGCCCGATTTCGCGGAGACCGAGCTGGTGGATTTCGTTGGCCGTCATGTGCGTGGTGGTGCGGCCATAGATGTCGTTCTGGTAGCGCTTCTCGCCGTCGGGCAACGAGGTGATGGACAGAGTGGTCCGGCCGTGCGGAGCGTATTCGGTACGCACGAAAGTAGCGAACGTCTTGTACGCGGGGAGGACGTCGGTGTTGATGGCCGCGGTGATTTGGTCAGTGAGACGCTTCTGATCTTCGGTGGAGATGCTGACCGGGAATTTTTTGGTCGGCTGCAAGAAGGGATTGGCGTCGATGATGCCCTGGCACTGCACAGGAATTTTTTCGAGAAGAAAGCGAACCGGCATGAGGTTGTCTTTCATGCCGGCGCGAAGGACTTCGGTAGTTTGCGTGAGAGCGCGGGGAATTTGCTGCAGGCGGGCGATGTAGTCCTCGAAGTGCTTCACGGAATCGAGCGGGACGGACTGCGGCAGATCCGCGAGTGAGGTGTGGATGCCGTTCTGCTGATTGATGGGCATTTCGTATTCTTTGAGGTCGAAGTCGGTGATGCGCTGCTGCAGAACGCGAATGAGGAGATCGTGAGAGAGTCGATCCTGATCGGAGAATCCGGTGGTGGGGATGGCCTGGAGGCGCGCGAGGAAATCGCGGTCGGTCTGATTGCGTTGGGCAATGGCGGCGAGTGAATATTCGGCGAGCTTGTCGTTGTAACTATAGTCTCCGAAGGCCGTGGCGCGCTGCGGGAAGTTGCGGAGGTCGGATTCGTATTGTTCATCGAAGAGAGCGTTTTGCGCCGCCAGTCGATCGGCGACGGGTTTAGAGTCCTGGGGAACCACGGGCGTTGCCAAGATCAGCAAGGAAAAAACAATTTGGTAAATTCGCATGCGGGAGAGGGTATCAGAGGAGCGAAGTTTGGTGGAAGTGGAAATTGGAGTTGGGCGGTTGAAAGTTGAAGGATTGGCGCTGCGTTAAGGCGAGGCAAGTATTTGCGTTGGTGGGCAGCGTCGGCCGGCAAGTGAAAAGGTGGCCAATCGAGCGAACAGCCACACCCTGATCCGAGATGCTCGCCACGAGGACACAGAGGAAGAATAAAGCGGATTTCAGCAGCGACCGCAAGAGAAAAACTGGCCCCTTATGATAGGAACCAAGGGTGCGGCAAACGGAAGGCAAGAAGAAGCCTCACCCCCGAAGGGGTGAGCTACAGGATTGGGCTGGCACACAAACCAGCGCTACATTTAGGAATTAAGAGCCCGGAGGGCAAATGTGCGCGAAGGCAAGCACGCGCGGGCGTCATTTCCTCCAGGAACTTTTCTGTGCGACACCACCGAGAAGGGGAAAATTGCTGATCTGAGCTTCGAGTGAATCTTTGGCTAGATGGATGTGTTCTTCAAGGGCAGCGCGAAGTTCGGTGATGGTGCGTTCGAAATCGTCAGGGGTCTTTGCAGCGAGAGCTTCGGTGCAGAGGTCGCGAATACGAACGTCTGTGTAGCGAGGCACTCTGTAGTGTGTCCTACAGAGATTTCTTAGGAGAATACAGCGAAATGTGTAAGAAGAAAGCCGTATGTCCCCCATCGCGAGGGGAAGGGCTGGCATAAAAGCCAGTGCCACATTTAAGAACTAAACCACCCGCCTCAGAAGGCGGCCACTACAAAGGAGAAGAGGAACCCTAGAATCCGCACGAAACAACGGCTTTGTGAAGCACTCGCGAAAAGCGGCGGCGAGCCGCCGCACTCCAAAAGGGGCCGCTGTGGCAACCCAAGAGAAAAGCAGGACCCTCGCTGCGCTCGGGTTGACACGTTAGGCGGGTTCAGTCGCAAGAGGTGTATTAGTCGAAGGAGGTGGGCCAGGCGGGATTTCTCGAATGGGCGAACATGTGTTTTAGCTGGGCGGGCGTGACGCGGGAAGTAGATAGCGGCGGAAATTGGTCCTCTGGGAAAAACTCTGCGGCGGTGGTTTCGACGCTGGTGGTAGGGGTGCCACCACGAAGGTCTCCCAGGAAAAACAATTTGTAGACATGGAAGGGCATGGGCGGGTGACCGTGCTTGTCGCGGTCATAGACTGCGGCTAGTTTAAGGATCGTGATGTCGTAACCGGATTCCTCTTTTACTTCGCGGATCGCACCGGAGCTGGGAGAATCGCCGATGTCGGCCCAGCCGCCCGGGAGAGTCCAGAGGCCGTCTTCGCGTTCCTGAACGAGGAGGATGCGGTCGCGATCAAAAACGGCGGTGCGGATATCGATTTTCGGAGTGGCGTAGCCGAGATCGTTTTTGAAGATGTCGAGGAGCGGGGCGGAGTCGGAGAGGGCGGCGCCGTTTGCCATGATGTCGGCGGCGAGGCGTTGGATTTCTTCGTAGCGTTGACGATCGTAGGGATCCTTGCAGTAGGCGAGTCCGATTTGCGCGATGGCCTGGAAACGTCGAGCCCAGTCGAGCCATTGGGGATTTGTCATGGACGGATTGTGACAGCGAAGTTAGGAATTAGAAAATGGAAAATCGAAAGAAGAAAGAAGAAAGAAGAAAGAAGAAAGAAGAAAGAAGAAAGAAGAAAGAACTGCCCTAGGGTGGGCCGCCTTGGAACGCGGAGGATTCTCATAGTTGAGAGAAGAATTTAACAGGAGAATCTTCAGGGCTGAAGCCCAATTCTTGTCGATCGGTGATTGTCGAAGCTGAAGCTCCAACCGCCTAACGAAAAGCAAAGAACCCCGGACGCAAACGCGGCGTGCGGGGCACCCGATACACGGCGCGCCGGCTGGGAATTCCTTGACGGATGGATTGTGCCATGATCCCTCCGGGCGCGCCGCGAATACCGCGTCGTTCAGAGGGCACAATTTATTGTGCCCCTACACACGATGCGAAGATTACTCCAGGCGGAGGGCTCGCATCGGGTCGATGGTGGCGGCGCGGTAGGCTGGGACCAGGCACGCGATGGTGGCGACTAGGGTTAGGAGCAAGGCGGAGACTACGAGCACGATGAGATCGCGGGAGCTGCCGCCAGCCCAGCTGGATATGATGCGATATAGGGCCAGGCTCAACGCGAAACCTACGACCAGGCCCGCCGCGAGAGTGGTGGCGGTGGAAGTAAGGACGAGGCGAATAATGGTAGACGGCTGCGCGCCGAGGCTCATGCGGATGCCCATCTCTTGTGTACGTTGCGTGACGGCGTAAGAGACGACGCTGTAAAGACCGGTGGCGGCGAGGATGAGAGCGAGAGCGGCGAAGAGAGAGAAGAGTGTCGCGATGAAGCGCTCGCGTCCCCAACCTTGCGTGTCGAGCCACCAGTTGAGAGTGCGATCCTGTCCGGCGACGAGTTCGGGGTTCATTTCGCGAAGATGCTGCTTCACGGAGCGGATGACGGAGGTGGGATCACCGCCGGAGCGAGCCAGGATCTGCATGTCGGTTGGCAAAACAAAACTGTAGGGCAGAAAGATGGCGGGGCGGACGGGATGGATTAGGCTGTCGTTGCGCGCGTCGCCGACAACGCCGATGACTTCGAGCCAGCTGTCGGGCGATTCCGGGGAGACGAGGTTGGGCTGCTCGACCTTGAGCATGGGGCTGCGGACGTGCTGGCCGATGGGATCGGCGTCACCGAGATATTGTTTGACGAAAGCCTGATTGACGAGCGCGAGATGTGCGGCGCGCATGTCTTCGGCGTCGTCAAACATGCGACCGCTGATGAGCGGGAGGCGAAGGGTGGACAGAATCTGCGGGCTGACCAGCGTGAGGACGGCTTGAGGATCAGCGAGAGTGGGCTTGCTCTGCAACTCGATTTTGGCGTAGAAGCCGCCAAAGCCGGGGAACCAGGTGGTCGAAACGCTGGCGGAAGAAACGCCGGGAGTTTGTTCGATGGCATTGCGAATGGTCTCCTGGGCCTGCATGCGTTGCTGCCAAGTGGGATTGGAGCCCCGAGGGAAATTAACGTCGAGGGCAAAAACGTTGTTGGGATCGAAGCCGAGCGGCGTGTGGGTTAGGGACTTGAAGGCTTTGATGGCAGCACCGGCGCCAGTCATCAGCAGAAGAGTCAGGGCCAGTTGGCCAGCGATGAGCAGGCGGTGCATCAGGCGTCCGCGAGCGCTGCCGGAGTGTTTGCCGCTGCTGGATTGGATCAATTGGCTAAGCGCAGGGCGAGAAAGCTGCCAAGCAGGAGAAATGCCCGCGAGCGCACCCGTGAGTAACGCCAGCAAAGCGCAGAAGAGCAGGACCATAGCGTTGACCTGGATGGCGGCTTCGTGCGGGAAAGAATAGTAAGGAACCATAGCGGAGAGCGTGCCAACACCGAAGTAGGCGGCAACAATTCCGAAGAGCGCGCCGGCGGAGGAGACCAGGATGGCTTCCGTGAGGAGTTGTTGAATCAGGCGGGAGCGTTCCGCGCCGACGGAGACGCGGACGGCAAGTTCGTGCTGGCGGGCCGTGCCGCGAGCGAGAAGAAGAATAGAGACGTTGGCGCAGCCGATGAGGAGCAAGGCCATGACCGCGCCGAATAGAAGGACGAGAGTGCCAGAGAAGCGGCCGAGGACTTCCTGATTTAGAGTGACGATAGAGACTCGCATGTCCTTGCGGAAGTCTTTGGGATCGCTCTGAGTAAAGCGATCGAGCAGGACCTGAATCTCGCCAGCGGCGGTTTCGTGCTTCACGCCGGGTTTGAGGCGAATGAAAGCATTCCAAAGATCGTGGGGATCAACGGTGGGAAGATCGGGGAGATAGACGTCGGAGTCGCCCCAGGTGAAACGAGGGGCAGCCACGCCAATGACGGTGTAGAGCCCGTGATCGAGCTCAATGGACTTGCCGAGAATTTCGCGGTTGCCACCGAACTGCTTTTGCCAGAACAGATAACTGAGCACGGCGACGGGAGCGGGTGCGCCATTGGGGACGTCGGCGGAAGAAAAGCCGCGGCCAAGGAGGAGAGGAACGCCCATGAAGTCGAAGAGATTGGAGGAATAAGTGCCGACGTTAACGGAGACGGGGAAGTCGGCGCCAGTGAGATTGCGGGTGTTGCCGGACTGAAGGAAAAAATCCTCAATGGAAGAGGCAGAGTGAAGCTGCTGAGCTTCGGAGCGGTTGACGATGAGGAGGGGCCCGCGGCCGTTCTTGTCCTTGAGCTCCACGTGGACCATGCGGTCGTTGTTTCTGTACGGATAGGGATTCACCAGGATGGCGTAGACAACGCTGAAGATAGCGGTGCTGGCGCCAATCCCGAGTGCGAGGGAGAGGATGGCGGCGAGAACGAATCCCGGAGATTGGCGGAACTGGCGGAAAGCGAAGCGAACGTCTTGTAGCAGGTTCCCCATGAAGGTCTCCGATTTAGAAGGCTCTAGATGATACGGGAGTCTGGGGGCGGAAGTTCCTCTAAGAGATAGACGGAAAGCAAGAGGCGAGGTTAGAGGAAGGAAATCAGAGTTAAAAGTTGAAAGTGGCAAGCATTTGTGTTGGCGGACGTCCTCCGAAGGCCGTCCCTGCAGAGGCGACAGCAACAGAAAACCCCACGTTGCCAGGGGTGAGGAGGCGGGATTGCTGGTTGTGGAGGTATTGCCAGGATCCCTGCACTGCGCGACCTGGTGCGCCAGAGAGCAGCGCGCAAGAAAATGCCTGGGTCACTCCGGTCGGAGTGACAAATAAAGAAATGGCACCGGTCTGAAGACCGGCCACTACAAAAGCAGGAGGAATACGCCCACCTCCCGCTCCTGCGGCGGGCAAGCAGTAGGCCGTGCCTACAAATGCGACGGCGAGAGAAGAACCTACGCTAGACACAGGAGGAGGACTGGTTGGACCACTCCAGTTGGACGGTGTACGCGCCTACTTGTTTGGTTTTCCAGGCGCAGATGTCGCCGATTTCGCCATTGCTGTCGTCGTACCAACCTTGGCCTGGGACGGGATCGGTGATGGCTTCGCAAAGTTCGTGCGAAGAGGTGGAACAGAGGACAGGGAAGGTATCGAGTCCACCCTGGCAGCCGGTGCAGCTGGGGTAAGGCATGACGGCGTAGAAGACATTGTTGGGAGTGGCATTGTGATATCCGCAGAAATCCTTGCAGGAGGCGGAGCCGTCGCTCATGGTGACGGCGGTACCGGGAGGGAGATAGAGGAAATAGAGGGTGTTGGCGGTGGCGGCGGGAAGGACGCCAGTATCGATCTGCGCCTGAAGCATTTGCTGGATGGCGGAATCGTCGACTGAGTTGCCGGGCTCGGAAGAACTGAGATTGAAGGAACCGATGCGCTTGCCGTGGCCAATGGATTGACCGGGGACACTGTACTCGACGAGTTGGTCAATGAGGGAGCTGGTGAGGATGAAATCGTAGAAGGAGATGAGTTGCTGGGAGAGAGTGGTGTTGGCGGTGGATTGCCAGGCGTTGCCCCAGAAGATGCAGAAGACTTCGACGTTGGCGAGGAGCGGCCCGTTGCGGTAGGTGAGTTGCGGAGCGGGAGCCGCGGTGTCGCGGACGTGCGGGTGGAGAGGAACAACGCGGATAGGATGCTTGACTTTGGTGGAGGAAGAGGATTTCTTGCGAGATGCACGAGTGGCCATGGTGGTCTCCTTGTTGAGGTACCCGACGGAGGACTGGAGGAGGCGCGGGCCGCAAGGAAAAGGCTAGCGGAGAATTCGCACGAAGGCAATACAAGGCGCAATTTTCGCAGAAGAGTTTTCAGTTGTCAGCTTAAAGTCTTAAGTAAAGCGAGAGAAAAGCGAGCTCAGAATGGCGGCGTAAAGCCGCCGCTACAGAGGAAGGAAGAGGAATGCAGGAGCCCACACGCAAGGGCTGCGCGTGGGGCGCGCAGCGCGTTTTCGAGATATTGTCGCGATCCCTCCACTGCGCGACCTAGTGCGCCAGAGGCGAGAAAATGCCGGGTCGCTCCGGTCGGAATGACCAATCAAGAAAAGACACCAGTCTGAAGACCGGCGCCTACAAAAGCAAACCCGAGGGAGAACCGCACGATTGAAAACCAAGAGTGCGGCACCCGGATGTAGGGCACCTACTCCGTTTTGTATAGACCTTAAAACGTAGAACTTGGAACTGAAAACTCTTCTTGACACGGCAGAAGGTGGTGTGGCAATATGGCGTTAGACGACATGTCGTACGAGGGACTATGGAATCATTGCCATTGAGCGAACCTGTTTTGCTGATTTTGGTGAGTTTGGCGGAACAGCCGCGCCACGGGTATTCCATCTTGAAGAACGTGGAAGAGATGAGCGATGGGCGAGTGACGTTGAGCACCGGAACGCTGTACGGGGCGTTGCGGAGGCTACTAGAGGATCGGTGGATCGAGCGATTCAAGGAAGAGGAAAGTTCGCGCGGGAGACAAGCATACCGGCTAACGGCGCGCGGGCGGCAGATTTTACGGGCAGAAGTGGGGCGGCTGAAGCGTCTGACGAAAGTGGCGAGCCTGCGCATCGCTCCGAAGGAGATGTGAGGAAATGCTCACCCTGAGCCGCTACTTGTTGTACCTGTATCCCGCCGCGCACCGGATGGAATTCGGCGAAGAGATGAGCGAGGTACTACGCGAAAGGCAGAACGAGATTGGGAAGCGCGGAGCGCTCGCGCGATGGATATCGAACGGCCGCGAAATTGGAGGGCTGCTGCGGGGAGCGGTGCGAGAGCACGTGCGGGCCGCGACGGGTTTGTATTCGTGGGAAGGGTTTCCGATCAGGAGGATTCGCATGCGAACTGAATTCCGGTTTCCGAAGGCCACGCCGGTGCTGATGACGGTGATTCTGGGTGCCGTAGTGATGGCGATCGAAAAGGCGAGAGCGATCCAGATGTCGGTACCTCCTTCGCACCAGCAGGTTGGTCCGATCCAGTCAGCGGATTTTACGGTGCTGCCCTCCTTTGTGCTTTTGTTCGTGCTGGGGTGCGTGGCGGGAGCGATTGCATGGGCGATTGCGTATGCGTTGAGGCGGTCGGGAGGGCAGCGGTTGGAAGAACTGAAGGCGCCGGGATTGCAGAGCACACGCAAATGAGAGGCGGAAACCGCGATGCTGCCTCGCGTGAGTCAGCGAATCAGGTTTATTGCGAAGTCCGTGCTCGTGCTCTAGTCGCGTTGATTCTCGTGGGCAGGGCCTACGAGCAGATTGCCAGGCGAGTCGATCGTAAGAAGTTCTCTCAGGTGGGCCGATCGGTCGCACTGTTGCATGCCGGCAGCGTGCCTCCTCCGTACGTATTGGTCGGCGCGTCGGGACTGGGCGGGAGCGATCCGAGCCCCGTTGAGCAAACAAGCGGTCATAGCGGAAGACCTCCATGCGTTCAGGGGCTTCAATGTTCGGGTGTTTGCCGGGAAGCATCCGTCAGAAGTTGCCGGGGGCGATGCTCGTGGATTCGGCGCACGAGGATCACGGACGTTACGAACCAAGAGCTACTCGGGCGCCGGTGAATCGGCTGCCACCTGCGATTCGAACTGTGCTTTGCGAGGCTGTGCCGGTGGCGGCGCAGGTTGGAGGAGTGCGATTCTTGTTGCACAGATCCGATCCTCGAAGAGATGCGGCGCCAGGATTCGCTGTTGAGCAGGCCGCCACCTCGCGGGTCGTGAGCTGCAAACCAAATCATTTTTCGTGGCTGCGGGGTGCGATGCGTGGGCGAAGAGCGCGGCCGAAGCGCACGCCGAGGGTAATTTTGGCAATCGTCCACTGATTGTGCTGACGGCGGGGCGGGCGTTTGCTGTGGGTGCCCCGCAAGCAGGCGAAGAGCTCAAGGCTTTTCATGAAATCTGGACGCACCTGTTGCAGGTGCGACCTACGCAACTTTCGACCCAGGGAGGTCAGGTTGTTGCGGAAAACAGCGGGCATGGAATCGGATGGGAAGCTCCCGGCGCGGTTGTTGATGCGATCCATGATGTGGTAACGCAGGCACGAAATCAGGCGACGAGCGAATGAGCAGCGAGACGGCAGCATGAAGCCGCCGATACCAAGGCGAGAAGCAAAGGCAAGAGAAAAGCCTCGGGCCTGAAGGCCCGAGCTACAGGAGATCACACACGTGGTTATTCGTAGCGGAGCGCGGTTAGGGGGTCGACGCGGGTGGCGCGGCGGGCTGGGATCGCTGCAGCTAGGATGGAGACGGCCAGGACTACGGCGGCGACGGAGGCCAGGGTTGCGGGATCTGTTGGGGTGACTTCGAAGAGCAGAGATTGAAGGACGCGTCCCAGGGCTAGTGAGGCTAGAAGACCGATGGCCAGTGCGATGGCGGAAAGCGCGATGGCTTCACGAAGGACCAAGCGAAATACATCGGAGGAACGAGCACCCAGGGCGACGCGGATACCGATTTCGTTGATGCGCTGGCTGACGGAGTAAGAGACGACACCGTAGATACCAATCATCGCGAGCGCAATCGCAAGAGCAGCAAACACCAACAACAAAATAGCTTGGAAACGGGGACTAGAGACGGAATTGGAGAAAACTGTTTCCATGGTCTGAATGTCGGAGACTGCCTGATCGGGATCGACGCGATGGACGGCGGCTTCCGCAGCGCGCGCAATCTGCAGGGGATAGCCGGTGGCGCGAACAACAAGTGTGGCGAAGTACATGGGAGCTTGAGCATTGGAGAGGAAGATAGTGGGCTCAGGAGCGTCCTGAAGTTCGGCATGGCGAGCGTCGGCGACGATACCAACGATCTCCGCGGGCTTCTCGAGGGTCCAACAGACGCTCAGTTGCTTTCCAAGAATATTCTGACCGGGGTAATAACGCTCGACAAAGGCATGGTTGACGATAGCGACGGAAGCGGCCTTGAAATTGTCGCGGGCTTCAAAGTCACGACCGGCGAGCAGAGCCGTGCTCATGGTCTGGAAGTAGCCAGAACTGATTATGAGAAATTGCGCGGAGGGAGATTCGGCAGGTGTGGGAGCAGGTTGGTCGGCAGGAGCGAAGCACGAGCCGGAGAGCATGTCTGTGAGCGGGAGAAAGTGAGTGGAGCCGGCTGCCTGTACTCCGGGAGTGCTGCGGATTTCGGTGAGGATGCGGTCGAAGTATTGGGAGCGTTTGAGATTGTCGCTGTAGCGGGAGGGCGAAGTCCACATATGCATGGTGAGGAGATGATCGGTCCCGAAACCGGGATCGGTGGAGGTGAGGCGGGCGAAGCTGCGCAGCATGAGGCCAGCGCCGACGGAGAGAAGAAGGGCGAGGGCGACTTCGGCGACAACAAAGATGCGTCGAAGAGTTTCATGGCCACCTACACCGCTGCGAAGCGAACCTTGTTTGAGTGCGTTTTGGATGTCGATTAGAGAAAGGCGGAAAGCGGGAATAAGACCGAAGAGCACGGCGGTGAACAACGAGGCGAAGAAGGTGAACAGAAGCACGCGGGCATCGATGGAAATGGGTTCGGTGCGAGGAAGAGGAGCGCTCTGAGGAATGAGCGCAAGCAGTGCGGAGAGACCGAAGGAGGCGAAGAGCAATCCCACGAGCATGCCGGCGAGGGAGATGAGCAAACTTTCCGCGAATAACTGGCGAATGAGGCGCGAGCGAGCGGCGCCGAGGGCGGAGCGAACGGCGAGTTCGCGGAGGCGACCGGTGCCGCGCATGAGCAAAAGGTTGGCGACATTGGCGCAGGCGATGAGGAGAAGAAAGCCGACGGCAGAGAGGAGTACCCAGAGGGGACGTCGAACGCGATGCGTGGCATCTTCGAGCATGGGGACAACGTTGGCACTCCAGTTTTTGTTGAAGTCGGGGCGAGCTTGCTGTGTGAAGTCGATGACGCGAAGCATATCCTGCTGAGCCTGGGGAATGGAGACTCCGGGCTTGAGGCGGGCAACGACCGTGAGATAGCGTCCACTTTTGTAATCGTCGGAGCGTTCCAGAGGAAGCGGAGTCCAAACTTCGGCTTTCATTTTCGGAAACGAGAAACCTTTGGGCATGACTCCGATGACTTCGCAGGGCACACCGTCGACGTCGATTTTCTGGCCGATGAGGGAGCGGTTGTCACCGAATTGGCGGTGCCAGAGTTCGTAGCTGAGGATGATGCTGCGGTCCTGGCCGGGAATACCGTCGGCGCGAGAGAAGGCGCGGCCAAGAAAGGGCGCGACGCGAAGAATAGAGAAGAATTCCGGGGAGACCTGCATGCCTCGCACAGCAATGGGCTGTCCATGAGAGCTGAGATTGGTGACTGCGTCGGAGATGGCGGCCATCGATTCGAAGGATTGGGAGCGATCGCGCCAGTCGAGGAAATTGAAGGGATTCACGACATTTCGTGGGTTGTCGTACTTGAGTGAGGATTCCCAAATGCGCACGAGCCGATCCGGTTGCGGATAGGGAAGCGGGCGCAGAAGAATGGCGTCGACGACGCTGAAGATGGCGGAGTTGGCGCCGATGCCCAGAGCGAGGGTGAGAATGGCGACGGCGGTGAAGGCGTGAGATTTGCGCAGAGTGCGAGCAGCGTAGCGGAAGTCCTGAAGAAAATCCTGGATCCAGTTGACCTTGCGCGTGTCGCGGCATTCTTCCTTGCGCTGCTCGAGGCCGCCAATCGAACGAAGGGCAGCGCGGCGTGCTTCGTCGGCAGGCATGCCTCCCGCGATGAGTTTGCTGGTTTTCTGCTCGATGTGATAAGAGAGCTCTTCGCTGAGTTCCTGATCGACTTCCGATCGACGAAAGAGGGAGCGAAGGCGCAGCGGCAGACTGTAAAACCAATGTTCGATGCGCATGGCTTATGTCTCCTTCAGTCGCATGACGTGCGAAATTGCGGCGGAGAGTCGGTTCCAGTTGGCGGATTCCTGATCGAGTTGCTTGCGGCCAAGACGAGTGAGCGTGTAGAACTTGGCGCGGCGGTTGTTTTCGCTAGGCTTCCATTCGGAACAGATCCAGCCCTCTTGTTCGAGTTTGTGAAGAGCAGGATAGAGCGAGCCGTCGCTGACCTGGAGAACGTCTCCGGAAACTTGCGTCAGGCGCTGGCTGATGGCCCAGCCGTTGAGTGGTTCGAGGGCGAGGATTTTGAGGATTAGGAAATCGAGTGTGCCTTGGAGAAGGTCGGAAGGTTTGCTCACGGGTGCTCCCTCGGTTACCGAGATAGGATACGCTTGGTTCCCTCGGTAAGCAAGGGGAAGAGTCGCCGGCGGGTCCATCGAGTTGGCGAGATATTTGGATTGGTTGCCACGATCCCTGCATGGTGCGACCGGGCGTGCCAGAAAGCGGCCGCCAAGAAAATGCCGGGTCGCTCCGGTCGGGATGACCAATTAAGAGAAGGCCGCAGACTGAAAACGACCCAACGCGAGGAGAAAACAGATCACCGTGCCGCGGGGAAAAAAGCCTCGGCCTGAAGGCCCGAGCCACGGTTGAAGGTCCGGCCGCAGACTTGGGGGATGCGGTTGTTATTCGCACCTTAGGACCGCTAGCGGATCGACTTGTGTTGCACGGCGTGCTGGCATGTAGGTTGCCGCCAGGGCTATGAGTATCAGCAGGAGAGCTACGGCTGCGAATGTGGCTGGAGCGGTGGCGGTGAGGCCGAAGAGTGAGCAGGCCATCAGGCGCGTTAGTGCTAAGGCGCGGTGGCTGCGGCTTGGGAGATGATTTCGGGAATCGAGCTGATGTCGGGCACGGGCCCCAGGATCGATTATATGCGCCGCGGTGATCACTCGTACCTCAGGGCTTGCATGGGGTCTACGCGCATGGCGCGGCGCGCCGGGAGGTAGGCGGCGAGGGAGGCGACGGCGGCCAGGATGGCTACCGAAGTTAGCATTGTTGCGGGGTCGTGTGGAGTCAGGCCGAAAAGGAGTTTTTGGAGGAGGCCGATGGCGGCGAGGGAGATGGCGATGCCTGTGAGGCCGCCGGCTACGAGAACGATGACGACGTCGCTGAGAACTAGACGGAGGATGGAAACGGGAGGAGCACCGAGGGCGAGGCGAATGCCGAATTCGGTGCGGCGCTGAGCGACAAGATAACTGAGAGCGCCATAGAGCCCGACCATGGCAAGGAGGAGAGCGAGAGCGCCGAAGAAGGCGGAGAGAGTGGCGAGGAGACGCTCCTGGACGAGGGAATCGTCGACTTGTTGGGCGAGGGAGGAGAAGTCAAGGGGGATGGACTTGTTGACCTGAGCGACGGAATCCTGGATGAGGGAAATCAGGGCGGAGGGACGCTTGTCGGTGCGGATTTCAAAATTTACAAATTGCTCGTCCTCGGGGATTTGGGCTGCGGGGAAGAACGCCTGGGAAACGGGTTTTTCGCGGAGCGATTCGTACTTCGAATCTTTCGCGAGGCCGACGACTTGAATAAGCGGGGTCGTTTTGCCCGGGCCTTCGTCGCGACGGAAATATTGTCCGACCGGATTTGTTCTAGAAAAAAACTTGCGGGCGAGGGTTTCGTTCACGATGGCGACGAAGGCGGAAGTTTTTGTGTCGGTGGTGGCGAAGTTGCGGCCTTCGAGCAGCGGCGTGCGCAGCGTCGGGAAGTATCCGGGGGAGACGAAATTGAGGAAGGCGTCGGCATCGTCGCCCTTAGGGGCGTTGGGTGAATCGACGAGGAGGTGCTGATCCCATTCGAAATTGCTGACGGGAGTGCGAACGGATCTGCCAATGGAAACGACGCCGGGAATGGAACGGAGGCGAGTTTCCATTTCGTCCTCGACAGCCAGCCACTGCGCGGGTGGAACGCCGGCGGATTTGAGATCGGAGCTGACGAGGAGGACGTTGTTGCGATCGAAGCCGATGTCGAGAGTGGCGAGCTTAAGCATGCTGTGGAGGAAGAGACCGGCGACGACCAGGAGAACCAGGGAAAGTGCGACCTGAGAACCGACGATCCATTTGCCGGGACGAAAAGGCGACCCGTGATCGGTCTGTTCGGCCTGGCTGCCCTTCATGGCGGCGGTGAGGGAAACGCGAGTCGAACGGAAGGCGGGAAGAACGCCGAACAGAATACCGGTGAAGACGGCGATGGCGGCGGTGAAAGCGAGAATGCGGCCGTCGAGAGAGAGATCGAGGAAGACATTCTTTCCAGCGGTGGAAAGATAACGGACCAAGAGAGCGGCTCCCCAGCGGGCAAAGAGGAATCCGAGTAGCGCGCCAGCGGAGGAGAGTAGGAGGCATTCGGTTAGGAATTGGCGAATGAGGCGCAGACGAGAAGCGCCGAGAGCTTTGCGAACGGCAATTTCTTTGCTGCGGGAAACGGCGCGAGCAAACATAAGACTGGCGATATTGGCGCAGGCGATGAGAAGAACGAGTCCGACAACGGCCATGAGGATGTTGAGAGGCTGATCGAATTGACGGCGCAGTTCGGACATTCCCGTCGCGGCGGGCGAGGATAACAGGGACCAATTGCGAAACTTCCCTTGATCTTCTGGATCCCAGTCGTTGGGGACAGCACCGGCGAAAACGGTGGGGGAAAAGACGGCGAGGCGAGCCTGCAATTGTTGGGGAGTGACGCCGGGCTTCACGCGACCCATGATGGCGAGCCACCACCAGGAGCGAGCGCCGATGCGAGAGTGTTCGCCGTCGAAGAGAGTCGCGGTGCAGATGGGAATGGCGACGTCGAATTTGCTGCCGACGTCGAGGCCATAGAATCCGGGGGAGCTGACGCCAACGATCTGGAAAGGATGATGGTTGAGGGAGAGAGTGCTGCCGACGGCGTCGATAGAGCCACCGAAATGATCGTGCCAGAAACCGTAGCTGATGACGGCGAGCCCCGGGCAGCCGCGCTGGTCGTCGACGACGGTGAGTAAACGGCCAGCGGCGGGACGCACGCCGAGAACGTTGAAGAAATCGCCGCTGACAAAGATTCCGTTGGCATTTTGCACGGCGCCACCTTGCGCGAGGTCGAAGCGATCAGTGCTCCAGGCAAGCGCGGATGAGAAGAGATCGTCGCGGTGATTGCGGACCTGCTCCCAAATCGCATTCGTAAAATAGAAATCGCCCTGTCCGCCGCGCGCTGGATCGAGGTGGGAGAGTTGCACCAATTCCTGAGGGTTTCGCACCGGGAGCATGCGGAGGACAACCGTGTCGATAAGGGAGAAGATAGCGGTGTTGGCGCCGATGCCGAGGGCGAGAGTGAGGATGGCGATGGCGGTGAAGGCGGGAGAGTTGCGGAGAGTGCGCAGGGCGTAACGGATGTCCTGGAACAGCGATTCCAGGAACGTGATGCCGCGAGCGTCGCGACATTCTTCCTTGGCGCGTTCGAGGCCGCCAAATTCGAGGTGGGCGCGGCGGAAGGCTTCGTCCGAAGGGATGCCGTTGCCGATGAGGTCGTCGGAGTAGGTTTCGAGATGGAAGCGCAGTTCGGCGTCCATGTCGCGCTCCATCTGGGAGCGGTGGAGAGTGGAGTGGAGCCAGGAACGGAAGCGGGAGAAGTGGGCCATTATTCGTACCTCAGGGCTACTATGGGATCTACCTGCATGGCGCGGCGGGCCGGGATATAGCAGGCCAGGAGCGCAACTACGATCAACAGGACGGCGGAGGAGATGTAGGTGAAGGCGTCGGTGCGGGAGACGCCGTAGAGATAGATTCCAGAACCGCTCCAGCCGATGGGATCTGCGGGAAAGAAGCGGGTGAGCAGGAATGCCGCAAGGGTGCCAGCGGAAAGGCCCACGAAGGTGACAGCAAGGGTTTCACGCAGGACCAGCGCGGCGATTTCTCGGCGAGCGGCGCCGAGAGCGAGACGGATGCCGATTTCTCGGGTGCGTTCGGCGACGGAGTAGGAAGTGACGCCGAAGACGCCGACGAGGGCCAAGACGAGAGCGAGAGAACCGAAAGAAGCCAGCAAAGTGACAATGGGGCGGCGTAGGGTGAGGGACTCGGAATCGTGAATCTGCTGCTGCATGGTGGCGAGGTTCCAAAAGAGTTCTGGATCGACAGGGCGAAGCCAGTTGCTGAAGGAGCGAGTGACGTTGGCCAGGTCGGACGAGGAACGAACGCGCATGGCGATGCTCCAGCGCCCTGGAAGCATTTGAGCGATGGGAAAATAAACCAAGGGGCGGGAGTCTTCTTCGGGATTGCGTTGATGAAAATCGGAAACCACGCCGACGATTTCACGCCACTGGTTGGCGGAATCCGCGACGGCGACGTGATAGCCGACGGGATTCACGCCGGGGAAATACTGTTTTGCGAAAGTCTGGTTGATGATCACGGCAGGAGGACCGTCGTTAACGTCGGAGTCATGGAACGGGCGGCCGGCGAGGATAGGGACCTCTAAGGTGGAGAAATATTCCGGACTGACAGAGACAAACCAAGTCTCTTGCTCGACGGGTGATCCGCTGGGGTTGGTTGAAGGGGGTTGGATGCGAAGGGCCAAGGCATCTGCACCTTCCATGGGCAGAGAATCAGCGATGCCAGCGGATTCGACGCAGGGGAGCTGG
>Ga0210407_10002019_pt1 | contig 17988 bp, 11 predicted proteins | sample IncBWC27MmetaG_FD_150860 | JGI IMG/M metagenome (GOLD analysis project Ga0210407, IMG submission 150860) | Forest soil microbial communities from Barre Woods Harvard Forest LTER site, Petersham, Massachusetts, United States - Inc-BW-C-27-M | ecosystem: Environmental > Terrestrial > Soil >...
GGAACAGGATTAGATCTGAATCTCCGTCAGCGATGGTCCGCTGCGATCGCCCGGTTTGATCGCAGCGCCGCTCGTGCTGCGACCGATGCCTTCGTCCAACCGATTCGCGTTTGCGCATGTTGAGCAATCGCGGTAATGTGTATCGCATCCGACGAATCGGATGGAAGTGCAGATCTGCGCGGAGGATAAAAAAATGCTTAAGTACACAGTTCTATTCGCAGTGGCAGGAATGCTGGCGATGAGCGCTCCCAGCAAGTCTGGTTTCACCGGCGGGTATTGGCAGGTGGACGCCCGCCATTCGGATGCCCAGCTTATCACTGACGCGACCACGGATTACGGGAAGACGAAGATGGATATAACCCTCGGCTTCGGACGGGTGAACGGTCGAGTCGAAATCAACAACGACGATCTCGCCAAGTCCTCTTTCGATTTCAGAATGTATCCGGCTGATTCGATGACGCCCGTTATCGATGAGGATGGAAAATTCCTGAGTCAGTGGCTGGCCAATCTATCGAACCACACCATGGTGTGTTTCCACTCCAAGGGAGCTGTGCGGACGGCTGACGGGCGGCTGCAGACCACAGGCAACCTGGTCCTGACACGTGTGGACCGCAACGTCGATGCGACCCCGAATGAAGCCTATGCGGGACCGGTGTATGGACCGCCGATGATCCATCGGGTTTCGCATGAAGCCACTTTCGTTTTTGATTTTCCGGCGGCCGGGAAGGGGCAGAAAGATGGCAGCGTCGTGGCGTCAGGATCGACGAGTATGTTCCGCGAGACGTATCCCCAATTGGTGAAGGCTGTGGTCAGTACGTATTGGCCGCCTGTGGTTCAGGATAAGAACTGTGCAACGCAAGCCGGTGGGAGTGAGGACTATCGTGGTTCGCAGTGCACGGGAACAGTGCTGGAAGCCCCGGGCCTTCCAGAAGCGCCGCACGCAGGCAATGCGGAGGACGTTGGCGCCGCGCAGAATTTCAATGCCGTGGTCGGAAATCGCCTGAACATTCTGGTTCATCTGCGTTTGATGGCGAAGGCCCCGGGAGAACAAGCGGGTGCCGCAAACTAGGCGAAACAACTGAGCGGAGCGACGGGCCCATCTTGGGGAAGCCTTCGCGATTCGATCGTCTCTGTCGGCCATTACCTTATACTTTGGCAATCAACGGAGCTGGCGAACGGTCGTGCCGACCTCTTCCTCCGATCGACGAGCGCGGGACGGCTTGGGGGCAGCAGGCCCCGAGCCTGTCTGGGTACTCCAGCTTACTCCGCAAGAACGAAATACTCTGGTGGCTACTTTTGGCGGCTGGGCGCTCGATGGCCTGGACGTGATGGTGTACAGCTTCGTCATCCCCAGCCTGATTGCTGCCTGGCATATCAGCAAAGCACAGGCTGGCCTGTTGGGCGCCGTCGTGCTTCTTATCTCTGCGATTGGCGGTTGGGTGGCCGGTTTACTTGCTGACCGGTTCGGACGCGCCCGCATCTTGCAAATCACGATCTTATGGTTTGCGTTCTTCACGTTTCTTAGCGGATTTACCCATTCCTTTTGGCAACTGCTGCTGACCCGTGGATTGCAGGGCTTGGGCTTTGGTGGGGAGTGGGCAGTGGGATCGGTTCTCATGGGGGAAGCCATCCGCACTCAGTATCGCGGGAAAGCGGTGGGCACGGTGCAAGGCGGGTGGGCCATCGGCTGGGGTGTGGCGGCCATTTTTTATACCGCGCTGTTCTCTGTGCTGCCAGCGGACATCGCCTGGCGAGCCATGTTCTGGATCGGCATCCTGCCGGCGCTGCTGGTGTTTTATATCCGACGCTATGTGTCCGAACCCGCGGTCTACATCCGGACGCGCCAGGAACTGGCGAAACGTAGCGCCGAAGTCAACTTCCTTGAAATCTTCAGCCCTACCCTGCTGCGAATCACTGTGTCGACCTCGCTTATGGCCACGGGCGCCCAGGGCGGCTATTACGCCATTACTACCTGGCTGCCGACCTACCTGAAAACAACGCGTGGACTCTCGGTGCTGAATACCGGGGCTTATCTGATCGTCGCAATCGCTGGTTCCTTCGTTGGCTACATGGTTAGCGCATATCTCACCGATTGGTTCGGGCGCAAACGCACGTTGATTCTTTTTGCGGGCTCCTCGTTTCTGACGATTGGTGTCTATACCTACCTGCCGATCAGCAACCATGAAATGCTGGCGCTCGGATTCCCCCTGGGCTTTTTTGCCTCGGGTTCTTTCAGTCCGATGGGATCATTTCTGACCGAGCTGTTTCCCACCCGGGTGCGCGGATCGGCGCAGGGCTTCGCCTACAATTTCGGCCGCGCGGTGGGCGCGCTTTTCCCCACACTGGTCGGCTATCTGAGCACGCGCCTTCCTCTCGGACACGCGATTGCCTTTTTCGCGATAACCGCGTACCTGACAATGATCGTCGCAGTTTGCCTGCTGCCCGAGACGAAGGGGAGGGAGTTAAGCGCTGTTGACTAAGCTGTGGTGCTCCCGCAACGGGTAACATCAATATAGAGGCGCGCCGCATTGAGGGTGGCCCACTCCGGAGAAACGATTATTCCCAACTCTTGGGAATATTGAGGTACGACCGGTCCAGCGCCGCCACAGAAGGACAGCCGAGAAGACGCAGAGTGCGATCGAGATCCGTGCGCAAAATCTCGATGGCGCGCGCTACTCCGGCTTCGCCGGCAGCCGCCAGGCCATAGGCGTAGGCGCGTCCGCAGAGGACGGCGCGTGCGCCCATGCAGATGGCTTTGACGATATCGGTGCCGCGACGAATTCCTCCGTCCATCCAGACCTCGGCTTGGCCATTTACTGCAGCGACTACCTCGGGCAGAACTCGCAGCGATGAGGGAAGATGGTCCAGTTGCCGCCCGCCGTGATTGGAGACTGAAACGGCCGCTGCACCGGCGTCAATGGCGCGGCGGGCATCGTCCCCGGTAAGCACGCCCTTGACTACGATGGGGCCGCTCCAGAGTTTGCGAATCCAATCCAAGTCGGCCCATGTGACCGCAGCTCTGGCCAGGGCGGCATTGATGTCGACGAGGGGCATTTGCCCTTGCCCGGGAATGACCACATTTGGAAGTCCCGGCAAACCCCCATCGCGCAAATAACCAATCAGCCATCGCGGATGGCTCATTACTTCTGGAATAAACGGAATCTTTGCCAGCAGCCCGCCGCTAATCATTTCCTTCATGCCGTTGCGGTAGTCGCGTTCGCGAATTCCGGCCACCGCTGTATCGATGGTGACGACCAAGGCGGAAAATCCTGCGACTCGCGCCCTTTCGATAACCGCTTCCGCAGCTCCGCGGCCGCCCATCAAATAAAGCTGGTAGAAAACGGGGCCGCGGGAACCGGCTTTGACGTCTTCCAGCTTGTGCCCCGAAATAGTGGACAGAATATAAGCCGTGCCCGCTGCACCGGCCGACCGCGCCGCTGCGACTTCACCGCTGGGATGCATGAGGCGGCTGTAGCCCACAGGGGCCAGCAAGAAGGGAAGGGAAAGATCGAAGCCCAGGACGCGCGTACCCAAATCACAACTCTCGAGTGCGACGGCATGACGCGGGCGGAAGGTGATGTCCTCAAACACGCGGCAGTTCTCGCGGAGCGTGACCTCGCCCTCCGCACCGCCATCCAAGTAATCGAAGACCGCTTTCGGCAAGCGGCGACGCGCCATCGGCCGAAAGTCTGCAATGCTTACCACGTGGGGAGACGCGACTGCGCGGGATGATCCAGTCATTTTGCGACTCCAGTATCCCTAGGTTTCGAAACAATAGATAGTAACACTGAGGAAAAGCCAAAGCAGACAAACCCGAAAGTCGCAACAGCCTATATATCGATCCGCTTTTGTGTATGCCGGTTCAGGTACCAGCACGGACTGTAGCCGAAGTGAGGAAACAGGGAGTGAATGCACACCTGGCTTTGGGGTTGGGCAAAATCGTATTCGGTCCGCCCGTTTTTTTCGTGAATGGCGTAATAGGGCTGGATAGTCACCGTAGAAAACGGATCGCGGTTATTCGGAATTTTATACCGAACCGAAAGGTAGTCTCCCACGTACGTGAGCAGCGCCAATATCACGCCTGCGCCGGCAACGCGGAGGAGTACGCTCTTCAATCGTTTCTTTCCCGGACAAAATGCTCCACGCGGCTGGTTCTTGATCCGCACAGATCTGTGTAGAACGGGGCCAAGGATTTGGATGGAACCGGCGACGTTTACAAATGCGGGTCAGGCTGCCGGGCTAAACCCCTGGCGCCGGCAATCCCGGCGCGCCGCCCACAACCTCAGCTTGATTGAACACCGCGTTTGCTCCCATATGTGCCGGCTTGGGGGCCAGCATCTGTTCTTTGCGGTAGATCAAGTTGCTGGCGTTAAAGCTGGCGATTTCGAAGCCGTGCCCGTGAGTGATTGCATCCGTGGGACAGGCCTCGACGCAGTATCCGCAGAAAATACATCGGTTGTAGTCGATGTTATAAACCTTAGCGTAACGCTCGGCTCCGCTGACCCGATGCTCGGCGGTATTCTCCGCCGCCTCGATATAAATGCAGTTCGAGGGACAGGCCGCCGCACAAAGGAAACAGGCGACGCATTTTTCCAATCCGCTCTCATCGCGCTGCAGGACGTGCACACCGCGAAAACGCTCCTGGAACTTGGCGCCACGAAGCGGCCCTGCCCCATCAGGATAGTTCTCCACTTGCGTGGGCTGGAACATCTCCATGAAAGTGATGCTCATTCCCTTAGCAATGGCGGCAATGTTTTCCAGGATCGGCATACTTGAACAGTATAACGGAAGGAGCACGTGGACCGCAGGGTGAGGCAGCGAACGGGGCAGCGGGGCTGGTGGAAGGTTGAATTGTCCCAGCGCGGTGAACGCCACGAGCGCTGAATCCCCAGGTTGCGCGGAGTCATAAGCCAATCGAGGCAAAGCCCGGGCAGGAGGAGATCCGGGGCCCGGGCCTTGGGGTGGTCAAATGCTGAAGAAATGGTATCCAATTCAAATATTAATGTCAAGTATGTTGATGGACAAACATGTATTAAGATATTTCGAGCGCTCAGGTTCCGCTGTTTGGGCCTGCGTACCTTGTCGCGGGCCGGACGCGCGCGTCGCCCGCCGTCACACCGTATCTGGCTAGCGCGGGATATTCAGATCGGCGTAGTGGCTGAAGGTTGGGACGGCAACCTGGTCGTTGCCAGGAATATAGAAACCGAATTTGCCGGCCGCCAGATTGGTGCCGGGAGCGCTCCACTTATCCAGAAGCACCCAGGCATCGCCCTCTCTGGCCTGATGGACGATCTCGGTTGGAGTTACGCGAATCTGCAGGCTATGGAAACTCTTTTTGTCACTCTTGTGTGGCGTCTTGACTTCTTCCGACTTCTGCCCGTTGTGCAGGATGGTGCGATAGAAACTATTCTCGTCCATTTGAAACAGAATGTAATTATTCGAATCCAGGTAGTTTAGAACCCATTGCAGCCGGTGGCCTTTCTGCAGCATTGCGGAAAAAGCAAAAGTTCCGGATGTGGGAGAAACGCTGTACAGCACGAAATCCCCGCCCTTGCGAGTGAAGCCGTTTTTGTCAGGCTTCCAACCGTTGGAGTCCTCCCACTTCGACATTCCACTGGGGCCAAGAGCCAGATCGAGACTTTTCGATTGGCCGGCGATGATTTCGAGGGTCGTGGAGCGCGTCACACTATCGGCGGTTCGCGTGGTGAGAGTGTACGTTCCCGGAGGCAGGTTCAACGGAGTGCCACTGGTCAATTCAATCGGTGTATCTCCAGACTTGGTAAGACTCACGGTGGCATCCGGAGGGGAAAAGGTGATTCGCAACTCGCCCGTGCCCGCTTCCAAAGCAGCATCGGCACCGGTTAATGCCACCGTCGCGCCGGCAACGAAGTGTTTCTGCGCGCGCTTTGTACTAAACCGATCCTTTCGCAGTTCGATGACGTGGTCGCCCGGAGCGATGGTCGCGAGACCGAAGGAGCCATCCGCCGCCACCGATCCCATCGGTGCCTGGTCGATCAAGACTTGCATCCCCGGAGTGCCGCCTTGAATCGTGAGCGAGGACAGATGTGGAATCACTTGCAGGCTGAACGACAGCTTGTTCTGCTCCCCCTTGCGAACGCGGACCTTCTGCGGCGGAGGATCCTGAAAGCCGGCCTTGCTGACACTGACGACGTAATCTTTCGGCTCGAGATTTGGAATGCGCACTTGTCCGCCTTGAGTGGTAGCTTTCTGGAGTTGTCCATTGAGAAAGACGCGCGCCTTGTCCTCACCAGTGACAACCACGAGCGTGCCTATGTTTTGGCCGGACTCGATGAAAGTGGCAATGGCAGGCGCGGCCGCAATGTCAACATCCAGTTTGTACTGGTCCTTGCCTTGGGTCAGAGCCAGTTCATGAGTGGCGAGCGAGACTTGGGGGAGATCCCATCCGTCCGGCAGCATAGCAATCGGGTCCCGCCCGTCGAGGCTGAGCTTGGCTGCAGAATCGCTGGAGTACACGCGAACCCGGTTGCTCAGATTGCTGACAACTACGGCGGTTACGCCGTTGGCAACGATCGGCCCAATGACGGCTGGCGGAGCGCCCGGATCGGTTGAAAAAGTGAAGAAGGCATTTCCTTGTGGCCCGTCGAATTTCAACTTGTGTTGTCCGGCAGCGAGCTTATCGAGTGTCCACAGGGCGCCCTCGAGTTCGACGGCGGGTTGGTCATCAAAAGAGACTTTGCCCGTGCCCGTATCGGAGGAGAGTTTCACGGTCGGCAGATCTGGTTCGAGGGTTAGGTCGACAAGAGCGGGTGGGCCACCCTTGACATCGACCGAACTGCTTCTCGTTTGGTAACCATCCAACTGCGCCTCAATCTGATAGTTTCCCTCGGGCAAATCTACTTGCACGTCGGACGTGCCACGAACCTCGCGGTTGATCCGAATGGTCGCGCCCGGCGAGCTGTGCACGCGCACAGTAAACACCGCTGGGGCTGGCGGGGTGGTCGGCGAATGGCGGTGTCGTAGCAAGAAAAAGCCTACCAACAGCATAACGACAAAAGCTGCGGCAATCACGGCGAGCGGGAGTTGGATCGAGGTTCTGGGCCGGGCCGGACTTGTTGCAGGAGATGCTGGCCGATTGCCCGGGGGCGTAGCTTTGAGGCGTGGAGGCACGGCAGGGATTCCTCCAACGGCTGCCGGAGGCGGAGGAGTGCTTGCGTTCTCGGAAGAAAACGGCGGGATGTCTATCGTCTCCGGAGAGTAGATCGACATGGTTTCGCTGTCTGCAACGGCAGAGGGTTGCGCACTCGTACCGACGCCTTGCGGTTTCTTCGAGTCGACAATTCGGCTGGGGAGTTTTCCCTCGACGGTTGGCAGATCCAGCCGCCGTAGAATACCGTTCGCCACTGCGAGAACTTCTTCGTCCTCAAGATACTTGGCGGCCAGGACTTGGACGCGTTCACCGAAAACCTTTCCCACAGCAGGATCGGTGATGGTTTCAACCTCGCGCTCCATCCGCCGCAACTCCTCCAAGTCGTGTCGCCGCATTTGGCGTTGCTGGGACTGAATCTCGCGTTGCACCGTTTCCAGAATCTGCGTCAGCCGAGGTTCGCGCGGATAAGAAGCCAGCGCAGCTTCAACGCGAGACAGCGAGCCTGCCAAATCCCCCGCTGCCTGCAGCTTGCGGGCCTGAGAGAGGCACTCGCTGACGATCTGTTCCCGTTTCTGATCAAGGATGAGAGTGCGAACGGTCTTCGAAAGAGGGTGCCCTGGATTCAGATCGAAAGCCTGTTGCGCCAATTCTTCCGCTTCCTGCCAGTTGGTCTCCGCCAGCACGCGTGCCCGCTCGACCAAAGCGTTGGAAAACACTGCTCGGGTCAGCGCATTGTGTTCGTCCAATTCATAGGCTTGTCTCAACAGCTTTATGCCGTCGGCAAAACGGTCTTGCGTGCACAATTCCTGGCCCTCGGTCATCAGGCGATGCGCTTCTGTAGCGCGCTGTACGCCATCGCTGGCAAGTTTGCCGAGCTCCGCTAATTCGGCATCGTTAGGAAATTCGCTGGCGGCTTGTTCCAGAAGGCTGAGTGCGCGTGCATAGTCGGTGGAATGCAGGCATTCATCGATCTGTTCGACCAGGCGGGTTTTTGCCTCGATGCGGGCTTGCTGCTCACGACGTTTCTGCAGGCGCTCTACTTCAAACTTCAATCCGGGATACTTGCTGTAAATCGTGCGCAGGATTTCCCAATCATTGAGCGCATCGCCAAATGCGCCCTCCTCTTCGTGATGGTGCGCCCGCGCGACGATAGAGTTCACCAGATCGCGTTTGTCTTTGACCAGTCGCAAAGCGCGCTGGAAGTGAGTTTCATTGGGATGCAGCTGAAGCGCCTCTTTGAGAATGTTCACCCGCTTTTCGAGGTCAGCTTCCGCCTCGACTAGCCGGTCGACCGAAGCCACATACGCGGACAGTTCCTGTCTTTGCTGCTCCTCGACGTCATACTTGAGGGCCTGAAAAATCGCGTTGGCCGGATACTTCGCAAGATAACCTTCACAAACTGCGAGAGCCTTGACGAAATTATGTTCCGTGAGATGCTTGCGCGCCTCCGCGTAAGCCGTATTCATGGCATCGTGCTCGGAGCGTACCTCGTTGTAAAAGCCCTGGTAGGTGGCGCTGCCCTCGGGGCCGGAAACATCGGGAGCGCGGCGATCCAGCTCGAGCACCACGGCCAGCTTGGTGAGGGCGTTGCTGACGTCCCCGCGCTGCCAGGCATCCACTGCCGCCCGATGGATTTGCGCTTTTTCCTGCCGCAGCCTGGTATAGTCCTGCTCCTGGCGATCGACTTCACCGATCAGTTGCAGGGCGCGAGCTTCGTTGGGCCTGAGCTGTAAAACATTCTGCAAGGCCTCGCGAGCGTGAGGATACGCGTGATTGTCGGTGTGCTGCCTCGCCAGGCGATACCAGTTTTCGATCTGCTTTTCGCTGCGCCGGCCTTCGATCTTGCTCTTCAGCGACAGCGCGGAAACATTGTCCGGCTCGATCTCGAGGACCTCTTGAAGTTTCTGGAGGGCCAGCGGATCTTCTTCTTCCTCAAATCTGGACTTGGCAGCTTCCAGTAACTGCGCGATGGTTCTCTGCCGGACGGTCGTGTCCAGTTGATGGCGCAAGGAAGTAATCGAGGAATCGATGTGGCCCTCGGCCTCCAACTCCCCGAGAATTTCTCCGGCGAACTGAAAATCTCCGGTTTCGAGCGCCTTGGTCGCGCGTTCCAGCCGGGGCCGGGTGCGCGATGGATCGAAGAACTCGATGGGCTCGTTACGCAGCGCTTTGTTGAGGGCATCGCTAAACTCGCGCGCGCTGGAGAAGCGGTGCCAGGGCTGCTTCGCCATTGCTTTATGAACGACGCGGCCAACTGGTTTCGGCACCGCCGGATTGATTTCGGAAGCCGGAGGGGGAACCTGCCGGCGGATGGCGTCGACAATCTCGTCGACGCGAGCGCGCGAGAATGGCTGCCGCCCGGTGAGAGCTTCGTAGGCAACAACACTCAGCGAAAAAATGTCGGAGAGCCCCGACAAGGCCTTCATCTCGATCTGCTCGGGAGACATGTACAGCAACGTCCCCTTGTGCGCCCGCGTGGATTGCGCGTCGGTCATGTGGGCCACGCCGAAATCGATGATCTTGACTGAATCGTCCTCCATCACGAAAATGTTGCTCGGCTTCAGGTCGCGGTGGACAAGACCGCGCTCATGGGCCGCCTGCAGGCCCCGGCAAGCCTGGGAAATGATTCCGACCGTTCGCTCTACAGTCAGGCGATGGCTGGCCTGCCGAATGAAAGCGTCGAGCGTGGTGCCGGGGAGAAGCGGCATGACGAAGTAGGGTTTTTTCTTGCCCTCTTCCTCGAACTCCCCGATATCGAAGATCTCAATAATGTTGGGATGGCTCATGGAGGCGAGCACATCGCATTCCTTGTAAAACAACTGCAACGAGGCGGGATCAGGAATATCGAGAATCGTCTTGACCGCCACTTCCCGCCGAATGACGGTGTCGTAAGCCCGGTAGACCAGACCCATCCCACCCTGGCCGAGGACCTCCCGCACCTCGTAGCGCCCAGCCAGTTTTCGCGGTGAAACAGAACCTTCCATCAGCCCCTCCAAAAGGGGAAACGAGCATGTTAATGCTTTTGAGGGGAAAAATGGACCCCTGAATTGTAGGCCGCGTAGCAAGTCTGAAGACGGTGCGACTCGCCCGCCAGCCAAGCGAAGCGAGACGCCAAGCCATCGGCCACCCTCACTCAATGTTCAAATTCAAGACACATCATTCTTCAGAAGACCTGCAGGGCAGGAGCGTTGTTTCTGTCACGGTGCGGCTTCACAATAATCTCCACATCCTGGTCGAGTGCCACGAGGAAGCGCAGAAGGCGCTCAACGGAAAACTGCCGGAATTCACCACGCAGCATCTTCGAAACATCGGGTTGGCGTACTCCGAACAAGCCCGCAGCCTCGGCCTGTGTTAGGCCGCGATCTTTCATGATCGTGTCGATCTTGAATACAAGCTGCGCCTTGACTACATGCTCTTCCGCATTCGGCACGCCAATATCCTTGAACACATTGCGGCTTCCGGTTTCGTATGCTTTCTTGCTGCTCATTGCTTCATCTCCTTTGCGATCTGTTCGGCCTGACGGAGTCGTTGCTTAATCAACTCCATATCCCGACGCGGCGTTCTCCATCCGGTCTTCGATTTCTTCTGAAAGGCGTGAAGGACAAACACTGCGCTCCCATACCTCACTGTGTACACGGCACGGAATGTGTCACCGCGATAGTCCTTGACGATTTCCATGACCCCTGCGCCACCGAAGCCGCTCAGCGCCTTTGCGTCCTGATGTTTGCCACCGCGCTGTGCGACATACAGGGCATAGCCCAGGTGATCCTGCACAGGTTCGGGGAACTCTCTCAGGCTGTTGAGGCTCGTTCCAAGCCAGGTTACCGGCTTCAAAGATGCTTCATCGGTCATTAGCAGCCATGAGAATAAGCGCCCATAAATATAGTGAAATCACCATATCGTGTCAAGCGGATTTGCTTTTAGTGAGAGAGTGCCGCCGTGGAGAAGGTGCCAAGTTTTCAGTTGGGTTCAGCGGACGAGGGCGTCCGCCGCTATGTGGCCATTAATCGCTCTAACTACTGCGGAGGCGCTTCTGCCGCCGAGACTTGCGCAATCCCCCCGGTGAATCGATTGGGTTGCGGGCGATATCCGTTCCGGGTGCGGATGTGGTACTTCTTTAGACGATCGCCCACCAGTTTCACTGTGATGCCACGCCAGCCGCGGTTAGGGTTCGCTTGCGGGTAGTAGCTGAGCGAATAGAGATGGGCGAGATCGTCGCGGATCGAAGCAAAAGCTCGCTGTTCGTCTTTCCAGGTCTTGGCAAAATAAGCTTTGCCTCCCGTGGCCGCGGTCATGCGATCAAAGACTGCGGTGGAAACCGGCTCCAATTTAGCCAACTGCGTGCTGATCATGTAAATCGCTATTCCAGTCGACTGGGCTAACTCGGCCACGTCCTCCGGAGGCACCATGCTGGAGTTGTCGGGACCGTTCGAGAATACGACGACGACCTTTTTCCCGGTATAGTGGGCCGCGTCTTTAACGGTTAGCAACAGACAGTTGTAGAGCGCGGCATCGTCCCCGGCTACGGTTGCACGTACGCCCCGCAAGACCTGCGACCGGTCGGGAGTCAGGGGCGCGGATCGGGAAAGGTCGCGGCTGTAGGAATAGAATGCCACCTTGTCAGCGCTTTCCAGGGAGCGGACGAAATCAGCGATCGCATCTTGCGCGAATACAAAACCGCGGTACATGTAGTTGCTGGTGTCGAAGAGCAGGAAAACATTTGCGCCCGCCACCATCGAGCCCAAGCTTTGGTCATCCGCGGACGGTTGATGGGATTGGCCGCCGGTCGTTTTTCCATCGGGCCCGACATCGGCCACCCGGTAGGCAGGTTCGTTGCCTTCCCCGAAAGTGGCGAGTTTTTGCGGAATATTGTCCTCGACGATGGCAAAATCGGATGGACGCAGGCCAGTAATATAGTTCCCCTTGCTGTCAGTCACCGCGACATTCAACTGTACCATGTCCACAACCACGCGAATGTTCGGTGCGCTTTCCTGAGCCGCGATCCAGGTTCCGGGGCCGGAGAAGAGGGTTAGCGCTGGCACGAGAAATAAAAGATATTTGTTTGCCATATATTCCTGTTCCGTTTAAGGCCGCGTCAGGGCGGCATTGGTGGACGACGAAGCAATCTTTCCCTGGCGAAACTCTTCTCCGGTTTCCCGCATGGCACGAAGGATGGCGGGCCAATCTTCGAAGTCGCTGGCAAAAATCTTTTCGACCATGCGGTGGGTTAGTTCGGGAACCAGCAAGTTCAGCAGCACGGGCGGATAGCCCTTTTCGTCCGCCAAACGCGCCCAATACAGGTTGCTGGAATCCCAGGTCTCCGCGAGCAAGCGGCTGGAATAGCCCTCGAAGGCTGGAAACGGTTGCGTATTCAGCAGTTCGCGAGCGTAACTCTGAGTCAAGATGGGATGAGGCACGCCGAAATCTCGCGACAACCTCTCTACGTTAAGGTCTGCCGAATTCTGGCGGCTGAGGCCTTCCAACTCCTGGCCGGCTGGGCCCCAGGAACTGGTGTCAGCGGAAAACCTTCGCCGATACTCGGTTGCCAGATAGAACGTATCTGCCGGCGTGGTTCGAGGATATATGTCCGGCACGCTTCCCGCGCGGAGCGCCTGCTCCACTCGTTCCTGGACAGCGGGATCCATACGGTCCGACAGGATGTTCATCACCTTACTCCGCAGTTGGGGATCTCCTGCCGAGGCCGCCAAGAGTTCCTCTCCGGCACGCTGATAAAGAGTGACAGCATGAAGTTCGCTTGGGCTCACGTCCCACCAACGGGGCAAAGTTGCGCTGATCAAGAGCCCCGGAACCATCTCTCTCCATATCAGAGCCTGGATATTTTCCGGAGCGATGAAATCCTGTTCCACCTGGGCAAGGACGTAGGGCAAGTCGGCGAGCGAGCCGACCAGGTGGGCGCCGCCGCCTGCCGGTGAGCCCTCGCCAAATAACTGGGGAGCCTGCCAGACGTGTTCCACGCCCGCGACCGTGTCTCCGGAGAAATCGTGGGAACGCACCAGAAGCGGATTGTGGTGTAGAACCTGAGCGCCGGGCGGTTCGTAGTATGCGTAGTTCAGACCCACCAGAGTGTCCCTAAGGAAGGGGGCGAGCTGACCGCGAGCTTCCAGCAGCTGCTGGCGAGATGCGGGCGACTTGATTACCTTGGTCAGGTCGGTGCGCATCTGCAATTCAGTGTGACGGTTGTTGTAAATCCCGGTTGCCCATTGGGTTCTCTCGCCACTACTGAAGATCGGACGCGGCATCTCGAATTCTCGAAGCTCACCCGCGAGCGGGATCAATCCCTCGCCTGCCGGCGATCCATGCGCCATGGCATCCAAACCATCGCCAAGAGCCAATACGGTATCCAGAGAAACCAGGCGCTGGCCGTCCAACACAGAGCGAATCTCACGCGCCATTTCCTGATGCATTCGCTGGCCGTCTGGAGTGGCCTGATGGGGACCGGCGAGCAGTTCGATGATTTCGTCCTGGGAGCTGTTCCTCTGGGCGCTTGCCGCCAGCAGCAGGGCTCCCAATGAGTCGCGCCCCGCATCGAAGAGTTGGTAAGAAGAGACGAGCTTGTCAAAAGGCTTAATCACCTTTTGCCAGGATTCATTCAAACCGCTGCTCGGGATCTGTCCCTGACGGGCAAGGATTTGCCAAAGCCCGATGTTGGCCTGGAATATTCCCATGGCATTGCCACGCAACGTGTGATTGGGAATATTGCTCAGAGCTTCGGCCACATTCAGAAAGTGGGTAATCGATGCGTCGGTCAAATCTGGGAACTCAGAGAAGATCAAATATTGATTGCTGAACTGCCCGAACCGGCTGGCCAACAAGAGTACGGTTTGCGGACTCAGGCGGTTTTCCGGAGACCGCTTGGCATCCATTTCGCTCAGCGCCAGATAGACCTGGAGCGGCCCGGTGTCCGTTTCCACCCGGCAAAGCGCGAACATGGTTTCTGCGAGCTGCTCGGCCTGGTTCAAGTGGCCGGCCCGCTTGCCCAAGTCGCGAACCAGCTTGAAATTGCTTTTCTGACTAAGAATCTGCTTCCACACCGCCAGATTGCCGGGAACGTAGGGTTCGCCGGTGGGCTCCCATGGCAAGCGGGTTACCAGAAGTAGGAGGGCTGGCGCCGGCCGAAACGCCGGCCTTGCGGCGTTGGTCGAGACGTCCTTTCCGCGAAAGGCTTCATAAAAACGCCGCAGCCGGGGCGCACTGAAGTGCGCCTGTTGATTTTGATTAACACGCGACAACGCGTCAAAGTAAGCTGCCAGCCAGCCGTTGTCCTTGGCCAGCAATCGGGTGACAAATTCTCCTGGTGAATCTGGACTGGCTCCCGCCAAGTCCTTCCAAGCCGACTCCGCGTCGGTTCCACCGGGTACGATCACGCGCCCAGAGCGAATGCAGATGTGGCTTCCGTAGAAATCAAGGACGGAAGCCAGTGGAAGTAGCTTTCCCAGCCCAACCGATCGTCGCAAGGCGACCCTGGTTTCTCCATGGCTTCGCGTAAGGGCCCAGTAAAGGCGGGCCAAGACCGGATCGTGCAGCAGGGTCTCAATCAAGTCATTCGCGCCGGCTCTGTTTTCGCTACTTATTGCGGTCCAGTCGCTTGCCGAAAACAGCACGGGGACGGATGAGGAAGGGAATGCATAGGTGAAGGGGTTGCCTCCTTCAAGAGTTTCTTCGAGCTCAGGCAGGGGGAAGCCCGAATCGATCGTAAGGAACGCCCTTTCTGGATAGGCGGTTACGAGAGAAGCGCCCCTCTGTCCACAGGTCTGGCGGAACCGGTAACCAAGGATGTGCAGCAGAGGCCTAGCCTCGTCACAGTTCGATACACGAATCGTCTGGTCGGGACCGGCCAGAGCCGCCAATTCTCTCGCCTGATGCACATACCGGTTCAACAGGATCAGAAACTCGGTTGGCCGGCCTTTGTCCTGATAGCCCTCATAACCTTGTGAGAACACGTTATGAGCCAGCAAGGGGACGACCTCGTCCGGCGAGACCTTTTGGCTGATTCCAGCCATCCGTAAGAAGGAGCGCAGCGGCCCCGGAACGACGACGGTCGCAACTTCAGACGGCGGCGCTGCCGGCCCCTGGGGTCCGGAAGCGGCACTCCATACTCTTGAAGAGAAGCCAAAGAGACACAAACATATCGCAAAGAAAAAGATGGGCAGACAACGAGGAAATGTCATGGCTGGAGTCCCTCTCCGAACCTTCGATACTCTTGCACCCGAGCTTGCTATCGCCGCGGAACCGAAGCCATCTTTTCTTGCGTGTTGGTTTGTTCCCGAGGCTTTACTTTCGTGTCGGCCACGATAAACCATCTTTCGACGTAATCCAAGGCCTTTTCGCGGATTTGACAATAATTTGGAGTGAGGGCTGATCTACTCCCTCACTAGCGCCCCTACCTTACTGCGCTCAGCACAACCGTGGAGCGAGCTCTGCTTGGCAGATCAACTACATGCAATTGGCTTTGTGTCGTTTCGGGAAGCGGCACTGTCTTGATCCCCGTGCTTCGATCGCTTCCGTTTCTCGTGACACACAGGTAGCCCCGGACGCCTCGTTCGGCGAGTTCGTGTGAGTTTTTCCACGGCCCGAGAGGTAGCAAGCTACGTCTCTACACACATGGATCGCTGACGGGGTTGGTTCGCTTGTATTGCCCGCGAGGGCGTGGGTGTGTTACAAGCCAGACATGCGCAAATGGATGAGCGAGCGCTTAAAGCGCCGCAAAAAAGAGCCAGAGAAGGCCGGAGCGGAGCCAGCGCCCGCTCCGCTGCAGCCGGCTTTTTACGATACGGCACCGGCCCAGCCCGTGCCCGAAGAAGTGAGTCACAAAGCGTCGATTCCGCTGCAGCCGGAGGCGGCGCAGGATATGCCATCGCCTGAGCCACAGCCGAGCCAGCCCCGCCCGGCTGGAAATGGGGATGGCGCCAAACGCCGTCGGCGGCGAGGCAGAGGCGGACGCGGTCGCAGAGGCGACAGCGCTCCGCCGGCCGAGTCGGTGGCGACGGGCTCCGCTCCGGCTGCGCCGGTGCAAGGTGCCCCGCACGAGAGCGCACAAACGACTGCTGCGGCTCCGCAGGGTCGCACAGCAGCGAGGGCTGCATCCGTTCCATCCTCAGTTCCTTCCAAAGGTGTGGTCGTACTGGCCATCGGGCTGCCCGGATCGGGAAAGAGTTCGTGGTTTAAACGCCACAACATCACGCCACTTTCCAGCGACTTGTTGCGCGCGCTCCTGTTCGACGATCCCACGGAACAGCGCTTTCAGGATCTGATTTTTTCCAACCTGCGTTCCATGCTGAAGGCGCGCTTGATCGCACGGCGTCCGATGAATTATGTGGACGCCACCAACTTGTCGCCGCACGAGCGGAACGGCTGGATCAAGCTGGCCAAGGATTATGGCTACGAAGTCCAGGCTGTGTTCTTCGACGTGCCGGTCGAGGTTTGCCTGGAGCGCAATCAGCGCCGTGAACGCAAGGTGCCAGAAGACGCGATGCGGCGCATGGCTGGGAAACTAAAGCAGCCAACCTTCGAAGAAGGATTTTCGAAGATCACCGTAGTCAAGGTGAAGAAGAAAGATTCGGCCAATTCTCAGTGAGCGAAAATGGCCTAGTTTCGACAATTGACCGCATGGGGCATAATGTTTGTGTGCCCAAGAATCTCACCACTATTCTGCTGTCGCTTCTACTCGCGTTGGCGAGTTGCAATCGCGGGCACAGTCCAGTAGCACCAAAGCGTGAAATGAGTGCTGCCGAATACGAGGTGCTTACAGCTTGGATTGATTCCACTTTTACCGGCAAGGAGCGGGTCGCCAAAGGCCTCACCAAAATCGTCGTTTTTGATACTACTGATTCCGACGACGATCATCTCCTGAAAGATGAGAACGGCCAACCTATTCCTCGGGAGAAAATGGCCGAGTCGTTGCGCAAGAAAGACCCTGCTCTCCAACAAGCGGCACTGGATGCATTCCAGAGGGTGAACACCCAGCAAGCATTCCTTCGCCGTTCTCTGCACCCTTCGATTGACTACCAACTTGTGACTGCAGCACAGTTGGACTCTATCTTCTGTAAGCATTGCGGTTTCTGGCCCGAGTATTACAAGCAATTTCCGGGTTCGCAGGGACTTCTGATTTTCTCGGGGGTAGGATTCAGCGCAGATGGCACCCAAGCGTTTTTCTATTTCAGCAACAGATGTGAAGGACAGGGTGGGGCAGGTGACTACGTGATTATGGAGAAACACGACGGTCGCTGGGTCATTCAGAAGGACATTGGGATGTGGGTTTCCTGACGGCGAGGACGAATCGCTGGTGTTAAATCGCGATCGCACTCATTGACCGAGGGGATCTACGATTGTGTCAATGTAGGCGCGGCGTCGTCGCCGGTGCGACCCACTCTCGCGGCCGACACCTGCCCTATCCCCTCAGATGCGGCAATAACTCCTTGAAGGCTGTCGCGCCCGATGACCGCAATAGTTCGTAAATGATCATCTCGGTCGACGAGATCACGGCGCCGGCTGCGCGCATGCGTTCCAATCCGATCTTCCAATTCCACTCCGTGCGGGAACTTACAGCATCCGAAGCTACGTGGACAATGTAGCCTTCGCGCAGAGCTGCGAGAGCAGTCTGAGTCACGCAGATGTGACTTTCCATTCCACACAGCAGAACCGTGTTGCGGTTCCCTGGCAGCCGTTTCAGTTGAGAGCAGAACGCATCGCTGCCGAAGCAGGAGAACATTTGCTTGTCGATGGCTTGAGTTTCAGGCAGCAGGGAAGCGATCTCGGGCACGGTGTTGCCCAGTCCCTTGGCATATTGCGTGGTCACCAGAGCGGGAACCTTCAGGATGCCAGGGACTGGGCAACACCGT
>Ga0210407_10002020_pt1 | contig 17981 bp, 14 predicted proteins | sample IncBWC27MmetaG_FD_150860 | JGI IMG/M metagenome (GOLD analysis project Ga0210407, IMG submission 150860) | Forest soil microbial communities from Barre Woods Harvard Forest LTER site, Petersham, Massachusetts, United States - Inc-BW-C-27-M | ecosystem: Environmental > Terrestrial > Soil >...
GTGGTACAACCAGGTGGTGCTGCGCGCCGAGATGGCGGACTATGCGCCGGTGCGCGGCTGCATGATCGTGCGCCCTTACGGCTGGGCCTTGTGGGAGAACATTACCGCGGCTCTGGATGGACGGTTTAAGGCCACTGGGCATTTGAACGCGGCATTCCCGCTGCTGATTCCGCGGAGCTTCATTGATAAGGAAAAATCGCACGTAGCCGGATTTTCACCGGAGCTGGCCGTGGTCACTCACGGTGGCGGTGAGAAACTGGATGAGCCTCTGGTGATTCGCCCGACTTCGGAAACCATCATCGGGCATTCCTATGCCAAGTGGATTCAGTCCTATCGCGACCTGCCGGTGTTGATCAACCAGTGGAACAGCGTGATCCGCTGGGAATTGCGCACCAAGCTGTTCCTGCGCACGCTGGAATTTTTCTGGCAGGAAGGGCACACCGCGCACGCCACTGCGGAAGAAGCGGAATTCGAGACGCGCCAGATGCTGGATATCTACACCGATGTCGCTGTTCGCGAGGCGGCCATCCCCGTGATTCCCGGCAAAAAGTCCGACTCTGAAAAGTTTGCCGGCGCCGACCACACCTACTCAATCGAAGCCATGATGGGCGATGGAAAGGCGTTGCAATCCGCCACATCACACAACCTGGGCCAGAATTTTGCCAAGGCCTTTGACATTCGTTACCTGGACAAGACCGGTGTGCTGCAACATTGCTGGACTACGTCGTGGGGGCTGTCCACGCGGTTTATCGGGGCCATCATCATGGTGCACGGGGACGACCAGGGCCTCATCCTGCCTCCACGGCTGGCGCCATTCCAGTTGGTGATTGTACCTATCTATAAGACCGACGAGGAGAAGGCCGGCGTGCTGGAATGCGCCCACCGGCTGCGCAAGGAACTGGTCGCCGCGGGCATCCGCGTTAAATTGGACGAACGCGAGGGAAGCAGCCCCGGCTTTAAATTTAACGACTGGGAGATGCGTGGTGTCCCCCTGCGGCTGGAACTGGGACCCAAAGACGTGGCCAAGAATTCGGTGGTCCTGGCTCGCCGCGACCGGCCGGGCAAGGAAGGCAAGGCTTTTGTGCCCCAGCAGGGAATTGCTGCGGCGGTGACGCAAACGCTCGAAGAAATTCAGAAAGCGCTGTATGACCGCGCACTTGCGTTTCGCAAGGCGAATACAAAGGAGCCGGCGGACTACGGCGAGTTCAAGGCTGCGGTCGAGAGCGGATTTGCCTTCGCCTGGTGGTGCGGGAATAGCGACTGCGAAGCGAAAATAAAGGAAGAAACGAAAGCCACTATGCGCTGCATTCCTCTGGAGCAGCCCGGCGGCCAGGGGAAGTGTATGTATTGCGGACAGAGTGCCGCGGAGAAGGCGATTTTCGCCCGCGCCTACTGAGCTGAGCCTAACTCACGAATCTGTTCATGCAACTGGGAGATATGGCTTCAGGGGCTGAAGCCCCTATTCGTAGCGCTGTTCACGGCGGGGCTGAAGCCCCGCCCTTCCTTCCGACCATTTTAAGACGGCTTGCTTTCAATTGGCGCTGGCCCTTGGGCCGTTAACTCATCGCGAACAGACCCTTGCGCCTTGCGCTTTGCCGAAACCAGCCGGTGCTAGCATAAGTTCTGTAATCTCGAAAATTTCCCGACTTTCGCTTGGGAGGCAGGGCCAATTCGATGGGCAAGCTGGACCGCAAATCGGAACACGGGGGATCGAAGCTCAACACCGTCTTGGGGCTTCTGATCGTCGGGTTTATGATCTTTTCCGGAGTAAAGGTCGTCCCCGCTTTCTTCGCCAACTACCAGCTGCAGGACGCCATGGAGACCGAGGCGCGCTTCGCCATTACCAGCAAGAAGGATGATGAGATGGTCCGCGAGGACATCTGGAAGAAGGTCCAGGAACTCGGGGTTCCCGCGAGGCGCGACGCTATTAAGGTCGGATACGGACAAGGCTCAGTGGAAATTTCGCTCGATTATGTGGTCCCCGTAGACCTGAAGGTCTATCAATTCAATCTGGAATTTCACCCCCACGCAGACAACCATACGATTTAGAATGGAAATCTACCCAGTCGGGGGGCCGAATAGGCACGGCCCGGGTACGGCCACGTCCGCCCAGCCACGGCCATTCCCAGGCGAGCAGATCATTTCTGAGCTGTAACGGAGAAAAGGATTGCGCATACGCATTGCGCCCGGTTTCTGGACATCCCGGTTCGGCATGGCGCTGCTCGGCACCGTGCTGGTGCTGTTGCTCACCGGTGCCGGCCTGCTCACCTACTACTACATTCAGTTCGGCCGGCTGATCAACCAGCACCTCACCGGACAGATTTTCCAGAACACTTCGCGCGTGTACTCCGCACCCGGGCACATCTATGTAGGGGAAAATTTGCGCCCGGCGGACCTGGGCGCGTATCTGATGCGCGCCGGCTACCAGGAGGGAAAAATTCCGGGCGCGCCGGGGGAGTACAGCGTCGCCAAATCGTCTGTGGAGATTCGGCCCTCGGCTGATTCGATTTTCCGCGGCGCCAATGCCGTGCGCGTGGATTTTACAGGCCCGGCCATCTCCCGCATCACTCAGCTGACCAATGGGCTCACGCGCGATGCCGCGGAAATCGAGCCGGAGCTGATCACCAACCTGTTCGACAGCTCGCGCGAAAAACGCCGCGTCATCCGTTTCGACGACCTGCCCAGCCACATGGTGAATGCCGTGCTGGCTGCGGAAGACAAACGCTTCTTCGAACACGGCGGCCTGGACGTGATTCGTGTGGCCGGCGCGGCCCTGGCGGATATTCGCGTGGGGCACAAAGCGCAGGGCGCCAGCACCATTGATATGCAGGTGGCGCGCAGCTTTTTCTTCACCACCAAACGCGAGTGGCGCCGCAAAGTGAAGGAAGTGCTGATGGCCCTCGAGATTGACCAGCGCTTCTCCAAGCAGCAGATTTTTGAGCTCTATGCCAACGAGGTGTACCTCGGCAATCGCGGCAGCTTCGCTATCCGCGGATTCGGCGAGGCGGCGCAGGCGTATTTCGGAAAAGACGTGCGCGAGATCAGCATCGGCGAGGCCGCCTTTATTGCCGGAATCATCCGCGCGCCCAATCGCTATTCCTCCGCGGAGGCGCATCTGGACCGCGCCGTGGAGGCGCGCGACCGCGTGCTGGGCCAGATGGTGGAGGACGGGTACATAAAGGATACGGATGCGGCGGCGGCGAAGAAGGCAAAACTGAAATTCGTCAGCGGCGGCGTGGAGAGCAGCGCGGCTCCTTATTTTATCGACATGGTGAAGGAGCATCTGCTCGAGCAATATTCCGAGTCTGATTTGCAAAACCAGACCTTCCGCGTATACACCACGCTCGATCCGGATCTCCAGCGTGCCGCTGCTGTTGCTGTACAGACCGGGATGCAGCATGTGGACAAGTTGCTGGCCAAGCGTTACGCCATGTGGAAGAAGATGGGCCAGCCCGTACCGCCCGCGCAAGTGGCGCTGGTGGCGCTCGATCCCCGCACCGGTGAAATCAAGGCGCTGGTCGGCGGGCGCAACTATGGTGAGAGCCAACTCAATCACGCGCTGGCGCGGCGGCAGCCGGGCTCGTCCTTCAAGCCGTTCGTTTACGCGGCAGCCTTCGACAACGCGGCGCAGAATTTTCAGCCGGTGGTGACGCCGGTCACTACCGTGGACGACGTGCCCACGACCTTCATGTTCGACGGCAAGGAATACACCCCGGACAATTTCGGCGAAGAGTTCTATGGCACGGTCACCGTGCGCGATGCCCTGATTCACTCCCTGAACGTGGCCACCGTGAAAGTGGCGGAAATGATCGGCTATCAACGCGTCGTGGACGTGGCGCGGCAGATGGGACTGGGCGCAAATATCCAGCCCACACCGGCCGTGGCGTTGGGCGCGTATGAGATGACGCCGATTGACGTGGCGGCAGCCTACACGGCGTTTGCCACCAATGGCGTCCGCGCTGAGCCGCTCTATTTGCGCAGCGTGCTGGCAGCGGACGGAGGCGTGGAAGAATCCACGACGCCCAAGACGCGCACGGTTCTGGATCCGCGCGTGGCGTTTCTGACCACCACATTGCTTGAGGATGTGCTGAATCGCGGCACGGGCATCACCGTCCGCTCGATGGGCTTCACCGCGCCTGCGGCGGGGAAAACAGGAACGTCGCGCGATGGCTGGTTCGCCGGCTTTACTTCCAATCTTCTCTGCGTCGTGTGGGTCGGCTTTGACGACAATCGCGACCTGGGCCTTTCCGGCAGCCAATCCGCCGCGCCCATCTGGGCAGAATTCATGAAGCGCGCCATTGCACTCCCGCACTACAGCAACACACAGGAATTTGAGCCGGCGCCGGGCGTGATTCTGGAATCCATTGACCCGCAAACGGGCCAGGTTGCCACTCCCTCCTGCCCGGTGACGGAGCAGGAATATTTCGTGGCCGGCAGCGAGCCGACGCTCTACTGCGAACTTCACGGCGGCGGGCATTTCGCTCAGACTACGCCCGGCTCGTGGCTCGCGCATCTCTTCGGCCGGCCGTCCACTCCGCCCACACCCGGCGCTCCCAATTCGCCGCCGGGTACGTCCAACCCAGCAAACCCGGCGGATAAGCAGCACGCCAAGTCAAAGCCGGGTCAGCCGGGTTCAACTCCGTCAACATCGGATCAGGAACCGGAAAAGAAAAAAGGTTTCCTCGACCGCGTTTTTGGTATCTTTGGAGGCAGTAAGAAGCCTGCGGAGGATCAGAAACCCCAGCCGTAGGCGAGCGCGCGGCGAACGGCCCAACCTTCCGGGCCGGAGGAACAAGGAGCAGGGCAGTGAAATACGCAGCCCTCTTGGCCATCCCGCTGGCGCTGGCATTTGCCACTTCCGCTCAAGCCCAACAATCAACCCCAGGCGCGCCGCCACCTGCCGCAGTCCAGGCTTCCAGCTCCACGCCGGCCGACACCGCTCCGTTGACGCCGCTGCAGTCCGCTGAACTTCGCGGCGACGTACTGGTGGCGCGCAAAGAATTCTCCGCCGCCATCACCGCCTACGAGCAGGCCCTGGGCGGCGCCGCCACCAATGCAACGGTGCTCAATAAGATTGGCGTCGCTTACCAGCAACTGGGGGATTTGAGCCGCTCCGGCCGCTATTACAAGAAAGCCACGAAGGCGGACAAGAATTTCGCCAGCCCTATCAACAATCTCGGAACGGTGGAATACGAGAAGAAGCACTACGGCAAGGCCATCAATCTCTACCGAAGAGCGGTCGTTCTCAAAGTCGATCTCTCCACGATTTACAGCAATCTCGGCTACGCCTACTTCGCGAATAAAGAATATCCGGAGGCCACGGAGTCATTCGGAAAGGCACTGGCGCTCGACCCCACGGTATTCGAACACCGCGGCGGATTTGGTTCTATCATCCAGCAACGTTCCAGCCCCGATCAGGCCTTGCTGCACTTCTACTTGGCCAAGTCATTCGCCAGCGCAGCTGATGTCGAGCGGACCGCGCACTATCTGAAACTCGCCAGAGACGAAGGCTACGCCAACGTGCGCTCCGCCGAGACCGATCCGGCATTCGCAAAAGTCATCAAAGACCCGCGCATCCAGGAAGTGCTGCAATTCGCGGCGCCCTATGTGGATGACGCGAAGAAATCCACCCCGCGCTGATTCACTGTTGTCGTTGGCAGCGCTCCACAACCTTTCAAGGTTTCCTCTCCCCAACTTGCTATAATGGCGCGCGGAATGGCTTCCCGTTCATGGCGAATCCTGGCGCTGTGTGCGTGCATGGCCGCCGGATTGGTGCTTGCCCTCGTCCGTCCGTCGCGCGCATCGGACCAGCCGTCCTCAGCGTCAAACACACCTGCAAAAATCGTGGAATTTCGCATTGACGGAGAAATCGAGCCTGTCCTGGCCGAATTCGTTGACGGCGCATTCAAGCGCGCCGAACGCGACCACGACGACCTGATCCTCATCACCATCAACACGCCGGGGGGACTCGACAGCTCCATGCGCTCGATCATTCACAACATCCTCACGTCGAAGATCCCCGTGGCCGTGTACGTAAGCCCAACCGGATCGCGCGCCGCCTCCGCCGGATTTTTCATTTTGCTTTCGGCGGACGTGGCGGCCATGTCGCCGGGAACGGAAGCCGGCGCCGCCTCGCCGGTGTTCCTGTTCGGCGGCCAGACCGTGCAGGTTGACGAAACCATGCACAAGAAAGTGGTGAACGACGCGACCGCCTACCTTCGCAGCTTCGTCAGCGCTCGCGGCCGCAACACGGATTTGGCCGCGACGGCGGTGACCGATGCGAAGGCCTTCAGCGCCCAGGAAGCGCTGGACGGCAAATTGATTGATCTCGTCGTGTCGTCGCCGGAGGAATTGCTCGCCAAGCTCGACGGCCGAACGGTCACGCGCCTGGACGGCAGCAAACTGCAGTTGTCGCTGGTCAAGCCCACGGTTTACACCCTCGAGATGTCGGCGCGGGAAAGATTTTTGTCGCGCATCGTGCAGCCAGACGTATTTTTCATTCTGCTGATCATCGGCGTGCTGGGACTGTACACCGAGTTCACCCACCCGGGGCTCTTTGCGCCCGGAGTGATCGGCGGAATTTCCATGGTGCTGGCGCTGTTTGCCATGCACATGCTGCCGGTGAATTTTGCGGGCTTCCTCCTGATTGTTCTGGCGCTGGGCCTGTTTGTTCTGGAAGCCAAGTTTCCGACGCACGGTGTTCTGGGCGTCGGAGGAGTGGTGGCCATGGTCCTCGGCGCATTGATGTTGGTGCGCTCGCCGTTGACGGGCAGGGGGGTGAGCCTGTCCACGGCGCTGGTGGTGGTGATTCCATTTGCGGTGATCGTCATCATCCTGGCGCGGCTGGTGCTGAAATCGCGTTCCTGGAAAGTTTCCACCGGCAAGGAAGAGCTGCTGGGAGTGACCGGTGAGGTTCGGGAGTCGCTGGACGGGAGCGGCGACGCAGGAATGGTTTTCATTCACGGTGAGTTGTGGCGCGCGAAGGCGGCCCACGGGCAGCCGATTCCACAAGGTGCGCGCGTCCGTGTGGTGAAGGTGACTGGGCTGACCCTGGAAGTGGAGGCAGTCAATCAACCGTAATCACATTTTTGCTTTGGGGCTATGGGAGGAGGGCGAGATGGATCTCACCATGCTGATAGTCTTCGGTGGCGGCGCGCTGATCGTACTGATGTGGCTGTTCAATTCCGTGTACGTAATCAAGGAATGGGAGCGCGGCGTGGTGTTGCGCCTGGGCCGCATGCTGCCGCAGCCGAAAGGCGCCGGCCTGCAACTGGTCCTTTATCCCATCGACAAGCTGACGCGTATTTCGCTGCGCCTGGAGACGCTGGACGTGCCGGCGCAGGACGTCATCACCAAAGACAACGTCTCTGCCAAGGTGAACGCGGTATGCTACTTCCGCGTTGTGGATGCCAACCTGGCGCTCTCCCAGGTGCAGAACTATCTCTACGCCACGTCACAATTGGCGCAGACGACGCTTCGCAGCGTCGTCGGCCAATTCGAGTTGGACTCCATCCTGTCGGAGCGCGAAAAGGTAAACGCCAAGCTGCAACTAATCCTTGACCAGGATACCGAGCCTTGGGGTATCAAGGTAACGAAGGTTGAGGTCAAACAAGTCGATATTCCGGAGCAGATGCAGCGCGCCATCGCCCGGCAGGCGGAGGCGGAGCGCGAGCGCCGCGCCAAAATCATTCACGCCGCAGGCGAGTACGAAGCCTCGGCAAAGTTGGCGGAGGCCGCCGGAATTCTTGAGAAAGAGCCGGCCGCCATCCAACTGCGCTATTTGCAGACGCTGACGGAAATCGGCGTGGAGAAAAACACGACCATCGTCTTCCCGCTGCCGGTGGACATCATCTCGCAGTGGGTGCAGAACGCCGCGAGCAAGAAGTAGTAGTTAGAAGTCATCTCATGAATGGTCGTACGGAAGGGCGGGGCTTTAGCCCCGCCGTGAGTGGCACCCCGAATGGGGGCTTTAGCCCCTGAAGCCACGTCTTCCTGTTGCTGCCGCATATTTATGAGATGAATTCTGAAGAAATAGGAGCGTATGGGGGGAAACGGAAAACGTGGGGGTGCTGACCGGGTACTCGAAAGCCGGCATCTGGTCGGGTTGTTTCTGGGCGTGGTATTGCTTTGCAGCGTGTTTTTCACGCTGGGCTACGTGATGGGTCACAACCAGTACGGCGGTCCGGTGCAAGCAGCGGCCACACCTGTCATTCCAGCGCCTGTCCGACCCACGCCTGCGAAAGCGAAAGAGACGCAACCTGCCGCCGCGCCGGCAAACACCGAGTGGGATTTCTACGCCAAGAAAGACACCACGCGCCTGGAGCCACCGAAGGACACGGCGCCCGCTCCATCCGCGATTCCAGCGGTGGCCACAAAAACTACAGGAGCGCCTCCGGCCGCCACTACGAAGCCGGTAGCTGCTCCCGGAAAACCATCCGGGCGTTACCAACCGCCCAAGTTGCCGAGGGGTTCGTTCCTGTTGCAAGTGGCCGCGCTCAAGCGCGAAAGTGACGCCATGAAAATGGCCGACGAAATCCAGCAGAAGCGACAGCCCGCGTTCGTCATCATGCTGCCGGCCGACGGTCTTTACCACGTGCAGGTGGGCCCTTATCCCGACGAAAAATCCGCCGAAGCAGCCAAACGCTCGCTCGAGCAAATCGGTTTCAAGTCTATAATCAAACGCTGAATGAATTTTCCCTGGCACGAGCGAGCCCTGCTGGCCCTCGGCAGCGGCGTCGCACTGGCGCTCGCGTTTCCCAACTACGATCTGCCATTGCTGGCATGGCTGTCGGTGGGCATGCTCGTGCTGGCCTCCGTCGGCGCGCCTCCCCGCCAGGCGCCGCTCTACGGTTTTCTTCACGGGCTGGTGTTCTATCCGGTGTGCCTCCCGTGGATCGCCACGGTGATGAAGCAGTACGGCAGTGTGGACCCGCTGCTCTCCGCCGGCATCGTCGGGCTGATCGGGCTCGCCGGAGGAATCATCTGGTCATCGTTTTCTTACGCCGTGGCCGTCGTGTCGCGGCGCAGCATCGCCATGGCCTGCACGCTTGCGCCGTTTTTCTGGGTGTCGCTCGAATTCCTGCGCACCCATCTGCCGTACATCGGCTTCCCGTGGAATTTGACCGGCTATGCCGTGCGGGGACGCCTGGCACTGCTGCAATTGCTGCCGATAACCGGCGTGTACGGCCTTTCGTTTCTGATTGCCGCCTACAGCTCATTCCTTGCCTACGTTGTGCTTTCCAAATCGAAAAAGTCGCGCGGCGTACTTCTTATCATCACGGCCGTTCTAATCCTCATCGCCACCGCCGGCTCATACCTTGTGCCCAGCGCCGTCCCGCACCACATCGGGCATCTGGTGCAACTTGATTTTCCGCAGTCGGAGCACTACCCGGCCAACTGGATGCAGATCCATGCCGGCGAGCTCGACCAGCTCGAGCAACTCAGCGTCGAAGCCGCGAGGAAAACCCCCGGCCTGATTGTGTGGCCGGAAGTGCCCGCGCCCTTCACCATGCAGGACCCGCAATTTGCCGCGCGCGCGCGGAGAATCGCCCGGGAATCAGGTAATGAATTCCTCGTGGGCATCGTTGACTGGAAGCGGAGTGCGCAGGGCGATTGGGATGCGTCGAACAGCGCCACGCTGCTCGAGCCCACCGGCCAGCGCGTCTACACCTACGACAAGGTTCACCTGGTGCCATTCGGTGAGTATGTGCCGCTTCGCAAGTTGCTCACATTTGCGAAGCATTTGACGGCGGACATTTCCGATTTCACCCCCGGCACCGAGTATCGCGTTGGGCAGATCTCCGGCGGCAAATTCGGAACATTCATCTGCTACGAGGCAATTTTCCCCGGTGAGATGCGCCGCTTCGCAGCCAACGGCGCCGAGCTCCTAATCAATATTTCCAATGACGGCTGGTTTGGCCGCTCCGCCGCTCCCGAACAGCACCTGATGATGTCCCGCTTTCGAGCCATCGAGAGCCGCCGCTGGCTGCTGCGCGATACCAACAACGGCTACACCGTTTCCATCGACCCTTACGGCCGCGTCGTGGCCAGCCTGGCGACGGACATCCGCGGCCAGCTCGATGCGCCGTACGACTTTCGAAAAGACATCACGCTGTATGCCCGCTTCGGTGACTGGTTCTCCTGGATGTGTGTCATTGTAACTGTCGGCCTCGTGGCCACCATTCTCCGAAACAGGAAATTGGAAATGGGAAAGTACATAATGACAATCCGATCTGCTAAAAAATACGCGGCCCGCCCGCGCTGACCCCAGTTTCGATTTTCGAATTTCGAGGTTCATGTGTAGAATTTAGTCGTGGCTGAACACATCGAAGACATCCGCCAACGCTACGCCGAGCTCTCCAAACGCCTGGAGCTTGTGCGGAGCTATCTTTGACGCCGCTGCCGCCAGCAAACAGATAGCCGCCCTGGAAGAAAAAACCAACGACCCGAATTTCTGGCAGGACCAGGCGGCGGCGCAAGCCGTCCTGCAACAGCGCAAGGTGCTGGAAGCCCGCACCAACGCCGAAGTAACTCTGGCGCGCAGAGTCAGCGACCTCGATACCTATTTCCACTTGGTCGAAGAAGAAAAAGACGACGCCCAGCGCGCCTCCATCCTGGAAGACCTCTCCAAGGAGCTCGGCGCGCTCGATACCTACCTTTCCGATCTCGAAACCAAGACTTTGCTTTCCGGCGAGAACGATCGGATGAACGCCATCGTGACCATCAAACCCGGCGCCGGCGGCACCGAATCCCAGGACTGGGCGGAAATGCTCCTGCGCATGTACCTGCGCTGGGCGGAACAGAAAGGACTGCGCGCCACGGTGATTGATTCCACGCCGGGAGAAGAAGCCGGTATCAAGTCGGCAACCGTGGAAGTGGAGGGCGAAAACGCTTTCGGCTTGCTGACGGGTGAAAGCGGGGTGCATCGCCTGGTGCGCATTTCTCCCTTCGATCAGGCGGCGCGGCGGCACACTTCCTTTGCATCCGTGTTCGTGATTCCCGAAATCGACGACCAGATTGATATCGTGATCAAGCCCGAGGAATTGCGCATTGATACGTTTCGTGCCGGCGGCCACGGCGGGCAGAACGTCAACAAAGTGGAATCCGCCGTGCGCATCACGCATCTGCCCTCGGGGCTGGTGGTGCAATGCCAGAACGAGCGCAGCCAGCACAAGAATCGCGAGTTGGCCATGAAAGTTCTGCGCTCGCGCCTCTATGACCTGGAAATGGAAAAGCGCCAGGAAGAAACGCGCAAGCTGGATGCCACGAAATCCGACATCAGCTTCGGAAGCCAGATCCGCTCCTACACGCTTCAACCCTACCAGTTGATTAAGGACCATCGCACGAAAGTGGAGCGCGGCGATGTGCAGAAAGTTCTCGATGGCGACCTGGACTCCTTCATCCACGCCAATCTCCTCTACCGGCGGGAAGGCGCCGCCAGCGCGGCAAAAAATTGACCGCCCACACGGCCGCAGTTTCCACACCCTCGCGCCGAAGGAAAATAATTTCGATCTTGCGGTTGGTGCTGATTAATTTCCTGGTGTTCGCGGTGTTTGCCGAACTGGCCTGCGTTCTGCTGGTTCATATGAAGCGCTGGCCTTCGAGCCGGCCCACCTACCATCTCAGCTACAATATGTTTTGGGCCGACAACAATCCTGTCTTTGGAACCTGGCACCGCCCCAACGGCCATTTCCTGCACCAGATCGGCTGCTTCAGCACGGAATACACCACCAACAGCTACGGCGCCCGCGATGTGGAACGCACGCTGCATTCCACTGCGCCGCGCACCATCGTGCTCGGTGATTCCTTCATGGAGGGCTTAGGCCTGCCGGACAAGGACCGCCTGAGCAATATCCTCGAGCGCGATACCGGCCGTGAGCACTTGAACTTTGGTTCCGGCGGCGATTTTTCTCCGCTGCAATATGCCCTTGTTTACAAATCCCTGGCTTCGAACTTCGACCATAATGAAGTCCTGGTCGGGGTCCTGCCGGCGAACGATTTTTTCGAGATGGATCCCGACTGGGGGAAAATCTACGAGAAAGGCCGCCATCGCCCCTACTATGCCAGTGACTTTTCCGTTGTGTATCAGGTGCCCTTCGATCCCAACGCCGGAGAGGGCGCCTGGGATCATCTCGAAGCCTTTTTCCGCGCCTACCTGGCGTCCTATCACGTCGGCCAGTATGTGAATTCCTTGCGGTATTGGCGCACCCGCGGCAGGTATACCGGCTACTACGATTACAGCGACGCGGATCTGGCGCGCCTGAAACATGCGCTCGAAGACATCAAGCAAACCGCCGACGCGCACAGCGCCAAACTCGCCGTCTTCCTCATCCCTCGCGCCAACGATTTCAATCGCTTCCACGAAACCGGCACCGACCGCCTGGGCCCGGTGATGGAGCAGTGGGGAAAGGAAGCCGGAATTCCGATCAAGGACTTGATGCCGGACATGGAAGCCAGGTCCAAGGGCAATTACCGCCCTTATTTTTTCACCTGCGACGGCCACTGGTCGCCCTATGGCGCCGCTACCGCAGCCGAAATTCTGGAGCGCTGGCTGGGGGAGAAATAGTAAGCATGGAAATCCCCGCCGGGTGGTGTTCGCCCGTTGGCAGCAAGCAGGGCTGCTAACCGATTGCTGAAAATGCAGTTCCGCCCCGTTTAGACGCCATTTAACCGTTGTCATAACCGCTTGGATGGGTAGTGTCCTAATTTGACTCGCCAGCCACTAGATTGCGGCATTTATCGTGCTCCGAATCCACTCTGACATGCTCTGTTTCTTGGCCTTGGCTGCCGCTTCGATTGCACTCAACTCCTCTGGCGTCACACGGACGCGCAAGGTGCCATGCTTGGCCTGTCCCTTGGGGAGCGGCGGGCGTCCAGCTTTTCTAACTTTCTTCGCCAACTCTGTAGTCCCTCACAATAGAGGCTCGCACTGCTTCTTGCGGTGAATCTACTGGCCCACCATGCAGCACGGTCACATGCCTTTTCTTGCCGCCGGTTACTTCATGCGCCCATGCGTAAATCCGTGAAGCTGTGGGATGGCCGACCAATTCAAAGACTTCTACGACGCCCTCCCACACCGTTACTCCCTGAAAAATCTCTTTCACTGATACGCTTTCGACGTGCCGTGATTCGGCGTTATGAAGATTCCGAATCACTTGGCGCAACTCCTCGATGTAATCAATCGTAGCCACTAGGCAACTGCCTCAACTAAGTCTTTGGTCGTCCAAAAGTCGCGCTCAATTCCCGCCGCCATCGCGGGAGTGCAGCGAATCGAATTGTGCCGCTTCACGAAATTGTAATACGCGAAGTGAAGACCAACTGCGGCCTCAAAGTTTTCCAGTTTCTTGCTGAAAGCATAGGTTAGGCGAGTCAGGCGGCGCATGTGAAGGCGCGTGGTGCCATTCAATCGCTCAACGTGACTGGTAGAGGCAAGCGACATATCGGGATGGCCCGCGTATGTTGCCTTTTTCATCCCAATCACTTCCGCATCGGCGGATTGATCCTCGAAAACTTTTACGATTTGGGCATAATCCACGTTCGCGCCGAATGCCTGTTCTACCGCCTGTACATAGGCGCTCAGGGAATCGGTAGAGATTTGCACCCGATTCTTGAGGCGTCCCGCCACGTCTGTAACGAACGCATTGGCGGTAGCGGCATCGCGTTTCCCGACCTTGAATGAAGGGACTAGCTTAGTATCAGAATCAATCGCGCAGAACGTCCAAACATCCCCTAACTCAAGATTATCCTCTGGCATAACGTGACGCTGTTTCTTGCCGATGAATCCCCACAGTTCATCGAATTGCAGGTTAGAACAGGCCAAATCGCGCATCTTGCGGTCTAGGAGCGTCGCGCATCCCTGCCCGACTCGGACGCCTAGCCGCATGATTGTGTCTCTGTGAACGCCCGTTATGCGCTCTATCGAGCGGATGCTTGAGCCTTCCGCCAGCGCGCTGATGATTGCCACTTGCTTCTCTCTGTCTAGGACGTTTGCCATTTGTGTGCTCCCTATGCCGATTACTGTACCCCAATAATTAGTGCTTGTCAAGAGGTATTTTTGTGGTACAATATTATTACTTTGAGAGGATGGCTGATTATCGGATTCTTGGCGGTCAGCCTCAACCAGTCTGTCCCAAAACAGACACACAATCCCCAAACCAATCAAGAAACAGGAAAACAACTTCCAAAGCAGGCGGCCATTCCTACTACGGAACCTGATAATTTCTCTGCTGCTAGGCCAAGCCCCAATGAAGAACGCAACCGTGCCGACGAACAGACGAAACAAACGACTTGGTGCGAAAGGATTTTGTCCCCTGTAATCTCGAACTGGCCGCTGATAGCGGTCGCTATATGGGGTATCTTGGTTGCCCGTAGAACCCTTCAAGTCCTTGCTGAGCAGACCAAAGAAATTGCCCGTGCAGCCCACGCTTCCGAGACACAAGCGAACGCCCTTATCAATAGCGAGCGTGCTTGGCTTGTTGGAGAACTTATTCCTGTGTGCGTAAGATTCGGACATATATGGCATCGACCTGCGGGAGACGGATGGGTACCTATCAGCCAGGATGAAATCAATGAGGGACTCCATTTGAGGCACAAACTTAAAATAACAAACATGGGAAGGACGCCAGCGACTGTCATTAGCTTCGGACTCGACTACTCGTACCTCGACAAGGATAGCAGCGACTATGCGGTTCTGAATTTGAAGATTCCCGGATTCGATAGGATTCTTGGCGGTGGTCAATGGACGGACGACACCGAAATCCACATTGACGACCTTAAGGGAAGTCTGGTTAGAAAACTTGGTGACTCCGAGAGGTCTGTAATATTTGACGGCTGGTTGGAATATGAGCATATTTTCAGCAAGGGGAAACTTGAGAAAGCGAACTTCCGATATCTCTATGACCCGTCTAGCCCCAAACTTTACAGGCTTGGAACCCGCGAAGAAAATAAAGCAGATACAAACAAAAAAGCAAATTAGGACACGACCCTTGGATGCACAAGATTGACACCCCCTGGAGCGCATGCTAGCCTCGGTAATTCGATGCGCGAGCCGCCTGCGCATTGTCTACATCCTCATAGCCGCTTCACTGAAGGAGACATTTTTTGCCGCACGCCGACGAAAGATTTTTGTTTACCTCTGAGTCTGTCACCGAAGGGCACCCTGACAAAATTGCCGACCAGATTTCTGATGCCATCCTCGACGCCGTATTGAAGGACGACCCCATGGGCCGGGTGGCCTGCGAAACTCTTGTCACCACCGGGCTCGTGGTGGTGGCCGGTGAAATCACCACCAGCACCTACGTGGATTTCGCCGACCTGGCGCGCGAAGTGATTCGCGACGTCGGCTACACCCGCGCCAAGTACGGCTTCGACGCGGACACTTGCGGCGTCATCTGCGCCATCAAGAAGCAATCCGAAGACATCGCCATGGGCGTTGACACCGGCGGCGCGGGCGACCAAGGCCTGATGTTCGGTTTTGCCTGTGACGAAACTCCCGAGTTGATGCCCATGCCCATTCAGCTGGCGCACCATCTTACGCAGCGCCTCGCCGAAGTCCGCAAATCCGGCAAACTCCCTTTCCTCCGCCCCGACGGCAAATCGCAGGTCACCATCGAATACATTGATGGCCGCCCGGCCCACGTGGATTGCGCGGTGATTTCCACGCAGCACAGCGACAAGGTTTCCCAGTCGGATCTGCGCGACGCCGTAATCAATGAAGTCGTCAAGCCCGTGCTTCCCGCTTCCATGGTGGACAAGCACACGAAATTTCACATCAATCCCACCGGACGCTTCGTCATCGGCGGGCCCATGGGCGACGCCGGGCTGACCGGCCGCAAGATTATCGTCGACACCTACGGCGGCTACAGCCGCCACGGTGGCGGCGCCCTCTCCGGCAAAGATCCAACCAAAGTGGATCGCTCCGCCTGCTACATGGCGCGCTACGTGGCCAAAAATATCGTCGCCGCGGGGCTGGCTCGCAAGGTCGAAGTACAACTGGCCTACGCCATCGGTGTGGCCGAGCCCGTTTCCGTGATGGCCGACACATTCGGCACGGGCGTCATTCCCAATTCCCAAATCACCGAACTGATCCGGGCATTCTTCAAACTCACGCCCAAGGGCATCATCGAAACGCTCAATCTCCGCCGCCCTGTTTATCGCGCTACAGCCGCGTACGGCCATTTCGGGCGATCGGGGCCGGGATTCACATGGGAACTCACGGACAAGGCGGAGGCCATTCGCAGGGAAGCTGGCGCGCGGGTGCCGCTGACGGCCACACGCGCTTAACAGTTCGCGCGGAAACCACCTCCGTCAGGGCACGGCTGAACCTGTCCCGAGCGTAGCCGAGGGAGCCGTGCCGAAAGATATCGAGAATTGAGGGGTTTCAACCCCTGAGGTCGGTGTACGGGATAGCCGTCGCGTAAAGTTTTTCCCGCAAGGCCGAAATTGGTGGCGTTGGTTTGCGTCGGGGGTTTGATTCCGCCGATTCATTTTCAGCTTTGAAAAATTTCAGCACAGGGAGTTCCTAGTGGAAACCGCGCACAAATTGACTGGCGACGTAAAAGACCTGGCTCTCGCCGAAGAGGGCAAGCGCAAAATTCAATGGGCCAACCAGCACATGCCGGTGCTGCAGCTCATCCGCAAGCAGTTCATCAAGGATCAGCCGCTCAAGGGCATCCGCATGTCCGCGTGCCTGCACGTCACCAGCGAGACGGCCAACCTGGCCATCACGCTGCGCGACGGCGGCGCCGAAGTGGTCGTCTGCGCCTCCAATCCTCTTTCCACTCAAGACGACGTGGCCGCGTGCCTCGTCAAGGAATACAACATCCCCACGTTCGCGATTAAGGGCGAGGACAACGCCACCTATTACGCGCACATCAACGCCGCGCTCGATCATCATCCGCAAATTACCATGGACGACGGCGCCGACCTGGTCACACAACTTCTGACTAAGCGCCCGGATCTGGTGAATGGCGTCATCGGCGGCACGGAAGAAACCACCACCGGCGTCATTCGCTTGCGCGCCATGGCCAAAGACGGCACCCTGAAGTATCCCATCATCGCCGTCAACGACGCGCTCACCAAGCACATGTTCGACAATCGCTACGGCACCGGCCAGTCTTCGATTGACGGCATCCTGCGCGCCACGAATCTACTGATCGCCGGCTTGCGCTTCGTGGTTGCCGGCTACGGCTGGTGCGGCAAGGGCGTGGCCATGCGCGCCAAGGGACTGGGCGCCGACGTCATCGTCACGGAAATCAATCCCACGCGCGCGCTCGAAGCGGTCATGGACGGCTTCCGCGTCATGCCCATGCCCGAAGCCGCCAAGATCGGCGACGTGTTCATCACCGTCACCGGCAACAAATCCATCCTCTCGCACGAACATTTCGAAAAAATGCGCGATGGCTCGGTAATCTGCAATTCCGGCCACTTCAACGTGGAGATCGACATCCCCGCGCTCGAGAAACTCTCCAGCGGCAGGAAAATCGTCCGTCCTTTCGTCGAGGAGTTCGTGATGAAGGACGGCCGCAAGCTCTACCTGCTCGGCGAAGGCCGCCTCATCAACCTCGCCGCCGCAGAAGGACATCCCGCCGCGGTGATGGATATGAGCTTCGCCAACCAGGCGCTGGCCTCCGAATACATGGTCAAGAACGCCAGCCAGCTCAAAAATCAGGTCTATTCCGTCCCCGAGCCCATTGACCGCCACATCGCCAAGCTCAAGCTCGAGTCCATGGGCGTTCAGCTCGACAAACTCACCCCCGACCAGGAGCAATACCTCGCTTCGTGGTCCGAAGGCACCTAATTTCGAAAAATCGAAACTCGCAAAACGCTGCAGGCTTGTCCCTCGGTCTCAACGCCGAGGGGTTTTGTTTCTCTGCTCCAATATCCTTCGTAACCTGTCATAGAATGCGGGCACGATGCGCACCCGTCAGCGAACCCGCTTCCCGGCTTTCCTCACGTTTGCGATGGCAATTTCTATTTTTCTC
>Ga0210407_10002022_pt1 | contig 17962 bp, 9 predicted proteins | sample IncBWC27MmetaG_FD_150860 | JGI IMG/M metagenome (GOLD analysis project Ga0210407, IMG submission 150860) | Forest soil microbial communities from Barre Woods Harvard Forest LTER site, Petersham, Massachusetts, United States - Inc-BW-C-27-M | ecosystem: Environmental > Terrestrial > Soil >...
CAGCCCCACGACCGGCCCCACAGCCGCGCACTCCGCTGCCTCCCACAAGCTCCGAATTCGCTCAACAAGTACTGGCCGGTCTTGCGCGTTCTCTGCGTCCCGGTTCGACCGGGGAGACCGGCGCGGGTCAGGCTCCACAACCCGCCCGAACGCCCGTCGAGACGCCGGTAAACTGTCATCCCGAGCGAAACGAGGGATCTTCTTCAAACTCGCCACTCGTCACCCGCCACTCGCCACTTCCCCGAGTCCAACAATCGGAGAGCCCGACCTCGGGACCCGCCTCAGCCCCGCCATCGGCCCCGCCTCAGTGCCCCGTAGCTCAACCCTTCGTGAGTTTGGCGCTCCCGCTCCCGATTCGTCGGCGCCTCCATCGCGCCCCAGCATAGCCAGCAAACCTATTTAGAATCAACACTTACAAAAGTGTATCGAAACAAACGACTTTAACTTCCTTTAGAATCAACACTTATGAAAAACGGGCCGGGTGGGGAAGGGTAGGCCTTCTCGTCCCACTTGCATTTTCCTCGTCGTTGTATTCTATTTGCTCTGCGCCCGGCGGATCAGTTCCCCTTTGGGCAATCAGAGGCCTCCAAAGCAGGCATGGCCAACGACGACAGCAGCGGAGCCCATTACCAGGAATTGCCGCGGACCGGCGTCCTGTCCCGATACCTCTTCAACACCAACCACAAGGCCATCGGCCTCAACTATCTTTGGCTTGCGCTCTTCAGCGTCTTCCTTGGCATGGCCATGTCGCTGCTCATGCGCATCCACCTGGCTTGGCCGGGAGTGCATCTCCCGTTCCTCTCCAGCCTCGGCAGCTCGCCGGACCGTTTTGCCGCTCTCACCACGCTCCACGGTTCTCTGATGGTTTTTCTGGTGCTTACCGCTGCGCCCCAGGCCGGCTTCGGGAACTATTTTCTTCCGCTGCAGATCGGCGCGCGCGAAATGGCTTTCCCTACGCTGAACCTCTTCGCGTTCTGGGCCACCGTCGCCTCGCTCCTGGGCCTGACTTCAACTTTCTTCATCCCGCCTCGCCCCGCCATCACCCTCTGGATCGTCAGCGTTGCCATCTTTTGCGCCGCGTCTCTTCTCAACGCGCTCAATTTCAGTGTCACTACCATCGACCTCCGCGCCCAAGGCATGACCCTCCCTCGTCTGCCCTTAACTGTCTGGGCCTGGTTCATCAACGCCATTCTCGGCGCGTTAATTTTCAGCATTCTCCTGGCGGCCTGCGTTTGCCTGCTCTCCGACCGCCTTTTGAGCACGCACTTTTTTCCCTTGCTGAATTTCATTGCCGATCAACCGCCCGGCGTCATCGAGAACGCCGTTCCCATTGTTTGGCAGCGCCTCTTCTGGTTTTTCGCGCAAGCCGAAGTCTACGTCGCCATGCTTCCGTGCTTCGGCCTCATCACACACTTGGTTTCCACGTTTTCCCGCAAGCCGGTGTGGAAGGAACGCCTTGTGGTGCTGGCGCTGTGCGGCGTCGGCCTCTTTGGTTTTTGCGTTTGGGGACAGCACATGTTTTCCAGCGGCATGAATCCCTTTTCGCCGCTGGTTTTTTCGCTGCTGGCTTCTTCGCTCGGGCTTCCCGCCACGATCCTACTCATCAGTTGGTTTGGCACACTCTGGAACGCCCGCGTCCAGCTCAACACCGCCATGCTTTTCGCGCTTGGCTTCATTTCGCTTTTTCTGTCCGGCGGGCTTTCCGGAATTTTTCTCGCGCGCCACGATCTCGCCGCCGCTGCCATCAGCGACGATTTCATCACTGGCCATTTCCATCTGGTAATGGGCGTCGCCGCGACGTTCGCGATTCTCGGCGCGCTGTTTTTCTGGTTCCCCAAGATGTTTGGCCGCCGCCTGAACGAACGCCTCGGCAAAATTCATTTCTGGCTGACTTTTGCCGGCGTTTATTGCGTTTTTATGCCCATGCACTGGCTCGGCCTGATCGCCCATTCGCGCGTTTTGTCCGGCAGCGGGCTCGCTTCGCTCACTGCCGCCGGTTCCGCGATGCACAGTTTCATCACCGTCGCGATTCTCCTCACGGTTTTCGCGCAAGGACTCTTCCTCATCAATTTTTTGTGGAGCCTTTTCCGCGGCGAAAGGGTGCCGGAATGCAACCCCTGGCGAGCCACCACGCTCGAATGGAGCGTCCCCTCGCCGCCGTCCGCCGACGACTTTGGCCCGGCCGACCCGGTGGTGTATCGTGGGGCTTACGAGTTCGGCGTGGCGGATGTGGCCGAAGATTTCGTGCCGCAACACATCGCGCCAGAACAAGTGGTCAAGGTCAAGGGCTCGTCAGTGCGGAGAATAAATTCCGGATAATAAAGTTCAGAGAGGGAAGTTCGGAAAATAGAGAGAGAAATTCACCATGCCGGGCACAACTGTATTTCCGGATGAAGAGATCATCGTCGAAGATATCGGCGGTGGAGGCGGTGGCCCCCCGCCACCTCCGGGTGGAGGCGATGATGGCGAAGGCAGCGGCGACGATCGCAATCGCCGCCGCAAGTGGACTCCGTCGCCTAAGCGCTACTCGACTGCCATCACGATCGGTATCGTTTCGATTTTGATGTTTTTCATGGCGCTTGCCAGCGCTTTCATCGTTTTGCGCCGCAGCAGCGATCTGTGGGTGACTGTCCATCTTCCGCGCATTCTCTGGGCCAACACCTGCGTTCTCCTCGCCAGCAGCTTCACCCTTGAATCGGCCCGGCAGCGGCTTTTTCTTGCTGACGCTTCCGGTTTTCGCAAATTTTGGATGGCGACTACAGCTTTAGGTTTCTTGTTTGTTGCCGGTCAGCTTATTGCTTGGCGCCAGCTTGTCGCGCAAGGTGTGTACATCGCCAGCAACCAGGCCAGCAGTTTCTTTTACATTTTCACCGGCGCGCACGCAGTTCACCTTCTCGGCGGAGTCGGCGCCCTGCTTTTTGTTTCCTTCGGCAAATTTGAAAAGACAAAAATTTCTCTGCCGGCGGCTGCCGAAATCACTTCCTACTATTGGCATTTCATGGATGGACTTTGGATTTTCCTGCTGGCTCTTCTCTACTTGGGCAAATGAATTTTTGATTTTCGAAAAAACTCAACGTTTCAGAGATTCAACATTTCAGAAACTCAGCGACGGCTTCCACCACGCGCACGATCTGTTCTTTGCGCAATTCGGGATACATCGGCAACGACAAAACTTCCTGCGCCGCGCGCTCCGCGTGCGCAAAGTCGCCGGGCTTGTGGCCGAGCGCGGCGTATAGCGGCTGAAGATGCAAAGGATAGGGATAGTAGACGGTGCTTCCGATGTTTCTTTCGCTCAGGAATTTCTGGAGCGCATCGCGCTGCTCGAGTCGGATAGTGTATTGGTGATAGACGTGTTCGAAACCTTCGGGCGCGAGCGGCGGCATGACGCCGGGAATCTGTGAGAACAGCCGGTTGTATTCGGCGGCATGCGATTGGCGGGCGCGCTGCCAATCCGAAAGATGGCGGAGCTTTACCCGCAGAATCGCTGCCTGGATTTCATCGAGGCGGCTGTTCCAGCCCGGCTCGTTGCTGAGATATTTTTCGGACTGGCCGTGATTGCGGAGCGTTCGAATGCGGGCTGCGAGTTCCGCGGAATTCGTTACGACCATTCCGGCGTCGCCGTACGCGCCCAGATTTTTTGTGGGATAGAAACTGACGCACGCGGCGTTTCCGAGCGAACCGGTCCGCCGGCCTTTGTAGGACGCGCCGATGGCCTGCGCGTTGTCTTCGATGACCGGAAGTTTGCGCGACTTCGCAAAGGCCAGGATGGGATCCATGTCGGCTGCGAGGCCATAGAGATGTACGACCACGATGGCGCGCGTCCGCGGCGTGACGCGGCGTTCGAGTTCGGACGGATCAATGTTGTAAGTGTCCGGGCGGATGTCCGCGAAAACGGGTTTTGCTCCAAGGACGCTAACAGCGCTGCCCGTGGCAACGAAAGTGAACGGCGGCAGGAGTACTTCGTCTCCGGCGCCGACGCCGCACGCGCGCAAAGCTAAAATCAGAGCGTCCGTTCCGGAAGCCACGCCAGTACCATGAGCGACGCCGCAGAGCTTGGCGATTTCCTCTTCGAGGGCGGCGCCTTCGCGGCTCAGGACAAATTGCTGCGAGGCCATCACGCGCTCGACGGCCGTTCGAATCTCAGCACCGATCGCCGCGTACTGCGCGGACAAATCAAGCTGGGGCACGGGCTCAAGAGGGGCAGTAATTTTAGGCTGCGAAGTCATGGCTTTGCGGAGCGTTTAGTATACGTCATTTGCGTTTTGCCCTCGGGAGAGGACTGGTTGCAAAATTGTGATATAGGCCCCGATCGGGTCGGGGTCCTATATCAAGAAATAAAGCACGGGTCTGAAGACGCGCGACTACAAAGATAGTCGTTCCCCTATAATGATGCGGCTTCAAAAATGTTTGCAAAACGCACCAACTGGAATCTGACGCCGAACCGGTTGAGCGAGGCGCTGGCAGCGCATCGCACGGCGGGGAAGCCGCTGCTTGATCTAACCGTTTCGAATCCGACGGAGTGCGGATTTGGGTACGACAGTTCCGCCATTCTGAATGCGTTGAGCAATCCGGCGGCGCTATCTTATGAGCCCAATCCGAAGGGACTGGAATCCGCGCGGCGCGCGGTTGCCGGATACTATGCGGATCGCGGCGATGATGTTGATATCGAGGACATAATTCTCACAACCAGCACGAGCGAAGCGTATTCCTACGTCTTTCGAACGCTCTGCGACCCGGGCGACGACCTGCTGATTCCCTCGCCAAGTTATCCGCTCTTTGATTTCTTGGCGGAGATCCAGGACGTCAACCTGGTGCGCTATCCGCTCCTGTACGACCACGGATGGCAGATCGATTTTCATGCGTTGGAGCAGGCCATCACGCCGCGCACACGCGGAGTTATCGTCGTAAACCCCAATAATCCGACGGGAAATTTCGTCAAGCGTGAGGAAACGACGAGGTTGAATGCGATTTGTTCCGCGCGTGAACTGGCGATCATCGCCGATGAGGTGTTTCTTGATTTCGCGCTTGATGGAGATCGGCCGACGAGCTTCGCGGCGAATCGAAGCGCGCCGACTTTCACGCTGAGCGGGCTCTCCAAGATTTGCGGACTGCCGCAGATGAAGGTGGCATGGTTGATTGTCGCCGGACCGCAAGAATGGAAACGCGAGGCGCTCGCACGCCTCGAAGTCATTGCCGACACGTATCTTTCGGTGAACGCGCCCGTGCAATTAGCAATCCCGAGATTTCTCGAGGGGCGCCACAGTTTTCAAGAGCAGGCAATGTCGCGCATCCGGAAGAATCTTGCAGAACTCGACCGCCAGTTGTCCGCGCAAAAGTCCGTCTCCCGGCTAAAAGTAGAAGGTGGATGGTGCGCGGTGCTGCGGGTCCCCGCCACGCACTCGGACGAAGATCTTGCCATTGAACTGCTTGCTACACAGGGAGTTTGCGTGCATCCGGGCCACTTCTTCGATTTCCCATTGACAGGCTACGCTGTCGTGAGCCTAATTATCCCCGAACCAAAGTTCGCAATTGGGATTGAGAGACTGATGTCACAAGCCTGAGGTTCAAAGAGTGTTCTTCTTCGGTCTCGCGCCTAAATCTGCGAATTGGAATGATAGGCAACCCGGAATACATATCTTTGAATTCTAAACAGATAAATTCTTTATAAATCGTCTTCTTCCTTCCAGATAAGTCATTTACTTCGCTGGGTTTGCCAGTTCCATGCAGCGGCGGACTTTTGGCAGACCAAGTGCTGCTGTCCTCATCGGTGCCTTGGCAGCTAATCACGTGGGCATACCTGTGTGTTTAGGTTTGGGGGAATTAGTTTTTGTTGATTCTTCTCAAAGTCGACTTATGAGGGGTGGGTTTAAAATGCGCAAATTCGCTATTGCTTTAGTATTGGCTGGTCTGTTGGTTGGGTTTTGCACGGTGAGCTATGGGCAAGGAGGGGTTGGAGATCTGACCGGAGTCATCTACGACCCGACCGGTAGCGTGGTGGGCGGAGCGAAGGTCAAGCTGGAGAATCCCGCGACTGGCTTTGTGCGGGAGATGGAGTCGACATCGGGGGGCATATACCGGTTTTCCGCTCTTCCTGTGGTCGGGAAATACACCTTGACCGTCGAGCACGCAGGCTTTCGCGCGGCGAAGGTAGATGGCGTTGTCATCAGCGTGGGCGCCACAGTCACTGTCGATGTGAAGCTGGAAGTCGGAGTAATCACGGAGAGCGTGACAGTGGAAGCGGGCGCGGAGCTGGTGACGCCCTCGGAGTCCCAAATCTCTCAGCTCATCGACCGGACAGTTTGGCAGAACCTGCCTCTTGAGATTAGAAACCAGAACACTTTCATTAACCTGGTGGCTGGAGTGTCGCCCGTTATCACCGGACCATCAGGAACGGATCTAAACGGGACCACGCGCGGCGCGGCCGTCAACGGCGCGCGGCCCGGCTCGGGCAACTTCCTCCTGGAAGGATTTGACAACAACGATATTGGACAAGGCGGCCGCGGGTCCGAAGGACAAGGCGCAGTAACTTCGATTTCTCCCGAGGCCATTCAGGAATTCCGAGTAATCACACACAACTTTGCGGCCGAGTACGGAAAGGGCGGCGGGTTCGTCACGGATACCGTGCTGAAGTCCGGGACGAATCATCTCCATGGCTCGCTGTTCGAATACAACCGCGTGCAGGCTCTGGCTGCTGAAGACTTTTTTACCAATGCGAGCGGTGGCAAGGACAGCCTGGTCCGCAACCAGTTCGGCGGATCGCTTGGCGGCCACATCATCAAGGATAAGTGGTTCTATTTTGGCAGCTATGAAGCGCACCGGAGAGTGCAAACTGCGCCGCTTCCCTCCACGAGCGTTCTCACGCCTGAATTCCTTAACTTTGTGAAGTCCGGAGCATTTGAACAATTCCAGGAGGGCACAGGACCTTATACTACGGTTACCAAGACGACGCACAACGATGGTACTGCGACTTCACCACCCACTGTGGGCTTTAGCGGGTCTGGTATCTGCAGGGCTCTTAGTTCCACGGTGGCGAATCCGAACGGGAACCCATGTCCCGGACTTTTCTCTCAATCCTCAACGCTCGGCCCAATCTTCGCAAAGCTTTCTACGACGCAACCGTTTCCGACAGTCGCGGGAGGCGCCTGCGCCACGGGGACTGCCATAGGCACATCCGCTGATCCGTGCGCAGCCCAAGGCGTTTTTACTTCGGGCCTTCCCTATACCAATATTACTGTCCCGACTTCCGCGACCCTTCAATATCCAGTAGCTGAGTTCGGTACCGTCGCGTTAAGCGACCCGAATACATTCTTCCAGCACCGGGTAACGTTCAAGTCTGATTATAAGATTTCGAATAACGATAGTCTGGTCGGAACATTTAATTACACGACTCAGAAGAGTGTCGACAAATTCGGAGGTGGAGACGGAACGATAGGACCGGCTTTCGAAAACCCCGACGTACAATTGCTACTGGGATTTACATGGACGCATAACTTCTCTGCGACCGTTCTCAACCAGCTCCGGGCATCTTACTTGCGCCATCGCTCCGACTTCCCCAACCCGGCGGGCACGGCGGGAATCCCGGACATTCTTTCGGCCAATGATTCCCTGGGGGTGAGCTTCGGCAATACGAGCGCTTTGCCGCAGTTCTTTACAGACGGGATGTTTCAGTATAAGGACGATTTGTCCATCGTGAAGGGGAAGCACACCTTCAAGATTGGAGGCGAATACAGGAGGATCCGCAACGCTTCTTCGTTTCAGGCAGAGAAGAACGGAATCTTCTTCTTCCAAAGCACCGAAGAACTCCTGACGGATGGCTTTTTTGGAGACGTGGCTGACACGTTTCTGAATGGGGCACCGACGAGTGGATCGATCTTTGAGGCAGGCGCGTCGCTCAACCCGCAGACCGGCGGATTTCCTATTTATTATCGAGGCTACCGTGCCAACGAAGTGGCGCTTTACGGACAGGATGACTGGAAGGTTCTCCCGAGACTCACGCTCAATCTCGGCCTACGCTGGGAATACTTCGGCCCGCCCCACAATTACAAGCCAGGACTCGATTCCAACATTTTCTGGGGCAGCCCGCTGACTCCACTTCCGCAGCCATTCCAGGCCTGCACTCCCATGACACCCCCATCGCAGTGCAACAACCCGTTCCTGCCGGTTAATAGTAGTCAGGCCGCAATGGAAGCGGGCGCCCGTGCCGTTCAAGTGAATAACAACATCTGGGCCAAGGACACAAACAACTTCGCCCCGCGCATTGGATTTGCATGGGACGTGTTCGGTACGCAGAAGTTCGTGCTACGCGGTGGAGGCGGTTTCTTTTATGACCGGATTTACGACAACGTGTTCGAAAATATCCGGTTCAACCCGCCATTATTCAATTTCGCAACCCTCGGAATAGGCTTCGCGCCGGCGGCAGGAGCCATTGGTCCGATTGACAGCCCCGGACTGTACACTGTGCCGTTTACGAACCCATCGCCCTTTGCTCCCTTTGCGCCGCTACCGGGCGGGCGGCATATCGATCAGAACTTGAGAGCTCCTTACACGCAGCAGGCAAACTTGGGAATCCAATACGCGGTTGCCAAGGATTTCGTTCTGGAAGTGAATGGAGCCTATACGGGGGGACGCGCGCTCCTCGGAGTTGTTGACATTAACACTTACAACGGACGGAGAGCCTGCGATGGCGCCACTGCTTCGGGAGCGACCCAGGCTGCGAAGTGCGCAGCCGCCTTCGCAGCTGGGCAGATTCCATTGGCGACATTTACCGCGAGACGCCTGAATCCCACCCTGGCATCCGACGGCTTTCGTGGGAACTCGTACGGATCCAGTTATTACGGACTGCAAGTGTCAATGACTAAGCGGATGTCACATGGCCTGCAGTTTAACTCGAACTATACGTGGAGCCACGCGCTAGACACGCTAAGCGATGCGTTCAATGGCGGCCATGGACTAGTAGCGGGACAAACGGACGTCTACAACACACCCGCAGATAAAGGCAACGCGGACTTTGACATCCGGCATCGTTTTGTCACGAGCGCATACTACGAGCTACCCATCTTCAGACAGAATCGCTGGCTGGGTGGCTGGACCGCGGATGGGATCGTGACAATACAAAAGGGCGTGCCGATTCCCATCTTTAACGGCACGCAGTCCCGCGACACGAACCGCGACGGACATACGACGGACCGCCCGGCGATTATCGGGAGTCCATACGTGACCGGAAAAAGTCCGGCTGACGGTTTCCTGAATCCCGCATCCTTCGCTGCGTACACTTGCCCGGCTACCGTCAACTTCGGCCTTTTCTGCGATAGCGCAACCGGGAGAAACACGCTGATTGGACCGGGCTATGTGAATACCGACTTCGGGGTCGCGAAGAAATTCAGGATTAGAGAGGCTGTGGCGCTACAATTTCAGGCTAACTTCTTTAACATTTTCAACCATCCGAACTTCGGGACACCCGTTGGGAATCGATTTGGGAATCCCTCACAGTTCGGAGTGTCAGTAACTGACTTCGGGCCGAGAGTTACTCAGCTTGCGTTGCGGCTGGATTTCTAGACCGCGTTTTGAAACTAACTTGACCGGGGGAGGAGCTCTGCTCCTCCCCGTTTTTTTGTTTTAGGCGAGATCGCTCAATCTCTACTACATAGATGGAGCATGAGATCTTCAGATCGGACGCTCCGGCGATCGCCGGATGGACCTGTTAGCGCAAACGGCCGGGGGAGTCGGCCGGCAAGCTTCGCGGCGAATCGGGACGCTCCAACATTTACGCTGAGCGGGCTGTCCAAGATTTGCGGACTGCCGCAGATGAAAGCGGCATGGTTGATTGTCGGCGGACCGCAAGAATGGAAACGCGAGGCGCTCGCACGCCTCGAAGTCATTGCCGATACCTATCTTTCTGTGAACGCTCCCGTGCAATTAGCGATCCCGAGATTTCTCGAGCAGCGGCACGCATTCCAAAAACAGGTCATCTCGCGCGTGCGGCGAAACCTTGCAGAACTTGATCGCCGGCTGTCCGCGCAAAAGGCCGTCTCCCGATTAAAGGTAGAAGGCGGCTGGTGCGCCGTGCTGCGGGTCCCCGCAACGCATTCCGACGAAGACTTGGCAATCGAACTCATGACGACGCATGGCGTCTCTGTTCATCCGGGCCACTTCTATGACTTCCCGTCCGACGGATTTCTGGTTGTCAGCCTCATTTCTCCAAGCACGGACTTTGCGCACGGGATGGCTAATGCGCTCGCTCTTCTAACGTGATAATGCCGCGTTCCTAAGACGTGGCCGCCAGACTGCCCAATATGGGGATTCATTTCGGCTTCATTATCTGGTAGGTGATGCAAAATTAATCTACAGTTTATGGAATATGCAGGCAGGAGTTACATCATTCAGTTCTAGTACCACTATGTCAAACAAAGAAGTTAGCTGAACTTAATCTAAAACCAACATAAACCATAAATTGGAAAGCACCTTGCAATGCTTAAAGCGGGGCTGGGGTGGTTTGCCTAATGTTCCATTCCAAGGGATTCGGTCTGCTGGGTGGATGGCATGAATGCGGCGTTCCCGGCGAGTTTGGAAGCGGGGGACTGTGGACCCAAGGCCGCACATTCAATCCCTTGTTTAAGGTGTGGCCGGTTGTGGTTGGTGCAGTACAAGTGGTGCAGCGCTGAACACGTCTTCCCGAAGCAGTCGATGCGAAGTGGCGGCAAACCTTGGAGGCTAATGATGCAGAAAAAGATGTTGGGAGTGTTGATATTGTTGCTGGTGAGCACGGGAGTTTCCTTCGGACAGCGGCTGACGGGCGGGATCTCGTTGCACGTGACGGACCCGCAAGGTCATGCCATGCCCGACGTCAAGGTGAGTGTTGTTAGCAAAGAGCACGGGACAAAAGTGGAAGTAACAGGCACGAACGAAGGAGAAGTAACGATTCCGGATCTCGCCCCTGGCGAATACGTAGTTACTATTCAACATGAAGGATTCCGGACGATAACGGCGCCGGTAACTGTGCGCATAGGCGCGAACACGTCGCTGGACTTCCGCTTGGAAGTTGGTGCCCTGAACAGTACGGTCTTGGTGGAGGCCAACACAGTTACCGTGGATACAGAGAAGTCCACCGTGCAAGGAGTTATTGATGCAGCGCAAATCGAACAACTGCCGCTGAACGGGCGGAACTTTCTGGATCTGGCACAGATGGCGCCGGGCGTACAAGTGGTGGACGGGGGGACGTTTGACCCGACCAAGAATCAGTTTGCGGGCGTATCGGTAGGCGGGCGTTCGGGCCGCAGCACGCGCATCCAGGTGGACGGCGTGGACATCACGGATGAGACCGTGGGTACGACGGTGATGAATCTAACGAACGAGTCCATCGCAGAATTTGGAATCGCTCAGTCGTCGCTGGATGTCAGCACGGACCTGACGTCCACGGGAGCGATTAACATCATTTCGCGCAGCGGAAGCAACGACATACACGGGTCGGGCTTTGGGTTCTGGCGGCGTTCGGACTTTGCGGCCAACAATGGGCAACTGAATTTGGTGAATCCTCCGAAGCCGTTCTTCAGCCGCGACAATTACGGCGGCCGGTTGGGCGGGCCGTTCCTCAAGAGCAAACTGTTCTGGTTTTTATCCTACGAGAGGCAGAAGCAGTCGGGAGCAGTTACTGCCAACGAACCTGTTTTTCCGGCATTTACCGGATCCTTTGGAGTCCCAGAGGATGAGCACATGGGCGGTGGCAGACTGGACTACAACCTGACAAACAGCCAGCACCTTTTCTATAAATATACGCACGATGACAATTTCGGAGTTACCGGCTTTGGAGGCGTGGGCTTCTCTGCATTTGCCAACAAGAACAGCACAAATGCGCACGTTGTAGGCTGGGACTACACTAAAGGGAGTTGGACGAACGCGATTCGCTTCAGCTTCCTGAAGTTCGTGAACGGAATCGTGGACGCCAATGCCGCCGCAGCCACGCCACAGCCGCCGCAGCCAGTCCAGATCAACGTTACGGGCCTGGGAGGCTTTCTCTACGGGCCAAATGCGCTTGCACCGCAGGCGACTTTTCAGCAGAACAGGCAGATCAAGTATGACGCGAGCTTTACGCACGGTAAGCACACGATCCAGTTCGGTGTGGCCTACAACCGGATTGACGAAGCGGGCTTCGCTTCCTTCTTTGGTTTGGGGCCGCGCCTCCGCGCTAGTTTCATCTCCGGCGTTGCGGCTATTCCGTTTAACACTAACGGAGCCGGCGACCCGTTGAACTACAAGTTCAACGGCGCGATCATCGGCAACGGCCTCGGCTTTGGCAGCGAAACGCCGGTGCTCGGATTGCCCCACGGTGGATTTATAAATAACCGGTTTGCGGTCTACCTGCATGACACCTGGCGCGTAAGCCGCACGTTCACGTTGAACGGCGGTTTGCGGTACAACCTCGATACCGGGCTCACCAATCACGATCTGTTGCGCGTGCCCGGGATCGGCGCCTTTGATCCAGAACTTGGTGGCTATCCTCGAAATGACAACCTTCGCCTGGGACCACAAGCGGGATTCGCGTGGAACGTGCGTGGAGACGGCAAGACGGTCATCCGTGGCGGGGGCGGCATCTATTACGAGACGAACATTCTCAACAACATCCTATTCGACCGCACAGTGAACCTGCCTCCAGGGCTGGGCAACGCATTTCCATTGGTTGGTGTAGGGGGGTCAACGTTTCTGATCAGCCCGATCGACGGATCTAGCCTCTTCAATCCCTCGACGGATTGCACCGGTGCGCGGCCGGGCACCACCACTCCGAACAGTTGCATCGGTGCGTCGATTGGCGCAGCCATCCCGTTTGTCGTGAATGCAGAGAAGGCATATATCGCCGCGAGCGCGCAGTTGGCGGCCAAGTGGCCTCCTCCGGGTGCGCCGCCGCAATTCAATATAGACAAGGGTGTGGTCTCCGGAGACATCCTGGATCCGAATTACAAGTCGCCGTACGGTGCGCAGATCAATATTGGCGTGCAGCGGCAGATCAGACCGGGGTTGGTATTCTCCGCGGATTACGTTTTGAACCGCGGCGTGCATTTCAATATGGCCGTTGACCGCAATCGCACCGGCGCTGCCAACACGCTCAACATGGGCTTGGCTCAGGCCGCTATTTCGAATACCGAGAGCGATTTTGGATGCGCCACGATTGACTGCGTCATCGCGGCCGGCGGAACGATTAACGATTTCGCGAGCAATTCAGGGTTTGCACAACTCAGTGGATCATGTCCGGGCTTTGACGGCTGCGCATTTGGCGGGAAGAACATCAACTTCCGCCAGATGGGTGTGCTTGAACCCGTGGGTGTCTCGCGATACCAAGCGTTGCAGGCGCAGTTGACAGGAAAGCTGGGCACGTGGGGACCATTCCGAAACACGACAACAAACGTCAGCTATGCATTGTCGCGGTTCAATTCCTCGGCGGTTGACCAAGACTTTCTGTCGGCGTCGATCAACAATGACGTGCCAACACAGTACTACGGTCCCGCAGGAGAAGACCGCCTGCACCAGCTCGGCGTGGGGCTCCTCACGGAGTTGCCTTTCCATTTCCAATTGGCAACTACCAGCTATTTCCGGAGCAACGGCCCTTCCAACGTCTTACTTTCGGCCAAAGGAACCGCCGCCGACATTTTCACATCGGATCTGAACGGCGACGGGACCACGGGTGATCCTCTACCCGGAACGAACCGCGGCTCATTTGACCGTTCCTTTGGAGTGGCTGGCCTCAACAAACTGATCGCTAACTACAATGCTAACTACGCCGGAACGTTCACGCCAGCGGGGCAAGCGCTCGTGGATGCCGGGCTCTTCACGTCCGCCCAACTCACTGCACTGGGCGCCGTCGCCCAATCAGTGAATCCGGTCCCCTCGAATGAGAAGAATAATCCGCTCTTCTATACGACAGACGTGCGGCTCTCGTGGATCTGGAAGTTCAAAGAGCGGCTCTCGATTCAGCCGAGCGCAGACTGCTTCAACATCTTCAACAAGACCAATACGGAAGGCCCGCTCTCCGGCGTTTTATCCGGTGCGCGGGGGACCATCAGCAAAACGACAGCGTACTTCACGCGTGTGGGCGCCGGTTCGGGGTCGTTCTCGAGCGGCCAGCCGCGGGCGTTCCAGTTCGGAATCCGCGTGACGTTCTAAGTTTGTTCTAACGCTTGACCAAGCTGTATTAAAAAGGGCGTCCCAGTAAACTGGGACGCCCTTTTTGTTTCTCAATTCAGGCAAAGCCTTTATAGCAAGTAGTGCGGTATTCAGCGCAGGCGGCCAGGAGGGTCGGCGGGCGATGGCATTGCGGCGCAGTTCCGGGCAGATGTGGAGTTTGCGGAGACTTTTGCAGGGGCCGGGAGCGGAATGCCGACGCCGGCGTTCAGATCGACGTGATCTCTGCCGCAGGCAGGGCAGTAGCCTTTGCCGGTGTCTTCGTCACGCAGGCTGGCGAGTTCGTAGCAGCCGCAGATGCAGTCACAGTAGCCGGTTTCGGATGCCGTCTTGATGGGAATCAGTGCCATTGTAAGGAAATAATACTTTCTCGCTCCATTCCTCGCAAGCAGAGAGATCCGAGAAATCAAATCTCGTTCCAGCTCCTACAAGGAACAAGGATACAGCAGAATGGGGGAATAAACCCGCCGCTACAGGTTCTTCAGATGAGCCATGCGGAACGGGGAGCCGAGGTGTTCGCGCAGATCCAGCCAGTGCTGCTCCGGAATGGTCATAAAGACGTCGACGACTGCTGGATCAAACTGGCTGCCGGAGCAGCGCTTGATTTCTTCGCGGGCGTGGGACATCGGTAAAGCTCTGCGGTAGGGGCGGTCGCTGATCATAGCGTCAAGCGAGTCCGCGATGGTAAAGATGCGGGCTCCGAGAGGAATCTGCTCGCCCTTCAGTCCGCGGGGGTAACCCGTGCCGTCAAAAAATTCCTGATGGGCGAGTACGATCTCCGCAGCGCCACGCAGAAACGGAATGCGAATCAGCATGTTGTAGCCGATTTCGCAGTGCTCGCGCATTTTCTTTTTTTCCGCTTCGTCCAGCGGACCGGGTTTGCGAAGAATGCTGTCCGGGATGGCCATCTTGCCGATATCGTGCAGGAAAGCGGCGCGCGCAAGAATGGCCAGATAGGGATCCGGCACGGGCATGGCTCTGGCAATCGAAATGCAAAACGCAGTGACCCGCTGGCAATGTCCTTCCGTTTCAGCGTCCTTCAAGTCCAAAGCGCTTCCGAGAGCTTCGAGCGTGTCGTCGTAAGACTGCTCGAGTTCCACGTGTTTTGCGGTGAGCTGTGCAGTGCGTTCCTCGACAAGTTGTTCGAGGTTGCGCTGGTAATTGCGGTTTTCGATGATCAGACGGCGGTGCTGCAGCGCTCGTCCAACGCCCAAAAAGAGCTGGTCTTTTTCGAACGGTTTGAGGATGTAGTCATAGGCGCCGCGGCGAATGGCTTCCAGGGCTGTGGAAATGTCGTGGATGGCAGTGACCATGATCACAGGCACTTCCGGATCGTATTGCCGCATCCATTCGAGCAGCCGGATGCCGTCCATTTCCGGCATGATCATGTCGCTCAAGACCAGGTCGGGGGTCGCTTTCTTCACCTGGTCCTGGGCCACGCGGCCATTTTGCACTGCCGTGCAGCGATAGCCCTTGGATTCGAGCATGGTCGAAACGACCTCTCGGATAGCTTCCTCATCGTCCACGACCAGTATGTTTTCAATCTCCACGTTGGTTTGCCCCCAGCAGGCATTATATGTGACGGCACATACAAATGGGGACAGCCTTGCCCAGTCAGAAAATAGCGTGTTAGCGTCAAGGAAGGTCTCAATCAGAGCTTCTCGCCGTCCACAGCATAGCTTCGCGGCAGCACGATCACCGCAGCGACGGCGCTTCCGGCCGGGAGGCGGGGCATCGTGTTGGCGAATCAAGGCCTGCTCGGGATTGCTTTCTTCGAAACAACTGCCTCTATCATCTTGCTGGTCCTATTTCTTCTTTTCCGGCGCGACCACGGTGCAGTGTATTTCCGTTTTTGGCTTATAGGGTGGTGCTGCTTTACGCTCTCCGCGTTTTGTGAATTGGCGCTGCTGGTTCGCCAGCTCCCGGGGCTGAATCTTGTCAGCGTCTTGTCGCATGCCGCTGCCCTCATTCTCTTCCTGATAGCCGTAGTGCATTGCTCGGCAGGCTCAGAACGCCGAATCCCGTCCGCCATTCCGCTGGTCGGTTTGATCCTGGCGGCCATCTACTATGTGGAAAGGCGAGGCCCCGGGCTGGTCTCTTCTCTGCACTGGGAAACTGCCATTTTCGAGACAGTGATATGCCTGCTTGCCGGCTGGATGATGTGGCGGGCGGAAATCGCGCGCCGCGGTCACGGGGCGCAACTCCTGGCGGGAATATTCCTCCTGGGCGGACTGCATGGGCTGGACCGTCCGCTATGGGTGGATAGCCCGCTCTTCCTGTTGCGCGTGGCATTCGACCATTTTCTAGGAGTGGCCCTGGGAATCGCCATGATCGTGGTTGTCATGGAGGGCGAGCGCACTCGAAGCGAAGAACTGAATGACAAGATGCGCCGTCTGACGCTTTTGACGACCGCAAGTACGCAGACGCTTTCCGTCCAGGACGTGATCGACCAGGTGTTAAGGCACCTCGTGGAAAGCCTTGGCGCCACTCACGGGATTGTCCGGCTGAAGGAAGGTGAGGGCAATTCGGCGCAACTGGTGGCGCGGGCGTCGGTGGGATTTGGCAAGTCGTACTTGACTCGGTTCGCGAAGCTCTCCGCAGCGGAACCGTGGGCGCAACGCGTGCTGAAGGGAGAATGCCAGTTCCTGCAGTCGGCCGAAGAGTGGGATCCCCAAGCTCGGAAGAGAGTGGAAGAAGCCGGGTTGAAAGGGCTGGTGACGCTGCCGCTTCCCGGCAAGCAGGGGCCGCTGGGAATCATCGCTGTGGGTTCGACGCGGCGGGAGCGCTTTCATCCGGACGAATTGTCTTATCTTGTGAACATCTCGAACTTGCTCGGGCTGACACTCCAGAACGTCAAATTGTTTGAGCAAGTCACCGCGGTACAGCGACAGTGGGAATACACGTTTGATTCCATCGGCGATCCAATCCTGGTCCACGATCGCGCGGGCCGTATTCTGCGAAGCAATCAAAGGCTGAGCCAGCTTCTGAGGCGCGAGGTGAACACGCTGGTCGGCCGTAGTGTCATGGAGCTCCTGCCAGTCCAGAACGCCGGATACAAAATCTGCCCCTATTGCGAGGGAGTCGGCGGGGAAGGCGACGATCCCGATCCGTGGCTGTCCGGGTATTTTCTGGTCTCCAACTCGACTTTCACCGATCCGAGCGGACAGCAACTCGGAACCGTCCACGTACTCAAGGACATCACGGATCGAAAGCGCGCGGAGGAGAAATACCGCACGCTGGTGTCCAGCGTTCAGGAAGGCGTATTTATCTCCACGCCCCAGGGACGCTTCCTGGATTTCAACGACGCGCTCCTTCGAATGACCGGCTATGAGAACCGCGAGGAGTTGCTGGGAGTGGATATCCCCACCGCGTTCTACGCCAATAGCTCGGATCGCGAAAGGCTCAAGAAGCTCTTGCAGCAGCACAGTTCCGTTGCCGATTTCGAATTCGAGATGCGGCGCAAAGACGGTGAAGTGCGCACCATGCTGGAGTCTTCCATCGCGGTCCGGGATGCGGCCGGCAACGTGACGGCATACCAGGGATTCTTGCTCGACATTACCGAGCGAAAGCAGGCGGAATCTGAAATTCGGCGCCGCAATCGCGAGCTCATGGTATTGAATTCCATCGCCCAGACGCTGACCGAATCGTTGGACCTGAGCGATTCGCTGCATCGCACGCTGGGTCAGATGGCCGAGCTGTTCAGCCTGGATGCCACTTCGCTTTATCTGTTCGATCAGGATGGCACGAAGCTGCGGCGCGTCGCGGTGGTCGGGCATCGTTCAGAATTCTCCAG
>Ga0210407_10002023_pt1 | contig 17949 bp, 17 predicted proteins | sample IncBWC27MmetaG_FD_150860 | JGI IMG/M metagenome (GOLD analysis project Ga0210407, IMG submission 150860) | Forest soil microbial communities from Barre Woods Harvard Forest LTER site, Petersham, Massachusetts, United States - Inc-BW-C-27-M | ecosystem: Environmental > Terrestrial > Soil >...
TCCGTCTCGGCGATCGTGAAACGAGGAATGGCGGGATCAAAGGTCAATTGCAATCGCTGAAGTAGCACCGGATGGAATACGCCGCCTTCAGGGCGCCGCCACGAAAGGAGTCCGTCGCCAAGGACAAGCTCAACGCGTTCACCTTCTCGTTCGACCCGTCCGTAAAGCTGGTAGAAGTCCTCAAAGACCTTCATCGCCAATCGGGCAGGTCGTTCATTCCGAGACCACTCTTCGTGTTTTGCATTCCACTGATTCCAGTTTGAAACGCGATTGGGATCGTCGTCGAATTTTACGAGTATGGTCTTTCCTTCGGGGCCGGCTTCATTTTTCGAATTTCGAACGGACGGATTTTTGAACGGATCGTCCCAGCCCGATTCAAGCCAGGCCTTGAGTTCCGGTGCTGGGTCTGGGGGGCGAGTCAGTTTCGGTCGTGAGACTTTGAGAATGAAGGATTCTTCGGCCTGCTCTTTTCCTGCGACTGGCTTTGCCTTGTTTTCGACGTGCGGGCGTCCAAGTTGAATCGCCGGATGGTCAGGAAGGTTGTCGGCCCAGAGGGTCCAGAGTTGTTCGCGAATTTGCCGTGCGGCAGGATTGCGGTGCTGGTTCAGCGCTTCGAGGAACCGAAAGACACGCAACAACCGATCCCGACCGATTCGGAGAGAATCCGCATCCATCGCTTCATCCACCTAAGCAATTCGATCTACAGGGCTTTTGAGAGCCAATATCGACCATCATAGCGACATTGTGTTGAGACAACCAGTGCCGCTAGTAACTAGTTATGACCGACATCGCGGGTAAAATCCGGTCGTACCCGGATGCTTGCCTTCCGCTGGTACGACGGCGTCGGCATCAGCATCATCGTTAGATTTCGGAGCAGGTCTACAGCTATCCAAAATGGGACAAAGTGCTGAGTGCTTTCGGGCTGAAGGACATCAAAAACAGACCTGAATTGGAAAACTCAATAGAAAAAGCGCGTCATTGGGGCGGAGTTGGGGAGGGCGAGGACCATCGAAAATTGAAACACTACGTTGCCGATAATCCAAGTGTTATAGGTCTACGCGGATTCGAAAAGGTGGAGACCGAGTTTTGCTTTGCATCCAACGACAAGATTGATGTTCCATTCAGTAGCGAAGATACTTGGGCTGGCGTAGAGGTGAAGGCCCGATCGTCTTCCAGAGAAGACATTATTCGTGGGATATTCCAAGCCGTGAAGTACGCCGCCGTCGGAGAGGCTTACCTGAAGTCGATATTTGATAAAGCCAGAATCGAGATCATCCTTGTGACAAGCAGCAGACTAACTCCCGATCTTAGAGAATTAAAGAATCTTATGGGCGTGACTGTGATCGATGGAATTCTCGTGCCTGAGCAAGATGTCTCGGTACGAGACACTGTTGTGTTGGAACCGGGGCAGAGATAATGGGGCGGAATCGAACGCCTGGGGGCAAAAGAGATGCGGAGTGAAGTTCGCAAGATTGATCCCAGTGGGGGGCTGCATGAACTCGCCAACACATTCCAACTAAAGTTCGCGAGGCAGCAGGCCGAGCAGATTTTAGCTAACCTCGACAACCTCGTCGAAAATACGAACAACAAGGCACCGATCCGGACGAAGGACTTCTGCCTGAATCGTGTGGCAGACCCCGAGCTCACTCATGAGGAAGATAAATGGGAAAGGGCAATGTACCGGAAGTGGGGACCCGCACCCGAAGGCTCGGGCGAATACGTTTCAGTCTGCAAGCGCATTCAAGCTTATCAATATCCCTTACAGGCCTCGTTCAAAGACAAGCGCTGGGGCGAAATCGATCTGCTCGGCATCGGAACAAACTTTCTGCCAGTGCCAAACGAGCTGAAAAAGTGCCAGACCAATGAATCTCCTCTTAGAATGTTAGTGGAAGTAGCGGCCTACGGATTTGCAATCCGCAAAGTCTGGCCGAAACTCAGAAACCACTGGGTCGAAGCGGTGCGTTGGATTGGGCGGCTTCCCTCACAATTTCCAGCGACCTTGGACAGGGTAACCTTAATCGGCGTTGCACCGGAAGATTACTGGTTTAGGTGTTTGGGGCAGCGGCCCGGAACGAAGGAGGGGAGATTTCCCATCGATGCCTGGCCACCTTTCTGGGAACTGGTGGACGCTCTTGGAAGATGGTTCGACATCCATTTTGTCGCTATCCAGGGGAGCTATGATGACGCAGCAAGGTTGCCGACAATTACCGGTGCGCGGATGCTTGAACTTCGGTCTCTAACACCTAAATAATGCACACAAATCGCCCTTGTGGCGGTGCGATGAGCGTTTCATCGCGGCGAAAACTGAACGACTCGATGGAGTGTGCAGTACTCCTGCGGGTCTTCGATACCGTTCTCTTGCCGCGTCTCGTGGTCAATTCATTTCCGATGATCTGCTAGATTGGAAAAACTAATGTACGTGGGCATCACGCGTGCTACCAAATGGGTTTATCTCAGTACAATTCAGCGGCAAGGGATCGCGGCACTGGATCGTCTCCGCAGGCTCGCTGGGACGGAAGATGCCCCAATCGTCTTGCAGTCATGGGATCAGAACGGATCATCAACAGCGGCCACCATCGGACCCACGGGTGGTAGCCGGAAAGATCCGGGTGAAGAAGGATCTGACGACCTTCTTGATTTGATCTGAATTTCCTGAATTTCCAGTAAGGCAAGGCAACTCGATTGGCAGTAATGCGGACGAGGTGTACCGGTCCGGCCCATTCGGTGCGACGCCGACACCCACTGTGAACAAGGTCGTGGTACGAAGGCGGATTGCTGTCTTCGAGGCCTGTTGCTCGTCTTGGGTCAACGCTAACCTTCCGGCTGAAGCGACGGTCCTTACAATTTACAAGTCCCGGCGCAAAGCGCCCACTCGTCTTTTTACTCCATGGCGACATCAACTCTCGGCGATGCTCCAAGAGGAGTGGAATTCCTGTACAGTCTTGATTGTTGCAATCCCCGCTTTGTTCCAGGTGCAATGCACGATTGCCATGAAGGTGATTGATGTCTTCGGGAACAACACGATGACGCTGGTGCCGGTCACTGTGGGCTAGCTTATGGCGGTACACGGGTTCAACCTGCGAATGCTCGCCGAGGATCTGGTTCGCGTTCACCGACCGGACGACCGCGAGCGCTACGCCGCGTCGCAACGTCAGGCCCGGATCGATCCGAATCCGCATCAGATCGACGCGGTCATCTTCGCCCTCAGGCGTCTCCGCGAGGGTGGGTGCATCCTTGCGGACGAAGTCGGGCTGGGTAAGACCATCGAGGCCGGTCTAGTCATCGCCCAGAGCCGCGCTGAAGGCGCCCAGCGCATCCTCCTTATTGTCCCGAAGTCGCTCATTGGCCAGTGGCAAAACGAGCTGCTGAATCTGTTCGGCATCCAAGCGCGCGAGGATCACGCGAACTTCGTCGCCCCAGGAGTGTACCTGGTCGGCCGTGAGTTCGCCGGAAGTGAACGCGGCGCCGAACCGCTTGCCGCCAGTGCGCCATTCGATTTGGTCGTTATCGACGAGGCGCACGAAATCTTCGCTGGGCTGCACAAGCGATACGGACGCGATGGTATCTATGACGACACGTCCGATGAGGCGCTGATGGCCCACCGCGTTCGAAACTTCCTCCGCACGTCACCGGTGCTCCTGCTCACCGCTACGCCAATGCAGAACTCGCTGGCGGAGCTCTGGGGCCTCGTGCAGTACGTCGAGCCAACCGGTACCCTGCTGGGGGATATCACAACCTTCCGGCAGGTGTTCTGCGCTGAAGATGACCGGACGCTCGTCGTGGGCCAGGAACACGAGCTGCAACGGCGTCTCGTCCTGGTACTCCAACGAACTCTCCGTCGTCAGGCGCAAGAGTTTCTCGACCGTCCATTCACCCAGCGACGCTGCCGCTTGTACGAGTACGAGATGAGCGGCGACGAGCGGTCGCTCTACGACGACGTGACCGAGTATCTCCTGCAGCCGTCACTCCACGCGTTCGCCGGCAATCAGCGGCGCCTGCTGTTGATTGGCTTTCATCGCCGAATGGCTTCTTCAATTCCCGCGCTCGCTGCGAGCCTCGAGAACGTAGCCGCGAGGCTTCGTCGCCTCAGGGATGGGAAAGGCGCTGCAGTATCGACAGATGACCTCCGGGATTTGGAGGACGAAGAGGAGTTCGACGAGGCAAGCGAAGAGCAACCCCTGGCGGCTGACCGCGGCGCTCTCGCTGAAGAGTTGGCGCTGGTCGAGGACTTCGTTACGCGTGCTCGATCCCTCCCGCACGACGCAAAGGCACGTTCCTTTCAGGACGCGATTCGAGTTGTCCTAGAGCTCGGTCGCGACGGCCGTGGCAGCGGCAAGGCGGTGGTGTTCACCGAGTCCATCACGACGCAAGAGTACTTGAGAAAGCTGCTCCTGGACATGGGTCTAGGTGACGAGGACGTGACTCTGTTTCGAGGGACGAACGATCACGACCGGGCGAAACAGGCACATGCGCGCTGGGTTGAGGAGGAGGGACGCAACCTTCCACTGGGCACTCGACTGTCGCGAGAGGTCGGCGTACGCCTTGCGCTGATTCACGAATTCCGCTCGCGGTCGAGCGTGTTCGTCTGCACGGAAGCAGGCGCTAAGGGGCTCAACCTCCAGTTCTGCGAGACGGTCCTCAATTACGATCTGCCGTGGAATCCGCAGCGCATCGAACAGCGTATTGGTCGCTGCCATCGGTATAGCCAGCAGCGTGATGTGACCGTCGTGAACTTCATCGCGCGGGACAACGAGGCGCATCGCCTGACGTTCGAGATTTTGAGCCAGAAGCTCGACCTATTTGGCAAGGTCCTCGACGCGTCGGACCACGTGCTGTACGAACCGCGCACCGACGTGCCCGAGATCGTCGTGTCGGCCGTGTCGCTCGAGTTCGAGAAGGACCTGCGCGACATCTACAGTCGGTCGCGCACTCTGGACGAGGTCACGCGCGAGATCGCTGCCCTCAGGGACAAGATCGCCATCAGGAGAGACACGTACGAAAAGGAGTACGAGCGAACGTCACAAATTATCGAGTCGCGCTTCGACGAGGATGTGCGCAAGGTGTTCAAACGCTTGCGCGAGGAACTTCCTGAGGGACTACTGCAATTGGACCGCGACATTTCCGATCTTGTCGAGGGGTACCTCCGCTCACGCGACATCGAGTACACCCGCACGGAAGGTGCCGGGCGCGTGGTATTCGATGTGGCAGCCGACGCCGAGCTGCCAGCGCAAGTTGAGGGCGTGCGTCGCTTTGCAACGGGGGACGCTCGTGGACTGACAGATGCCCAGCCGTTGAACCTGTTGCACCCGCTGGTTCGCGCCTCTGTCGAGAACGCTCGCGGTTGGTCTGGCGAGTCGGTCGAGTTGACGTTGCCAGCTGACGCGTCGCCCGACGTGGCTGCACTGGCGGGACAAACCGGCGTTCTCGCCGTTGCACTGGTCGACTACGCCGGCTTCGAACCCGTCCAACGCCTCGTCTCTGCTGCCGTCGTCCGTGAAATTCCAATCAATCCGTTGCTGGCCGCGCGGATCGCAGGGCTGCAGGCGACTGATGGGCAGCACTTCAGCGTCAGCGTCGATCAGACATGTGTGGATGATGCATTGGACGAGGCGGTCTTCGTGGACCAGCGCGAAGTCGAGAAACGCGAACAGAAGCACTTCGAACAGGCCATTGGTCAGCTCGAGCGATTCGTGGACGACAAGGTTTTGGTGAGCCGCCGCGAGCGTGCGAGCATCTCCGAGAAGTTGCGATCTGCACGGGATCGGCGCGACGAGGTCGTGGGTTCGACCGCCAGAGACCGTGTCGAAGCGGAGATCCTTCGGTTGGCCGAGAAGGACGAAACAATCGAACGCCGAATAGCCGCACTCGATTCCAGGGAAGACGAGGTCTACCGGAAATGGCGAAACGAATATCACGACCTGCGGTACCGAGCGCCCAAGGTGATGCGCCTCTTCCAGGTGGCGTTTCGGATCGCGACTCCGAAGCCGGTGACGTCGTGCTGAGGATCCTGCACACAGCCGATTGGCACCTGGGGCGGCGGTTTCCTTCCTTTCCTGAGGAGGCACAAAAGAAGCTCTCGCGCGCGCGAATGGAGGTCGTTGACAGAATTCTCGACGTCGGGCGCCGAAACGGCGTCAGCGCCGTGCTGTGTGCCGGAGACCTTTTCGATGATCCGACACCTATCGAGGACTTCTGGGAAGGATTGGCGAGGAGGCTCCGCGATCACCCTGGACCGCACGTCCCCATCTTTCTGGTTCCGGGCAATCACGATCCGCTGACGACCGAGTCGGTGTGGGCGTCGACGCACCCATTTCGTGCGAGGTTGCCGAATTGGGTTCACGTCGTCGATCGTGACGACTTCTCGTACGACCTGACGGCCGACGTGGTCCTCTACGCAAGCCCTTGTAGGTCGAAGGCGGGTGAGCGCGACCTCGCGATGGCGCTACCCACACGCGAAGTTGGGGACAAGCGCATCCGAATTGGATGCGTACACGGCTGCACGTTCGATATGGACGGGTATCAGACCAATTTCCCGATTTGCCGCGATGCCGGCGTCCTGCGTGGGTTGGACTATCTCGCTATCGGCGATACGCACTCGTTCCGCGACGTCACCGAGAGCTCGCCGGTGCCGACGGTATACCCCGGCACTCCCGAGCCGACGAACTTCGACGAGCCGCGCGCCGGCTCGGTCGCACTGGTCGCGTTGTTCCGGCACGGCATGCGTCCGCGGGTCGAGGCGGAGCCGGTCGGGTTCTGGCGATGGCTTGACGTTCGGTGCCACGACATGAACCAGTTGCGCACGCTGTTGACGACGCCGGATCTCGATCGCCAGGTTGTCAGGCTGCGTTTCGACATGTCGGTCTCTCTGTCTGAGGAGAATGAGGTCGAACGAATCCTGCGCGAATTGCAGGGGACCGAGGCAGCTCACGGGCGCGCCGGGATCCTGCTTGTGGACAAAACCGACCTTCGATTGCAGCCAGGTTCCAACGGCATCTTCCCTGAGGATCTCCCGCCTGTGGTTCGGGACACGATAACGCGGCTCGATCGCCTGATCGAGGAAGCGGATGACGATGGCGAGAAACTTCGAGCGACTCGTGCGCTCGGGCATCTCTACAAACTGCTGCAGAACTTAGATGCGCTGTCAGGAAAAATGCGATGAAGATCCGCCGGCTCCGCGTCACCGATTTCGGGACGATCCGGGGTGCCGATGTTGAGTTCGGGGCAGGCTTGAACGTTCTGTACGGTCCGAACGACCTTGGAAAGTCGACGTTGGCAGACGCCATCAGACTTGCGCTGCTGCTTCCCCATACCTCCTCGCACATAGAGGTCTATGTTCCCTGGACCGGTGGCCAGAACCCAGTCGTCGAGCTGACGTTCGAGACCGAAGCGCAGCGGATCTGGCGGGTGAGGAAAGAATTCCGCAAAGGCGGCGCGTCGATTCTGCAGGAATCGAAGAACGGTGTGGACTTCGACGAAGTGGAACGTGGTCGAAAAGTGGATGCGAGACTTCGGGAGATCTTGTGCTGGGGCATACCGGAGCCGGGAGGCGTCGGAGGCAGCAAGGGTCTGCCGTCGAGCTTCCTTGCGACCGCACTCCTATCGACTCAGGCTGACGTCACAGCCCTTCTGTCCGAGAGCTTGATCGACGATCCTAGCGGCAGCGGCAGAGAGCGTATAGCGGCGGCACTGCAGGCCGTGGCGCAGGATCCGTTGTTCGTCTCGCTACTCAGAGAGACACAGGCGCGTCGCGATCAGGCCTACACCGAAAAGGGGGCGAAGAAGACTGCCAAGGGAAGCGTGTTCAAGGAAGCAGCGGACAGAGTGAGGGAGGTCAGGGACGAGAAGGAACGACTCCAGAAGCTCGTCGAGGACTCAGAGGGTGTTGAGCAACAGTTGCGGGAGTTGACCGGGAAACGAGGTCAGCGTGAGGAAGCTGTGGCTTCGGCGACGGAGCGCGTGAAAACTCTGGACCAGCTCGCGGCGGAAGCCGCTGTTCTTTCGGCTGCAGCGGAGCAAGTTTGTATCGAGCGTGAGGGGGTCGAGCGCATCCAGGAGATCGACCGAAACGTTCAGGCCGCAGAGCGAAACGTCAAAGACCTTGCCATCAAAGTGGCTGAAGCTGAGGAGGCATTGAAGACGGCACAGAGTCGCCTTGATGATACGAAGGTTGCCCTGGAAACGGCAGAGAAAGCGGCGGCAGCCGACGGTTCAGACTCATCCACAAGGGATACCGTTGCCCGCCAGGCTTTAGAGCTGCGACGAATCGCGGCAGAGCAGGCCTGTCTGGAGGCACAGCGTCGGATCGACGCGGCGCTGGCAGCCCAGAAGCTGGTGGACGTCACCGCGAGCGCTGCGGGTGAGCATCAGAATCGGAGGGAAGAAGCAGAAGCCGCTCGCGCCACACTTGGCGATCTCACTGCCAAGGACCAAGATGCGAGCGAGCAGCTTCGACGGTTGGATCTCTTGGAATGTGCCCTCGAGTCACGCGCTGCTGAAGAACAGGTTGTCATCGCCAGGACGAGCGTTGAACAGGAGGCGCTGCTGCGCGCTCGCCTGGAGTCGGAGACTCGCGAGCGCGACGGCTTGGCGGCACGCCGGGCAGCGATCACCATCCCGCCCGCACCTTCGCTCGGACAGATGCGCCGACTGGCGAACGATCTTGCGGGCGCGCGTGGCGCAGTGAACGTCGGTTTTGTCGTGGCGGTAACTCTGCAACGTCCTGTAGATTTGCGAATTCAGAAAGACGGAACTGCCCCTGAGACCAAGACGACCGCTGAGCCGATGGAGATTGAAGCTAACGCGGAGGTCGATATCGGTATCGCCGACATCGCACAGGTGCGAGTCCGAGGCGGTCGTCGGGAGGCGCAAGAGACTGCCCTTGACCTCGAGAAACGTTGGAGCGACGAGGTCGCGCCACACCTTGCAGCTTCTGGCGTCGAAGATTTGGATGGTCTCGCCGCGATGGTTGAGGATGCGCAAGCCCTCGATGCGGCCGTGAAGGCGAAGAATACGGAGCTGGAGTTCCTGCGCGGGCAGCTGGCCTCCCTCGGGGATTCTGCAGAGCAGCTGCGAGGAGCGTCGGAGCGCGTAGAGACGTGCCAAGTGGCGCTCGGAGGTGTTTCGCTCGACTCACTGGCGTCCGACGTCGCGGCACTCGGAAGCGATCCAAGAACGGTGTTGCGAGTGCGCAGGCAGAAGTTGACCGCGGCGCTGGACACCGCCCGTGCGACCGCGGCGAAAGCGTCGACGGCCTTCACGCTGGCTGCGGAGCGAAGTAGCACGTCGCAGGCTGTGCTGGAGGCGGCCATCATCGCGCGAGATGCCGAATTGGCGAGATTCCATTTGAGTTTGACCACTGAGTTGTCGGCAGCGCGGACGGCGGCTGCCACGGCTTCTGACGAGCAGAAGACTATCGCTGTCGAGTTGGCGTCGCTCGAGAATACTATTGCTGGGCAGACGGCGCGTCTCGAGGCGGCGATTAGCGGCGCACGGGCAGCCGTCGGACGAGCACGCGCAGAGCTCGAGCTCGCCGAAGGAGCCAGAACAACGGTCCTGAAAGGGCACGCAACCGAAGGTGGCCGACTCGAGGCGCTTCGGAAGCAGCGCGAGTCGCAGGATCTCCAGGGTGCTGAAAGGAAGCTGCGTGAGGCATCGGATCGATACGGCGTCCTGCCAGTGCCGGGAAGAGTTGTGACGGAAACGGATGTCTCGGCTGCGCGCAACGCCGAGGCCACCCTGAAGGCCGACCTCGAACGAATCGTGAGCGAGATCAACAAGACACTCGGAGCGCTCGAGCATGTAGGCGGCGCTGTCGCACGCGAACGGCTGCGGGATGCGATCGAGGCATTCGATATTGCTGAGCGCCACGAGCGCGAGATTGAGGCTGACTACGATGCCTGGCTGCTCCTTCTGCAGCAGATGAAGGAGGCCGAGGCGGTGCAGGCCAGCAACCTCGGGCAGGTGCTTGCGCCGGCCATTGCCGGGAAGTTCGAGGCATTGACCCAGAAGCGCTACGAGAATGTGCGGCTCACGGAGCAACTTGGCACAGAAGGCATCGTCGTTGGAGGGGCTATCAGGTCCACTGAACGCATGTCCGTTGGAACGCGTGAGCAACTTTCAACGTTGTACCGGCTGTCTCTGGCGGAGTACCTGGGCAGTACGGTTGTTCTTGACGATCAGCTCGTCCAGAGCGACGTCGCGCGGATGGACTGGTTCCGGGTCCTTCTCGGCGAAAAGGCACGTGTGTTTCAGATCATCGTGTTCACGTGCCGGCCAGCCGATTACCTCCAGGCGAGTGCAATTGTCCCGAAAGGGAAAGCCGTTCATAAGGATACGGACAGTGGTTCCATTCGTGCGGTAGACCTTGCGCGTGCAGTCCAACGACGTTAGTGGGTTCTGCTGAACTATCCATCACGCGAATGCCACTCTCCGAAACTTCGTATATAAAAGCTAGGAGGTTCTGGTGCCATCACCGAAACCATCGCCCATGTAGCTTGCCGAAGGGAAGACACAACCCTTCAAAGAAGTCGGGCGCGTGTGGATCACTTTTCGGCAAACAACGTTACTCAGGGGCCCTCGGGTTCCTTCCCGGCGTGCTCGCTTTGGCTGCGTCGAACTCTTCGTGCAGGAATTTCAAGCCCGGCATTTCTCCCTTTGCCGTTTTGATGAAAGCTGGGTCCCTCAGCAACTCGTATGTGACGCCCTTATAAGCCACATTGACCTTCATCTCTTGGAATATTTCCTTGACTGATCCAAATGCCGATTTCAACTCGGCATCCAATTGGTCGCAGATATCCTCCTTGGAGGGAGTCGGTCCGAGGAATCTTTTCCAGCGTCCAGGGAACTGCAAGGACACAGCTGGAGCGAGGGCTTTCAACAGGGCGTCCCGATTGGTGTCCATTTCCTTTTCTAGTTTTTCCTTAATCTGCTTTTGAAACCATTCGACGCATCCGCGCAGTCTGTCAACGTCCCTTTCAAACTGTGGCTTGTTTGCCCTGAGAATCACGGTCCCGTACCCAGGCAGCACAATCAAATGTCTTCGAGCGATCCTGCCCTTTAACTTCTTGACTCTGTCGCCAGAAATCTCACTATCCTTGCCCACTAGCTTGAACGTACTTCGAAGTAGGTTTTGAGCGCTGGTATCTGCCAATCCAATTAAGTCGGAGGGAATAGGAATCGTCTTTCGCCCAATCTGGACACCTTCCAGCTCGAACTCCACAAACTCAAACTGGGCGTTGAATACTCTTACCGTACGCGCCAGATCAAATTCCTGAGGAGGGTTGGCCGAGAGATCTTTGGCAACCGCTTGAACTGTCGCGCTGCTTACCTGCTCTCCGCCTTGAAAGAGATCTTGTGTTGGGCTCAGAGGATTGCTGACTAATTCGGTGTCGGATTCCGAGCCACCGCTGAATTGAATGGCATTCGGACCTGGAAACTGCGATGAGCCTCCCTCGACGAGCAACGGCGTCGGTGAGAAAACCAACGTAGTGTCATCACTGATCAGAAGGCATATTCTGATTCCTGGACGGTGAAGTAATGCACTTCCAAGCCTCCCCGCAGTTTCGTGCAACACGCGAAAGGCTTCGACCTTCCCGTATCCGAGACGGCAAATTTCGGGGTCAGCATCTATCATGATTTGCACCGCATCGGGACCCATTTCGTTCCAGCGGTTACTAATCGCATTTGCGACCTCAAGGCTCATTCCAGGACCGGCAAAACAGAGCCTTCGCTTGGCTGCCCCGATCAAGTTAATTAACTGACCATCATCCAGACTGATCACCGAAGCACTCATATCTTGACGGCCTCCGGACCGATTGTGCTTACCGAAAATTCCACCCAGCGGTTTTCAATACGATTTAACAATGTTACATTCTAATGGACTGGTTTAGCGCAGCGCCTGTCTCCTTGGTGCTTTAATCTGTGTCTGAAAATAGCCTGCTCAGAATCTTTGTAGGCACAGCGCGCCACGTCGACCCTAGTGGCCTTGCTTGGTTTATTTCGTTCGGCGCCCCCCCTTGAATGGTACGCGATCGACGAACCGATCAATAGAGTGCGGCCGGCCATCGGCTGGCCACTAAATGCCAGTTTTTTGGTCGTCGCCGAAGGGTTTGAAATATCTATGGAACAGAAATGGCCGTCATCTCTAATCGTCCTCCGCCACGGGGAATCCGCGCGAAACGTCGAAAAAGGCATTGCCAAGGCTGCCGGAAAGCACTCCTTCGACCTCGGCCTCCGTGATCTGGAGACCCCGCTCACGAAGCTTGGCCATGAGCAGGCCCGCGAGACGGGCCGTTATCTTGCAAGCCGCTACGAGTTCGACGTCATCTTTTCTTCGCCGTACCACCGCACCCTGCAAACGGCTAAAGAAATCACATCCGCACTTCGCAATTCTCCGCGACTTGTCATGGAAGAACGCCTCCGTGAGATCGAATTTGGAGTCCTCGACGGACTCACCGACAAGGGCATCAAAGCAAGATTTCCACAAGAGCATAAGCGTCGCAAACGGGAAGGCAAATACTGGTACCGCCCCGCGGGCGGTGAGAGCCGCCCGGATGTCGCGCTCCGAGTACAGAGTTTCCTTGGAACCCTGACGCGCGACTACCGCACAAAAAGCGTTCTCGTCGTCTGCCACAGCGTCATCGTTCTGGTCTTCCGTCGCCTCCTCGAACGATGGAACGAGGACAAATACCTCGAGGTTGATCGCGAGCAGGATGTCCTAAATTGCTCCATGACCGCCTATCGTTTCGATTCAAAGAAGGGCAAACTCACCCTCGATTATTACAACAAGGTTTCTCACTCGGCTAAGCGTCTCAGGCGAGTTTGATGCGATGGAAGTGAACCGATCGGATCCGCGAATGGTAGCCATGTGTTTGTTGGGCATCGTACGCCGCCTCTACTTCTGCCCCGCATAGCACGAAATTTGCCGCAAGAGCATTCTCGACACTGCGCGGCTTTCACCCGTGCCCTCGAAGCTGCATGTCCCAATGTGAACATACTTTCCGATTGCTCCGAGCTATGAGTTATAGGGGGCCCTTCACTCACCGAACGCAATTCAAACACGCCGCACGCAGTGGTCAAAACCAACTTCGCGCAAACGATGACATCAGCTAAAGCCACACTGCGGGAAACGCGCGGTTTGCGTAAGAAACTCACAAAGACGAAAGGAGCGACAGGGCGTGGGCTTTGACTTGAAAGGTTACGCGCTGAAGTTCCCCGAGGTTTGCAGGCGAAAATTCGGCCGCAGCTACAATCTGGGCGCGTTGGAAAAGCGATTCGCACCGCTTCGGGACGGACAAAGGTGGCTAGCGGCCAAGGATGTTGCCCATATCTTTCATCCTGACAACACGCCTTTTGGCAAGTACTGGCCGCAGCCGAACGAGAGAGATCTCGACAAGTCCCTCTCTGCAAACCACCTGACGCTTGGCCCGATTGACGGAAGCCGGCAGAACCTTGTGCCGAAGTTATTGAAGGTATTCCACAATGTCGGCGTCGTTTCCCTCGTGTTGCGATTTGTCCATCCCAGCTACTTCGGGGTTTTCAGCACCCCGGTTCTTCACCTCGTGCAGGTCAACCGTGGAACCACAGTAGAGCTGTACCTCGCTTACTGCGAGGAGCTTGGCCAGTGGGCGGCGCATTTCGGGATTTCGTCGGTAGCCGAAACTGAGATGGCCTTGTGGTCATTTGCGCAGACAACGCAGGAGTTTGGAACCGCCAAGGCAACCGCGGGAGCTGCGAAGGACTTTGAAGACGACCTCTGGGTCCAGAGGCGGCGAGTGGCGCAGGTCGTGCGGCCTTTCTTACGGCGATACGGGCGCTTGCAACTTGCACAAATTCTCGTTGACGAAGACGCAAAACTAGCGGGCAAGATTGCTGCAGAGGAATACGAGCGCCTTCTTGGCGTAGCTTCCGTAAAGTTTTGCGGGCGGCCACTGCCTAAAAACAAAGGGTCAGCTGAGCGATTGATTGACGAATTGGAAAGAAAACGCAAAATATCTCTTCCGGAAAAAACGGACCTGCGGGGGATTTGGGAAACCAGAAATGCAGCCGTCCACCCAGGTGAGCATCCACCGACGCGGGAGGCGGTGGATGTGATGATCGACAGAATCCTTAGCATTTGCGCAAGATGGGATCGGTCAGAGGGCGGGCCACGCTGAGAAGCTGAACCGACTGGCTAACGAAGTGATCCTGGGAATGCGTGGGGCAAGCTGGAGCCTGGTCGCAACTGTTCGAAACTAGACTGCGTCGATTTCATCGCGATGCCATGATGAAATCGTGGCGAGGAATAGAAGTAAGACAAAATCCGGCCGAACGACACAAGCCAGCGTTAAAAGGGTAATGCGGACCTGACCTGCGGCCGGTTTGTGGGCAATCAATTTCGTCGATTGGTGAGGTTCTGCCGGTGTTGGGTTCGATCCCCACCGCTCCTTACCAAAAGTCCTGTTGAGTCTGTTGCCTTTGCCTCCCGAGAAACCCACACTGGGGCCCAAAAGGCCCTAGTTTTGACGCCAAGTTGGCCCCAAATTTTCAGGTGAATATTCGGTCCAGTCGTAGTTTGGCATCGCGACGTTTGAAGGGGCTTAAACGAGCTTATCCTTGACCATTCGCCAATACTGAAACCCGAGAGCCGTCAATCGGCAAGACTTCGAGTTCATTGCAGCAAAGTACATATGTTCCTCGCCGACGGGAACGACCAGACCCACACTGTTAAACCTCTGGAGATCTTTAAAGATTGGGACTTTTACCGGATCATTCCCGGCTGTAAATTCATATCCTGGATCGAGCTGATGCTCCTGCTGTGGCGTCGGAAAATACTCAATTAGTTTCCGTAGCTTCTCATGCGTTACAGCCGGCGCTATGGTTCTGAGCGAAGTGAAGCGCGTTACATTGGTCTTAAATATCGGCCTTTGATCCCAAGGTCCAAGTGCTTGGTCAACGTAGGCGTAAACGCTGCCGGGCGTAATGTGGCCGCGCAAATCAGCCGCGCCGCCTTGGAGAGCGTTGACAACAAGGGCAGTAAAAACACCATTGCCATTTATCTCAAGTGCGGATTCGGAATCACGGCTCGCGGTTAGAACAGATAAGCCCTCTGACAATTGGGCGACGTTGCTGCCGGTCGTTGTTGGTGATCCAAATGCTCCCGAGTGACAGCAATCGAGGATAATGATTTTGTCTTTTGCCTTTGAACGATTGGCGAGACCCAATATCTCGTCCATTGAAACGCCCTCATCGTATTTCTTGAAATCGGTCGTGACGACGTACCCACCGAAACTGTTGATGGTGCCATGCCCCGAGAAATATAGTAGGGCAACTTCAGGATCCCCGGAAAACAAGCTCTCGATTTCGCCCTTGAGCCTCGCCCTCGTAATGGTCTCGCTAGGCGATGTTACGAGCTTTACTCCGAAGTTGGGTCCGCCATCACCGTGCGTTTCAAAGACCTTAGAAATAGAGATGGCGTCGTTGACGCACCCGCGCAGCGGGGCGTTCGGGTAATCATTGATTCCGACGACAAGAGCTTTTCTCATGGGTATACCTCGCTCACAGTCCCTCGATGAAACTCGTAAGGTTATCCCAGCTCCAAACATTTATGCGTTTGCCGTTCAGCACCGACGGCACTGCTGGGCGTTCGTCGTTGATCCACATCAGCATGGTCGGTATCTCTTCCTCGTAGGCGCACCGTATCTCCCAGAGCTCCCCGTCTGCTTTGGCGGTGTTTTTCGAAATCAGTGCGATTACACCGTCGCACCCCTTGACCCGCGCCCGACAGTTTGTCTTCCAGTTCGCATCCCACGGTTCCTTAACAGACATATCTACAAATTCAAACGGCGTCTTCGGGTGTCTGGCGTGACCCACAAGAAAGTGCCGAAAAGTTTTGTCTTCGACGGCGAATGCAATGAAAACGCGCTTGCTCATGAATCCTCCGGCCTCGAACACACTCCGTTTGGAGCCATAACAATCTCGATGATCTCCTGAGCAGAATCGACGTGCGGTTTGTCTTGCCAGAGACGAAGGTGGTCCTGAAATCGCTCGCCGTGGGCCTCTCTGGGACTTCTGATGAGCCGGTCGAACGAGTGTCTGGCATCTGCGTTGTCCATTCCGTTCACCGGCTCCCTCCGATGAGGTTCTTGAGATTGTCCCAAGTCCACTTGTAAACCTTGTCGTCTCCGGTGGCAGAAGTGGGTTTGGTGCAAGTCTTATCGGAATATCCCCACAACAAAAAGTACGGCTTCTTTTCTTCCTGCGCGATTTTCAGCTCGGCGCTGACACCCGTTGCTTCATGCGTGTGCTCCCCACATAACACGATAACCTGGTCGACCTTTCCGATTTTCTCACGGACCCTCGCTTTCCAGTCTCCGGGGAATGGATCCTTGACAGACCAATCGTGCATTTCGAACGGAGTGTCTTCGTTCTTAGATTGCCCTACTAGCAGGTTTTTGAGGCTCTCGTCATGCTCATAGTCGAACGCCGTGAATACACGGGCGGGGGTTTTCTTAGCCACTCGCAATCTCCTTTACCTAGAATCAAATGCATATTCCCTCACGCTTTGTGAGGGCCGAAGCGCGCATTCATCTAACAAGGGGCGGTTAGGCCTGGTCCCTAGTCTGTCGCCGCCGTCTCCCGCCGCCAGTCTCCCGCCGACGACCATTACTTCACATTCGCTTTAAATCGTACGCGAACAGGAACCTTGGCCTTCTTGTTAGCCGTGAAATCGACATCCTTGCCGTCTTTCGTGGTGAATTCAACCTCAGTTCGCTTCTTGACGGTCTTATGTGCGTCGAACTCGACTCTTTTCTTCATCGTCCTTCTCCTTTACAAAAAAACTCGTCGATCTGCCATTCCGCTTCGCTTTCGACTTGAGTTTTGGCCAGGTCTGCGGTTCAATATCCGCGTACGCCGACCCGTTGTCTTTTCACAACCGAGGTTAGCGCCGGGGGGACAGTTGCGTCAACACTTATTTACGACCGGTTGTATATAATGGACAGCAAGAGCATAGACCTGACGAAACTGGGGCATCGAATCCGATTTCTACGGCAGGGGAAGGGCTGGTCGCTTGCGGACCTGGCCAAGGAATGTGGGCTATCAAAAGCGTACCTTTCGGACCTCGAAAACGGTTCAGCGGGAAAACCGAACATCCAGTACATCTATTCCATTTCCGTCGTCTTTGGTCTTACCCTGAATGAACTCTTGGAAGAAGGCAACGCCAGAGCAGAGACTTCCCGCGCGAAACGTAAGGAGTCGGACCTACCTGCCGGGCTCAAGGACCTTCAGGGAGAGCTCAAGCTGTCTGACGATGATGTCGAGGTGCTGGCTCAGATAAATTTCCGGGGAAAGAGACCCAAAGATAAGGAGGGGTGGCGATTCCTAATTGAAACACTCAATATGTTGGGGCAAAGAAAGCCACAGAAATGAGCGATGGAAACTGTTCGTGTGGGTGGACGCAAATATTCTGACCCAGACGTTATATCCCTAATTCGTGCAACGGGGGAGCTGGTAGATCCGCGTTCGGCTGTTGTAAATCAAGCGCGGAAACTCAACTGCGAGTATCGTTCCTACGACGGTGACCAGGCCAGCCCCATGAAGCGGCTCGAAATCATTGCGTCTCTGTGTGGGCTCACGATATCACCCATGAACATCGAACGGCGGAGAGCTGAACCCCGTGATGCTGTTCTCATCTTGAGCGGCAAGATTCGCGGAAACAGAGGCCAAATTCTCTACAATCCCCAACGACCGCAAGGTAGGGTTGCGTTCTCGATTGCCCATGAAATCAGCCACACATTTTTCCCTAACACGATGACTGGAGCAAGGTTTCGGGATATTTGTGGTTCCGACTCACGCGAAGCAAATGAGCTCGAAAGACTTTGTGACCTAGCAGGGTCGGAGTTATTAATGCCCCTTGAAGAATTCAGGGAGGAACTTCGTGGGCGCTTCGCTTTGGCTAGCGTTGAGGAGCTT
>Ga0210407_10002024_pt1 | contig 17946 bp, 19 predicted proteins | sample IncBWC27MmetaG_FD_150860 | JGI IMG/M metagenome (GOLD analysis project Ga0210407, IMG submission 150860) | Forest soil microbial communities from Barre Woods Harvard Forest LTER site, Petersham, Massachusetts, United States - Inc-BW-C-27-M | ecosystem: Environmental > Terrestrial > Soil >...
ATCGACATCAAGAATGCCGACATGATGTTGGTCATGGGCGGGAACCCCGCCGAGAACCACCCCTGCGGCTTCAAGTGGGCGATTGAGGCCAAAAAGCCCCGCAATGCGAAGCTGATCGTTGTCGATCCGCGATACACCCGCACCGCCGCCACTTCAGACCTCTTCTGTCAGATTCGCGCGGGAGCGGACATCGCTTTTCTTGGCGGAGTCCTGAATTACGCGATCGAAAATAACCGAATCGCGCACGATTATCTCGTCAACTACACCAATGCCGCGTTCATTGTGAAAGAAGGCTTCAAGCTGCCAGAAGACGGGCTGTACTCAGGCTTCGACGCGGGTTCGCAGACTTACGACCGGTCGTCGTGGACCTATGAGTACGGCAGCGACACCGGAAGCGTTGCTCCGGCGCCTGCTGCCGCACCGACGCCTGCGGCGCCGCCGGGAACAGCGCCGCCCGTGGGATCGGCAAAGCCCTTGCCTTCCCTGCCGCCGAAAGTCGCTTACGACTTGACCTTGCAGAATCCGCGATGCGTGTTCCAGTTATTGAAACAGCAGTATTCGCGCTACACGCCGGAAATGGTTGAGCGCATCACCGGCATCCCGAAAGACCAGTTCCTGAAGGCTGCTGACCTGTTCACTTCCGTCCGCAAAGACGGCGACATGAAAAAAGTCGCCACTATTATGTACGCGGTGGGATGGACGCAGCATAGCTTCGGCACGCAGATCATTCGTACCGCGGCAATTTTGCAGTTGCTGCTGGGCAACATCGGGCGCGCGGGAGGCGGCGTCAACGCTCTGCGCGGCCACTCCAACATTCAGGGCGCTACCGACATGGGCGGAGTGTTCGACACTTTGCCCGGTTATCTAAAAGTCCCCAACCCCACCGACGTTGACCTGGCCGCATGGCTGAAACGAATCACGCCAACCGCATCCAAGCCAGCCCCGTGGGACTCTTTTAACTACTACTCGAACACGCCGAAGTTCGCCATCTCCTACTTGAAAGCGTTGTTCGGGGATGCAGCGACCAAAGAAAATGACTTCGCATTCCAATACATGCCGAAGGTGGACCGCAACTATTCCTGGACTCAAATCTGGGACAACATGTATCGCGGCTCGGTAAAAGGAATGTTTGCGTTCGGAATGAACGGTGTGGCAATTGGGCCAGACTCGCAGAAGAACATCGATGCCTTGAAGAAAGCCGACTTCCTCGTGGTCGGCGAAATCTATCCCGATGAGACCAGTGAATTCTGGAAGTCTCCCGGAGTCACGCCCGAGGAAATGAAGACCATCAACACTACTGTCTATCGTCTGCCCTGCGCTGGTTTTGCCGAGAAGGACGGATCGATGACCAACTCGGCCCGCTGGCTACAGTGGAAAAACGCCGCGGTTCCGCCTCCGGGAGATTGCCGCCTGGATCAGGACATTGTGGCTCAAATCTTTCTCAAAGTGCGTGAGCTTTACCAGAAGGAGGGCGGAAGGTTTCCAGATCCGATCCTGAATCTGACTTGGCCTTACGTCAATGCCGAGCATCCTGCGCTCGGGGATTTGGCCAAGGAGATGAACGGCAAGGCGCTCGCCGATCTCACCGATCCCAAGACCCAGGTCACCATCAAGAAAGGTCAGCAACTACCGGGATTCGCCTGGCTGAAAGACGACGGCACAACCGCCTGCGGAATCTGGATCTACGCTGGAGCCTGGACCGAGGCCGGAAACCAGCTGGCACGTCGTGGCACCGAAGATCCGACAGGCCAAGGCATCTACCAGAACTGGGCGTGGTCGTGGCCGGCCAATCGCCGCGTTCTCTACAACCGTGCGTCGTGCGATCCGTCGGGCAAACCGTGGGATCCGACTCGCAAGCAGATTTGGTGGAACGAATCGGCGCAAAGCTGGGTGGGAAACGACGTGCCCGACTTCAAGGCGGACTCCAACCCCAAAGACCATATGGGGCCGTTCATCATGAACGCCGAAGGAGTCGGTCGGATATTTGCGCCTTTGGGCTTGTTCGCTGATGGGCCCATGCCTGAGTTCTACGAGCCGATTGAGAGTCCGGTGCAAAATGCGCTGCACCCTAACCAGCAAAACAATCCCGTGGTGAAGAAGTTGAAAACGGCGGCGGATAAGTACGCTGTTCCGGGTGATGGATTCAACATCATCTGCACTACTTACCGGCTCACCGAGCACTACCACTACTGGACCAAGAATAATCCGATGAACGTGCAGCTTATTCCCGAGCCCTTCGTCGAGATTCCAGTCGAATTGGCCAACGAGTTGGGGATTGAGGGCAACGACAAAGTAAAGGTCACCAGCGCCCGCAGTTACTACATCGCGAAGGCGTTCGTTACCAAACGCATCAAGCCAATGATGATTGACGGGAAGAAAACCTACCAGATCGGCATTCCAATCCATCAAGGCTATCGCGGCATTCAGGAAGACGAAGGCAAGAATGCGAGGACGATCCTCAATCGGCTGACCCCGACGGTAGTGGATCCCAACGCGTTCACACCGGAATTCAAAGGTTTTCTGGTCAAACTCGAAAAAGCATAAGGCAAGGTTATGAGCCAGGCGACATTGGCAATCAGCAAGATTTCCGGCCACGCGGGGACCGCTCCGGGCGACGGCGTGGAACGCGACTATCAGGTCTGCAAGCTGGTAGATACGACTACCTGCATCGGCTGCAAGGCCTGCGAAGTCGCCTGTCTTGAGTGGAACGGATATGAATTCACCGAGACCGTGTTCGACAACAGCTACCAGACCATGCCGGAGACGACGTGGAAATACTGGAACCTGATCAAATTCAACGAGCACGAGAACTCGGACGGCACCATCAGCCTGCTGATGCGAAAAGATCAGTGCATGCACTGTGCCGACCCGGGTTGTCTGAAGGCTTGTCCGGCGGACGGCGCCATCGTGCAATACACGAACGGCATCGTCGACTTTCAGCAGGAGAATTGCATTGGCTGCGGATATTGCGTCAGCGGGTGTCCGTTCGATATTCCCAAGTTCAATCCTAAGACCAAGAAGATGTTTAAGTGCACGCTTTGTGTCGACCGGGTCAGTGTGGGGCTGGAACCGGCGTGCATCAAGTCCTGCCCTACCGGCTGTCTGCACTTTGGAAGCAAGGATGACATGAAGGAGTTGGCGGAGACCCGAGCGACGCAACTGCGCGAAAACTTCGGCTTCGAGAATGCGGGCGTCTACGATCCGGCGGGCGTGGGCGGAACGGGTGTGATTTATGTGCTGCACGATGCTACTAATCCTGAGGCGTATGGCGGGTTGCCCAAAGATCCTCACGTCCCGTGGGTAGTGCGCTTCTGGAAAGGACCGGCGAAGTGGATTGGGAATCTCGCCATGCTGGGCGGCATCCTTGGTGTGACCTTGCACTACTTACGCTATGGACCGAAGCAGGTGGACGAAGAAAAGCATGAGAACGGAGGCCAGCCATGAACGCCTCGCGCGCCATTCCTCCCGGAGCAGCCGGCGAAACCGGCGGCGTTATTCTTCGCTATACGCTGACTGAGCGGATCCACCACTGGATCGCCGCACTTACTTACGCATACTGCCTGGTCACCGGTCTGGCTTTTTGGTCACCCTATCTTTTCTGGCTGGCGGTATTGGTGGGAGGCGCGCCTACGGCACGGTTCTGGCATCCATGGTTTGGTCTCGCTTTCACCTTGTCGGTGGGCTGGATGTACAAGATGTGGCGTGGCGACATGCGCATCACCGACGCAGACCGCCGCTGGTCGAAGGCGATAAAGCACTACATCGAGAACGATGACAAGAATCTTCCCCCCGAGGGCCGGTTCAACTATGGCCAGAAACTCTTCTTCTGGCTGATGTTTTACGGGATCATCCTGCTGCTCATTTCCGGCGTCGGGCTATGGTTTGTTGAATCCATTCCGTGGAGTCTGCGCTGGCTGCGGTATCTGGCAGTAACGATTCACGTTGCCGCAGCACTGGCCACCATTGGCGGGTTTATCATTCATGTTTACATGGGCACGGCCATGGTCCGCGGCGGATTTACGTCAATCATCCGAGGAGAAGTTTCAACCGCCTGGGCGAGGACCCATCACCGCCTGTGGTACGACCAGATCGAGAAAAAGTCGTCTGCGGAAAAGTAAACCACCTCTGGGACATGGTGCTGGAAACCATTCAAAGGAATGGCGGGGACGACGGGACTCGAACCCGCGGCCTCTGCCGTGACAGCGGAAGTTTCAGATGTAACGGATTGAAATCTAACGGCCAGCGCCCTCTAGTGGCAGCTTGACCGGATCGGCTCCGGTCGCGAGCAAAAGTGCGCCGTATCCGTAGGTCGAGCCATGTTCGGTGGTGAGCGTTTTTCGTTTCGTATCGAGTGACGTAACGCGCGAATTGAGAACCAGGTCGATGTTCCGCTCCAAATACCACTCGGGTGGTCGCAAGGGAATCCACTCCTCAGGCGCGGTGCCGGCTAGAAAATCTTTCGAAAGATTAGGGCGGTCACACGGTGGAGCGCTGTCGGCGCTGATCATCGTTAATGGATAGCTGTATCCTTGGCGACGAAGCATATCGGCAGCGGCAAGCCCAGCGGCGCCTCCTCCGATGATGATCACCGAACTGGGATGTTCCTTGGTCGAGACGTGCTTGGGACCTACGGACACTTTCTCCGTTACGAAAACCTTGCCTCCTTTCTGCTCAACGCTCCAGCACTGGACGGGGTCCAGCGCTGGAGCCCGCAGAGCCTCGCCCGTGCGCAGGTTGAAACATGCGTGGTGCCAGGGACATCACACTTCGTCGCCAACCACAAGTCCATCCGCGAGCGGCCCGTGGTAGTGCGTACAATGAGCACCGACCGCAAAGAGCTCTACCCCGCTTCGCACCAGTAACACCTCTTCTCCATCTACGGTCCCAAGTAGCTTTCCGCCGTTTGAGATGCTGGTAAACGGAACTCCATGTTTCAGGTCCGGCTTTTCGAGATTGTTCATAACCATCCCCTAACTGGATGCCCGCCAGTGTACCGCTACTCCAGGTGGAGCAGATGCAATGCGACTCAAAGAGTGGCTCGGTGCAATTTTCAGCAGCTTACCTTGGGAGTGGTGATCAGAGTAGCTCAATCGGTTCGCAAGTTTGCGAAGTTCGTGATGGAATCCGGGCACTCGTCTTGAAGCTGTATTTGTTGATGTTCATCGATCGGATCTTTGACTCCAAAGTGGACGGGGGAAGGCCCAGCAAGGCTGCCGCGCCCGATGGTCCAGAAACTCGGCCTCCTGCTGCCGCCAGGGCCGAGTCAATTATTCTTCGATCTTCAGTGGCAGATCTTCTGAAGGACTGTCGCGCAGGGCTGTGGTGGAACGGCTGTTGTAAAAAGCTACTCTTCTTAACGGAGAGATTACCCTTTTGATAGACCACCACAGAACGTTCAATCACATTCTGTAACTCTCGAATATTTCCAGGCCATGGATAATGAGTCAGTGCATCCATGGTTTCGGGTGAGATTGCTGCGACAGTCTTGTTCATCCGGCGAGCGAACTCGTGAACGAAATGCCGCACGAGCAGAGGAATATCCTCCGGGCGCTCTCGCAACGGAGGAATATAAATCGGGAAAACGTTAAGCCGGTAGTAGAGGTCGCTGCGAAACTGGTTTTCCTGGATCATCTCTTCCAGGCTGCGGTGCGTGGCAGCTACAACTCGGACGTTCACTCTCCTTGTCACGGTGCTACCAAGCCGTTCGAATTCGCGCTCCTGTAAGACCCTCAAGAGCTTCGGTTGCAGCTCCAACGGAATGTCGCCAATTTCATCGAGGAACAGCGATCCGTGGTCCGCCAACTCAAATCGGCCGATCTTTTGCGTGATCGCACCCGTGAAGGCGCCGCGCTCGTGACCAAAAATCTCGCTCTCGAGCAGACCGCCCGGAATCGCGGCGCAGTTCACTTTTACCAGGGTGCGGTTCTTTTGCCGGCTGCGATCATGAATTGCCCGCGCGATCAGTTCCTTGCCGGTGCCGGTTTCTCCCAGCAACAGGACAGTCGAATCGGTTCCCGCAACCATTTCAACCTGTTGCAGCACCTCCCGGAGTGCGGAACTTCGTCCCACAATTCCCTCGAAACCCGGTATCGAACTCATTTCGTCCTCAGCGTACATCTCCTCAGTCGAGCGGTTGCGGTTCGGGACAACACCAGCCAACGGAAAATCCCCGTCGTAGCTTTCAATTGGGAAAACATCAGTCAAATTCATGGCAGTTCTCCAAAACGCGCAGGTCAGGCGGACTTCTTTGTTTGCGGGCAAAATTCTAGAATTTTCCCCCGCTGGGGTTCCGGAACCCACTTGAAGGATTTCCGGAAACTCTTCGGGATGTAGAACTCGATTACTTTCGCCATGCCAACCTTCTTGCCCCAGAGTCTCGGAACTGTGATCACCCTCAGAATCCGGAGAACTCTGGCGGCGATCCTTTTAACCGTTGTATACATTGCTGTCATTCCTAGTCGCTTGCTCTCATCGTTGATTGAGCCTTTCGTTCTCATCTCGCATTGTGGGGCCAGTTGCCGCTTGTGGACAACCCCAGATCGAGTCGCATACCAACTGTATGGAGACGCATGGAAACTACTTTGGGTACACGTGAACTAACACTTATGTGGATGAGGGCTACCTCTGGCGAGTTCCAAGGTCGATGCGTTTCCAGCCAAAAAGGCGAGCATCAATGGACCATGCTCCGGGTCCGAGCATGGCAAGGGCTGCGCTGAGCGTTCCCAACAGAATGTACATCCACGGATTTCCGGCGTGCAGGAAGAGTTTCCACAATTCAATCGCGGCGACGAGCGTACCCACGATGGGCGTCCATAACCCTACGAGCAATAGGAGTCCTGCACCGATCGTGAGCACAGACAGTACGGCCAGCAGCAGCGGAGGGTCGCTCCCCAGTCGGGCGACGCCGCGATCCATCAATGTAATCCCAGTGACAAGACGCATGAGGAGAAGCCCGGCGCCAGGCCAGCCGCGGGCGAATGAGGAAAATAAGCGTCGCAATCGGGACCCTGTCTGTACCCGTCTAGATTAGGAAAGTCTCGATCCGGGCGGAACCCCAATACGAGTGAGCCCCTCACTCTTTCGAGTTTGAGAACTATCTGAGAACGACAGGATCAACCGGATAGGCCTAAAATTCGATGATTCCGCGCTTCACCCCGATCATGGCGGCGTGGGTCCGGTCATTGGCGCCCAGTTTAGAGAAGATGTTCTTCACCCGCCCCTTGACAGTCTCCTCAGTGATCGAGAGCTGATCCGCAATCTGCTTGTTGGCGTTCCCCGCAGCAATCAGACGCAGCACACTGATTTCCCCCGTGGTCAGAGCATCGTCGGTGGCGTGCTCGGCAAGTTGGAAGGAAGCTTCCGGAGAAAGCGTCTTCTTCCCGGCGTGGACGGCACGGATGGTTTCCAGCAGTTCCTTGTGCAGGAGATTCTTCAGCAGATAACCCCGGGCACCCGCTTTCAGAGCGCGCAGAATCTGGACGTCGCCAGTGTAGGTAGTGAGCACGATGATTCGCGCCCCGGGAAATTCGTTGCGAATCGCAATGATGGCATCGACGCCGTTCATCTCCGGCATCTGCAAGTCCATCAGGGTCACGTCCGGACGGTGCGTCCGGAATTGCTGGATGGCGTCACGCCCATTCGAGGCTTCGCCGACCAAAGTCATGTCCTCTTGAACGGCGACCAACCCAGCTATCCCTTGGCGCACCAGAGGGTGGTCGTCAACCGCTAGAATCCGAATCGAACTGGCATCTGCACTCATGGCTTCGTCGTTGTCAGTTTCTCACCTGTCAGTTCTCATCCGTCAGTTCTCATCCGTCCCTTTTCCGGAGAACTTCTCGGACAACCACGACCGGCGGGTGGCGGTCGCATAAGCAGCGGACGCAGGAATACTCAGCACAAGTTCCGTACCCGAATCGACCTCACTCCAGACCGTCAGCTTACCCCCCACGAGTTTGGCGCGTTCGCGCATTCCATGCAAGCCGTAGTGTCCCTCGCGCCCGTCTCCACTGAGAACCTTAGGGTCAATTCCTTTTCCGTCATCCCGGACGTGCATCCTGAATTTCCTTTCGTCATACCGGATCTCCACCTCGATCCGTCTCGCCTGTGCGTGCCAGAAAGCATTGCGCAGCGCCTCGGTGGCAATCCGGTAAACCTCGTCTCGCAGGATGGGATGCAGATTCCGCGGCTTGCCTTCCACCTCCACCTCCAGGGTGGCGGCGCTCTGATTGGCTTCATCAGCCGCGAGTTCTTCTCCGACTGTTCTTATAGCCACAGCCAGGTCGTTGCCCTCGACCGTGGACGAGCGCAGCCCCTGTACTGCATCCCGCCCCTCGGTAATGGCTCCAGCCGCCTGATCGATCGCGTTATCGAGTTTTTGTTTAGCTTCTTCCGGACGCACCGGAAGCAACTGGGAAACGGTCTGAAACCGCAGCAGTAAACCATGAAAACTTTGCAGCAGCGTATCGTGCAGATCGCGCGCAATCCGCGTCCGCTCGCCGACCCGCTCTTCCATCCGGATATTGAACTGATGCGTCAGTTGACGGATATGGAGCCGATACAGCATCCAAAACACTGCCAGAAAAGCGGCGACGCACGACAGTCGGAACCAGTAAGTTTGATAGTAGGCCGGGGCGACGTTCAAAGCGATCGCAGTTTCGGGGCCGTTCCACAGCCCCTCGCTGTTGCTGGCGACCAACCGGAATCGATAAGGGCCGGGGCCAAGGTTGGTGTAAACGGCTTCTCGCGCTGCAACCGGCTGGCTCCAGCTACTATCGAAACCTTCGAGAAAATATCGAAAGCGAATCCGCGCGGGTTCTGCGAGGCTCAACCCTGTGTACTCAAACGTGATTCGCCGGGGAGATGGAGGAATTCGAACCGAGGCGGCGAGGTTCGCGGTGATGTTATCGGCGGTGATTCCTTCGATGTGAGGCAGGGCGGGAACTGAATTGTCAGCGATCTGGGATGGATTAACAACCGACAAGCCGCTGCTGAGTGAAAACCAGATCCTACCCCCTGAATCCGAGACCACCGATCGGCTCCGCTTCACTCCTTCAGTGCTCTCGAGACCGTCGGTCTGGTCATACTCGCGAACATCGACTGCTTTCACAACACCGTTCAGTAGTTTGTCGCGCGGAACCCGCAAAACATGATTTGCGGTCGCGATCCAAAACCTTCCGCTCTTGTCCTCCGACATTCCGACTATTTGTTCGCGCAAAACGTCGGGCGACTCATCAGGAGCTTGAAAATGATTCGAGGAAAAAAAAGCAAGACCAGCAGACGTTCCACTCCAGAGAGTTCCGGATGAATCCTCGAAAAGGCAGTTCACCTCTGGGGAAGGCAAACCCTCCACTGTTGTATAGCTTCTCCACTGGCCGTTTGAAAGAGAACTTAGCCCTGTAGGTGTGGCAAACCACATTGCACCATCGCGGGTTTCGAGGATGGACGAGACGGAATTCGAAGCGAGGCGGTTGGTCGTCGTGTAGGTCGTGAAGCGCCCATCTTCGAATTTACTGACGCCGTTGTTTAGAGTGCCGGCCCACACCGAGCCATCGCGGCTCTCATAAACAGCATAGGCAGTGTTCTGAGCCAGTCCGTTTGCCGTTGTGTAGCTGTCGCTCACTATCGCACCGTTGCGAAATTGTAGACGGGTCAGTCCCCCGCGTTGACGTCCGGCCCACACCACATCTGTCCGACCACTGATGGAATAGACAACCTCATTTGGTGGTATCGATGTAACGGGTTGAACGCGTCCATTCTGGAGAACATACAGCCCACCTTGAACGGGAGCGAACCAGGTGCGGCCCTCGGGGTCGACATATACGGGGCCATTGTGTTCAAAACGACGATCGCTGACAGATGAATAAGTTACGAACACACTGTCCCGAATGCGGCCTAGCCCGCGCGAACCTCCGATCCAGAGATTCCCTTCGCGGTCCTCGAATAGAACCGTAATTCCACCGTCTCCGCGAAGCTCATTTTCTTCGAAGAACGAAATGCCTTTTCCGTTGATGCGCAGTAGCCCGCGCGACGTACCCACCCAAATATTCGAGTCACGATCGCGCAGGAGGCTCAGAGCCTGGACCTTACCGAGGAACGATGGCAATTCGAGCCGACGAAAACCGTTGCCGTTCCCGTGATACAGGCCGGTGTCGGTGCCGACCCACAAGTCGTCACTACTATCGATCGCCAGCAGACAATTGATCTTTCGGTCGGGCAATCCTGCGTCGACGTTGGTAGCTTGGCCGCCCGTAAGAAAAAAGAGGCCATCGCCTAGTGTTCCCAGCCAAATTTTGCCATCGGCGGTTTCTGCCATGGAGACTACTGGCGTTGTAGAAGGCCCCAATTTCTGAACCGTGTCTAGCCTCAAACGGAATGTGCCCTGCTCGATGTCCGAGACCAATAATCCGCCGTGGTTATCTTTTGACAGGGCGGTGATTGCGTTTAAGCCGTATCTGGCGGCCTCAAACGTGCCATCTTTTTGGCTTACGAGATAGGCGCCCTCAGGACGGATCCACAGTGTTCCACGAGCATCCGTAAGCAGTTGCAATATCGAAAGATTCGAAGCAGTGGTGATGGAAGCAAGAGAGACAGGCTTGAAATTAAAGCCGTCGAACCGCATCAGGCCTTTATCGGTCCCAATCCAGAGGTACCCATCTCCGGTTTGCGCGATTCCGTTCACAGCGCCACCAGGAAATCTGCTTTCAGTGGTCCATTGTTCACGGACGTACTGCGAAGGCAGACGATTGGGATCGAGCGCACGTGTGTGAGTGGCAAGGCCCGCTATCACGATTCCAAGAAGACTCCATCGAGTTTGCTTCAACCAGCAAATCACGGAAGGTACTCGAATTTGTCGATGATGACCTCATTTTCGTTTTTCAGGGGTATTTTGCCTTTATGAAACACATACAAACCGATGCGTACCGATTCTCCCCCTGGTGAAGGCACACCAGAAGTAAACACGTGCCGGTTAATGACACGGCCACCTCCTGAATTGCCCGATCCGGCTACCGTCGAAAACGTTACTTTCCCCGATTCCCAGCGAAAGGAATGTGTGTAGGCGCCGGGCGGCGCCCGAAAGGCAAGAATGTTAGCTGGAACGTAGTAAGGCTGGACGACATAATTTACGTTGGTATTATCAGGATCTCCCCAACGACCAAGCTCAACGTCCAACTCGCGCCGGGTGCTTTCTGTGCCAACTCCATCCCAGGTGACTAGCGTTAGAACAGCAGAAGGTTCGAGATAAGAAGCATCGCGCACCTGGAACGTGTAGGTTCCGAATCCCAAGCTGCGGGTGAGCTTCACTTCCGCGGCAGACCACTTTCCTGGGCTTCCCGAAATGCGAAGATGCAGTGCACCTCTTTCATCCGTCCAAACGTTCGCAGGATCGAAGAAGTTTCTTGACCCAGCGTGAAAAATTGGCCCAGCGCTGGTTGTCCACTCGTAACCGCTAAAGTTCAGTGTCTTCGGCGACGGGAGTACGGGCGCTGGGCCTTGCCCGTTAACGACTGCCAGCGCCACCACGCCGTTGCCGATGTTCGGCAAGGATTCGGTTTGCTCGGGCGGATTGTAGGTTGGATCAACCAACAGAGCGGCATATTGTATTCCCTGGTGGACTGAAGCTTTCCACCGGCCGTCACTTTCGATATTCGTAAACGGCGTACCTGGTTGTCGACAAACGCCCCATCGTCCATCTGTCTTTGCGTACAACACGATTTGCTGCCCGGCTTGAGCCCCGGTGACACGACCTTCGATTACGTCTTTCCTGTAGTCACGATCCTCGACTATGTCTGCGTTGTAGGGACTCTCCTGATATGCGGGGGCAACCTTGCTGAAAGCAATTGTCGGAGCTGAGTTTCTTGATGAAGAGTGGCATCCGGTCAGCACAAAGCACAGCAACAGCGCTGACAAAGTTGCGGTACGTGCGACTATGTGCGGGCGAGACACCATCGATCTCCGTGACGATAGACTGCCGGATGCACAAGGTTAGTGGCACCCTGCTGGTGCTTGGGCTGAAATCTTACCGCACTGAAGCCCCGGTGTGCACCTTCGGCGAGGTCGGATCTCTGGGCACTCGTCTGGCGCTCCATCCGGGAAGGACCAGGCGGACAAACCGGGACGTTGGTGCGATTCTGCCGGGACCACAAATACACCTTCAAAACATGCCGCCGGATTTCATCACGAACTTCGCGAATTCGCGAAGAAATTGTGAGCCTGCGACGCGCGAGTGCGAGCGTTTTGAAGAACTTAAGATTGGCCTCTGCATTGCCCTCATCAGGCAGAGAAAGACCGACCAAATCACAAAAGGAGCGAACGTCATGGACAGAATGCTGGTGGTTGTTTTTGACAATGAAGCCAAAGCTTACGAAGGAAAGAGGGCGCTGGTGCAACTGGACCGCGAAGGCAGCATCAGTGACTACGCAAGTGTGGTGCTCACCAAGCACGCAGACGGCACCGCGACTGTTAAGGAAGAGGACGACTCGGGGCCGATCGGGACTCTTGTCGGTACTTCGCTCGGAAGTCTGATCGGATTGCTGGGCGGGCCGGCAGGGTTGGCCATCGGCAGCGCTGTGGGACTGTTGGCCGGCAGCACGGCAGACCTGGACAATGCACGCATCGGCGACGATTTCATCGACGATGTCACCAAGCAGCTGTTGCCGAACAAGGTTGCAGTCGTCGCCGAGATCGACGAGGACTGGACCACGCCGGTCGACACGCGCATGGAAGCGATCGGTGGAATCGTATTCCGGCGGGCTCTGTCGGATGCGAAACACACGATCCACGAAGAGAATGTCAACGCAATGAAGGCCGACCTCGCTCAAATGAAGGCGGAGCAAGCCAAGTCACATGCCGACCGGAAGGCAAAACTCCAGGAGAAGATCAACCAACTCGACTCCAAGATACAAACTCAGTTGCAAAAGGCCAAAGACAGACGCGTGGCCGCAGAGCGTCAGGCGCAAGCGAAGGTGGCTGTGCTTAAGGCAAAAGCGGAAGCCGCAAAAGCCAAGGCCTCGTAACTCAAGAACACTTAGCCCGGCGGCTAAGGGCGCATTGAAGGGGAGGTCGAAAGGCCTCCCTTTTTCAAAACAAGTTCGCAATCAAAATAAAATTCAGCAAAGCGGTGTAGTACAGGAGGTTGGAATGCGCTCCAACATCAGACTGGGGAAGATTTCCGGGATCGAGATCGGTCTTCACTACAGCTGGTTCATTATCGCGGCCCTGATCGCGTTCTCAATCGGGGAACGCTTCCATCAGATGAACCCGAACTGGAGCAGCCGCCTGATTTGGACTGCGGCTCTAATCACCGCCGTTCTATTCTTCGTCAGCCTGCTGTTGCACGAACTCGCGCATTCCCTGGTGGCACAGTCCCGCGGGTTGAAAGTCAAAGCGATCACCTTGTTCGCCCTCGGTGGTGTTTCCCAAATCGAGGACGACGCCACCGACCCGAAAACAGAATTCTGGGTCGCGATCGTCGGGCCGATCACCAGTCTGATTATCGGACTGGTCTGCCTCGCCATTGCTCCCGGGCTGGGCTGGCGACGATCGCCCCCGACGGAGGTCAGCGCGGTATTTTTCTGGCTAGGGTATATCAATGTTTCCCTGGCGGTCTTCAACCTGATTCCCGGCTTTCCGCTCGATGGTGGGCGAGTGCTGCGCTCGATCATCTGGGCAATAACAAAAAACGCAGACCGCTCCACCCGCATCGCCGCGCGTGTCGGCCAGGCTGTGGCCTTTCTGTTCATCCTCGATGGAATATGGCAGTACTTTTCAGGCGCCGGATTCGGTGGCCTATGGATCGCATTCATCGGCTGGTTCCTGATGGACGCCGCCAAGGGCAGCTACGCCAACGTAGAAGTAACGGCGGCGCTTCGCGGCCTGCGAGTTTCCGAGGTGATGTCCCGCGACTGCCTCACCGTGAACCGCAGCATGAGTTTGCAAGACTTCGTTGATGCTTATCTCCTGAAGACCGGTCAGCGCTGTTTTGCGGTGGAAGACCAGGGCCGTTTCGTGGGCATCATTACCCCGCTCGATGTTGGCGCCATCCCGCGCGAGCGTTGGGACCAGACTACGGTGCGCGAAGCCATGCGCCCGCTGCGTGAGTTACACGTCGTTGCTCCCGACACGCCGGTTCTGGACGCACTCAAACTCGTCGCCAGCAACGACGTCAACCAGTTGCCGGTAGTCGCACATGGCGCTTTGCAAGGGATGGTTTCCCGTTCGCAGTTGGTGCAGTTGCTCCAGGTGCGTTCTCAGCTGCAACTCCCCGCTGCATATCGTGCGCCGCTGGCGTCGTAACCCTCACGAAGTGTGGGTTTCGCGAACTTCGTGAATTCGCGGGGAGATTCAGACTTCTTGATTGGGCAGTTCGAGCGTTTTGAATCATTTGCATTTGGCGTTTGCCTTGCACTAACCAAACTGAACAGAGAAGGAAGAGGCCATCATGGACCGAATGCTGGTAGTTGTTTTTGACAAGGAAAGCAAAGCCTACGAAGGAAAAGAAGCGCTGCTGGCTCTAGACGACGACGGGCGCATCAGCGTTTACGCCTGCGTCGTGATTTCCAAGAATGCCGATGGCAGCACCGAAGTTGAGCAAGCGGTTGACTCGGGACCTCTCGGAACTTTGGTTGGGACCTCGCTGGGAAGCTTCATCGGCCTTCTAGGCGGGCCCGCAGGTCTCGCGATCGGGGCGGTGGCAGGGTTGCTTGCCGGCGGAACCGCAGACCTCGACAACGCCAGGATCGGCGACGACTTTGTGGCCGACGTGACCAAGGAACTTCGACCAAACCGCTTCGCCGTGGTCGCGGAGGTCAAGGAGGACAAGACAGCTCCGGTGGACACCACCATGGAAGCGCTGGGCGGGACGGTATTCCGGCGCGCGCTTTCGGAAGTGAGGCACATCTCCCACGACGAAGACACGGCCGCGCTGAGAGCTGACCTTGCGCAATTGAAAGCCGAGTTTTCCAAGGTCCATGCTGATCGAAAAGCGAAGATCCAAGGAAAGATCAACCAGCTCGAAGCCAAAATCCAGGCCCGGATCGAGAAGGCCCGAGAGCGGCGCAAGGCAGCGGAAGCACAGGCCAAGGCGAAAGCCGAAGTTGTCAAAGCCAAGGCTGCCGCTCTCGAGACCAAGGCCGACGAAACATATATTTAGCGCGGCTTCACAAACAAATTCGCAATGGAGAAGTAGAAGCAGAGACCCAAGCAAACGAGAGGATTTGATGTCTGTAGCAGCGAACATGACCGGCGAGATGGAAGCACGTCAGAGAGCAGCGGCCTTCCTCGAGAGTATGGCCGGGGCTCTGGGCCTGTTGGTCCTCGGATTTCCTCTTACCCCGGCAACCATCAGGGCAACCGTACTGGGTTGGATTTTGGTCGTTGTCTCGATCATTCGATTCAGATCTGGACACTCTCAGATCCCGCAAACATTCACATCACAACTTTTTCATAAGGAGAACACTCGTGGTTAAGAACCAGTCAATTCGAACACTGCTGTTGATGACGGCCTTTTGCAGCCTAGCCGTGACGCTTACTGCTTCACGAGCCGGCGCGGCCGACGATACGTTAAAGCGATCCGCGGAGCTTAGGGAAAAAACCGAAAAGACCTCGAAGGATATCGACAAGTACGTTGCTCAGCTCGACAAGACTGAACAGGTCCTCTCGTCCGTGGGCCAGGCCGAAGGCAAGGACTTAAAGAAGCGGTACGACTCTTTTTCCAAGGAGGTCCGCGAACTGGAGGAGGACCAGAAACACGCAACTTCTGATATCGATGAAATGAAAGCGACGGGCGCCGAATATTTCACTTCCTGGGACGCTTCGATCAATCAGATGTCCAGCCCAGACCTTAAACAGGCCAGCAGCGAACGGCGCTCCAAGGTCATGAAAGACCACGACGAACTCACCGCCACGTTGAGCGACATCGGAAATCAATTGCAGCCCTTTATGAGCAATCTGCAAGATCTCAAGTCGTTCCTGGGTGCAGATCTGTCCCCGATAAATGCGGGCAAGGCCAGCGACATGATTCAGAAATCTCAGGCCGACGCGCTGGCGTTGAAGCAAAAGATCTCTGGCGCGCAAACCACGCTGAGAGGGTTCTTGAGCGAAACAACCGAGTAGCATCCGGCAGACGAATCGAACTGGTACGCCGGGGTGACCGACCGGCAAACTTCAAAGGAGTGAGGTGGACTGTGGATTACATCACCGATGTGGAAAGCAAGCACAAGTGCGCTTACGAGCAGTGCCGGTGTCAAATTTCGTCGGTGCTGACGTACTGCAGCGGGTATTGCCAGGATGCCGATGACGTCGAGGATGTCGAGATCGAATGCAGCTGTGAGCATCCTCCCTGCGCTTTGGATTGAACGCAGGCTGGAACGCTAGTAGCAGGTAGAAAACAAATTGCCGTCCGAAGGAGAGGACTATGAATGCGTTTGCACCATGGCGAAAAGCGCTACTGAAGACCACCGTGGCGGCGTTGTGCCTCACGGGGATGGCGAGCCCGGCCCGATCAGCGGCTCAAGATAAAAACCAGGACCAAGAGGTGCAGATGGGACAGGAGGTCTTCAACGAACTGAAGGCCAAGGGCGAAATCATCGAATCGTCTCCTCTGTATGACCAGTTGAAACCGATTGCGGATGCGATCACTCGCTCGGCGCAGCCGCGCTACAACCACCCGTTTAAGTTCTACCTGGTCCATGAAACGCAACCGAATGCGTTTGCGACTCCAGGCGGCAACGTGTATGTCGTCGATTCGCTTCTGTATTTCGTAAAGAACACCGACCAGCTCGCTGGAACCTTGTGTCACGAGGTTTCCCACACCATCCATCACGACACGGTGACGCTGATGGAAAAGCAAGAAAAAATAGAAAAGCGGGAGGTCGGCGCCGCCATTCTTCTGGGACCCACCCGCGCCCATGTGCTCGCGATTCTTCTCTTGGGTAAGCTGCATTCACTCAGCTATTCCCGGGATGTTGAATCCCGCGCCGACATTACCGGCTCCGACGTTTGTGCTGCTACCGGATACAACCCCTGGGGATTGGTATGGCTGTTCCAGGATTTTGACAACGCCAAGATGGGGCAGGTCCCCCAGATCTTGTCCGATCACCCCGGCAACCAAGCACGGGTGAGCGCATTGGAGGACCACTTCCGCAAGAACCCGTCAGTGTTCGCCAAATTCAATTCCGATCCGAAGTCTGCTTCACCGTTTGCCGTTCCCAAGAATGTTCCGGAGGTTTTTTTGCATTGAGATTCGAGATTCAAACGTGCTGGTACGAAGCGGTGCAAGCCGAATGACGCCAGTTCGAAAAACTTAAGGAGAAAACACTATGACCACTGTTAACGATTTCGTAGCTGCCGGCCTCGAGCAAGTCAGAAAGTCGTGGGGCTGGTTCCTTGTGTCCGGGATTGCGCTGATGATTCTTGGCGTCGCCTGCATCGGCAAAGCTCAGACCGCAACCACATTCTCAATCCTCGCACTGGGCTGGATCCTTGCCGTCAGTGCAGCGTTCTGGTTTGTCAGTTCCTTTTACGCTTTCAGCTGGCAGGGATTCTTTTTGTATCTGCTGAACGCGCTCATCCGCGGCGTCACGGGATACCTGCTGATTCGTCACCCAGACGCCGGCGCAGAGGGAGTGACCATGGTCCTGGCCGTGCTCTTCATCGTGGGCGGGATATTCCGCGCGGCGGCTGCGGGGACGATTCAGTTTCCGCGATGGGGATGGACGCTGTTCGCCGGACTGGTCTCGGTAACGCTCGGCATTTATCTGTTGGCAACGTTTCCTGCCGCTACCACTTACTTCGTTGGTCTGGCGATTGGCATCGACCTGATCTTTGACGGAGGATCTCTGGTAGGCTTTGCCGGCGCCGTTCACAGCTTGCCCAGCGTGCAAACCCGGGCCGCCGCCTGAGGACGGCCGCAAACAAGGGCGAGTTCCTGTCGAGCCACTATCCGGAAGG
>Ga0210407_10002026_pt1 | contig 17917 bp, 10 predicted proteins | sample IncBWC27MmetaG_FD_150860 | JGI IMG/M metagenome (GOLD analysis project Ga0210407, IMG submission 150860) | Forest soil microbial communities from Barre Woods Harvard Forest LTER site, Petersham, Massachusetts, United States - Inc-BW-C-27-M | ecosystem: Environmental > Terrestrial > Soil >...
CGGCGATGTCCACCAACCTGGCGGTTTTGTGCTGGAAAATGGCAACGACATTACCGTCTTGAAAGCTATCGCTCTGGCTCAGGGTACCAACCCGAACGCGGCACTGGATTCGGCCAGGCTCATCCGCAAGACCTCGGAGGGGCCGCAAGAAGTTCCACTCTCGCTGAAGAAAATCATGGCCGCAAAGGCTCCAGATCCACAACTGCAACCAGACGATGTTGTCTTTGTTCCTGGCAGCGCCGGGAAAAGCGCGGCTAAAAAGGGAGCTGAGACGATCCTGCAAATGGCCACAGGCATAGCGATTTGGCGCATACCGTGAGCCGGGCATAACTCCTACCTGCGCGAGTGAACTATACCGGGGGCAACTAGTATTCCAAAGCTTTTTGCCAAAACCAATTCGTGAACCGTTCGCCGGAGATTTGTAGCGCCATACACGAACCAGGGGAACTCATGCGAGCCTTGCTTACCGACAGGAAATCAGGGGAAGTCTCCACCTATGAAGTCCCGGCGCCGGAGTTGCGCCCCGGTGGACTCCTGGTACGCACCCATCATTCTGCAATCAGTGCCGGCACGGAGCGCGCCACACTCGATCTGAGTTCGAAGTCACTTCTCGCCAAGATTAAAGCACGCCCTGATCTCGTCAAACAGGTCCTGGAGTACGCTCGTCAGAATGGGGTGAAAGCCGCGTACGAGAAGGTGCAAGCAAAACTCGATAGATTGACGACTCTCGGATACAGCTGCGCGGGCGAAGTAATTTCGGTAGGGGAGGGCGTACACGAATTCCGGACGGGAGATCGCGTCGCTTGCGGCGGCGGCACCTACGCTAACCATGCTGAGATCAACTTTGTCCCGCGCAACCTCGCCGTACGCATCCCGTCGCAAGTGCCGATGGCCGCGGCCTCTTTGACTACGATTGGTGCCATCGCGCTGCAAGGCTTTCGACAGGCCGGCGTCAGCATTGGTGAAACGGTCGCGGTGGTCGGTGCCGGGCTCGTAGGAGTCCTGACCATCCAGATTGCCCGCGCGGCCGGATGCCGGGTTGCGGCCATCGACCTTTCGCACAAGCGCGTCCAGCGCGCGGCGGATTTCGGCGCGCATTTCGCGATTGCAGCCGATGATCCGGCGTTGGTGTCAAGCATAAAGGAGTTCTCCAGGTATGGTGTCGATGCCGCTATTCTGACCGCTGCGACGGACTCCGCCGAGCCTGCCGAGATGGCCGCCAAGATTCTACGCGATCGGGGCCGCATTATCGTTGTCGGCGCTGTCGGTATGGGAGTATCGCGCAACAACATGTACATGAAAGAGCTGTCCTTAGCTCTCTCCCGCTCTTACGGGCCAGGAAGGTACGACACGCAGTATGAGGAAGGTGGAATCGACTACCCCATTGGGTATGTCCGCTGGACTGAGCGGCGCAACATGGAAGCCTTCCTTGACCTGCTGACCGCTGGACAAATAGACGTCGCCCCGTTGCTCGAGCATCGGTACTCTATCGATGAGGGCGCGAAAGCTTATGCTGACCTGAAAAATGGCTTGTACACGGCAATATTGGAGTACAACGGCGCATCGGTAGCGCCAGAGAGAGCCGTTCTGGCCGTGGTAGCATCGCGGCCGCGCATCAGCGACGAAGTGAGAGTCGGCTGCATCGGCGCCGGCAGTTTCGCGTCGAGCGTAATCTTTCCAAACTTACAGTCCATCAAGGGTGTTCGACTGCAATCTGTGGCCACCATCTCGGGCGCGGGCGCTGCGTCGGCGCAACGCGCTTTCAAGTTTCAGACTGCGGAACAACCTTCAGAACTGCTGAATAATCCGAATGTTGATTCCGTATTCGTTCTGACACGCCATGACACACACGCGGCCGAAACGGCCCGAGCATTGGGCGCGGGCAAGCCCGTGTTCGTCGAAAAGCCCCTGGCGATCGATCGCCAACAATTGGACCAACTACAACAGGTGTACGAGGGGCAACTGCTAGCGGGACGCGCGCCCTTCGTGATGGTGGGCTTCAACCGCCGCTTTGCACCGTTTACGGAGAAAATCCGCGGCTTCTTCGCCGGACGCCGCGAGCCGATGGTGATCCACGCGCGCGTTAACGCTGGCTTCATTCCGCACGACCACTGGATCTACGCTCAGGGTGGCCGAATCGTGGGCGAGTTCTGTCATTTCGTGGATTGGGCGCGCTCCCTTGTCGGTTCTCCAATTGAGAGCGTGGCGGCGACGGGCTTGCCGAACGGGACGCAATATGCTTCCGATAACGTCGCGGTCACTCTGAAGTTTGCCGACGGCTCCGTCGCCAATCTGCTTTACCTGACGAACGGCGATCGCAGTCTTCCAAAGGAATTCTTCGAAGTGTTCTGTCAGGGCGCCATCGCCCGGCTGGACGACTTTCGCACGTTGGAATTGGCGCGGAATGGAAAACTTCAGAAGTTCAAGAGCACGCAAGATAAAGGGCATCGCCAGGAACTTCAGCTAACCGTCGAAGCGATCCGCTCTGGTAAACCGTCGCCCATTTCCTTCGAAGAACTGGTCGAGGTCAGTCACGCGACTTTGCTTGTGCAGCAGGCGCTCGCTACGAGAGAAACGATTCGGCTGGCGCCGCCCCCGCTGGACGTTCCCGCTGAAGCATCGTCTCCCGAATACTCGAGCTTGTGCCACCAAGCTACGGCTCCGCAGGAGGCGGCGCATGCGAATGACTAGGGCCTGGCAACCTTCCGCTCCCTTTAATTCGATCCTAGCCAATTGCGACCAGGCTATCCGAACTATCTTGGTTCCTTTGCTCGGTGGAACGTCCTCCATGCCGGGCCATCGCCTTAGGTTGTGGGAGGCTGCGGTTGTTCTTTTGGGCGCGATTGCGGTTGCCGCCTTCATTTTGGTACCAGTGGCGGCCTTGGTCGTTGTCATCACTTGTGCGGTGCTGTGGTTCCTCGAGATGGTCGGGGACGCGCTTCGTGGCAAAATCGACCGAGCGTTACTATGTTGGGCCGGTCTCTTTCCCCTCGGCTACTTTGCATTATTCCCCCGAGAGCGCTCCATTGTGACGTTCGAACGTGTGGTCGTATTGCTCGCCTTCCTGGGGCTATTCTTCATCACCCGCGGGACTCTCATGAGAACGCCGAAGGCCCTACGCCTGGCAGGATCGGCTTGCTTGGTATTTATTGTTGTAGCAGGCCTCACACTTATGAAATCGCCGGACCCACTGAATTCCACGCGCACCTTGTTCGACAGTTATGTGCAGCCGCTGTTGTTCGGCTGGCTCGTCATCGCGTGGTTTGATGTTCGTGGCCGGCTCGCTGAGACGCATGCGGCGGTTTGCCTGTCCTCGATCATTTGCGCAGCCATTGCGGCTGGCGAAATGATCACAAAAGAGGATTTGTTGCCAGTGGGACAGTCCGTAATGTTCTATGCAGGCGGATTCCCCCGGCCAAACGGCCCCTTTGCCGCGAATGACACGCTCGCCCTAGTCGGCGGCTTTAGTTTCTTCTTCCTTCTGTTCCTTCGTGCTGCCCTTGGTCCCGAGCTGAGTGCCGGCAGCAGAATGCTTCACGCCGTTGGGATTGCGGCCGCCCTGGGCATGGCGTTAATGCCGATGTTCCGCTCTGTCGCGATCACGCTGCTGGTCGTGCAGCTTATCGAAATCTTCTGGGAAAAAGAGGCGACCCGCCGTGCCTGGCGCGTTGCATTCATGCTCGCTTGTGTCGGGGTCATTCTTATCGCGCCGTTATTTGTATCGCAATCGATGATTGAAGATCGCAGCAGTAGAGAAAACGCGTACGGCCGCCTGGCCCAATTCGAACAAAACCTTCAGGTTTTTCTGGACCACCCTGTAGTAGGCGTGGGGTATCTGAACTTCCACGACTACGTAGTGGGAGAGCCCCGCTACGTCTCCAAGTACGAGGGCGTGTCTTCCTTGGACTGGCCGCACAACAATCTCGCGGAGGCGCTTGCTGAAACCGGCCTCCTGGGCTTTGTGCCGTTCGTCCTCATGCACGCTCTTCTGTTTAGTGCTATGTGGAAACTACGGAAACAGTCCCCGTCCGCGCATTTGGCGTGGAAATATTTGCTGTACCTGTTCCTGACCTACTGGATCACCGGGCTTACGGAATCGTCCGGCCATGAGTTTTCCAACATCTGGTACGCGTTTGCAGTAGTTGTTATTTACAAGTATTCCGTGACGGAACCTGATTCTACGCAGTTTGGGGAAGGGCAGGTTCCTGACTCCATTTTCAATCCGTCCAAATCGCCTAGCTTTGTCTTCCTCCAGTGAGCCAAGAATCCAAAGTTTTCCTGCCCGCACCAGCGGGTGAGGTCTGCAATGAGTAAAGCTACCGTCTATCTCCTGATTCTCGCCGGAGAATCAGGGGCCGCCCAAAGATTTGTGAATCAGCGCTACCCTGGCCACCCGATAAAGCTAGTCTCGAAACGGCATCTTCGCGAGGGAGGTTGGAGAACAAAAATTCGTGAGATACGCGCGATGCGCGGCGAGGCCTTGGTCATCTTTTCGGGTTCACTGTCCGAGCTGCGCGAACCTCTGCTTTTCCAGTGCACGGGGTTCGCGCATCGATGTCGCGAGACAGTCCTCGCGGATGCGGAGGGCCGATCAAGAACGTACACGCGCAGCCGATTGCTGTGTTCGCTGCCGAAAATAATCCTTAGCGGCCTCCTGGATTTCCTGGTCCTTGCACTTATGTGGATAGGCGCGCGAGCGCTGTTGCACAGTCTGGCGAGGCGCACCGAGTTCAGGCCATGCGTTGAAGGTGATTTGGACATTGCGTTGCTCGACCCGGCCTTCGAACCAGCAAACTCCGGTGGCGCCATGAGTTATCTGGATGGAACCCTATTCGGGTGGTCCCAGGAGTCAGTTAGCTGCGAGATCTTTTCTGGGAGACAGCTTCCCGTTGGACACTACCCAGTCGAGGTCATCCCCAGCCGTCGCCGTCTGTATCTTTTCCGTGAATGTCAGGCTCTTGCTTACAACCTGCGCTTCGCAATGTGCGTTTGGCGGAAATTCCGCGGCCGTATGCCTCTCGTTTTGTACCAGCGTCACGGCCGCTTTGCGTTCTCCGGCGCGCTGCTTTCGTGGTTAAGTGGCAAACCGCTGATTCTCGAATACCAAGGTTCGGAAGTGTGGATGGCAGACAATTGGGATCCAGCGAGATTCCGGTTTTGGCTCAAGCTCTGCGAAGACGTTTCCATCGCGGCTTCCTCGCAAATGGTCGTCCTGTCCGACGTATTGCGCGACGAGTTGATAGCGCGCGGCTATCCCGCCGCAAAGATCATAGTTAACCCCGCTGCCGTCAATCCCGATCGCTTTCGTCCGGACTGCGGCGGACGCGAAATACGGCAACAGCTTGGATTGCTTCCCCAGCACGCGCTGGTCACATTTGTTGGCTCATTCAGCTATTACCATGGGATTTCTGTCCTTGCGCGCGCCATCACCACCCTGTTGCAGAAGCACAAGGAAGGGCCGGTCCTTGCGAATCTACGTTTTATGCTCGTAGGCGATGGCCTACTGCGCCCCGAAACTGAGGAAGCACTGAGCCGGGTGGAAGGCTCACAAGCCGTGATTTTCACCGGTTTGGTGCCCCATGCCAGCATCCCATCTTATCTCGATGCTTCGGACATTTTGGTTTCTCCTCAAGTGCCCAACCCGGACGGTAAACCATTTTTTGGCTCTCCCACCAAGCTTTTTGAATACATGGCCATGGAGAAGGCCATTGTAGCCAGCAACATGGACCAACTTGCGAGCGTACTCAGCCACGCGAACACCGCTTGGATGGTCACGCCCGGCAGCGATACCGAATTGGCGAACGCCATCGAACATCTGGCGACCAGATCGGAACTACGGCGCCTGCTCGGGCGGAATGCCCGCGCTACGGCTTTGCAGCGCCATACTTGGCATCAAAACGCAGTCAGACTCATCTCTCAAACGGGGTTATCACGGGAACCTGCTCAGCCGGAGGGAGTGCGCAGCATTTACCCGGCCTCGCAGAGCGACGACCTGAGCTTCGAGACAACACGCGAGCACCACTGATTCAGCAGACGGTTGGCCAGCATGAAGCAGTGCAACGGCTAGCCGGATGCGAGCCGCAACAAAGGAGAAAATTCGATGAGGATTCTAGTAACTGGCGGTCTCGGCACCGTAGGCAGCGGTTTGATTCGCTTATTGCGGACACGCAAGCATCACGTAGTGTCCTGCGATCGGTCACACGAGGCCGACGAAGTCGGTTTCTCCCTTCGCACCGATGTGCCCGACCCGTTGTACGCACGTGCCGATGTGGGTGAATTCCGGCAATTGGAACGTGTGTTCGAACGGTTGGGGCCCTTCGACTACGTTTATCATTGTGCAGCAGAATTCGGCCGCTGGAATGGTGAGGACTTCTACGAGACGCTCTGGCGGACGAACGCAGTGGGCACGAAGAACGTAATTCGTCTGCAGGAGCCGCTGAATTTCAAGCTAATTCATTTTTCTTCCTCGGAAGTTTACGGCGACTGGCCCGAAATCATGTTGGAAAGCGTCATGGAGCAGTATGAGATCAAACAGCTCAACGACTACGCAATGACCAAGTGGGTCAACGAAATGCAAATTCGCAATTCGGCTCAACAGTACGGCACTCAATCCGTGGTCGTTCGGTTGTTCAATACTTACGGACCGGGCGAGTACTACAGCCCCTATCGGAGTGTGAACTGTCGTTTCCTGTATTGCGCGCTAAACGGGCTTCCTTGGACAGTGTACCGGGGTCATTCCCGGACCTCCACGTACTTGGCGGACACGGTTAACACGCTGGCGAATATCGTCGATAACTTTAAGGCCGGCGAGACCTACAACATCGGCGGCAGCCATTCTCACACCATTGAAGAGCTTTCTGATGTGGTGCTGCAGGTGACCGGTGCCGATCCATGCCTGGTGCAATACAAGGATTCGGAGATCCTTACTACGAGACAAAAACTGGTAAACGTTTCTAAGGCCGTTCGTGATCTGGGTCACAGGGACACCTACAGTCTGGTGGACGGAATGCGGCTAACGGCCGAGTGGATGCGTCAAGTGTGCCAGTTCCGGCCTGACACCATGACTTATGCTGACCAAGCGAGCGTCGAGGTTCTTAGACCCTGAAGCGAGGATTCATGATGAAGGCACGGGTCCAAGCTGGCGCGGCCCGACTATGGCGCGCAGCTATGGGGACAGAGCTTCGCCGAAACGTCGTTGAGACGTACGGTACCCGTCTGTTCGTGGTAACCCTAACGTTCGCGACTGCCGTGGTTATCGCGCGGGATCTTGGTCCGGCCGGCCGAGGTTTCTATGCCGTGGCTATAGCCGTCGGCGCAATCGGCGTTCAGCTCAGCAATCTTGGGCTGCACCTATCAAATACCTATCACGTTGCGAAAAACCAAGCGCTACTGCCGGCTCTCATTGGTAACACCTTGGCCGTCGTCTGCGGAGCCTGTGTCGCCGTTGCCTGTGCGGAATCACCTTTTTGTCCTGGCCGACGCTGGCACCTTTGCATGGCAGCCTCTTGCTGCTCTCACTGGTTTTCGTCCCGGTCAGTCTTGCTTATCTGCTGACTCAGGCGTTGCTGCTCGGGGTTAACGAGGTGCGAGCCTACAATCGGATTGAGTGTGGCGGCAAACTCTTGGCACTGGTCCTGATCTGCATTCCCGCATTGGTTCACGCTGGAACTGCAGAGCTTTTCTTCGGCATCACCTTGCTATCCGTCGCGCTTAGCTTCCTTTGGGTTCTTTGGCACCTCAGGCGAGTCTCAACCGAACCGCTCGTGCTGTCTTTGGAGGTTTTCCGGCAGAGCATCCGCATCGGCATGAATGCTTATATGGTTTTGTTTTTCAGTTTTCTTGTACTGAGAATTGACCTGCTCATGGTCAAGCACATGCTCGGCGCGACCGAAGCGGGCTACTACTCGATAAGCCAAGTCCTCTCCGAAAATACGATGATGTTTCCTGTCGTCGTAGGGCAGCTCTTACTTCCCAAGCTCTCGGCCACAAAAGAGAGAGGAGAGAAACTGAGGGTGGCGAATAAAGCCGTTCTTGTGACTGCAGCTTTGATGTTCCCGGCAGTCCTCATTGGTGCATGGGTCGCTTCTCCAATCATTTCTGTTGCCTTCGGACGACAGTTTCTTCCGGCGGTCTCTCCCTTCGTTTGGCTGATGCCTGGAATCTATTTCCTTGGAATTGAAATTGTGATGGTTCAGCTTTTGAACAGTGAGGGTTTTCCTCCCATCATCGCCGCAGCCTGGGTTGTGGACACCATCGTCAATATCGGCCTGAATCTCTGGGCCATTCCTCGCTATGGGATAACCGGTGCGTCCATCGTTTCCTCAGGCTGCTATTTCCTCATGTTCGTTGTCGTCTCCGCCGTCGTCTGGAAGCGCAACTACACACGGTATCCCGCAGCGGCGTACGCGCCAAATCTGTCAACCGAAACATAGATGCGAGCCATAAACATACTCAAGCGGGAATCGCCATTCCTGGTGGCTCGCGAAGTTTTGTGGCGGATACGCAGGGAATGGAACAAGAGGCGAATCCTTGGCCGGCTCAAGCACCCTGGCCATCTCACTTTCCGCGATACTCGTTACTACAATCCGGACCCGCGATCCCTAAGTGCGCATACCCGAGCGGTTGTCCTTGCCTTCGCGGATGAGGTTCGAGCGGGGCGTTATCCCTTTCTGGGCTATGGCACAGCAGAGCTCGGAACACGACCGAGGTGGAACCTCGACTTCATCTCTGGCGCGGAATGGCCCAAAGTGCGGAGCGCATGCCGCGACTGCATTCGCCACGACGGCTCCGACGTCAAGGTGCCGTTTGAGCTTTCGCGTTTGCAATTCCTGCCGATCCTTGCAAGGGCACACGTCCTTACCGGCGATGAGTCGTATCGTCAGTCGGCGAAGGAACTCCTCACTCACTGGATTCAATCAAATCCCGTTCCCGTGGGCGTGAATTGGACGATTGCGATGGAAGCCGCACTGCGCGGCATGAGCATCTGTTTCCTGCTCAATTTGCTCTCTCCCTTCCGTTATGACGAACAGCTGTGGCTTGCGACCGTGACCAACTCCCTCGCCCAGCATCTGCTCTTTATCGAGGCCAACATCGAGTTTTCGCATCTGTTGACCAGCAATCACTATCTGAGTGACATCGTGGGGCTTTACTGTCTTTCGATGTTCCTCGATGGCGATGGCATGGCGGCCAGGCGCCGAAAATACCGGCGGCGAATCGAGACCGAAATGGCAAAGCAGGTATGCGAGGACGGCGGGGACTACGAAGCTTCCACTGGTTACCAGGTATTAGCCACGCAGCTTTTTACAACCTCGCTACTGCTGATGCGCAGCGAGTCCTCGGCTCCGGTTGCGCCAGCCTTCGCTGAGCGACTTAAGAGGATGTTCCAATTCCTTAGCACCGTGGCCAGTACGCGCGGCCAACTGCCGCATGTTGGCGATTGCGATGATGGCCGGACCGAACTTCTGGTCAACGACCTCCAACAAATGATCCATTGCCCTGTTGCAGAGAGAAATTCACAGAGGGTTTCCAGCTTGCTCGGACTTGGGGAACGACTTTTCGGCGTGGGTGCCGGCCCCAGTGACGATGCCGCGTGGTACGGCCTCACCGACAACGTCCGAGCGGTGCATTCGGAATCTCAGCCCAATCCTGACTCGACTTGCCCGATCGAAGTTCTTCCAAAGTCGGGAATTGGCGTCCTGAAACGTGGCTCCGCTGAATTGCTGTTTTTCGCCATTCCAAACGGAATCTTTGGCAAGGGAAGCCACACCCACAACGACAAGCTCAGCTTTGTTTTGCGCGTCGGTGGTCAAGAAATTTTCTGCGACTCCGGCACGGGCTGCTACACGAAGGATATCGCAACACGAAACCGGTTCCGGAGCACCGCGGCACACAACACTTTGATGATCGATGGCACGGAACAAAATCGCATCGACGCCGGCCCGCAGGGGCTTTTTATCCTTGGAAACGAGGCGGCTGTTAGTTCGATAGAAGCAGGTAGAGAAGCGCAGGGCTGGTTCCTGCGCGCCTCGCACTCTGGATACCGCTCGCTTGGCGTGAAGCACACTCGAACCGTTCGCGCTGTTCACGGCGAACACGCCTTTGAGATGGATGACGAACTCGAGGGCGATGGTGTTCATGATTTCGAGCTAAACCTCCAACTAGCCCCCAACCGAAACGCGCAACTGGCTGCGACCGAGAACGGGATACTGTGCCGCATAGCCGGCGACCCGCAACTTCAGCTCACGATTGTTGGACCTGCCGGGATTCGGGGAGCAATCCAGCCGTCGAGCATTAGCGCCACTTACGGCGCAACGGTTCCAGCAATCAAGGTGCGCATCTGGGGAAGAGCCCTGGTTCCAGCGCGCATTACGACGCACATCTCATGGGTGGATTCCAACAGTATGACAAGAAACAAATCCAAATCCGCCGATGAAACCAAAATTGGCGAAGCGGTCGCCGAGGGGGTCAGCCAGGCATGAGCTCCGCTCGTTCCATTCCCGCGCAAATTCCGATTCAAGATGAGTTAGCTGAAAATGTATCGTCTGCCGACTACCCCCTTTCCGGCGAGCCCATCGTGTGTTTTGCAGGCGAGGACTGGTGGTACCACCATCCCCATTCCAAGAACCACATTCTTAAACGGCTGGCTAAACACAATCGCGTGTTGTTCGTGAACTCCATCACTATGGGCCTGCCTTCGATCAGCAACCCGGATTTCTTTCACAAAATCCGGCGCAAGCTGCGCAGCTATCTGCGCTGGCTGCGCAAGGCGCCCGAGGGGCTTTGGGTGATGACGCCGATCAACGTGCCCGCGTACGGCTCATCCGCGATACGCGCATTGAATCGCCTGCTGCTTACAGTGCAACTGCGATTGGTGATGTTCCTTCTCAATTTGCGGCATCCCATCGTTTGGGTGGCCATCCCAACGGCCGCCGACGTCGTGAGCTCGCTTGGCGCCAAGCTGCTGGTTTATCAGGTGTCCGATAAATACGATGTCAACGAGGACAGCGCGCTGTCCCGTGCCGTCATCCGCGACATGGATTCCAGCCTCAAGAAACGGGCCGCGGTGGTGATGTATTCCGGGCGCAAGCTCTATGAAGAGGCCGAGCCCCGCCACCGCTATTTCCTCGAGCAAGCGGTGGACTACGAGCGGTTCGCCAACTTGCCCCCCGGAACACCTGCGGATGTAGCGGCAATTCCTCGGCCCGTGCTCGGATACGTAGGCGCCGCGGATTGGTACACCATGGACGTCGCTTTGATCGAGCACGTGGCTCGCGTGCGCCCCGATTGGCACTGGGTTTTCATCGGCTCGAAATCGAACGTGGTTCGGCTCTCTGCTCCCAACATTCATTTTCTCGGGTCCAAGTCTTACGCGGATCTTCCACGCTATTACCATCACATTGACGTGTGTGTCCTTCCGTGGGTGCAGGACAATGCGTTTACCAATTACGGAAGTGCCATCAAGGTGCGCGAATACCTGGCTACGGGAAAGCCCGTTGTGATTTCTCCGCTGTATGAATACCTTCAGACGCCGGGCGTAAGAATCTACCGATCGACGGAAGAGTTCATCTCGCAAGTTGAGGAGGCGCTGGTCTACGACACGCCTTGGGAGCGCCAGGTTCGCCAGGACGCCGTTCGGAAGTGCACATGGGACGTCCGGGCGCGAGAGGTTGCCGTTCTGTTTCGGCGACTGCTCGAGGGGCGGGATAACCGGGCCGCGGATGTTGGCTAACAATGAGACTCCTCCAAGAGTGTTTTATTTCGCATTACCTGCCTCGTGGTGGTTTTACGAAAGATAGCGTAGCGGTTGTAGCGTCCTCGGCGCAGCCAGGTTAACGACATCCAGTCCCGTAACCAAGGAGGTCGGCCATGAAATTCGGGGTGAGTAGTCTCGTGGTTGGTGGAAGTGTGTTGGCGTTGCTCGGGGCGTGGAGAAACTGCGGCGTGGCGCGGCGGGCGCCGAGCGCCGCAGCCGCAAGCATGGGGAGCGCAAAGACGGCCCGTCCGAAAGCCGTGCAAAATTACGGCAAGCTGCCTTTAAGTTTTGAAGTGAACCAAGGGCAGACAGATAGACAGGTTAAATTCCTGGCGCGTGGCCAAGGGTACACGCTGTTTCTGACATCGCAGGAAGCGGTGCTTTTGCTTCAGAAGTCCGAAGGGAGCAGGCAGCAGAATGGGGAATTAGAAAAGCCAGGCTGGGAACTCATCGCGGATCGCTATGCGCTGTTCAAGGATCGCTCGCCGGTGGCGGCGGAACGCGTTAAGCGATCAGATGCACCGCGGGTGACGAATACGATGCTGCAAATGAAGATGGTGGGCGCGAACTCAAACGCAAGGGTGAAAGGCGAAGAAGAACTCCCTGGCAAGACCAACTACTTCATCGGCAACGACCCGAGGAATTGGCGCACGAACATTCCGATCTATGCGAAGGTGCGAATGGAGGATGTGTATCCAGGAGTGGACCTGCTGTACTACGGCAACCAGGGGCAACTCGAATACGATTTTGTGGTGCATCCGGGCGCTGACCCGGGTGGCATCAAGCTTGCGCTCCGCTCCACCCCCACTTCAGAGGATGCAGCAGGATCAGAGAATGGCCCTCCCGCCAAGATTGAACGCAATTGCGACCTCCTGGTCCACGTGGATGGCGGCGAAGTTCGCTTTCACAAACCAGTTGTCTACCAAACTGTTTACGCAGATAACACACAAGGTAAAGCACATCGAATTCTCGTGGACGGCAACTACGTACTCACCGCCAGGAGCGAAGTGACGTTCGCCGTCGGCGAGTACGACAGAACCATGCCCCTTGTGATCGATCCAGCGCTGGCGTACTCCACTTATCTCGGAGGCAGCCAGCAAGAGCAGGGCTACGCAATTGCGGTGGACAGCTCCGGGAATTCCTATGTGACTGGATATACGATTTCCAAAGACTTCCCGACCAGCTACGCCCTACAGGCAAGCAATAACAGCGCCTTTCTATATGGCGCTAATGCCTTCGTGACGAAGTTCAACGCGGACGGTTCGGCGCTCCTCTACTCCACTTACCTGGGCGGAAGTGGCACCGCTTCCGCTTATGGGGTAGCTGTGGACAGTTCTGGTAACGCTTACGTAACTGGGCAAACGGATTCGACCGACTTTCCGACGGTCAGCCCGTTCCAAGCGACCTATGCAGGCGCACAAGATTCGTTTGTGACGAAACTGAATGCCGCCGGCTCCGCACTGGTCTACTCCACATATCTCGGGGGTAGCGGCAACGATGAAGTATATGGCATCGCCGTGGATGCCTCCGGGAGCGCCTACGTAACTGGCTGGACGAGTTCAACGAATTTCCCAACTACCTCGGGGGCGTTCCAAACTACCAACCACGCGATTGCTCCCCATGGCGCGAACGCCTTTGTAACCAAATTCAGCACGGATGGCTTGGCCCTGGTGTACTCCACTTATTTGGGCGGTAGTACGTCAGGTGTCGGTGACGCGGGAGCCGGGATTGCTGTCGATGCCTCAGGTAGCGCTTATGTGACCGGACGCGTGGCTTCGGCAGACTTTCCGACCGTCAACGCGTTTCAAAGTAGCACTAAAGGTGATGGTACGGCTTTTGTGACAAAGCTGAATGCGGACGGGTCGGCGCTCGTCTACTCGACCTTCTTGGGTGGCAGCTCCCATCTCAATAATGGGATGTTGGTTGGCGGCAGTGTGGCGACCGGCATTGCCGTGGATAGCTCCGGCAACGCGTACGTAACAGGGTCTACATACTGCACCGACTTTCCAACGACAGCCCCTGCATTCCAGATGAGCAACAATGCGGGTCCATCCAGCAGTCCCAATGCTTTTGTGACCAAATTCAATCCGAGCGGTTCGGGGCTGGTGTACTCCACGTACCTGGGGGGCAGCCGTGGCGCTCAAGCAAACGGTATCGCAATCAATGGCTCGGGGAACTCTTTCGTGACCGGGTATACTGCCGACACCGACTTTCCTACGGCCAACCCCATTCAGGCAAACAACAATGCGAGCAATAGCAACAATGTAGGAAGAAACGCCTTTGTGACAGAGTTCACGACGGACGGTTCAGGACTGGTGTCCTCCACATATCTCGGCGGCAGCGGAAATGACACAGCGTATGGGATCGCGGTGGACGGGTCCAACAATACGTACGTGACAGGAGGCTCGGGTTCATCGGATTTTCCGACAACGACCAACGCGTTCCAGACGACAAAACATAGTCAGAGCTACAGTGTTTTTGTTGCGAAGATCAGGTCTTCCGCGAATCTCACGATTTCGAATAGCGCACCCGCAGTAACACTGGGTGGTAGCGCGATCACCTACACCATCACGGTCTTTAATAACGGCCCCGATACGGCTTTCAATGTGGCCATCGCGGATGCGATCCCAGCGGGGACGACTTTCGTTAGCGCCGCCGTCGCCGGCGGATTCTGCACGGCGCCCCCTGTGGGCGGCACCGGGACAGTGACTTGCACCGTGCCGAGCGTCGGCTTTAATTCCGGGGACACGGTTGTCGAGACGCTGGTCGTGAATGTGACGGCCACCTCTGGCTCGATCCTGGATACGGCGACGGTGAGCGCCGCGACGTTTGACCCCAAGACCGCCGACAATTCGGCGACAGCAACGACGAGCGTCGTCCTAGCATCTGCTTCGGGCGGTTGGCGTGGTTTTCGCGGCCGGAGTGTTCGCGGGGAATAACCGCCGGAGGATTAGTTTTTCTTTGACGATTCATCGCGGCATAGCGTGGTCTTGAAGCGCGAAGAGCGCTCATGATCTGCCCTGCTGCTGAGGAGAGCTACTAATGTGCGGCATTAATGGAGTGCTTTCGTTCAGCAACGGCACCTTCCGGGTTTCGGAACCTTATCTCACTCGCATGCGGGATGTAATGGCGCACCGCGGACCGGACGGAGCCGGCAACTTTATCTCTCCGGACCGGCGGCTTGGCTTGGGGTTCCGCCGGCTGGCGATCATTGACCTGTCGGAACGAGCCATGCAGCCGATGAGTAATGAAGACGGCTCGCTCTGGGTGGTGTTCAACGGCGAGATTTACAACCACGCCGAAATCCGCGCGCAATTGGAGCACTTGGGGGGACACCGCTGGAAGACGGACCATTCGGATACCGAAGTGATTCTGCATGCCTTCGAGCAATGGGGAATCAACTGCATCCAAAAGTTTCGTGGCATGTTTGCCATCGCGCTGTGGGATACGAAACAGCGGCAACTGTGGCTGATTCGTGACCGCATCGGCGTCAAGCCGCTGTACTACAGCATTCACCATGGCCGCATCACTTTTGCTTCAGAGATCAAGGCGCTACTGGAGGACGAGGAGCAGCCGCGTAGCGTCAATGAAGAGGCCCTTTATTACTATTTGTCGTTCAATGCCACGCCAGCCCCGCTCACGCTCTTTTCGGGCATTCAGAAGCTTGCGCCAGGCACCTGGCTAAGAATAAATGAGGACGGTCACGTCCAGGAATGCCGATATTGGGATGTTTGGGATCATACCCAGCCATTGACCAATGTTTCAGAAGGCGAAATCGCCGAACGTATTCTGTCCGAGCTGCGCACTTCCGTTAAGCTGCGCAAGATCAGTGACGTGCCCGTCGGCGTGTTTCTCTCCGGCGGCATTGACTCCAGCACGAACGCCGCACTGTTTTCCGAGGGTGACGGCCAGGCGGTCAACACTTTCTCGATTGGCTACGACAAAGAATACGAGAGCTACCCAAGTGAGCTTCCTTATGCGAGGAAGATTGCGCGCAAGGTAGGCGCCCAACATCATGAACTCTTGCTGCGGGAAAGCGACCTGCTCGACTCGCTCTCGTTGATCGTTCGGCACCAGGATGAGCCGTTGGCAGATCCGGTTTGCATGCCCGTTTATTTCGTTTCCAAACTAGCGCGCGACAACGGGGTCATTGTTTGCCAGGTGGGAGAAGGTTCCGACGAACTGTTCTGGGGCTATAAGTATTGGAGAGACTCGCTGCGGCTACAGCACTTTGCCAACTCTTTCCCACTCCCAAAGCCGCTGAGGAAGTTGGGGCTTGCTGGTGTCAATTTCATGGACGGGAACGGAGGGACCTCTTACCGACATCAGTTCTCATGTGAAGTTCTTCGGAGGGCTTTCTCAAACCGGCCAGTCTTCTGGGGCGGTGCGGAAGTATTCAGCGATTCGCAAAAGCAGCAGTTCCTTTCGCCGCGTTTGCGCAAGAAATTTGCCGATTTTAGTTCTTGGGAGGCACTGCGCCCCATCCGGCACCGCTTCGAGGAAAAAGCCTGGGAGCCATCGCCCCTCAATTGGATGACTTATCTGGATTTGAATCTGAGATTGCCGGAACTTCTGCTCATGCGCGTGGACAAAATGAGCATGGCAGTGAGTTTGGAAGCGCGCGTTCCATTTCTCGACCACAAATTCGTAGAGCTGGCCATGAGTATCCCTCAAGCCGTAAAGACCCGAAACGGTGTACTCAAATCCATTCTGAAGAAGGCCGTGAGGGGCGTGATACCAGACGAGCTGATTGACAGGAAGAAACAGGGTTTCGGCGTGCCTGTGTACGAGTGGTATCACACCAAATTCGGAGAGTACCTTGCGAAGGAGACGAAGGAATTTTGTGAAAACACCGATCTTTTTCGGTTCGAGGGAGTCTCGCCCTTCCTAAAGAAAAGAGGATGGGCATTGTTGAACGTCGCACTCTGGTGGAAGCAATACATTGGTTCTCCGGCAGCCGCACCCCACGCTGTCTCCGAGACAGTTCCCTTAAAAACCCAGCAAGTCGAGCTTCGAGGTTCCACGCGGTTCGGGCAAAAGACCGTGCTGCAATAATTACATCGACTCTACTTCACGAAGAATAGCGATGATTGAATGAGAGGCTTGAGAAGTCATACTTTAGATCCACAAGCACATTCTCATAATCCTTGGCTAAACGTCATTAGCGGGAAACCACAAAGGCTAACAAGCGGGCCCTGAAGCGTTCCAAGTTTAAAGGTCCCATCGTCAGCCTGCTATTGAGACGGACGCTGCGATCCGTGAAGACGTCTCTTATGTCGCGCCACCTAAGCCTCTCCATCCGTGAGACTTCGCAACAAATAGAATTCCATCCAGCCGTTTACATAACGAGGAGGCAAGAATGCGGACGCTGAATGCTCTGCTGACTTTTTGTTTCGCGGTACTTTTTACTTCGACAGTTCAAGGCCAGACCAATACCGGGGCGAACAACGCCGAATTGAACGGCAACTACGCATTTACCTTCAGCGGGATTAGCGGCAATGGGAGCATCTCGTCCGTTTTTGGAGCCGTGGGAAGATTCACGGCAGACGGAGCCGGCAATCTGACCAACGGAGAACTGGTCACCAACGGCGTAGGTGCCGGGGCCACAAGCCCTCAGTCCTTCACGGGGACTTATGCGATCGGCGCGGACAATCGAGGGGTGATGACTTTGAATTTCTCGGGCAGTTCGGCGAAGATCGCCTTCGCGATGATGGCCAACGGAAACGCCCAGTTCATCGAGTTCGACGCCTCCGGCGGCGCAGGAACGATCGGCTCGGGGACTATGGAAAAAGCGGACACCACCGCTTATAGCACGTCTCGAATTACGGGCGACTACGCCTTTGGCGCCGCTGGCTTCGATAACACAAATAATCGCGCCGCGATCGCGGGCCGCTTCACTTCGAACGGGACAGGCACTCTCACCAACGCAGCGGGGGACGTCAATGCCTATGGCAATGCTTTTTCGATGAATTTTACGGCGGCGAATTACACAGTGTCCAACCCTGCCACGGGGCGCGGCACAATGCATCTTGCCTTCACGTTTGGCGGAACACCTGACAGCATGAATTTCGTTTTTTACATCGTGAATTCAGGAAAGCTGTTCGTGATGGAGAGTGACACGGTCACGACTGCGACCCCACTGCTCAATGGCGTCGTGAACCAGCA
>Ga0210407_10002027_pt1 | contig 17914 bp, 17 predicted proteins | sample IncBWC27MmetaG_FD_150860 | JGI IMG/M metagenome (GOLD analysis project Ga0210407, IMG submission 150860) | Forest soil microbial communities from Barre Woods Harvard Forest LTER site, Petersham, Massachusetts, United States - Inc-BW-C-27-M | ecosystem: Environmental > Terrestrial > Soil >...
ACCACCAGTGGGGCCAGGAAACACCAACGCTGTTCGATCCCATGACGATCGCGTTCCTCGTCAGGCCAGCCCTCTGTCCTGTCCAGCCCATGCACATTCGCGTCGACGCGCAGGGTTATACTCGCCCCGACGTCGGCCCTCCCAACGCTCCTATTCCCCCCAACGCCCAAGTTTGCCTCGACTCCAATCCCGACGCCTTCTTCCGCTTTTACCTTGACCGCGTCGCCGCTCCTTGATCGCGTTCTGAACGTCCAAACGTCTCAACGTCGAGCTTCTGAACATTGCAAAAGAGCAAAGGACCCACCCCCGTTTTTTCGTAAGTGTTGCATCTAAAGGGCTTAGATTTGCGGTTAAGTCTTTTGTTTGCAACACTTGCGGGGAGGTTCATAAGTGTTGCAGACAAAGAACTTAAAGCGAGAGTGCCAGCCCTGTCGGAAGTGTCGGCGAGGGGGGTACACCCCCCCGTTCCTGCATGAATTTGAAAAGAAAGAGGTTGCAAAATGGGTTCCGGCAAGTGATTGAAAAGAAAGGTGAATGCATAGACGAGGATGAGTTCCAGAATGGGAAGAGAGGGGTATACCCTCCGTCGCGAGGAAAACGATGCGGAACGGATTGATTTCAAAAGGCTTGCGTTGACGCCGTTGCGAAGGTAGGTCTGTAAGTGTATGATAAAAAGGGTGATAATCGAAGACCGTTATAACGTCAGTTGCAGGTTGAAAGTTGGAATGTTGGGAATGGGGAGCTAACACAGAGAAGAAGGAGAAAGGGAGCGTGGTCGGGGGAGTTGGTCGGTGCTGGCGCTTGGCAAACACGGGAGAGAATAGCACACCTTAATGAAGATGTTAAGTGTTTTACAGCGAATAGTCGAAAATGAGGGTCGAACGGCTATTAGGGCGGTTGAATGGTTTCTGTGGGAGCGGGAACGAACAGCAAAAGACAAAGTCAAAAGCCCCACACGCAAACCCGGCGTGCTGGGGCACCCAGATTCGCTTTAGGATTTATCGTCTGGGCCACCCGCCAACTGATAGGCGCGAGAGAGAAACGAACTCTAAACTGGAGACGCAATGGCAGTAAGCCGAAAGGGAGTTCTGCTTTTCGCTGTGCTGTTCCTGTTTGGTGTTTTGATCTTCGTTTTTGGTCCGGTGGCTACCTGCGCATACAAGCACCATAGTTTTGCAAACAACGTTAAGGTCCAAATTAGCGTTCCTTCGTGTTTCGACGTAACACCGGCATCAAAGCCCTGCCAATATGTTTTTTCGCTCGATGGTGAACGAGATTCCGGGTCAGTTCACTTCGGCAGTGGCTTACGTCATGAATACGACCCCGGAAATTCCACTTTCAGTGTCAGTGGTTTAGGAGAGATAAGCCATCGCGGGGCGGTTATTACCGTTGCTCCTTCCCAAGTGTCTTTCAATGGTCAGCCGCTGCCGACAGGCAATGTTCCGATACGCGTCCTGGTGAAACGAGACGGTGGCCTAGTCAGCGGCTACTGCGAATTGAGATGGTAGAACCCTGGTAAACTCGGCTATTGACCGAGGGCCGGGGATGGACTCTGGCCCGCTTTGAAGCGGTCTGAGAGCCTGCCAGGGCGCGGTTGGCGTTGAACGCCCGGAGCATCGGAGCAGAGCGGCGCTGGCGCGCCGGGAGTGTAAGGGCACGTCACCCCTCGAAGGTTGCCGACTTCAAAGTCAGACGAACCAACTACCTCTAGCTCTCCGCTCTATCCAGGGATAAAATGCCGTCTGGGAGAACCCAACATGGCAAGTTCACCTCGCCCGGGGGCCCTCGGTTATGACGCCATACGCGACCTAGAATGGTCGCGCGAGGAAAAGGCCGTCGCCCGGAAAGCATTCGACCTAGCACTCAAACGCGAGTTGGAAGCTGTCACGTTTGAGGCCAAGAACCGGGCTGCGAAGATCCAGCAACCCTCCGACCTCTGGGATCTGGAGCGCTACCTCACGGATCGCCGCACACAGATTGACCACCAGTACGAGTACAAGTACTCGGTTCTTATTTTCGTTTTCGGAAATCTCGTCCGGCAAGGAAGGCTCAGCGAACAAGAGCTCCAAGGCTTGAATGAAGATAAGCTCGGCGCGATTCGCCGATATGTCGAGCTGAACCTTCGGCTGGCTTGAAAGGAAACTACGAACGCGATGAAAGTGTAGTTCTAAGCACGCACACGCAAGACCGGCGTATGCGTCACCCAGAAGCGTCTTAGGATTTTTCGTCTGTGCCACCCGCCCTACGCTCCCAGGTGCTTCCACGATTTCACCAACGCGTCAACCACGGCGCGGTCCCGCTCAAAATAGTCGGCATGGGCGTACAGGGTGACTTCGTACAGCATACTTTTGTTAGGACTAATTGCGAAGGTAGAAGCCCTTACATACCGCTCCGTCGAGCCTGGACAGGAATAGGTGACAACCAGAAGAGCGGCCCGTAACGAACCGAGCTGCGATTCTGCGATCTTCGAGGATTCAACCTTGTTTCCCCGCTTACCCAAATATGCCAGAGATTGAGAGGCGGCTTCAGCGGGACGAGCGTACTCAAGGCTATTCGGCTCCCCATTGACGAACACGTAGCTCTTTGGCTCCGCACCCCCAATTATCCCGAATCCTTTTTGATACAAAGGATTCGCATCGTCATATCCAACAAGGTCGTTTGGGATCACAACAGAGTAGCCGTATGCCTTGTTCTTATAAAGTCCCCTGTATTCGCGTCGCTGACCCTGTGTGAGTTCTTTCGGAGGAAAATCACAATACTGCGCTTGCGATTCAGGGACAAAACCCCATGCGACAACAGCAAGAAAGACGGCGATCAGAACCGTATGCTTATTCATGGATTAATCCCACAGAGCTTCATAAACTTTACGACTGCCTGGTAGTCCTTCTCGAATTGATTGTCGTAATCGTCTTTACTTGCTGTGTTGTACGGCAACTCGGGTGGGTCGGGGTGCTGCAAGTCATGGATAAAATCGGACACGTCCTGGTCACCTCTCACTCGTTGTCCGGCACTTGAATGCTCCCAAGCATCTATCGCCGCTGGAAGACTTGGGTATTGTTTGTTCCCTACGGCTCGCCCGTTCTTGATGTTATTTACACCGAAGGGGTTGTTAAGCGGCATGTTGTGGGCGAGGGCGTCCGGTGTCCAACCGCCTTCTTTTGCTGCCATCGTGAACATCAAGGTCTTTGTCGTATCCAGGTCCCGGGCCGCCTGGCCCAGCGGGCCGTCCAACCAATTAAAGAAACACCTCTTCTCTTTTGGACATGGGTCTATTGGCGGCTTAGGTTTCTTCCTTGACTTCCGCTTCTGAAGGCCAATGGGATCAAAGTAGTTTGTGGGATTGTTGTCCACGTAAGGGTAAAAGTTTAGACCACCTTCGAAAATGGCGGGGTCCTCCCCGATGAAGCTTCCCGTCGTTGGGTCGTAGTATCTGGCGCGATAGTAAGATTTCTCTATTGATTTACAGCTTGCAGACGCATTGTCGCAACGGAGACGGGTAGTGACTTGGTTCATGCATTCGACTTTAAACCTGCACCCTTACAAAAAACCAAAGGGTCCGGCACCCACGCTGTGCCCTGCGGTCAAGGGCCTGCGAACCACCGTGCCTCGCGAGTCCCGTCCTTTTATGCCTATGTTGGAAACGCTCCGAACAAATTTGGCGATCCGACCGGCTTATACAAGCTATTCGTTCTACTCTACGTAGTTTCAAGCTTGGAAATATAGAAGTACTGGAGAACGCCCTTGGCGAATCGCGCTTCAATAGTAATGCCAACCAGGTATGTATCGCCGGATATCGTATATCCTGCGGCGGCAGCCCCCTTTTTTTCATCTTCAGTGTATCTTTCTTCTAGCGTCCATTCATATTCCCAATAGTCCGGTCGAGTCTTGGTCTTGGGATCGCCAAAGACCTTTACGAATTCCTGCTCAGTCATACCGAGGCGAATGCCTCCATTTGTGGCTAGATTCGAAAATCGAGAAGGCAGTGGAGATAGCGGACATTCTGTAGCATGACTTGGCCGGCTAAGAGAAAATCCCGTGACGTCGCCACCTCCAATTTCTCCGAACTCAAAGACTAAAACTTCATTGGGGTCGGCGTAACCTGCGACGTCAACGCCGTCATGGTGTTTTGTATGACATTTCTTCGTTGGACCTATTTTCTCCTGGACGGTTTGAAAGTTATCTTTTCCGATCATGATATGTAATATGGAAAAGTGCGAATCACTAGGCGGTTTCTCTTTACTCGCTAAGTACGGAGGTAGCTGAAAGAGCGTAAGAAAAATACATAAAGTGTGGCATAGGGTCGTCATATCCAGGGTCTCCTCTCCGCTAAGGACCAACCGTCAGAAGGCTTCCCGGTCCACAACCATCGGCGATTTTCTTTCGTGGATCGGCAGTCGAGGTAACAATGCAGCCCTTCGACGCGTTCCCTTTGGGACCGTGCTTTTTGTCCCCATGAATACGCATAAGATCGGGGCTACGGTTCGACGGGAATGGCTCGTCGCCACCTAGATAGGTCAAAGGTATCGTCAGCGGGCCGGTATTGGGACTATACCCGGCACGGCCCATCATGTAGCTACCTCTCGGCAACGGACCCACGTTGTTTGCGCCGTTCAAGTCCGGATTGTTTTTGCCAGGACCGTTGCCTGCATAACCAGTCGTGTCGGCAACTACGTCACCAGTCTCGGCGTCGACGCACTTGAGATGGCCCGTTGATTGAGAGTACGAGCAATAACAGAGAAGGCCGAGGGGATCTACGAGGTTGACGGGGTTGCCTCCCACATATGTGTAGAAATTAGTCTCTCCAGAGAAGAACCGCAAAGGGTCCTCAGCCAAGAATCGACCCGCAGCTGCGTCGTAGTATCTGGCGCGGTAGTAGCACGAGCCGGCCTCCCTGCCGGATTCCTGAGCGACAAGACTTGTGCTGGTCTCACCTATGAGCATGAAGTTGACTCTAAACCCACCCCCTTTGATAAACCAAACTCCAAATGGTGCGCCACGCGAGATGGTCTTAGCGCTTTACGTCTGCTACATCCGTCCGAGTTCTGGAGAAATTCTCACGTGTAAACACGGCGCGCCGTTTTCGAATCAGCAGCAAGAGTACGACGCCATTCGCACAGAAAACGAGAAGGCCGTACCTCCTAATTCTCCTGGGCTGTTCTTCGAGTCGATCCATTTCCTCGTGAAACGCACGTTCATTTTGCGGGGTGCGGTCAGCAAGCCAACGGGAGAACGCCTCGTCTGCGAAACGACCGTGTGGGCGATTGCCAGCAACGGCCACAACGAAGCTCAGGACTTGAATCGTCACAACAACGAACAGAATGAAGTTGAGGGTCCCCGATTTTTTCACTAATCACTCCTAGTGAGAGAAACAATAAGCTTTTTGAGCCTTACGGTCGCTAGAGACTGCTTTAGCGCTACTAAGTTCATTTTCGAGTTCCTTCAATTCTTCGTCTTCCTGCTTTGATCGACACTTCTTGGCCTTCAGTTCGTTGATCCGTTTTTCGAGAATGGGTATTTCTTTTGCAAAGGCGCGTGCCTCCAATAGTTGGCACACCCTCGGAATTCGTGCGGCAGCTAGGCCGGGGAGTCCGGCGGCTGCAAGAAGTTCTTTGTTGTCTTCTCTATGCTGGGCTTCATGCGCGTTCTCTGCGGCGATCAGAGTGGGGGACTCGCCGGCCTGATTGCAGCGAGTCCAGAAAACGAATGTATGGCATTCCAACCCAAGAGGGTCGACCCATAAGACTGGGTTATTCTCCACGTATGCGTAGAAGTCCACTCCGCCACCAAATCCAATTGGATCCTCGTCAATGAAGCGCCCGGCGATCGGATCGTAGTATCTGGCGCGGTAGTAGTGTAGGCCAGATTCCGTACTAGACTTACGGGCGTTGAGGCTACTGCCGATCTCTCGTGCCCTGTGCATGAAGTTGACTCTAAACCCGGACCCTTAGAAACCAAAGGGTCCGGCACCCAAAATCCTCTCGGCTCCGAAACCTCTGCCCCACCCTCCTTTAGATTTGTGCATAGCGCGCGCCCTTCCCGCCTGTTGCGTTGGTCTCCTCAATCAAATTGTCGCCATCGTAAGCGTAGAAGGAGTCGTACTTGAAGGTCACGATGCCTCTAAAAAAGATCCCTAGGGATGGAAGGCCAGTAGAATGTCATGAAGGCCAGCAACGCAAGCGCAGTGTATCCCAGCCAACGTAGGGGGCGGTTTTCTGCCCTAGCCATCCAATAAATCCCTGTGAGAGGCACAGCCACTACGAGCGCGGCCACTACGACGCTAATGGCGTAAGCAGAGGGTGGGTATGAAAAGACCTTTCCGCCAACCATCCTCTGGGCGCTCATTCGTATAAACTCCTCGCATCTGAATAGTACAAAAGCCAGCAGGCTACCTCTGCTGCCCGAGATACCCCAGAATATGGCTTGCGTAGCCCAGCAAATAGGAAACGCAGCAAGATAACCCCAGAGTACGAAGTAAGCCTTCGACTTTGTATTGTTATTCGTCATTGTTTTGGTGGGGTCCAGCCCCAGCCAGGCGCCTTGAAGGGTGCGTAGGGATATGATCCTCCTGGCGGGTGGCCCGGGGCTGGAAAAGATTTTATTTGTGGACATGGGGATCGAGGAGAGGATATCACTACGGCACTTTTCGGGAAAGTATAGAGTGGCGGAGGGTGCCCCAGGTTCGTTTTTTGAACCTGGGTCTTGGGGTTGACGTTTCTTTCCTGGGGTGTGCCATGCCGGCGGGACTGCGGCGCTACTACGGCAAAGGACATTTGCATTTTATTACGTTTAGTTGCTACCGGCGGCTGCCGCTGTTGAAGACGGTGCGCGCGCGGGACATTTTCGTGAAAGAGTTGGGGAAAGTGCGTGACGAAATGGGGTTCCATCTCCTCGGTTATGTGGTGATGCCGGAGCATGTGCATCTTTTGATGAGCGAGCCGCCGCAGGGAACGCCCTCGACGGTGTTGCACAAGTTGAAGCTACGTGTAGCGCGAAAGCTGCGGAAGCGCCGAAGGCCGGTGAACGCGGGACAGATGCGATTGCCGTTTGCGGCGACGGGAGAACCGCTGCGAGCGTTTTGGCAGGCGCGGTTTTACGATTTCAATGTGTACAGCGAAGGGAAGAAGAAGGAAAAGTTGAATTACATGCATGCTAATCCGGTGGTTCGCGGACTGGTGAAACATCCGAGAGATTGGCGGTGGAGCAGTTGGGCGTCTTACTATCGAGGAACGCCGGGGCCGATAGCGATTGATGTGGAAGAATGAGAAGGCAACCCCAAGACCCAGGTTCAAAAAACGAACCTGGGGCACCCTCCGCGTTAGTTTGAGTGGTGAGTGTGTGAAGGGTGCGTCGCTCGATCGAGGGGATTTCTGAAGATTCGGATTCGCCATCGGACGACCGGCCAATCGACGTGGAAGAGTGAGAAGGCAACCCCAAGACCCAGGTTCAAAAAACGAACCTGGGGCACCCTCCGCGTTGGTTTGAGTGGTGAGCAGGCGAAACTTCCTCGCTCGATTGAGGGAGTTGGAGAGATTCTGGATTCGTCGCCCGGGGGCACCCGCAAGAGTGAAAGAGAAAGCAACCCAAGACCCAGGTTCAAAAAACAAACCTGGGGCACCCTCCGTGTTGTTTTGGTCTGTGAGTGTGCGAGAGCTCCCGCGTTCGGTCGATGGGAGTTTGAGAAACTTGCGATTCGTCATCACACGAGCGCGCGGAAGAGCAACGCTTCCTCACAACCGTTTTCGCGATCGCATTCCGAAATAGTAGACCACCGACGCTGTTGTCTTGAGATTGCCTTGGCCGCGAACGACCAGCGAGGAATCGTAGAACGCAGTTCTCATGTAGTCCGCACCGGTGCGAATGGCCACGGCATCTGTCACCCAATATTCAACTCCCCCGCCAAGTGCCCAGGCGTAGCCAGTCGTCCATCCCCCGAGCAGGATTAGGCCGTTATTCGTGAGAATCGGGCCACTCACCCTGGCGCCTCCCACCAGGGCATGAACGTAAGTATCAAAACTACGATGCCTGGTGGGATGGAAAACAGGACCCGCGAGGTAACTAAAGGTAGAACTATGCTGCCCTGTTCCCAATACATTCGAGGCGTGCACATAGCCCACATCCGCCTTCAGGCCCAGCCGAGAAAAACCGATCGTGAAGCTGGCGTCCGCGCCCCGTAAGCCCAACCTCTTGGATTGATTCTCCGCTTGGCTAACGTAGGAGTATCCCAGCGCCATTTCAATGGTCTTGCCTCTGGCGGCAGCGACTGGACTTTTACTCCTGATTGGGGAGAGTGGAATTAAAGGAGGTGAGGCTGCGGCACGGGGTTCGCCAGTTGCAGTGGCGAGCGAAATATCGCCACTTGCGGTGGCGGCTGCAGCCTCGACCGGCGATTGTGCTGAAGCATCAGTAGCACACAGCAAGAAACAAAATAATGCGGGGAAGATGATCCTCATGGAAAAAAGCACCACCGTTCAGTTCTGTGGGGCTGGGGCACGAGGTTTGTCATAGGCCTTGGCCGGAAACATCGGACCGGCTGACTACCTGGTGCCGCATGCTAAAGGCTATCGAGTGTGCGCGCTGTTCACTTTTGTACAGCTGCGGGAGATGCGGCAGGTTTAATGCGGTAAAGCTCTTCTGAGTGCCACATCCCTTGCCTTTTCGTTACCAATGTATTCTATTTGTCCAGCGCCCGGCCCTTGGGTCAGGCACAGGTTAAGAGAGGCTTCTAGCGTAGGCATGGCCACAGACGACAGCGGGGCAAATCACAAGGAATCGCCACAGGGCGGTTTTCTGTCGCGGTACGTCTTCAGTACCGATCACAAGACCATCGGGCTGAACTATCTTTGGCTGTCGCTGTTCAGCGTGTTTCTTGGGATGGCGATGTCGCTGCTCATGCGCGTTCACTTAGTGTGGCCGGGGGTGCATTTGCCGTTGCTCTCGAGCCTCGAGAATTCGCCGGAGCGTTTTGCGGCGCTTACTACACTGCATGGGTCGTTGATGGTTTTTCTGGTGCTTACGGCGGCGCCTCAGGCGGGATTCGGAAACTATTTTTTGCCGCTGCAGATTGGGGCGCGGGAAATGGCTTTCCCGAAGCTAAACCTTTTGGCGTTTTGGGCTACTGTCGCTTCGCTCGCGGGATTGACGACGACGTTCTTGATTCCTTCTCATCCGGCCATCACACTTTGGATCGTTAGCGTGGCAGTCTTCTGGGCCGCGTCGCTCGCCAATGCGCTCAATTTCAGCGTCACGACCATCGATCTGCGGGGACAGGGAATGACGCTGCCGCGGCTGCCGCTTACCGTGTGGGCCTGGTTCATTAACGCCATACTGGGAATGCTAATTTTCAGCATTCTGTTGGCGGCTTGCGTTTGCTTGCTGTCGGATCGGCTGCTGGGTACGCACTTTTTTTCGTTGCTGAGTTTCATTGCCAATCAGCCGGCTGGTGTTATTGCCAATGCCGTTCCCATTCTTTGGCAGCGGCTCTTTTGGTTTTTTGCGCAGGCGGAAGTTTACGTGGCCATGCTGCCGTGCTTCGGGCTGGTTACGCATCTGATTTCCACGTTTTCGCGGAAGCCGGTTTGGAAGGAACGGCTGGTCGTTCTGGCGCTTTGCGGCGTGGGTGTTTTCGGGTTTTGCGTTTGGGGCGAGCACATGTTTTCCAGCGGCATGAATCCGTTTTCGCCGCTGGTGTTTGCGCTGCTGGCTTCCTCGCTGGGAGTGCCAGCGACGATTCTGCTGATCAGCTGGATCGGCACGCTGTGGGACGCGCGCGTGCAACTCAATACGGCCATGCTTTTCGCGCTTGGTTTCATTTCGCTATTTCTTTCTGGCGGACTCTCGGGAATTTTCCTGGCGCGTCAGGATATGGCTGCTGCTGCAGTGAGCGACGATTTCGTGACCGGGCATTTCCATCTGGTGATGGGCGTGGCGGCGACGTTTGCGATTCTTGGCGCTTTGTTTTTCTGGTTTCCGAAAATGTTTGGACGGCGATTGAACGAATCGCTGGGCAAAACTCATTTTTGGCTGACGTTTGCAGGTGTCTACTGCGTTTTCATGCCCATGCATTGGCTCGGGCTGATGGCGCATTCTCGCGCTTCCTCGACGAGCGCCTTGGCCTCCGCCGCTTCGGCCGGCTCTGCAATGCGCAATTTCATCACTGTCGCGATGCTACTGACCGTTTTTGCGCAGGGGCTCTTCCTGGTCAATTTTCTTTGGAGCCTGTTCCGCGGAGAAAAGATCTTGGAAAACAATCCCTGGTACGCCACCACGCTCGAATGGAGCGTCTCTTCGCCGCCGCCTGCGGATGATTTTGGGCCGCGCGACCCGGTGGTGTATCGTGGGGCTTACGAGTTCAGCTTGCCTGGTGTGGCGCAGGATTTCGTGCCACAACACATTGCGCCGGAGCAGGTGGTAAAGGCGCGCCAGTCCGCGGAATAGTTCGAGAATCGAGAACGAGACAATGCCGGGCACAACCGCAACGCCGGACATCGAGATCATCGTCGAGGACATCGGCGGGGGAGGAGGCGGTCCCGTGCCGCCGCCCGGCGGTGGCGATGATGGAGGTGGCGGCGACGACGATGAGAGCCATCGCCGCCGCGATTGGCCTGCGAGTCCGAGGCGCTACTCGACGGCAATCGCGCTAGGGCTGGTGGCGATTTTGATGTTTTTCATGGCGCTGGCCAGTGCGTTCATTGTGCTGCGACGCGGCAGCGGCGTGTGGGTCACGGTGCATCTACCCGTTGTGGTTTGGGCGAACACGGGCGTTCTGCTGGCCAGCAGTTTCACTTTGGAAGCGGCGCGGCGGCGGCTGGCGCTTGCGGACTTGCGCGGGTTTCGGAAGTTTTGGATGGTCACCACGGTTTTGGGTTTTTTGTTCGTTGCGGGACAACTCGTGGCGTGGCGTCAACTGGTGGCGCAAGGCGTTTACATCGCCAGCAATCAGGGCAGCAGCTTTTTCTACATTTTTACGGGCGCGCACGCGGTCCATCTCCTCGGCGGAGTAGGCGCGCTGGTCTACGTTTTAGCTCGCAAATTTGGAGAGACGACAGTCTCGCGTTTGACAGCTGCAGAAGTCGCTTCGTACTACTGGCATTTTATGGATGGCCTTTGGATTTTTCTGCTGGCGCTGCTCTACCTGGGCAAGTGAAATTCTAACTTTTCCATAAAATCTAGCATTTCAGAAATTCGGCGACGGCGTCGACAACGCGCGCGATCTGTTCGTTGTGCAATTCGGGGTACATCGGCAGGGAAAGCACTTCTTGCGCAGCGCGCTCGGAATGGGGGAAGTCGCCAGGCTTGTGGCCGAGCGAGGCGTAGAGCGGTTGCAGATGGAGAGGGTAGGGATAGTAGATGGTGCTGCCGATTTTTCTCTCACTCAGAAATTTTTGGAGAGCGTCGCGGTATTCGATTCGAATAGTGTACTGGTGGTAGACGTGTTCGTATCCTTCAGGCGCGAGCGGGGGCATGACGCCGGGGATCTGGGAGAGAAGCCGCTTGTATTCAGCAGCGTGCGATTGGCGGGCGCGCTGCCAATTGGAAAGGTGTCGCAACTTGACGCGGAGGATGGCGGCCTGGATTTCGTCGAGGCGGCTGTTCCAGCCAGGCTCGGTGCTGCGATATTTTTCGGATTGGCCGTGGTTGCGAAGGATACGAATGCTCGCGGCGAGTTCGGGCGAATTGGTTACGACCATGCCGGCGTCGCCGTAGGCACCGAGATTTTTCGTGGGATAAAAACTGAGGCAGGCGGCGTCGGCGAGCGAGCCGGTGCGGCGGCCTTTGTAGGAGGCGCCGATGGCTTGGGCGTTGTCTTCGATAACGGGCAAGTGGCGCGCCTTCGCGAAAGCGAGAATGGGATCCATGTCTGCGGCGAGGCCGTAGAGATGGACGACGACGATGGCGCGCGTGCGAGGCGTGACGCGGCGTTCGAGTTCGGATGGATCGAGGTTGTAGGTGTCGGGGCGGATGTCGGCGAAAATGGGTTTGGCGCCGAGGGCACTGACGGCGCTGCCGGTGGCTACGAAGGTGAAGGGCGGGACGAGAACTTCGTCGCCGGGCTGAACGCCGCAGGCGCGCAGGGCGAGAATGAGGGCGTCGGTTCCGGAAGCGAGGCCGATGCCATGAGTGACGCCGCAGAGTTTGGCGATTTCTTCTTCGAGAGCTGCGCCTTCGCGGCCCAGAACAAATTGTTGTGAGGCCAGAACGCGTTCGACGACGGTTCGGATTTCGCCGCCGATGGCGGCGTATTGGGCAGCGAGATCGAGCTGGGGAACGGGTTCGGGAAGCGGGTTCGAGTGTGAAGGAGAGCTCATCGGCTTCGATTATCTCGCATAGAGTATACGCGAGCAGCGCGTGATGGGGATTGCGGAACTGCCGGATATAATGCTCCGGCAGGATTTCAGCGATCTTACCAATACAAATGTTTGCAAAACGCACTAATTGGAATATGACGCCGAACCGGCTAAGCGAGGCGCTGGCGTCGCGCCGCGCTACGGGGAAGCCGCTGCTTGATTTGACGGTGTCGAATCCGACGGAATGCGGATTCGAATACGATGGCGCCGCAATTCTGGGTGCGCTGAGGAATCCGGCGGCGCTCACGTATGAACCCAATCCGAGGGGGCTGGAAACGGCTCGGCGCGCGGTTGCGGAGTACTATGCCGACCGCGAGGCAAGCGTTTCGGTCGAAGATGTTTTTCTTACGACCAGCACGAGTGAAGCGTATACCTATGTCTTTCGAACGCTCTGCGATCCGGGCGACGAGCTGCTGATTCCTTCACCCAGTTATCCGCTGTTCGATTTTCTGGCGGACATTCAAGATGTTAGCTTGGTGCGGTATCCGCTGATTTACGATCACGGATGGCAGATTGATTTTCATGCTTTGGAGCAGGCCATCACGCCACGCACGCGCGGGGTTATCGTGGTACATCCGAATAATCCGACGGGGCATTTCGCAAAGAGCGCGGAGATGGCGATGCTGAATTCCATCTGCTCGGCACGCGAGATGGCCATCATCGCGGATGAAGTGTTTCTCGATTTCGCGCTCGACGGAGAGCGGCCGGAGAGCTTCGCGACGAATCGCGAGGCGCTGACATTCACTTTGAGCGGGCTATCGAAGATTTCCGGTTTGCCACAGATGAAGGCGGCGTGGTTGATCGCCTGCGGGCCGAAGCAAATGAAGAGGGAGGCGCTCGCGCGGCTTGAGGTCATTGCCGACACGTATCTGTCCGTGAATGCGCCCGTGCAATTGGCGCTGCCGAGGTTTCTGGAACAGCGGCACGGATTTCAAAGGCAGGTAATGGCGCGCGTGAGGAAGAACCTTGCGGAGCTCGATCGGCAGTTGGAGGCGCAGAAGGCTTGCTCGCGGCTGAAGGTGGAAGGCGGCTGGTGCGCGGCCGTTCGGATACCTGGGACAAGGTCCGACGAGGAGTTCGCGATCGAGCTGCTGAATGCGCATGAGGTGTGCGTCCATCCGGGGCACTTCTACGATTTTCCGTCTGAGGGCACTCTCATCGTCAGCCTACTCACTCCTGAGCAAACATTTGGCGAGGGAACACGACTCCTGCTTTCCGCGTGGTGACGCACCGGGAAATTCCTGAGGGAGGTTCCAATGGAGCTGCGGAGGAGAGGGCGCGAGATTGTGAAGTACTAGGACTAGGTAAGGTCGGAAACTGAATGGACTTGCAAGCAAGTTCGCAGAGGACGTGATTCTTCTATATTCCATATAGTCTACGCTGCAAGGGATTTAGCAGACATAAATTCTATCTAAAGAGCGAAACTGGAATGCATAAGTTATAGATATACTTGCAATTAGCAACACGAATCTTTTTATCAATCCGACATATCTTTGGAATTTAGATTGCACCTACGGGACTTACGTCACGTGCTGCAAATGTGTGCAGTGCAAGGGTTTCGCGGAGTCTTGGTGTCAAATTTAGGAGGGTTCAGTGAGTAAGGGGTATCGTAAGTTTTGGACAGTATTGAGTGTCATGGCTCTCATGTTAGGGCTTGTTGCGGTAGGCCAAGTCAGCGCTCAAATTATCAGCGGCGACTTGGTGGGAACAATCTTGGACAAGACGGGCGCCGTTGTACCTGGCGCGTCGGTCGAAGCGGTTAACGTCGAGACGGGCGTCAAGTACACGACAAAAGCCAATGATCTTGGGGAATATCGCATCAGCAACTTACCAGTCGGGACGTATAACGTTTCGGCGTCTTCTGCGAGCTTTGCCACGACGGTCATCAATGGATTCAAGGTTGAACTGAACAAGACAAGTTCGCTCCCAATCACGCTCGACATCAAGGGCGCGGTGACGACCGTTGAGGTTTCGGGAGTAACACCGGCGCTGGATACCACGACCGCGCAACTTTCGAGCACCTTCGAAGCGCGCGAGATAGCGGACATGCCTGGGGCTGCCTCCGGCAGCGGTGTATTGAACCTTTCGCTGTTGGGCGCAGGCGTGGCTACAAGCGGCGGCGTTGGCGTCGGCTCGGGCCCCTCAGTGGGCGGTCAGCGCCCGCGCAACAACAACTTCACGATTGAAGGCGTGGACAACAACAATAAGGGTGTGACGGGGCCACTGGTATTTGTTCCCAATGATGCGGTTGCGGAATTCTCACTCCTGCAAAACCAGTTTTCGCCGGAATTCGGCCACTCTTCGGGCGGGCAGTTCAACACGGTTGTGAAGAGCGGGACGAATTCTTACCATGGCTTGGCTTACATCTATAATAACAACCGCGATTATAATGCACTCGACACGATCCAGTTGCTGCAAGGGTTCACTTCGCCGCCGCGCTACGACTTCAACCGCATCGGCGGTCAGGTTGGCGGACCAATCTTCAAGAACAAGCTCTTCTTTTTCGCCAACTATGAATATGACCCGCTCGGGCAATCTGGTGGAGCGGGCGCGGTGTGCGGCCCGACGGCGGCGGGAATTACAGCGATCAATGCCACTCCAGGACTTTCTGCCACGAACGTTGCTCAATTTGAGAAGTACGTGCCGGCAGGGACGTTGACAAATGCAGGCTGCGCAGCAATCCCCTGGGTTGGCGGGACGACAATTCCAACCGCGGGCATCGCGGTGGTGTCGCCGAGCTTCAACAATGCGAAGTACCTCACCACTAGCATGGACTACAATATCTCCACGAATGATCAGATTCGTGGGCGCTACATCTACAACAGCAGTGTGGGCATCGACACCAACGCGAACCTGCCGGTGTTTTTCACGCCTTTCCCAAACAAGTTTCACCTGATAGCAATTAACGAATACCATACTTTTGGCCCGAGTCTGACGAACGAACTGCGCGTGGGATTCAACCGCTTTGCGCAAACGGTTAGCGCCGGTAATTTCGCCTACCCAGGCCTGGACAGTTTCCCGAACCTGGTACTCAACGACCTGAATACGTTGCAGATCGGTCCGGATGGGAACGCGCCGCAAGGGGCAAACCAGAATACATATTCGGTGGCAGAAGCCATTACCTGGACAAAGAGCGCGCACACCTTGAAGTTTGGTATTGAGGGACGCAAGCTCATCGCCCCGCAAACCTTCACGCAACGGTCGCGCGGCGACTATGAGTACGTTCATGCGCTGTCGTTCTTCCAGGACGTGGCGCCTGACTATCTCGCAGAGCGCAGCAATGGCAACCCGGTATTCTACGGGGACCAGGTGGCGCTGTATTGGTTCGCGAATGACAACTGGCGAATCCGTCAAAACCTGACCATCAATCTCGGCATTCGCTACGAATATACGACGACTCCTTTCACGTCCAGGAGTCAGGTGCTAAACAACGCGGTCAGCGTTCCCGGTCTTATCAACTTCATCGCGCCGCAGCCGGCGAAGAACAACTGGGGACCGCGTGTTGGCTTTGCCTACTCTCCAGGTACGAGTGGCAGGACATCCATTCGCGGAGGGGTTGGCGAGGCCTTTGACGTTTTGTTTGACAACCTCGGCCTGCTAACGCTACCTCCGCAACTCAGTTCCACAATCGATTGCGCCCCGGTTGGAAATTTCAATTGCGGGTCACCGTTCCTTGGAAGCGGTGGAATTCTTCCGGGTCCAGGCGGCGTCAGGACCTTCCCCACTCTGGCGGCTCAGGCCGCAGCCACGTCGGCTTTTCTGCCGGCGCAACTTAAGGACCCGAAATCCATCGACTGGACGCTCGGCGTACAGCACACGTTTGCCAAGGACTACACAGTGGAGGTTCGCTACGTAGGCACGCGAGGCATTCACTTGCCGGCGCAGATTCAGTTGAACAAACAGCCAGTGGTGACGTCGACGTTTAACTTGCCGACGTACACCACAGCGCCATCTCAAGCGACGCTCGATGCCTTACCAGTAACCCTCGGTCAAATTAACGCTGCATTCAGTGCTGGTGGCAACATCGTGCCGGCATTCGCAGCGGCGGGGTTCAACAAGGCCAGTATCACGTCTTATCAGCCATGGGCCTCCTCGACATATCACGGGCTGGCCACACAACTGAACAAGCGGTTGAGCAACGGGTTACAGTTCGTGGGCGCCTATACCTACAGCCATCTGATCGACGACGCGACAGCAGAAGTATTCAGCACCGTGCTGGCGCCGCGCCGTTCACAAAATGGATTGAATTTGCGCAACGATTTTGCCAACTCCATTCTCGATCACCGTCATCGGATTACACTGGCCGTGATCTACGACGTGCCTTACTTCAAGCACAGCAATGCGCTGGTGAGGAACACCATTGGAAACTGGCAATTCGCCCCGATCTACACGTACCAGTCGGGCCAGTGGGTGACCGCGCAAAGCGGTGTTGACTCCAACAAGAACGGCGACGCCGCCGGTGACCGCACGATCTTTAACAAGAGCGGCACGCCAGGAACTGGAAGCGGAGTGAACCCGCTATGCAAAAGCAGCCTCCCGGCAGGCACGGCCTGCTCAGCGTCACCTGCGAACATCGTCGCCTATGTCGCGAAGGTTCCGAGTGCGCAGTACATTCAGGCGGCAGTCGGCGCTTTTGCCACCGCAGGCCGCAACACGTTGCAGTTGCATCCCATTAACGACATCGACGTGAGCGCCTTGAAGCGCTTCACCATCACGGAGCGATTCAAGATTGAATTCGCGGCGCAGTTCTTCAATGTCCTCAACCATCCGCAATATGTTGCGGGATTCCTGAACGACATCGCACCGATTGGCTTCACGGGCTCACAGGTCAACGTGTTGCGTCCACAAAGTGTGGACTTCAACAGGCCAGAAACCCAGTTCGCAAGCAATGCGCGGACCATGCAACTGGCGGCGAAGATCTTCTTCTAAACTTGATCAACCGTTTCGCCTACTTCGTGGGCGAGATTTTCCGGAGGGCGTCCTGGCAAGCCGGGGCGCCCTTCTTCTTTCCCGGCAATGGTTTGGACCATTTCCCAAGACCGGTTTCGCGCGCGGCCCTACAGGACGGAAGCAAGTTCTGAGTGCTGGACAGATTTCTTGGAGGGCTGATTGATTTCCAGAGTCAGGCAGGGCGTAGTCGCCCGGGAGGATCAGCAGGGGTGGGCATCTCAGCGGATTTGTGGGGTGAAGAGACGTTGGCCGAGAGCTTTTGGGGGGCGGGCTGCGGAATTCCCGCGCCGGCGTTCTGGTCCAGGTGATCTTTACCACAGGCAGGGCAGTAACCCTTGCCGGTATCTTCATCACGAAGGCTGGCCAGTTCGTAGCAACCGCAGATGCAATCGCAATAGCCGGTTTCCGATGCCGTCTTGATGGGAATGAGCGCCATGGAAGCGAATCATACGGTTTCGAATTCATTCTGGCAAGAGGCTGCGATGCAAGCATTCAATCGAAGACTCAACCGGCTAGTCCGGGCGTTGTCAGGAGTATTCGAGAGTATAATGAGGTCTAGCCGAATGATCTACGTCGATTTGATTTTGCCAGGCAAGTAGTCATTCGGGAAAGAGTTCATC
>Ga0210407_10002028_pt1 | contig 17907 bp, 18 predicted proteins | sample IncBWC27MmetaG_FD_150860 | JGI IMG/M metagenome (GOLD analysis project Ga0210407, IMG submission 150860) | Forest soil microbial communities from Barre Woods Harvard Forest LTER site, Petersham, Massachusetts, United States - Inc-BW-C-27-M | ecosystem: Environmental > Terrestrial > Soil >...
CTCTCCACGGCATCGGCAGGCCCCTCCTGCCGACAGCTCAGACCTGTCACCTATCCACCCGGTCAACTCTGTTACCAATCTACCCGGCTCGTACATCACCCCGACCCTCTCCCCGCAAGCGGGGCGAGGGAGAAATCGGCCGAAGCCCTCGCCCCGCGCGAGCGGGGAGAGGGAGGGCCCCCGGGCGCATCCAAGATGCGCCACCCGACAGGCGCGCGCACGCGTGCGCCGAGAGGGGCGGGAGGGTGAAGGGGCTCTCTATGTGTCCTCTGTGGCTCTGTGGTGAACCTAGACTTGCGCGAGGGCCATCGGCTCCTGGTCGAAGGCCGGCATGATCTCCTCGGCGAAGGTGCGCAGGCCGGCGACCGAGGCGCCCGGGGCGGCGAACAGCACATTCTCGACGCCGCCCGCTTCGAGGCGCTTGAGCCGAGCGATGATCTCCTCCGGCGTGCCGAGCAGGGGTGCGTCGTCGAGGACGAACGAGTCCTCGTCCTCTTTGATGTGCGCGTAGTGCTCGGCCCCCGGGCCGCGGGCGAGGTCGCCGATGTTCTTCAGCACATTGCGCCGGGTGGCGATCGCCCGCTTGCGCTCCTCTTCATTGTGCACGATCTGCAAGCCGCGGGTCACGCCGACCATCATCGGGTCGTAGGGCCGGCCGACCCGCTCGCATTCCTGGCGGAAAGTCGCGACGCGGTCGATGATCAGATCGGTCGGCGCGATCTGGTCGAGCAGCAGATTGTAGCCCTCACGCGCGGCGCGGCGGATTGATTCCGCACTGCCGGCACCTAGCCAGAAGGGCGGGTGCGGCTGCTGGATTGGGCTCGGCTCGACGACGACATTGTCGAACCGCCAGCGCTTGCCGTGATAAGAGAACCGGCCCGGCGAGGTCCACGCCTTGCGGATCACCTCCATTGCCTCGTCGAACCGCTCGGTCGCCTCCTCCGGAGGAATGCAAAAGCCGGAGAATTCGTAGCTGCGATAGCCCTTGCCGACGCCGAAATCGAGGCGGCCGTTCGACAGCAGATCGAGAGTCGCGGCCTGCTCGGCGACGAGGATCGGGTTGTGCCACGGCAAGACGACAACCGCGGTGCCGAGGCGGATCCGCTCGGTGCGGGCTGCCAAATAGGCGAGCAGGCTCATCGAGGCCGAGACTTGGCCAAAGCCGGTAAAGTGGTGCTCGACGAGAAAGACGCTCGAAAAGCCGAGCTTCTCGGCCTCGATCACATAATTGACGAAGTCGTGATAGGCGTGACTGTCGCCGGCCGGGCCGCCGCGTGCGCGGGCCCCGCCGAATAGTCCGAATTTCATGCCAGGCCTCCCGCAACGTCGAATGATGACGATATATGCCGCGATCCGGCCCGGGTCGAGGCCGACCAAAGGAGGCACAGGATGGCGTCACCGATCAAGCTTTCTCACATTGTTCTCCAGACCAACAAGCCACGCGAATTGCGCGAATGGTATTGCCAGGTACTGGGCGCCGAAATTGTCCACGAGAATGAATTCATCTCGTTCATCAGCTATGACGACGAGCACCACCGCGTTGCCTTCCTCAATCCCGGCGCCTTGGCGCCGCGCGAGCCGGGCGAGCGCGACAGCGGCGATTTCCGCGCCGGCAAAGAAACCGGGCTGCACCATATGGCCTTCACCTTCAAGAGCCTCGGCGAGCTGCTCGATACCTATACGCGGCTCAAGGACAGCGGCATCCGGCCCTATTGGTGCATCAACCACGGACCGACGACTTCGATGTATTACCGCGACCCCGACAACAATCAGGTCGAGCTGCTGATCGACAATTTCGAGGACGTCCGGGACGGCAAGGCCTATATGCAGTCGCCCGCCTTTGCCGAGAACCCGATCGGGGTCACGTTCGAGCCCGACTCGTTCGTCACGCGGTTACGGGCCGGGGCCAGTGCCGAAGAGCTTATCCGCCTCGCCTGAGCAATCAATCGCGGTGGTTCCCGCCTTCACCGCGATGTGAAGGCATGGCAGGCATGCCGCAAGGCGCCTGTCGCAAACATCGGCCCCACCTATTTGCTGCAATGCAACAAATCAGGCTGATGACATGCTGGAAGGTGTCGAACCCAGACCCGAGCCGGTTTCAGACCGGCTTTCGGCAGGATGGCGTGGCGTAGCCTCGGCGTGGGCGCTCGTCCTCCTGCTGGCCCTACTGTTTGCCGGGACCCAGGCAGTGGCGTCGCGCCGCATTACGGCGGCGAGCCAGGCGACGCTCGCGGGTGCTGTGATACCCCGGCACAATCCGGCGAGCGCCGTGGTCGGCGTCCCATGTGCAGCGCCTCTCGATGAGTGCGGAAAAGCCGCCCCCGCGCTCATGCCTGAGATGTCCTATTCCTACCAGTTCTGGTGATTTGCTGCTCATGGTGGCGTCATGCCGAACGCGGCGACGGGCTGGACGGAGCTTCGCTTGGCGTCGACCGCGGCGAGTTGTGCGGCGATCCGGTCGGCGGGGATAAGGATCGTCTTCTCGGCGCCCGAGGGCGCGACAAAGGTGATGGCGAGACCCTCGGCACTCGCCCGCAGCTCGCGTTCCGGGAGGGTCGCGGCGAATTCTTCGACATAGGAGCAGCGCACGTCGCAGGCAATCTCGTCGCGACTGACAGGAACAAATGGCAATTTTGTGCCGGCGCTGTCGCGTGCAGCGTTCCAGCCTCGCTCGGCGCCGAAATAGCTGTCGGAGACGTAGAGCTGGTGCGTGGCCGCGCCGGTCCGGCGATCGAGAAAGCTGCGCAGGCAATAGAAATTGGTCCCCGGGGTGCCGAGAAACGGGGGCGCGTGCTGGGCTTTCGGGCCGAAAAAGCCGACAAAGCCTGGCGACAAATCTTCACGAGCGAGCACGACAGGGCGTGCGGCGCCGGACCCTGGCGCGAGCTGAGCGCAGGCGGTCAGTGCGGCGCTCAAGCAAAGGGCGAACAGGCTTCGCCGGCAGAACGTCATGCGCCGTGGTCGATGATCTCGGTATTGCCCTCGCCGAGCCGTGGGGCCGGCTTGGCAAAGGGTGGGCGAGCGCGGTCGAAAGACAACGGGAGCCCGACCAGCGACAAGCTGGGGCTACCCGCCCAATGCTGGATGATTCCGAGCGCCGCGGTCTGCGCGTCGGCCACCACCTGATCGAGGGTCTGGATCGGGCTGTTCGGGATGCCGGCTGCATCGAGCCTGCCGACCCATTCCTCGACAGGTGCCGCAGCGAAAATGTCAGAGAGGATCGGGATCAACGCGTGCCGGTTGACGACGCGGTCGCTGTTGGTGCGGAACCGCGGGTCTTCAGCTAGGCCTGGCCGATCGAGGGCGGCGCACAGCCGGCGAAACAAATTGTCGTTCCCCGCTGCCACCATCATGAAGCCGTCGGCGGTCTCGAAGGCCTGATAGGGGACGATCTGCTCGATGCCCGAGCCGTGCCGCGTCGGGATATCGCCATTGGCGAGGTAGGCCGAGATCGGCAGGGTCATCCAGGCGAGCGTGGTCTCGTAGAGCGAGGTGTCGACCACCCCGCCGCGCCCGGTGCGCTGGCGCTCCTGCAAAGCCGCGAGGATGCCGATTACCGACCACATCCCGGTGGCGATATCGATGATCGAGACGCCGACCCGGACCGGTGGGCGTCCGTCCTCGCCCAACAGGCTCATCAGCCCGCCATAGGCCTGCATCATCGGGTCGTAGCCGGGCCGGTCGCGCAACGGCCCGGTCGACCCGAAGGCGCCGAGGTTGCAGTAGACGAGATCGGGCTTCTCCGCGAGCAGGGCATCGGCAGATAGGCCGTACCGGTCGAGCGTGCCGTGTTTGAGGTTGTGGATCAGCACGTCGGTGCGATCGCGGATCAATGCCCGCAGCTTGTCGACCTCGGCCGGATCGCCGAGATCGATGGTGATGCCGCGCTTTGCGCGGTTGAAGGCGTGGAAGGCGGTCGCCGTCCCCTCGGTGAAGGGCGGGCCCCAGCCGCGGCAGGCGTCGCCCCCCTTCGGGTTCTCGACCTTGATAACCTCGGCACCGAGCTCACCGAGGATCATCCCGGCATAGGGTGCAGCGACACTGTGGCCGATCTCGACAACCGTAAGACCGGAGAGCGGGTGAGGGCTCGACATCAACAACTCCTTCCTGGGTCTCGCCCTCTTATCACAGGGGCAGAGAGGGCGCGGAAAGAAAGCCGATCAAGCCCACCGAGATTGCGTGGCGGCGCGCGCAACGACTCGGCTGTTAATTGCCGCCATTGATGACGCCATCGGCGCGGAGTGCGGCGATCTCCGCAGCCGAATAACCGAGCTCGCCGAGAATTTCCCTCGTGTGTTCGCCGAGCACCGGAGCGCCGCGGCGGATCTCGGTGGGGGTGCGTGAGAAGCGTGCCGCTGCCCGGGATTGACGCAGCCGGCCGGCTGCGGGGTGCTCGGTCTCGACGACGATCCCCATCTCGCGCACATGCGGATGGCGAATGACCTGGTTGCGGGTCTGCACCGGGGCGCAAGGCACGCCAACCGCCGTCAGCCGTTCGAGCCATTCCGCGGCAGGCCGCGCGAGCAGCGCCTCCTGGGTCAACTGCAGCCGCGCCTCGATGTTCTTCTGGCGTAATGCCGAAGTCTTGAACCGCTCATCCTCGAGCCATTCGGGCCGCCCGGCCGTCTGCGCCAGCCCGGCCCAGTGGCGGTCGGTCAACGGCGCCACGGTCATATAGCCGTCTGCCGTCTCGTAGATCAGATCGAAGGCCGTCGCCGCCTCCTGCCGCGCAGGCTCGTCGCCGACAAAGGTCTGGCTACCCATGTCCGAGCTCCACAAGAAGGCGATCACCGCTTCCAGCATCGACAAGCGGACATGCTGGCCTTCGCCCGAGCGTTCGCGCGCCAGGAGTGCCGCGGTGATCGCCTGCGAGGCGGTGATCGCGGTCAGCTTGTCGGGCAGGATCGTGCGCAACAGCCGCGGGCGCACCTCGTCCGAACCTGCCTGGATCGTCGCCAGCCCCGAGAAGCCCTGAATCACCGGGTCGTAGGCGGGCTTTTCGGCATAGGGACCCTTCTCGCCGAAGCCGCTGATCGAGACATAGACGATTTTTGGCGATGCCGCGCGAACATCGTCCTCGCCAACTCCGAGGCGCTCGGCGACGCCGGGGCGAAAGTTCTGGACCAACACATCGGCGCCGGCGACCAGCCTCATCATGACCCGCAACCCGGCCGCGGTCTTCAGATCGAGGACGATCGAGCGCTTGTTGCGGTTGTTGTTGAGAAACGACGCGGTGAACCCGGCCCGCCGGTTGCCGCCGGCGCGGGTGGCGTCGCCGCCGTCCGGAGCTTCGACCTTGATGATGTCGGCCCCCTGGTCGCCGAGGATCATCGTGCCTAAGGGCCCGGCCACGTTCGAGGTCAGATCGATGACCCGATAGCCGTGCAATGGTCCTGGCATTGCTCAACCTTTCTGAAGCGCCGGATTGGGACTTTCTGTGGCCATGATGCGCGATCCTCCGGGTGAAGGAAAATCCATTTCCGCTCTCAAGCGAGGTGGCAGGCGACCTGCGCGCTGCCGACCTCTCGGACCGCGGGCCTTTCGCTACGACAGCGATCGATCGCCTGCGGGCAGCGCGGGTGAAAAGCGCAGCCTGGCGGCAGATCGCGCAGCAGCGGTGCGAGGCCGGGGATCCCGGATAGGGTGCCGCGCGTCTCGAGCGAGGGCAGCGCGGCGATCAGCGCCTGGGTGTAGGGATGCCTCGGGCGAGTAATGATGTCCGCGATCGGCGCCACCTCGACCAGCCGCCCCGCGTACATCACGCCGAGCCGATCGACGAACTGGGCCATCAGCCCCATGTCGTGGCCGACCAGGATCACCGCCGCGCCGAGCTCCTCCTGCACGCGCGCCAAGGTGGCCATGACCTGGCGCTGCACGACGACATCGAGCGCGCTGGTGGGCTCATCGGCGATGATCACCTTGGGTCGCAAGGAGATGGCGATGGCGATGCAGGCGCGCTGCTTCATGCCGCCCGAAAGCTCGTGCGGATACATCCGCGCGACAGCGTCGGGGAGGCCCACCTCCCCCAGCAAGCCGGCGACACGCCGCTCCGCCTCACCGCGGCCGAGGCGAAGCCCGTGATCGGCAAAGGCGTCGATAATCTGATGCCCGATGCGCAGCACCGGGTTGAGCGAGTTCATCGATCCCTGCGGCACCAGTGCTATGCCTGCGAGCCGCAACGCCCGGATGCCGTCCTCGTCGAGATCGGCGAGCCGCGTGCCGGTCAACCACACTTCGCCCGCCTCGATCCGGCCGGGCGGCTTGATCATGCGCAGGATCGCCAGCGCCAAGGTCGATTTGCCCGAGCCCGACTCGCCCGCCAGCCCGAAGCGCTCGCCCGGCATCAGGGCAAAGCTGACATCGTCCACCGCCTGCACCCAGCCGAGCGGGTGGTCGAAGCCGACGCGCAGCCCTTCAACGCGGAGGATGGACGCGGTCACCACACGCCTCTGAAGGCGCGCTGCTGGTGATCAGATCCATTCGAACGAGTCAGTGCGACGCCCTCCCCCTTGCTTCCCGGCGAAGGCCGGGACCCATTTCTGCCATGGGTACCGGCCCTCGCCAGTGTGACAGGATTTTTGATGTGAGCATTCCTCCGCCGTCGCCAATCGAATCTTCTGATTGCATCTGAGCACTAGTTGGCCGGTTCCACCGGCCGCTGCGCGGTTAGTGCGTCGTCGATCTCCTTCGCACGCAATGCCGCCGGCCGGATGCTGAGTCGCTGCCGGTACTGCTCGAAGGCGGGGCGTTTCTCGAGCGTGCCGAACTGCATGCCGAAGTCGATGTGCGATCCGACATAGACATCCGCGGCGGTGAAGCGGTCGCCCACCAGATACTCGCCTCGCGACACCGCCGTCTCGAGCGCATTCATGACGTGTTCGAAGCGGCCGTAGCCCATCATCCTTTCGCGCTCCTCCGGCACCGCGAAACCCATTATTTTGTTGGCGGCGGCCGCCTCAAGCGGGCCGGCGACAAAGAATAGCCAGCGATAATAAGGACCGCGCAGCCGATCGCCCGATGGCGGCGCGAGCCGAGCCTCCGGAAACGCATCGGCGAGATAGGCGCAGATGGCGGCCGCTTCGGTGACCACGGTGTCGCCATGGCGGATCGCCGGCACCTTGCCCATCGGGTTGATCGAAAGATAGGCGGGTGCTTTCATCGTCGTGCCGTAATCGAGCAGCTCGGTGCGATAGGGCTGGCCGATCTCCTCGAGCATCCACCGGACGATTCGGCCGCGCGACATCGGATGCGTGTAGAAGGTGAGCTCTTCGGCCATTTAGTAATTCCCCTCATAGGCCCGACGCAGCGCCGGCAAATCCAACTTCTTCATCTGCAGCATTGCTTGCATGGCTCGGCCGGATTTTTCCTTGTCCGGGCCGGACATCATCTCGAACAATGCGGTCGGAACGATTTGCCACGAGAGGCCGAATTTGTCCTTCAGCCAGCCGCATTGCTGCGCCCGCTCATCGCCGCCCTCGCCCAGTCTTTCCCAGCAGCGATCGACTTCAGCTTGGGTTTTGCATCTCACGACAAAGGAAATCGCCCCGGTGAACTTGAAGTGCGGCCCCCCGTTGAGCGCGGTGAACTCTTGGCCATCGAGGCGGAAGCTCACGGTCATCGCCGATCCCTCCGGCCGGCCGTGAACCTCGAACCCTTCCTTACCGTAGCGAGTGACGGCCCCGATTGCTGAATTTTCGAAGATCGAGACGTAAAATTTCGCTGCTTCCTCCGCCTGATCGTCAAACCACAGGCAGGGCGTGATCTTCTGTATGACAGCCATGGCCATTCCTTTCGAATCAGAGACGTTAATCAGGACCGCAACGCTTCAGGGACCCAGCGTCCCGTACCAGCGACAAAACCCCGATCACCGCACCGGTCGTGGTGCCGAGCCCAGTCGCTCAAATTGCGGTTGAGGCCGGTCTCGGCGCGGCCCTTTGGGACGAGGTCGAGGAGCCGGTAGGTACCGAGCAGATCCTCGCCACCGCGTCCGTAGGACGAATAGGTATGAAAGACGTCGCCGTTGCCGTCTTTGTAAAATACGCTGCGGCCGGAAAGTTCGGTCGATCCCGATCTTGCGTATTTCGTAGTTGTAATAGCCCTCGCCTTTGGCGATTTCGCCCGGCCTGAAAGAGACATGGAAATCGAAATTGAAGTCGCTGTCGGAGGACGATACCCACTTGATATGCCATCCCATTCGCTTTTTGAAGGCTTCGATTTCCGCCAGCGGGGCACGCGACACGGCAACGTAGCTGACATCCCGATGCTCGAGATGGACAAGGATGCCGTCGATGTGATCGAGCTCGAACGAGCATCCGACGCAGCCCTCGGTCCATCCGGGACCAAGCATGAAATGCTTGATGATCAGCTGGCTGCGTCCGCCGAAGAGGTCGGCGAGGGTTTCCTTCCCGTCCGGCCCGTCGAAGACGTAAGGCTTCTCGATTTTGACCCAAGGCAGCGCGCGCCGCTCGGCGGCGAGCTGATCGCGCAGCCGGGTCAATTCCTTTTCCTTTGCCAGGAGCTGCTTGCGCGCGGCGAGCCATTCGTCGTGCGATACGATCGGGTGCTGCATCGTTCGACCTCCTTCAACATGTGTTGATTTGCGCGTTTCAGCCCTGTGCCAGAAACTCGGCCAAGCACTCCAGGGCGCTCGCCCAGCCGCCCTGATGCAGATCGCGCGCCGTAACCGTCTCGAACACGGCTTGGTGCAATGTCAGTTTCGTCTTTGCGCCGTGCTCAGCGAAGGTCACCGTCACGACCGTCTCGTGGCCGGGCCTGCCCTGTGCATCCTCCCACGCAAAGGCAAAGACAAGCCGTTCCGGCTCGACGACCTCGCGACAGACGCCCCGCTGCCAGTGCTCAGTCCCCTCAGGCGAGCGCATGCAGACGCGATAGGCGCCGCCGGGCCGGACGTCCATCTCGCAATGAGCTGTGATGAAGCCTTGCGGCCCCCACCAGCGCATCGCCCGGCCGGGTTCGGACCATGCTTTGAACACGAGCTCGCGCGGCGCATCGAAAATGCGTGTGATGACGAGTTGGAGATCCGCTTTTGGCGCCCCCACCCGGGGGCTGAGATCAGCAGTTAGCATCGTCTCTAAACCTATCGGTTAAATAACCAATTGGACAAATATGCCGGACAGAACCGTGTGTCAAGGGGTCGAGTTCTGCAACGCCCCAGAACGGGGGCGTTTACGCGCTCCTCCTCAAGCGCGGATTGGCGATTTCATCGAGCCCGACGGTCAGAAAGAACAGGCCGAGAAAGACCATCAGGATGATCACCGTCGGTGCCGTCCACCACCACCACCAGCCGTTGATCATCGCGGCGTTGAAGTTGACCCAATAGAGCGTCATGCCGAGTGTCGGGGAATCGATCGGGCCGAGGCCGAGGACTTCGAGGCCGATCGAGGCGAGGATCGCCGAGGAGACAGCGTTGACCAGGGTCGCGGCCAGATAGGGCAACAGGTTCGGCATCAGCTCAAAGAAGATGATCTGCGGCCCATTCATGCCGGAAAGCCGTGCCACTTCGACGTAGGGGCGCTCGCGCAACGACAGCACTTGGGCGCGGATCGTGCGGGTCGGATAGAGCCAGGCGAGCGAAGCGACGACGATCGCCATCTGATTGACCGTCAGGGTGCCCTTGATCGAGACGGCGATGATGATCAGCACCAGCAGTCCGGGCACGGTCAGCCCGATATCGGCAATGCCGCGGATAATCGTGTCGAGGAGCCCGCGGTAATAGGCGGCGACAAAGGCGAGCACGGTCCCGATGCCGACACCGAGGAACCCGGCGATGAACCCGATGCGCAGGGTCAGCGGGGTACCCGCGACCATCACCGCCAAGAGATCGCGGCCCTGCCGGTCGGTGCCGAACGGATAATCCGAAGAAGGCGGCCGCAGCGTCGGCGCCGACAGCGGCCTTGCATCCTCAGCATCGACCAAGAGGCCGCCGATCAGGACGAACAAACCCAGTGCGGCGAGCAGTGCGACGCCGAGCGCGAACGACGGGTTGCGGCCCAGATAGCGATAGACGGCGCGCATCACGTCCGCCGGTAGGAAATGCGCGGGTCGAGCCAAGGATATATCACGTCGAGCACAAAGGTGGTGAAGCCCAGCGCCACAATGACGGTGAAGACGATGCCCTGGATCACGAAGTGGTCGCTCTCGCGGATCGCCTGGTAGAGGAGCGTGCCGATCCCGGGATACCCGAAGATCACCTCGACGAGCACGGCGCCGGATAGGATCTGGCCGAGCGCCAGGGCGAGGGCCGTGACCTGCGGCAGAACGGCGTTGCGCACGCAGTAGCGTAGGAACACGGTCGCCGCCTTCAGCCCCTTGGCTTCAGCGAAAACCACATAGTCCTCGCCCATCGTGGTCACCATCATGCCGCGCATGCCGAGCGCCCAGCCGCCGGTCGCGACCAGGATGATCGACAATGCCGGCAGCACGGCGTGCTGAAGCACGTCCCAGGCGAAGCGCCAGCCGAGTGCCGGGACGGCGCCCGCGGAGTAGCCGCCGAAGATCGGCAGCAGCGGCAGCTGGAAGGCCAGGAGGTAGGTCAGGATCAGCCCGAGCAGGAAAAACGGGATGGCGTGCAATGCCCAGAGCGGCGGCATCAACCATGCCATCCAGCGCGGCGCCCGCGGCCAGGCGAGCAGCGCTCCGAGCAAAGTACCGATACCGAAGGACAGCAAGGTTGTCGTGCCGAGCAGACCCAGCGTCCAAGGAATGGCGTCCGCGATCAGCTCATTGACGGTGCGCGGATAGTTGGCGATCGAGTAGTTGAAGTCGAGCCGCGAGACATCGTTGAGATAGGTGAGGTACTGACGCCACAGCGGCTTGTCGAGGCCAAAGCGGCGCTCGTATTCCCGCGTCATCTCCTCGATCCCGCCCTGCACATAGCCGCCCAGTGCTGCCTGCTGCAGGAGCTTGGCGCGCACCGGATCCTGTCCCGACAGCCGCGGCAGGAAGAAGTTGAGGGTCGCGGCGAGCCAGACGATCAGCAGAAACACACCGAAACGGCGGGCGATATAAACGGCCTGCATGCTTCGCCCTGCTCAGAGTTCTTGCCCCTCTCCGCCCTTCAGGGGGGAGAGGGAGGGACCCGTCGCAGAGCGACGGGAGGGTGAGGTGGGCGAGGGCCAGCGCTCTGGAATCCCCCACCTCACCCCGACCCTCTCCGCCCCCAGGGGCGGAGAGGGGGTCATAGCGCGCCGCTTTCCGCGCTGCAAACTCAAGCCGGTTGCAGGTTCCACAGCACCATGGCGAAGGTCAGGTGCCAGTGGGCGCCATTGACATAGGCATTCTCCTCGGTCGGCCAGTTCTTCCAATAGGTCGTGTTCCACGGGATGCGGTGGTAGTTCTGCACGAGCTGGATGTCGGGCAATTCGGGTAGCCAGATCGCCATCGCCCGGCGCCAGATCTCACTCAGCTTTTTCGTGTCGTTGGGGTCGGCGCCGTAGGCTTCATCGACCAGCTTGTCGTAGTCGGCGTTCTTCCAGCGCGCGAAATTGGCTTGGTGGGCGCCCGGTACGGCAATTGAGGCGCCCTGGTAGAGCCGCAGTGTCTCATAGGGCTCTCTAACCGAGCCGCCGTGCCCGTAAATGGCAGCGTCGTACTCTCCCTTCTGAAACCGACTGTCGAAGTCGGGCGGCAACGCCAGGCCCGCCTCGATGCCGCGGCGCTTCAACATCTCGACCACGACCGGGCCGATCGCCGGCCCCGACGCGCCAAAGCCGATGATGTTGACGCTGAGGCGTTTGCGTTGCGGGTCCGCCCAGAAGCCAGCGCCATCCTTTTTGAAGCCCTTGGCGGAGAGCAGACCGTCGGCCTTCTTAGGCGCAAATTCGTTCGTGTCGTATTTGGCCAGCAGATCCTTGATCGCGTCGATATAGGGCGCCAGCGGCGGATAGGGCGGCAGCGGTAATTGCGAGGCTGTATTGGCGCCGAGATAGCCGACCTCGATCAATTGCTTGCGGTCGAGGTAGTAGCTCAATGCCCAGCGCACATCCTTGTCGTTGAAGGGCGGGCGCTCGTTGTTGACATAAAGCGAGATCGGCCACCAATCCATATAACCGTAGGGTGAGGTCTGGCCGGTATGAGTGACGACCTTCGGGTTCTGGCGGAAGACCGTGGGAAAGGTGGCGGGCTGTAAGGCATTGCCGGCATCGAGCTGATTGGTGATCAGCGCCTGCGCGGTCTGCTGCTCGCCGGCATTGGGTAGGCCGATATAGCGCTCGACCGCCGGCAAGGGTGCCAGCTTACGGTCGGCCGCCCACCAGCTTGCACGGCGGTCGAGCACCTTCTGCTGCGGCGAGGCGTCGACAACCTGCCACGGCCCGGTGGTGACCGGCCACTTCTTTGCCAGATCGAAATGCTTGAAGCTCGTCCAGTCCTGGCCCTCGAAGATATGCTTCGGCACAATGTAGACACCGATGTCGTATTTGTAGGTCATAAAGAAGAAGAACCGTGGTGCGGGGATCTTGAAATCGATCACCACAGTATCGGGGTCGGCCGCGGTCGCCTTCTCGACCGCCTGCTGCACATCAACACCCCAGCGCACCTTGGGACCGAGATCGCGCAGAGAGTTTAACGTGTAGGCGACGTCCTCGGCGCCAAACGGCACCCCGTCGCTCCAGCTGATGCCAGGGCGGGTCTTGATCGTCAGTCGCTTGAAATCGGAGGTAAATTCATAGCTCTCGGCGAGCCACATATGCGTCTTGTCGGCGAAGGCACTGTAATAGGCGAGCGGTTCGTAGACGAGGTTGGCACCGTTCTGGTGGTTGGCGCCGACCGAATACGCGTTCCACAAATCCCAATCGACCCAGCGGCCTTCGCGCCCGGTCCAGACCGCGATCACCGTGCGCTCGCGGCCGACCGGCGGCAACTCGGCATACGCGCCGTGCCAGGGCAAGAGAGCCGCGGCCCCGGCGCCGAGGCCGGTCTTGATCACCGCGCGCCGGCTGGCATAGGGAGACGGGGAACGATCGTGCATCTCTCCGGCCTTTCCTACTGGTCTCGCCTCGAAGGCTACGTTGCCGCATTCCGCGCGTAGCGTCAAAATGGCGGAAGAGAACACATGAGGATATCAGAGATGCTGCAGACTTACGAAGGCGGCTGCCATTGCGGGCGGATCCGCTTCCGCATCCAAGCCGATCTGGCACCCCCGGCGATCGGCGAGTGCAACTGCTCGATCTGCACGAAGAAGGGGATCTTGCACATTACCGTGGCGCCCGAGAATTTCGAGTTGCTGCGCGGTGAAGGCGAGATGACGAACTATCGGTTCAACACCGGCACGGCACAGCACACCTTCTGCCGGACCTGCGGCATTCATGCTTTCTACGTGCCGCGCTCCGACCCGGACAAGTACAGCGTCAATGCTCGCTGCCTCGACGATTTCGATCCGGCGACGATGCAGCCGGTGCGCCTCTTCGACGGCCGCAACTGGGAGGCGGCCTACGCGGAGCGCGAAGGGCGGCAGACCGCCGGGGCGTGATAGCGATTGCGATCAGCGGATCTTTCCCCCTTCCCGTGGGCCGCGGCCCACGGACTTTGTTCCGTGGGGAAGGCCGGGACCCATGCTTCCGACGCTCCCGAGTTTTCAAGCAGTGGCAATGCTTTACCTACCCTGGAATGTTCGTGCTGCGGTGCGATGGACCCTGGCCGTGCGCCGGGGTGACGAGAGAACGGGCAACAAAGGTGTTGTTATGGGTGGTCTCTCGTTCGCGCCCTTGCGAGGTTTCCTAACCGCCTGCCTGCTGTCATTGGTCCTCACCGGGGGCGCATCGGCCGATCCGTCGATCGCGGCTGTGAACACCGAAAACGGCTGGGCAATCAAGGGTTATGATCCTGTTGCCTACTTCACCATCGGCAAGCCGACCCCGGGTATGGCGCAGTTCACCACCACCCATAAGGGGGTAACCTACCGCTTCGCGTCGGCCGAGAACCTTGCCCGCTTCATCGCGGCGCCGGAGAAATTCGTGCCGCAGTACGGCGGGTACTGCGCTTACGCGATCGCGCTGAACCGGATCGCGGACATCGACCCGGACGAGTGGGCGATCGTCGACGACAAGCTCTATCTGAACAACGGCTTTCTTGCGCAAACTCTGTGGTCCTTCGACAAGTCCGGCAACATCGCGAAGGGCGACCGGAACTGGCCGCTGGTCCCCAAGCTCGGCAACCCGTGATCGACGCGATCTTCAGGGGCGAGGCCGCTGCGTGACCGGATCGAGAGAGGGGCTGGCGAGTCATTCCTTCCTCAGTCGCGAGTCGCGAGTAACATCGCTAGATTTCGTAAGCGTTTGCGCAAATACAGGACCTATCGCAAACCGTTAACCCGATTTTCGCTGTCCAGGCCGAGCGAGCGCTCCTAATCTACCGGCGATTGCGCCCCTAGCCGGGAGGGAACGGTGAGCGAAGTAGATCACGCCGGCGATGCCCGGCCGGACGAGCCGACCGACGACAGCAAACTGATCGACGAGCTGATTTTCCGCCAATACCTCGACGAGGTCCATCTATTGATGGATTTCGTCTCGGGCCGCGCCGACCGCTCGCTGGCCATGCTGACGATGCCGAACCCGGCCGCGCCGGGCGAAACGATGACATCGGGCGCCATCGTCAAGGCGATCAGCGAAATGCGCTATCCGCCGGGGCCGAACAGCGCGGTCAACGCGGAAAACGCCGCCATCCTGCTGTTGGCGAAGGATCGCCTCAGCGCGCTCGCCGACCCGGCGCGGGGACTGACCATCGCCTATACGACGCTGTTCGTTGCCGCCGAAGCCCGCAGGACTTTCATCACCGCGGCCTGGCGCCGGCTGCTAAACAGTGCGAACCGGCCGACGCGTGGTCACGACACCCGCATCGACCTCGCGCAGAGAACATTTCCCGGGCTCAGGGCGCACGCCCGCAAGTTCCGCCTTTGGCGCGACGTGCTGGCGTGGCTGACCCTGCCAGGGCTGTTCTTCACCGGCATCGCCTATTGGGATGCCGGCCTCGGCCGCACCGCGCTGGAGCGGCTGGACCAGGACTGGAAGGCCACAGTCACGGACCTCAACAACAACCCGAGCCTCATTCACTGCAACGACGGCAAACCAGCCGCAGCCGATACGGGTGGCGAGGTCAAGCCGGAAGAGCTCCAGCGGCAGTTCGCGTGCCGCAGGTACAACTACGGGACGCTGCTGGGGAAGACCGCCGGCGAACAGGTGAACGACGTGTTCCACTGCAAGGGAATGGAGTGGAGCAAGATCGTGCATATCTGGTGCTGGCAATGGCTGTTTCCCAGTGCCTCGGATACATTGGCCGAAGCCGGAAAGAACGCGGCCGGAAACCCCGGCGATGCCGCAAGAGCACCCGAGCAGGTATCGCGCTATGCCCAAGCCAATGCGGCGTACTGGCAAACCGCGACGACGATCCTGACCGTGTTCACCACCTATGTCCTGCCGATGATGTTCGCCTTGCTGGGGACGCTTATCGGGGCATTTCGCGCGATCATGGCGCGGATCGGGGTTGGCGAACTCGCGCCGCGCGACTTCGTTCGGATGAAGAGCGGCATCGTCACTGGGCTGGTGGCCGGCATCGCGGTCGGCTTGTTTCTCAGCCCCTCCTCGGTGCCGTCGCAAGGCGCCGGCGGCGTCGCCGGACAGCTGACGCTGACCGCCTGCGGCCTCGGCTTTCTCGCCGGATATGCAAGCCACAGCTTTTTCGCCTACCTCGACCGGGTCGTAAGCGCGGTCTTTCCGCTCGCCCCGCCGACGGTCGCGGCGGCACCGCCACCCGTGCACGTTCAGGGCGGCGGCCCGTCGTCCGGAAGACCCGGAGCCGCCGCCACAGACGCGACCGCGGCCACGGGATCGAGCGCGGGCACCACGGCGCCGGTTGCGGCGGCGGCCGCCGCAAGCGGGGCGAGCGGAAGCTGATCGCCGTCACGAAGGGCTGGCCGCCCGTCCGGCGGCCGGGTGGGGCTATATCTGCCGCTCGCTGAACCTCAATTTCCGCATCGAAACCTCACGGCCCCGCACCAAAGCGTGACGGCCGCGTGAATTCCGCGGCATGGAGCTTCACAAAGTCCGCCATGCTCGTCGGCGTCTCGCCAGTGAGCTTGAGGTAGTCCTCGCTCATCCGGTCATAGCGCCCCTGCTTGTGGAGTTCGGTCATCACCGTAAGGTGGTGGACGACATGCTCCGACAGGCCCGCCGCCAGAAGTTTTTCGCTCCACTCGGAAATTGGCGCGTCGCGATAGCGGATCGTCCGGCCGAGCGCCTCGGAGAAGACGCGCGCATAGTGGTCCAGGTCGGCCGATTCAGGCCCGGTCAGATTGTAGATGTGACCGATGTGCGGCGCCGGGTCGTCGAGGATCGCAGCGACCGCGCGCGCGACGTCGACCGATGAGACGGGCGAGGTTTTGCCGGCGCCCATCGGCAGCGCCAGCTCGTCGGCGTCGCGCACGCTCGCAGCGGCGAGAAGCAGGAAGAAGTTTTCCAGGAAGACTGTCGGCCGCACCGTGACGACCGGCAGACCCGACCATGAGAGTGCCTGCTCCGCCAGCCAGTGCAGCTTGTGCTGCGGGCTTTCGGTGGTCTCGGTGATGCTCATCTGCGTCACCGTCATCTGCGACATGTTCACGAAGGCCTCGACGCCGTGATGGCGCGCCACCGCGGCGGTGTTGACCGTGGCCTCCAGATAGGCCGCCGAGACCGACATGCCGAAATAGATGCGCACGCAGCCTTCGATGGCGCGGTGCATCGAGGCGAGATCCGTCAGGTCGCCCTGCACGACCTCAGCGCCGAGCCGGCGCAGGGCGTCGGCGCGCTCGTCCTCCCGCCGGACCAGGGCGCGCACCTTGTGGCCCTTGGCGAGCAGCATTGCGGTGAGGTTGCGGCCGACGGCGCCGATGGCGCCGGCCGCTCCGGTCACGAGAATCGGGCTGTCGTGTGTGGATTTAATCATCATATCGCCGGCTTGAAGTTGTGTTTAGAAGTTTTAGCCGGCGTTCGGAGTTTCATGGGACAGATCACAGGGCCTCGGCGGTCCGCTCCTCGGCAGCAGCCGCCCGCGCGAGTTCGTCGCTTTGCGCGGCGGCAGATGTCAACGACAACCGCTAACCCGCGAAGCTCGCTCAACCGCGTTCTCGCGATAAGGGACGCCACCGTAGTCCTCGAATCGACTAGATGAGCCAAAGATAGCCGCGTCAACTCACTCCCGCGTCATGAGCAGCTTTCCGGTCGATACCGACTAGGTCGTTAATGGGCACGAAGACCCGTTCCCACGCCCAAAGCTGAACGGCCGCAGTCGGTTTCGAAAGCGGTCCGTGGCTGTCGATGATTGACGACTGGGACTTTTGAGGCAGGTTCTCAGCATTCCCGATTTGCTTTGCGAAAGTCGCTTCGGGTGACAACCGCCGGAGCGCGAGCCATGGGCGAAGATCCATACCGGCACGGTGCTCTCGCGCAGCGCTACAATTTCCGGCGGCATCGGATCGGGCAAGCCGTCGCTCATCGACTGGCGCGCTACATCATTCATTCACGACGTGTTCCCACCTGCGGTCTTCGCAGCATGCGTTCCTGCGATGTCGCGACCATAAGGGTCGAGCTGCTTTCGGATGACGGTCCCATCTAGATTTGGTCTGCATGCTGGGGGAAGGGGATAGCTGTCGCCTTTAACTCCGCAAGCTGCTTCATCGTGTTGATATCGGTTAAGTATATTGGTTAGCATTGGAACATTATAAAAATATATAGTTAAAATTATTCGTTAAAATAATTGGTTAAATTGGATAACCGCTGATTATTTCTCGTAATTAGTGGAACTGCCTTGTAAAACCTAACCTACATACTGTCCGCAACAGGGGTCCGAAGCTCTCTCAACGTTCGGGCCGCGTCGACCTTCCCGCGAGGATGAGCACTCGCGGTGAAGTTGGAT
>Ga0210407_10002029_pt1 | contig 17897 bp, 14 predicted proteins | sample IncBWC27MmetaG_FD_150860 | JGI IMG/M metagenome (GOLD analysis project Ga0210407, IMG submission 150860) | Forest soil microbial communities from Barre Woods Harvard Forest LTER site, Petersham, Massachusetts, United States - Inc-BW-C-27-M | ecosystem: Environmental > Terrestrial > Soil >...
CTGGCAGGCGCTGATGCGTCACCGGCTGCGCTCCGCGCTCACCATGCTGGGCATCGTTTGGGGATTGGTGTCGGTGGTGATCCTGTTGGCTTATGGGCAGGGGTTGGGCGGCAGTGTTCTGCATGCCTTCATGAACATGGGCGATAACATCATCGTGGTCCAGCCCGGCCAAACCAGCATGCAGGCAGGCGGGGAGCGGGCGGGCAAGAAAGTCAAGTTTGAACTGGAGGACGTTCAGGCAGTCCGCGAAGAAGTGCCTATCGTGCGCGCCGTCAGCGCCGAGGTGAATCGCAACCTTCCTTTCAAGCTAGGGACCCGGGTGGTATCGCTCAAAGTGAGAGGAGTGGAGCTGCCCTATGGACAGATGCGCAAGCTCGATATTGAAGAGGGCCGCTACTTTACCGACCGCGATTTCGTGGAGCACAGCCGGGTCGTCATCCTCGGCAACATCGCGAACAAGCGGGTTTTCCAGGGCGCGCCTGCTGTGGGCCAAAACGTGAGCATTGGCGGCCTGGATTTCGAAGTGATCGGAGTCTTAAAGAATAAGATTCAGGACTCCTCTTACAACGGCCCGGACAATAACGACGGATTCGTTCCTTTCGACGTTTATCGCGATCTGAAGAACATCCGCGATCCCGATCTGTTCATCATCCAGCCGACCGCTCCGGAGCTGAACAAGAAGGCGCTGGCCGCGGTCCGCGAAGTCCTCGCGCGCCGTCATCACTTCAATCCCAAAGACGAAAAAGCCACGCCAGTGTGGGATACCATCGAAGATCGCGCCATGATCAATGGATTCTCCCTCGGCTTACAAGCGGTGCTTGGACTGATTGGTGCGGTTACGCTCGGAGTTGGCGGTGTGGGAGTAATGAACATCATGCTCGTTTCAGTTACCGAGCGCACCCGCGAGATTGGGCTGCGCAAGGCGCTGGGAGCGCGAAAGTGGCAAGTCCTCCTACAGTTTTTGTTCGAAGCTCTGGTGCTGACTTTTTCCGGCGGCCTGATTGGAGTTGGCGTTGCCGTTCTTCTTACCTGGGTGATTCCGCCCATGCCCCTTTACAGCGAGCTGTACAAGACGGCAAATCACGAGGGCGACATTTTCCTGCATGCTTCGTTCCTGGTGATCGCGGTTTCTTTTACTATCCTGGCGTTGGTGGGAGTAATTTCAGGGTTTTTCCCAGCGCTGAAAGCTTCCCGTCTCGATCCGGTGGAAGCCCTGCGTTACGAGTAGGACTGCGCGATCTTTCGTCTTGAGGAAAATCATGCAGGGCGAAATTCCGATCCCGGACCCAACCGAGCAAGAAATCATATTGATTGTTGTAGGCGTAGTGATTGTCGGATTCTTTGTGGGAGCGGTTTTTTGGCCATATTTCTCAGAAGCGTGGAAAGAACTCAAACTCGAACTGAAGAACCTTAAACGTTAGCCGCAGAAATTAAGCCAAGCCCTCTGCCCATTACCTCCGTGCCTTGACGCCGCTCTCAATGGCAGGTTACTTTCGAGTTCTACCGGCAGAATCCTGCTCTGGGTAAGGAAGAACATTGGCGAACCGTCCGCTCATTACACTCACTACCGACTTCGGACTCAACGATCACTACGTCGGGACAATCAAGGGCGTCATTCTGGACATTGTTCCCGAAGCTGAAATCGTCGACATTTGCCACGCAGTGCAGGCCTTTGATGTTCTGGACGGGGCGCTGGCCATCGCCCAGGCGTATTCGTACTTTCCCAACGGCACGGTCCACCTTGTGGTTGTCGATCCGGGCGTGGGCACGGCGCGGCGACCGATCCTCCTGAACACGGGACGACACTACTTTGTGGCGCCGGATAACGGCGTGCTTTCCCTCGTCTACGCCCAGGCGGAACGCTTGCAGGTGCGGCACATCGATGCCGAACATTATTACCGCCAGCCTGTGAGTACCACCTTTCATGCTCGCGACATTTTCGCGCCGGTGGTTGCCTACCTTGCCAAGGGCGTGGAACCCGCGAAATTTGGCGAGGAGATCACGGACTTCGTACGCTTCAATGCGCCCAGGCCCAAGCCTGTGGATGCGCAAACCCTGCGTGGCGTGGTCCTCAGGGTCGACCGCTTTGGAAACATGGTCACGAACTTTACGCCGCAAGATGTTCCGGCGTTGTTTCAAGCGGAGCCGCCGACATTCAAAATTGTTGTGGGCAAGCGCGAGATCACCACGATTCACGCCAACTATGCCGAAGGCAAACCCAATGAAGTCTTCGGCATCCTGGGAAGCATGGGTTATCTCGAGATTTCGGCCAATCGCGCCGCAGCCGCGCAAGTTATTGGAGTTGGCAAGGGCAGCGAAGTGAATATCGTCCTGGAAGGCGCTGCCGCGGCCAGCAACGGGCAATAAGCCGACTAACTCTTCGGCTTGGGATGGACGTAGCGCTCCATTTCCGCTGTCCACTTCAGAAAGCGCCACAGATTCTTGCGCTCCCGCCAGGTGAACTCCCAGAACTCCAAAAGCCCAATTTGCTGCATTTTCACGCCACAGTAGGTTTCGATTCGCCACAACAGGTACGGACTGCGCCATGGAGCGAGGTGGTGACCTCGGGTGGCGTTCCACAGGAATCGGAGCATGTAGCGCATATATAAGGGTTTATCTTAACCGATCTCTCTCGATGCACTTCTTGAGTTGCTGCGCCCGAGTAAACACGCGGCGACAACCGTCAACAGGGAAATAATCGTCACCAGAATCACTCCGGTGAGAAAGAGCGGAGCCCTGTAGTACTCGGGCCGACGCATAAATACCGCAATGGCTGCGGGGAAGGTCAAGAGAACGATCCCGTTCATCACCAAGACTCGCCTCGCCCATGTCGCCTGACGATTCTGGACCGCGGCTGCAAGCCAGGTTGTGTAACCCAGTGGCAAGAGCAAAATACCCATTAACGCATGATTCAGCAGAGTTGGCCCCACGGCCCGCTGGTACACTTCGGAAGACTTCTCCCCCAACAAGTCTCGAATATGAGGCGTCGCTGCCGAATGGACCAACCCAAGAATGATGAGCAGCAGACCGACCACACGCAGGAATCCCGCGGCAATTTCTTGTGAGCGCATCTTCACAATAGCTATAACCCGAACAACTATACCGCTCTTGACCTCGAACGGTTCAACCAAATAGATCCGCGCTCTGTCCACGGCTGCTGCAACGCTGCGTGCTAGAATCCCTTTTCTGCCTGAGGATTTCTGTCTTATGGCTGACAACGACGATCGCCAGAAAGCCGAAGATCACTACTATGCGGCTCTGGACTTGGTGTCCGAGGGCGAGCACGAGCGCGCGGTGCCGGAATATCAGAAGTCTCTAGAGGCGGACCCTACATTCACGGAGGCGATGCACGGCCTGGCGCGGGCTCTGCAAGATCTTGGTCGGTTGGACGAAGCCATCGCCGTGGCGAAACGTATCTCGGAAATTGATCCCGACGACGTGTTGGCTTATACCAGCCTGTCGGTTCTGTATCAGAAGAAAGGCATGATTCCGGAAGCGGAGGCCGAGGGTGCCAAGGCGAGGGTTTTGGGATGGAAGCAACAGTTGAAGAAAGGCAGTGCTTAGTCGTTAGCCGTTAGTCGTTGGCCGTTAGTCGTTTTCGGAATGCCACCATCGCATGGTCTCTGGCCAATGACCAATCACCAATGACCAACGGCCAACGACTAGATTTCATACTTCTTCATCAGATGCCGGAACGACCGGTAGGAAATCTTGAGCAGATCCGCCGCTCGCGTCTGGACGCCGTTCGATTGGGTCAGCGCAGTGAGCAGCAGCGATTTCTCGATATCCGCAACGTACTTCTCCATATCCATTCCTTCGGGGAGAGTGCTCCCGTTGCCGGGCATTCCCGCCGCCGCCGATCCCGCCCCTGCAGCCGCCGCTCGGGCTTTGGCTTTTTCCGCGGGCAGTTCGACGTGCAACTCATCCCTGGTTTCCAAAGCCACCGCGCGCTCGATGGTATTCTCCAGTTGGCGGATGTTGCCGGGCCACTCATAGCCGCCCAACGCTTCCAGCGATTGCGCATTTACTCTCTGGATACTCTTCCCTGCTCCGGGCGCGTACTTCTTGAGGAAGTGATTTACCAGGAGCGGAATGTCTTCGCGGCGTTCACGCAAGGGCGGCACGAACACCGGAATTACGCTGAGCCGGTAGTACAGATCCTCGCGAAAAGTGTTTTCCGTGACCTGCTTGTCGAGGTCGCGATTGGTCGCGGCGATCACGCGCACATCGATGGCAATTTCGTTCGTTCCTCCCACCGGACGCACCGAGCGCTCCTGCAACACCCGCAGCAATTTGACCTGCATGGTCAGGCTCATCTCGCCGATCTCGTCGAGAAAAATCGTTCCCTTGTCCGCTACTTCGAATAATCCGCGCTTGTTCTGATTGGCGCCCGTAAATGCGCCTTTCACATAGCCGAAGAGTTCGCTCTCCAGCAACGTTTCTGGAAAAGCGCCGCAGTTGATGGAGACAAAGGGCTCGGCAGCCCGCGGAGAGCACACATGCAACGCCCGGGCGACAAGCTCCTTGCCGGTTCCGCTCTCGCCGTAGATCAACACGGTGCTTTGCGTCGAAGCGACGGTGCGAATCGTATGCTTCAATTTCTCCATCGCGGGACTTACGCCCACGATGTTGTCCAGCGAGTTGCGGGTGGCGGCATCGCGTTTGAAGGCGAAATTTTGCCGGCTCAGAGAGACTTTCTCGAGAGCTTGATTGATGGCCAACTTGATTTCATCGACTAAGCCCGGAGACTTGCGGATGTAGTCCGTGGCGCCGCCAGCTTTGACGGCTTGAACGGCGGCCTCGTAGTCATCGACGGCGGTCATGAGAATTACCGCAGAGTCGGGAGAAATCTGGTGAGCGTGGCGCAGCACTTCGATGCCGTCGATATTCGGCATCTTGATGTCGGTCACGACGACGTCGTACAAGGCGCCATCGAGTTTTCGCTTTGCGGCCTCGCCCGAGTTGGCAGTTTCCACCTTGTGGCCTTCGCGGCGCAGGGCGATGTCCAGCATCTCGCAGATCGAGCGCTCATCATCGCAAACCAGAATGTTACCCACGCGCTCCTCCTCCCGCGGCCACGGCGCTGGTGGCGAGCAGTGCCGAGTGCGGTTGAGCTAAGGAGTCCGGTTGTGAAGCAGGCAGAGTCGCTCCTACCGCGAAGCGGCGCAAGCGAAGCACAAACACGCTGCCCTGGCCGAGCTTAGAGCGCGCCCAAACCTTACCTTCGTGGGCTTGGACAATCTGGTAGACAATCGCCAACCCCAGACCAGTGCCCCCCTCGAATTGCGTCTGGAACGGCTCGAATATCTTCTCAATATGCTGCGGGCTCATTCCCGGACCGGTATCGGCGAAACTGATCTGCCAGTCTTCGCCGTTCGACTCCAGCGAAACCGTGAGCGTGCCTCCAGCACTCATGGCGCGTACGGCGTTTTCGCAAAAATTCCAGAAAACTTGCTTGAGCTTGTCTCCGTCGGCTGAGGTCCACGCTTCCTTCACGCCATACTTGCGTTCGATCCGGATACCGACATTTTGCGCCGCCAGCCGATGTTCCAGCAGGGTAAGTGTGTCTTCCAGAAGAGGCAGCAGATCTACTTTCGCGAAGCGATACTGGCGGCCTCGCGAATACGCCAAAAAGTCCGTGATGATGCTGTTGAGCCGCTCCGACTCCCGCATGACAATTTGCAGCAGTTGCCGGTGCTCGTCGCCCAAATCCGGGATTCCGGAGAGCATGCTCACCGATCCAGCAATCGAAGTCAGGGGATTGCGAATCTCATGCGCGATGGCAGCGGCCAGCCTTCCCACCGCAGCCAGGCGATCCTGCATGCGGACTTCTCGCTCCAGTCGCCGAATTTCGGTCAGATCGTCGAAAGTGTAGACGAAGCCCAGCGTGCCCCGCTCCGGAACCGCCAGCGCGGAAACCAGCACGCGAAAGGTCTTGCGATAGCCATTTTGCGCAACCCATCGAACCTCGCCGTGCGCCGGTTCAGAATCAACGTGCGGCAAAGGATCCAAGAAAAGTTGAGTGACGGGCTGATCCAGAAGATCGTCTTCCGATCGTTCCAATAGTCTCTGCGCTGCGGTATTGGCCAGAGTGATGTGTCCGTCGAGCCCGGTTGTGATCAGTCCGCCGGTAATGGACTGGATAATGTTCTCGTGCAGGGCTTGCAGGTTCTCCAGCGCTCCGCTGGTGTGTTTCAGCTTCACGTCCACCTGTCGCAACTTGTTCGCCATCAGCCCGGCAAGGTAGGAAACCGCCAGATAGCCAAACAGGTTGACGAAAATAATGGCTTGCAAGGCCTTCATTTCCGGGTGCGTGATGGAGTAGGAAGGAATGATTGCAAAGTAGGTAAGCTCCAGCACCGTTCCATACAGAATGAACGCCAGTGCCGCAGTCAGGTAAGCCCAGACCCGCGGCAACAGTATGCAGGCCACAATTATGACGAGGGGGTAAAGAAAATTGAGCGAGCTGTCGACGCCTCCGGTAGCGTAGACGACCAGACTGACCAGGGCCAGGTCGGTCAGTACCTGGAGCACGGCCTGAATACGATACTCCCGCCAAAAAGAAAGCAGGAGAACATAAAAGATTGAGATCGTGTACCACAGCAGGATGGCGTTGACGAATAACCGAAGTGACAGCGGAGTGGGAGTAAGCCGCGAAATCGCCAGCTCGATTCCCAGCAGAAATGTCAGGATGAGGATGCGAACCTTGACCAGCCAGGCCAACCACAGTCGCTCATCAAACATGGATTGCATGACTCATCCCGATTCCCTTGCCCTTTCCCCGGAGCGCCGGGTCGCGATATCTGCGATCCGGCTCCGTCGGAAGACGAGCTACACTTCGCTGGGCAGAATCAGCCAGCCTATCGTTTCCCTGGCCCAGAATTCTGCCCAGAATCTGTTCGTGCTTAGCCGGCCATCTTCGCGATCAGGGAGAACAGCGGCATATACAGCGAAATAACAATGCCGCCGACCGCAACACCCAGGAATGCGATCAAGACCGGTTCCAGCAAGGCCAGCATATCTTTGGTCGCGGTATCGACTTCATCCTCGTAAAAATCGGCGATTTTTTGCAGCATGGCATCCATGGCGCCGGTGGCTTCGCCCACGCCGATCATCTGAGTAACCATGCTGGGAAAGACTCCGGATTCACGCAGTGGGTCGACGATTGTGCGGCCTTCTTCAATGGCCTTCCGCACCTTCATCAATGCTTCTTCCAGCACGGCGTTGCCTGAGGTTCGAGCGGTGATGCTCAAGCCCTCAAGAATAGGAACGCCCGAAGTAATAAGCGTACCCAAAGTTCTGGTAAAACGTGCCACTGCGATCTTCCGCAGCAGCATACCGACAATGGGCATTTTCAGCATCGCAAAATCCAGGTAGTAGCGGCCTTTAGGATTCTTGCGGATCTGCTTGACCCCAAATACCAGAGCTCCAGCGCCCACGATGAAGAACCACCAGAACTGACCGACGAATCCGCTCAACCCCACCACCACCCGGGTAGGCAAGGGCAGCGCCACACCCAATCCCGCGAACAGGTTGGCGAAGATTGGCACCACCCACTTGAGCAGGGCGGCCACGATCAGGACGGCCATACCGATGACCGAGACGGGGTAGATCAGAGCCGATTTCACCGCCCCTTTGAGTTTCACGGCCTTTTCGACGTAGGTCGCCAGGCGTTGTAAAATGATGTCCAAAATACCGCCAGTCTCGCCGGCCTCGATCATGTTCGTCGACAAGTCGTCGAAAATCTTGGGATACTGCCGCATCGCGTTGGCCAGGGTTGAGCCGCCTTCTACGGTGGTCCGCACGCCGGTGAGGGTTTTTTGGAATGCCTGGTTCTCCTGGTTTGCCGCCAGGATTTCCAGACACTGCACCAAGGGCAAGCCAGCGTCGATCATGACCGAGAACTGACGAAAGAAGATGGCGATCTCCTTGGTCTTGACCTTGCCCGAACCGAACGTGGGCATGGCAAACTCTTTGCCTTTTTCCCGGATGGCTCCCGCGTTGATACGCTCTTTGCGCAACTGAGTGGCCAAGGCCTGTTTATTAGGCGCAACCCGCTCGCCGCTGACTTTCTCTCCGCTTTCACTCTTTCCAGAAAATGTAAAAACTGGCATGGTGGACTTCTCCTTGATTCCCTAGCGTTCCTCCCGGTGCGCCGGTTCCTTCACGCTCCGGATCATCACTTTCGTAAACCGCCTGCTCGGACTACATACTTCGCACAAAGCCCTTTACCGCTTTCCGGTTGCTGCACCCTTGGCCGTGGTCGCGGACTGGTTGCGGTTCAAAAGGCCCGCGCCCCGGTTGATCATCTCTTGCAACTCGTCCGTGTTACTGGACCGAGCCATGGCAACTTCCAGCGTGATCTGCTTCTGGAAGAAAAGTGTGGCCAGCGCCTGATTGAATGTCTGCATGCCAAACTTGTCCTGGCCGGATTGCATGGAAGAATAAATCTGGTGGATTTTGTCTTCGCGAATCAGGTTGCGGACGGCTGCGTTCGGCACCAGGATCTCCATACCCATGGCCCGACCCTTCCCGTCGGCGCTCGGCAGCAAGCTTTGGCACATGATGCCTTCCAGCACCAGCGACAACTGCGCTCGAATCTGCGACTGCTGGTGCGCTGGGAAGACATCGATAATTCGGTTGATGGTGGAAGACGCAGAATTCGTGTGCAGCGTGCCGAACGTGAGGTGGCCGGTTTCGGCGATACGCAACGCAGATTCGATGGTTTCCAGGTCGCGCATTTCGCCGATCAGCACCACGTCGGGGTCTTCACGGAGTGCGGCTCGCAATGCGTCAGTAAAGCTCTTGGTATCGGCATGCACTTCGCGCTGATTGACCACGCAATTCTTGTTCATGTGCACGAATTCGATCGGATCCTCGATGGTGAGAATGTGGTCGTGCCGCTCGGTATTGATCTTGTCAATCATGGCGGCAAGAGTCGTGGACTTCCCCGACCCGGTCGGACCGGTAACCAGCACCAGGCCGCGAGGCTTGTCGCACATCTTGCTGACCACAGCGGGAAGGTTCAACTGATTAAAAGATTTGATCTCGAAAGGAATCAGACGGAAGACCGCCGATGTCGCGCCCCGCTGGTTAAATACATTGGCGCGGAAACGAGCCAGGCCTTTCAAGCCGAAGGAGAAGTCCAGTTCCAGATTCTCTTCGAAGCGATGCTTCTGTGAATCGGTCATGACGCTGTACGCCAGTTGCTTGGTTTCGGCCGGCGTCATCTGCGGCAAGTCCAGCGGCACCAGGTGCCCGTGTACGCGGATTTGCGGCGGCGAATTCGTAGTAAGGTGAAGATCGCTTCCTGACATCTCCAACATTCTTTTCAGCAGATCACTTAATGCGAGCGACATCTTTTGTTCCCTTTCTCCGTCGTGCCAACTCTAGTGAATCGTTTCGCGAGCCACTTCTTCGAGCGTGGTCATGCCGGCCGCAACCTTGATCAGCCCGCTGCGGCGCAACGTAATCATTCCACGCTCAATCGCCTTCTTCTTCAGTTCGACTGCGGAGGCGCCCACCAGTACCAGTTCCTTGATTTCGTCGTCCACTTCCATGACTTCGTACAAACCGCAACGGCCCTTGTAGCCGGTGCTATTACAAACGCCGCAACCTTTGCCCTTTTGAATCTTTACCGTCTTGGCTTCCTCCGGCGTGTACCCTTCCTCGATCAGAGTCTGAGGAGGTACATCAACGACCTCCGCGCACTCCTTGCAAATGCGCCGGACCAACCGCTGCGCACAAATCAGGTGGACCGAGGTCGCCACCAGGAAGGGTTCAATGCCCATGTTCATAAGCCGGGTGATGGTTTCTGGCGCGCCGTTGGTGTGCAGCGTGGAGAGCACCAAGTGTCCGGTAAGGGCAGCCTTAATGGCAATTTCAGCGGTTTCAAAATCTCTGATTTCGCCGACCAGAATGATGTTCGGGTCTTGCCGCAGAAAAGCACGCAATGCGGTCGCGAAGTTCAACCCGATCTGCTCCTTCATCTGCACCTGGTTGACGCCCGCCAACTGGAATTCGACCGGGTCTTCCGCCGTCATGATGTTGGTATCGGGTTTGTTCAATTGCGAGATGGAGGAGTACAAAGTGTTGGTCTTGCCTGACCCGGTTGGTCCCGTCACTAGCACCATGCCGTAGGGTTTGAGGATTGCCTTTTCAAACTTGACTAGCGACTCCGGTTCGAAACCCAGTTTCGTCATATCCAGGCGGAGGTTCTCTTTGTCCAGCAAGCGGAGCACGATTTTTTCTCCCCACAAGGTGGGCAGCGTGCTGACACGGAAATCGAGTTGTTTCTTGCGGCCGCCGATGTTCATCTTCAGCATGATGCGGCCGTCTTGCGGCAGCCGCTTTTCGCTGATGTCCAGCTTAGACATGATTTTCAAACGCGAGATAATTGCATCCTTCAACTTGAGCGGCGGCGTCATGATGCTTTGCAGCACGCCGTCAATACGGAAGCGCACCCGAAATTCTCTTTCGTACGGCTCCATGTGAATGTCGCTGGCGCCCCTCTTCACCGCGTCGGTCAAGACCAGGTTGACCAGCTTGACGATCGGAGCTTCATCGGCGGCTCGCTCCAGGTCCGCGAGTCCCAACTCCGCCTGATCGGCTTGCAGTTCGACGTCGGCTTCATCCATTTCCGTCATCGAAAGCATTACTTGCTCGAGGTCTTCTTCCTTGGTTGCGCCGTACGCTTTATCGATGCCCTCGAGAATCGAGCTTTCCGAGGCCACCACGGGCTCGATGTTGAATCCCGTCATGAACTTAATGTCGTCCATGGCGAACACGTTGGTGGGATCGACCATCGCGATGGTCAGAGAAGCACCGACGCGGCTCAGCGGAAGGATTTGATAGCGCTTGGCAGTTTCAAACGGAATGAGCTTGACTACCGCAGGATCAATCTCGAAATAGGAAAGGTTGATGGCGGGAACGCCATACTGCCGCGAGAGGAAGTTGGTGACATCCTCGTCCGTCAGGAATCCCAACTTCACCAGGGCAGCGCCCAGGCGAAGGTTGTTTTCTTTCTGACTCTTCGTTGCTTGTTCCAACTGCTCTGGGGTTATGACCTTCTCTTTTACGAGAAGATCACCCAGCCGTTGAGACATACCTCGATCTCCTATCTGAGCGGCAGAGGGATGACGTCGACTTCGCTTTGCTCGCGCAACCGCCGCCTTTTGTGGGGAGGACTGGCAGCCTGTCGCGTTGACACAAATTGTCACAGCAGACGCGTTACTTCACCAGTTACTTTTGTGCTTGTACCGCGCGACCGGAAGCACGTAACGCCTTTACACCGCGTGAAATGCCCGTCAGACGTTGTTTTAAGAACTGGGCGAGGTCTGAAGGGCATGCACTTCGGTAATCGCGACGGGTAAGGGCACCAATGCGTCTCGGGGATCGAGTTCCCTAAATTCGGGGTCGGCGTTGCATTCCCGCTTTGCTTTCTGGAAACGGGTAGTCACGGCAATCATCCCTTTCAAGGATACGTCCGCTTATAATAGGCCGGACAAGCTACGCAAGATTTGTGATTAGAGCTGCCGACTGCCAACAGACGTGTCCGCTCCCAGTCCAATTCGGCCCGATCTGAAACCTTCCAGCCGGAAGAAGGTCATCATCCCGTTGGCAGTAGGAATCACGCTGCTTTTTGGGGTGCTTCTCGCGCTGACATCTTTTGACCTGCCGCTGAATCCCGGGACAAATCAGCAATTGCTGTTTTTTGCCTCCCTGGCAATGCTCATCTTCGTTCTGTTTGTCGCACTGACCTTCGTTCTTGCCCGCAACCTTTTGAAACTTTTTGCGGAAAGAAGGCTGGGTGTTCTGGGATCGAAATTTCGCACCCGTCTGGTCGTGGGGAGTCTTTTGCTTTCATTTCTTCCGGTAATCGGTATGTTCTTCTTTGCCTACGTGCTGATGAATCGGTCGATCGACAAGTGGTTCTCCACTCCAGTGGAGGAAGTACGACGAGATACGGCGACTATGGCATCGCTGCTCTCCAACTACGCGGCACAGAACACGCGGGCTGAAGCCGAAGCCATAGCGTCCACGCCAGAAACGCAGTCTGCTTTTGCAAGCGGAAATTTTGCCGCAGTGACGAGAGCATTTCAGCATCACGCCCCCTCTCTGCAAGGCGGGTTCGCTCTAGCGATTGTCGACGGCGAGGCGCAGACCAGTTACGGAACTCCTGCTCCCTGGCCGCAACTCAAGGCCAAGCTTTCGCTCAAGCGGTTGGAGTCGGCGTCCCCGCTGCCTTTCACCTGGGGGCAAACCGATTACATACTGGGCAGTGCACCGGTCGGCGATCATGGTTTGATCGTGGTGGGCAAGCCCCTGCCGACGCAGTTTTCTGAAACTGTGAAGCAGGTTGAAGCCAGCCAGCAGCGGTATCTTGATTTGGCCCACGAACGAAGGCTGGTTCGACGAACCTACATGGAAGTGCTGCTGTTGCTCACGGTGGTCGTGCTTTTCGCCACGACCTGGTTTGCGCTATTTCTATCCAAACTGGTCACGCGGCCGGTGGTCGCGCTTGCCGAAGCCACGCAGGAAATTTCTCGCGGGCGCCTTGACTATCGCGTGGAAGTGCGTGCCGCGGATGAAATCGGCGAACTGGTGCACTCGTTCAATCGCATGGCAGCGGAATTGGAATCCAGCCGCCGCCAGATCGAAGCCTCCAGCCGCGATCTCGGCGCCGCCAATATGGCATTGGAGCAGCGGCGCCGACACATTGAAACCATCCTGGAGAGTATCCCCAACGGGGTGCTTTCATTGAACGCGACGCGGCGGGTTACACATGCGAACCATGCTCTGCTTCGCCTGTTCCATCCCGTGGGTGCAGAATCTGGGACTCCGGGGGTGTTGATCGGCGCGCCGTTGCGCGATGTGTTCGCTGCTGAAGTCCTCGAAGATCTTGAGCCGCTGCTGCGCCGTGCCGACCGCATGGGAACCACGACCACCCAGATGGAAATGGTTGTACAGCGGGCCACCGTGAACGTTGCGGTTACCGTGGCCACGCTCAAGCATGATGGACAGGGGCTGGGATATGTGCTGGTGTTCGAAGATCTCTCTGAGCTGCTGAAGGCTCAGAAACAAGCGGCCTGGCGCGAGGTAGCGCGGCGGGTTGCTCATGAAATCAAGAATCCTTTGACCCCGATCGCACTTTCCGCGGAACGCATTCGCCGGCACCTGCAGCGGGCCACGCCTCCCGACGCAGCTTCGCTGCAAGTCCTCCATAGCTGTGCTGACACCATTACCGGAGCCGTCGAAACCGTCCGCACGCTCGTGGACGAGTTCTCCACGTTGGCCCGTTTCCCCACTGCGCGGCCGCAGTCGGCGAACATCAATTCCATCGTGGAAAGCACCCTGGCCATGTTCCACGAGCGTTTGGACAACATCCGCGTGCGCACTCTTCTGGCAGCGGAGTTGCCCAACGTGATGGCCGATACCGAAGCCATCAAGCGAGCGCTGGCCAACCTTGTGGACAACGCTGCGGAAGCAATGCAGGATGTTATCTTTCGCGAGATTCAGATTTCCACTGCGCTGGTGGCGAGCCGCGATGTAGTGGAGATCACCGTCTCCGATACGGGCCACGGTGTGACGCGGGAGTTGAAGGAACGGCTGTTCCTGCCGTACTTTTCCACCAAGAAGCGGGGCACTGGTCTAGGGCTTGCCATCGTGAATCGCATCATCGAGGATCACCACGGATCCATTCGCGTAGAAGAGAATCAGCCTGTCGGCGCTCGTTTCGTAGTGGAGCTGCCGATCGTGTCAGAAGCGGTCGTCGCACCTTCCATTTAATCAGCATGCATAACATTCTCATCGTTGACGATGAACCCACCATCCGCCAGTCGCTCAAGGGCGTGCTGGAGGACGAGGGATTCACGACTTCGATGGCCGAGAGCGGCGAGGCTGGCCTGGAGATCATCGGCAAACATGCATTCGACGTTGTGCTGCTGGATGTGTGGTTGCCGGGAATCGACGGTCTGGAAACCCTGGAAAAGATCCGCGAAAAAGAAAACGCTCCCGAGGTCATCATGATTTCAGGGCATGGCACGATTGAGACTGCGGTTCGCGCCACCAAACTGGGCGCTTATGACTTTCTGGAGAAACCGCTCTCCATTGAGAAGACCCTCATTCTGATTAAGAACGCGATTGACGCCAAACGATTGCGCGAGGAGAACCGGGATCTTAAGAAGCAGCTCATTCCGAAAAGCGTGATCGTAGGCGACAGCATTCCCATGAAAGCGCTCCGGCAGCAAATTCAAATCATGGCGCCCACCAACGGCCGCGTCCTTATTTACGGAGAGTCGGGAACGGGGAAAGAATTAGTGGCCCACGCTATCCACGCCCAGGGTCTGCGCAAGGATGAGATGTTCGTCGAAGTGAACTGCGCCGCGATTCCGGAGGATTTGATCGAGAGTGAGCTCTTCGGTCATCGTAAAGGCTCGTTCCCCGGAGCTACGGGTGACAAGGAAGGAACATTTCAGAAAGCTCATGGCGGCACGCTTTTTCTGGACGAGATCGGCGACATGAGTCTGAAGACGCAATCGAAAGTCTTGCGCACGCTTGACGAACAGCGGTTTGTACCCGTCGGCGGTGACGAACCGGTGACTGTCGATGCCCGCGTGATTGCTTCGACCAATAAGGATTTGGAAGAGGAGATTTCCCGCGGAAACTTTCGCGAGGATTTGTTTTACCGTCTCAACGTCATCCCTTTTTCGGTGCCGCCGCTGCGCGAACGCAAGGAGGATATTCCACTGCTGGGACGCCATTTTCTGAAAGAGTTTTCGGCCACCTATGGCCGCCGCCCTCGTGAGATCACCGACGATGCCATCGAGACCCTGATGCGATATTCATGGCCGGGCAATGTCCGAGAGCTGCGCAACGTGATTGAACGCATCGTGATCATGAATCCCACGACTGTCCGCTTCGAACGCAAACATCTGCCTCCACTGGTTCATCGCGATGGTACTCGCCGCACCGCCGGCGGGGACTTTTCCACTCTGCACGAGGCCCGCGCCGCCTACGAACGCGACTATATTTTGAAAAAAATGGACGAGAACCACGGCAACGTCAGCCGCACGGCGGAGGTGCTGGGGCTGGAACGCAGTCATCTTTATCGCAAGATGAAAACCCTGGGGATTGCGGTCAAGGAATAGGCTTCCCGCAGAGTGCGCGGACAACAGGACTACCGTTTGATCATGTGGATCTCGGTGCCGTTCTTAAGGAACTTCACCTCGTCCATGAGCTGCGTAATCAGGTACACCCCACGCCCGTGGCCGGAGTAGATGTTTTGCCCAACTACCGGGCTGGGGATTTTCGCCGGATCGAAACCTTCTCCGGGATCGCGGACCACGATCAGCAAGCTGCGGTTCTGGTCACAAGCCACATCGCATTCGACGACTTTTGAAGGATCGGACTTGGCTCCATGGATAACAGCGTTGGCCAGCGCCTCGGAAAGTGCCAACTCAATAGCCTGCTCCTTGTCGCCCGCACAGTCTTTCTCGCGAATCGACTGCATGATTCGCTGCACCACGGAATCGACCGCTGCTTTGTCGGCAGCCACCGTGACCTGGAGCTTGAAAAGTAACCTGTCAGCCAGGAAGTCGAAAACCGGTTCGGAATTGTTGGACATCAATGAAGATCGTTCCTGATGGCTCGTTGCAGCCTTTGCCTCTGCGATTCTACAGTCGAAACGCGAGTCCGGCAACGTGAAAAGCGCCGGGCAACAGCTACGATTCCCTGGTGCCTGCCTAAATCTTGCCGGTATGGGTCAGCAATTCTAGCTGCCGGCGCCAGTCCAGTTCTTCGATGAAGGCGTGCGACTCGCGCCAGTCCGGACTCACTTTTACAAACAGCTCCAGAAATACACGAGTACCGACCATCTTTTCGATCTGCAGCCGGGCTGCGGTGCCGATTTTCTTCAACATCTGCGCCTGCTTGCCGATCAGGATCCGCTTCTGCCCTTCCCGCTCGCAATAGATGGCCGCGGCAATTCGCGTGAGCTTCGCACCTTCCTCGAATTGTTCGACCAGGACCGTGGTCGCGTACGGAACTTCTTCACTGGTCTCCACTAAAACCTGTTCCCGGATGATCTCTGCGACCATAAAGCGCGTGGGTTGGTCGGTTATCTGATCTTCGGGAAAGTACCGCGGGCCCTCGGGCAAGGTGCCAATTATCTTCTCCAGCAAGAGGTCTAACCCTTCGGGCTTGCGTGCCGAGAGCGGGATGATTTCCTTGAACGCGTGCAGCTTGCGATATCCGTCGATGATGGGCAACAGCTTGTCCTTCTGATTTCGCAGCAGATCGATCTTGTTCAACAGCAGGAAAACCGGAGTCTTGGATTTCCTGGCCATTTCCAGTACGGATTCATCCGCCTGGCCAAATTTGCGGGTTACATCGACGATCAACAAGAGCAGATCGCAACCTTCCAGCGCTTCGCGCACCTCCGACATCATCTTGCGGCCAAGGGAAGTATCCGGCTTGTGTACGCCCGGCGTGTCGATCAGAACGATCTGCCCGCCAATTTTTTTCTTTTGCTGCGGAATTTGGACAATGCCGAGGATCCGGTTGCGCGTGGTCTGGGGCTTGGGGTTAACGATGGCCAACCTCTCGCCCACGAGCGCGTTCAGCAGGGTGGACTTGCCGGCGTTCGGACGTCCGAGAATGCAAACGAATCCAGAATGAAAGGCCATAAGAATTGAGAAATTTAGCAATTGGGTAATTGAGTAGTTGACAGATTTTGCAGTTGGCCGAATTACTCAATCTAACAATTACCCAATTACTCAATTCCTAAATCAAGCGCATCTGTTTCGGCTGGACCAACGAGATCCGAACTCGCTGGACTCGCCGCTGGGTCGATTCCAGCACCTCGAAACGCAAGCCGTCTTCTTCGATCACCTCGCCCTTTTGTGGAATGCGGCCAGCCATCTCACTCACCAACCCCGCTACCGTGGCCGATTCTTTGCCTTCGGGGCGCGTGCCCAGCAATTCATCCAACCGGTCGACATCCATGTTTCCGGGAACTACATAGGATTGATCGCTCTCGCGCACGACTTCGGCTTTCTCGTGCTCATCGCCAATCTCGCCGACAATTTCTTCGACCAGATCTTCGATCGTAACCAGCCCCGCTACCCCGCCGTACTCGTCGACCACGATTGCCATGCGGACGTTGTTCTTCTGCATCTCGCGCAGCAGGTCGGTTCCGAGTTTGCTCTCCGGCACGAAATACACGTCCTTGCGCATCAGCGTGTCTACCGTCCGAGTGTGAGCCTCAGTGTCCGGCACCTGCAATACATCTTGGGCGTAGACGATGCCTTTGATGTTGTGGATAGTGCCTTCGAAAACCGGGACGCGGGAGAACGGTTTCATGCGCAGCAACTCAATGAATTGCTCGACCGTAGTATTGCTGGGGACGGCGACAATCTCCGGCCGCGGCTTCATCGCCTCACGTACCGTTTTCTCGCCGAACTCCACCACCGACTGAATCATGTCGCGGTTGCTTTCATCGAGAATGCCTTCTTCCTGGCCCGCTTCGATGAGCGCATCCACGGCTTCCGCTTGAGTTTCCGGCAGTTCCTCTGAATGCTCTTTGGTAAGGGCCGCCACCGATTGCAAGAAGCCCAGCACCAGGGTTACGGGGAAGACCAGGTAGATAAGGATTCGCAGAAAAAGCGTCCAGCGGATCAGCCATTGCCCCTTGGTGCGCGAGAAAAAAACGAAAGGTAAGAACCGGTTACAAACGACGACTGTCAGGATCAGCGTGAGCGTCGCCTGCAGGATTTCATAAATGCTCCAGGCCCGGTCGCGGAATACGGTGAAACCCACCAGCATGGCAATCGCTGCCATAGTCATTTGCGTGAGCACGGCCATCGACAGCGCCGCGCGAGTGCGGCTGACGTGCAGTC